>Ga0114918_10000089_pt1 | contig 69899 bp, 64 predicted proteins | sample LantaG_FD_87015 | JGI IMG/M metagenome (GOLD analysis project Ga0114918, IMG submission 87015) | Deep subsurface microbial communities from Baltic Sea to uncover new lineages of life (NeLLi) - Landsort_02402 metaG | ecosystem: Environmental > Aquatic > Marine > Oceanic > Sediment | place... | reverse complement strand
CCTTGCAGCAGATAAGTGGAGGAGAAAATAATGGAGAGAACGAGTAGAACGCTAAAAACACCAGGAATGATAAAATTCCCCAATCCACCCTGCTCCGGAGCTATGGCGCCGGTTGCGGTAAGTTTGATGGTAACCAGATTCAAGGGTGCTTCTACCCTGTCTATAGTCTCCGGAGGTATCTTGCCCCTTAAGAGATTACTCAAGAGAAAATTCTTAATCGCCGCCGTAATGTCGGCTGGTGCCACTAGCTGTTTTCCCAGGGTATACCGGCTAATCACTCCAGTCGAGATATAATCCGATGGAATGACAAAATACTCCTTAATTTCATTATTGACCAGCGCTTTAGTCGCATCCTCCGGTGTATCAAAGCGAACCAACGTTATGTTTCCCTGGCTGGTATACTGCTGGAATCCACCGGACTCATCCACATATCCAATAGTCGTTATTTCCGCTGTCGGCTTGGCAATTCCTGATACGAGCTGTAAAACTCCTATGGCCAGGAGGGCTACGAGTGGCACGATAAGGGTCATAGTGATAAACCCTTTCCTCTTTATCGTGTGCAGGAATTCATGCCTTAATATCAAAAGCGTCTTATCCATGATTTCTGCCCACAACCCTCAGGAATATCTCGTTAAGTGGAGGAGTAGCTATTTCAAAGCGATTGATTACTATTCCACGACTTACCAATCGCTCCAGGAGCTGCTGAGGAGTTGTATTTCCATCAAGGACTAGCTCAACGTAGCCTTTGTGAGTGCGCTTCTCTGTAACTCCCGGCACCTCCTCTAGCTTCCCCTCAAAATCCAGGAGAACCGAATTACTCCTATACCTTGACTTGATTTCAGTCAGATTCCCGTAAAGAACCGAGCGGCCGTGGTTTATCATCAATATGCGGTCGCAGAGCTCCTCTACTTCGTTCATCTGGTGTGTGCTCAAAATTATGGCTTTACCTTCCTTCCTCAGGTCAGCGACCATCCTTTTCAGTAACTCGGTGTTAACCGGGTCTAGACCGGCAAAGGGTTCGTCAAGAATAACAAGTTCCGGGTTATGAATAATAGTAACGATGAACTGGATAATCTGCCCCATGCCCCGGCTCAACTCCTCAATCTTCTTTCCTTTGTGGGGCAGCATACCTGTTTGGTTGAGCAGCTCATCAGCTTTTTCCTCGGCTGAGTGCCTGTCCATACCCTTGAGCGAGGCAAGGTAGATGATAGAGTCGAGGACAGTCAGCTTTCTATACAGTCCTCTTTCCTCAGGCAAGTAGCCAAGCTTATTCTTGCTAGCTTCACTCAACTTCTCGCCGAGGATTATCACGTCGCCTGAGTCGGGCTTGATGATATCCATCATCATCCTTATAGTGGTAGTCTTGCCAGCACCATTGGGACCAATTAGACCGAATATCTCACCCTGAGCGACAGAGAAGGATAGATCGTTAACCACAGCCTTATCTGCAAAGGACTTGACTATATGATTGACTTCAACTGCCGGCATAGTAAAAGCACCTTCTCCAATCTTCATTGTAGCACATCATCCAATGGTGTTAGTTACCTTATAACAAATCGCCAGTTTGTTCATTTAAGGCGAAGAATAGATTCCCCCTATCCTGAGTCTCATCTTTTAACTGGCTTTCGGTCAGTTCGGGCTCATTGTGTTTCATTTCTTGTTGACAATTCACAATGTTAGAATAGCTATCAATTGGTTGCTTGAAAGTATTAGTGTACTTGGCGCAATAAGGAGGGTAAGGGAATGAAGCACACTCGGAGAGTATCCTGGGGTTGGCTAGGTAAGAAATTAAGGACGCAATTCGCCACGGGCATTCTCGTTGTTGTGCCAATTGGTATCACCATATTAATATTGGTCTGGATCTTTGGTGCCCTCGACAATATACTGCAGCCTGTAATCAGGTCTATATGGGGTCGCACATTTCCTGGAGTAGGCTTCGGCGTAACGATAGTATTGATTTATTTGGCTGGGGTGATAGCCAGCAACATTGTGGGAAGGAGGCTGATCCATTACGGCGAGTCATTGTTGGCGAAAGTCCCAGTAGTGCGATACCTCTATGCTGGTATTAAACAAATCCTGGAAAGCTTCTCTAAGCCAGGCAAAACTGGCTTTATGCAGGTAGCGCTTGTAGAGTTCCCTAAAGAAGGTATGAGGGCAATAGGCTTTATCACTAATGAATCGTATGGCAAGTCCGGCGAAAGATTGCTCAACGTTTTCATACCAACCTCTCCTAATCCGACATCGGGCTTCCTGGAGATAGTGACGGAAGATAAGATTATCCGCACCAACATTTCGGTTGACGATGCCCTAAAGATGGTTGTATCTGCTGGCAGAGTGTCACTCGAGGAGATTAGTGACAAGCTGTCTCCTAAGGACTAAGCGATCCAGGTGTTTCACATAAGTCCTGATTCATCGGGCTTCGACCCCACTGAACTTGGGAAGAGCTGAGGCTTGTATGGAGTACGCAAAACATCACTTTGTTCATTTAGCAGCTTGGTGAAAGAGGAAGTCAGAAGATTGCCCTACAAAGTTCAAGTTTGGAGTAGCAATACTTTGAAAAGATGTAAGCAGTTTCCCGCGCCTGGCTTTCGGAGCCACAATAGATAGTTGTCGATTTTGCCCAGTTCGGGCACAGCCGATAGCAAAGCGGTGAAGCGCTCTAAGGCACTAAGAATCGAAGTGTGTTCCTCTACTTCAAAAAAGCCCATATTGGAGTCCCATCTGCTTGTGCCCAGATTATGTCGATTTGCTCAATGCGCTTTTGCTGAACTGGCTCAGCTTTAAAATTAAGAAGCGTCAGTGGCTCAAGTGCTGCCAACACAGAGCCATACTACAAAGAGTCACCTGTGCAGTGCTTTGTTCTTAAGATATTGTGCAGCTCGGTAGGTGTGAACTGCTACAATGGCGGTGACAAAACGTGGTATCAATAACCATAAAATATTCAATCCAAATGCCAGGAATAGGGCAGTCTCCTCTACCATAGAGTGGTTAACACCTATAGAAATATGAAGGCGCTCCAGCTCTTCCTGTGTCAAAGTCCCCTTCTTAGCCTCTTCAATAATAACAGCGCTTCCATATAACAGGCCAAAGAAAACAGCGGCTACCCACATAACTATCGCCCGGTCTGAGAGTCCAAGAATTTTCATAAACGGCTTGAAAGTCCTGTGCAGGTATTTAATCCATCCCAGAGATTGTAAGCACTCCAGCAGTATCATAACTGCCATGATGATCACGAAAATTTTGAGGGACAAACCTGCTGTGTCAATAACCCAACCCTTCAGAACCTCAACAAATGGGGTATGCGCCGTAAGCTCGGCTGGCACAACAATGCTCTGGCTGGTATCACCAAGAAACTGGGAGACAACGAGCACGGTTAAAGTAGCGGCAGTAATACGAACCAGCGTTGCTTTAATGATGTTAAGGCCAGATTTATGTTGCACCATTCCCTCCACAATAAGCATATGAGCAATCATCATGAATAGGGCAATCAATGTCATCTGTCCGACGGTAAAAGGAATGACCGCCATAATGGCGAGGGCTGCGTAGAAGCTTACTACCATTGCGGTAATAATTGGTAACGCCGCTTCGGCGGGCAGATTAACCAGGCTCATTAAGGGATTTAATAAGAAATATAGGTGATTAAGCCAACCAGTCCACTGAAGAAGAGCTACAACAAAGGAGACAGGAACAACGATTTTGCATATCCAGACAAAACTGCTCCACCCCTTTTTAACTCCGGTGTAGAGGCCAAGTTTTAATTGAGTTCGAAAATCAGACATCCCGATTCTTGTTGCCTCCCCTCTTAGCACTGGTAGCTAAGTGGGCACTGACCGCAAAAACTTCCCAGATACCAGGGTAGCATGAAGCTTATACTCGCAGTGAGACAAATGTTAAAGCTTATCAGGTTATGGGATGATAAAACAAAGCAGAGAACGGGATAGAAATAACGATCCTTTAGATTTTTGAGTGTCGGCTCAGTAGCTTTTTGGGGGCTTGTGCTTACGCTCTTGCACTACAAAGCCAAGGTTACGACCTTGCTCCTCTGCTGCCTCTAGAGCCGCTCGCTCAGGACCGCCTCGAGTCTCAGGATGAGTGGCATTAAGACCTGCTGCCGTGGCAGCCATAATGAGCGATTTTTGAAGGCCAGCCCCCAGAGAACGATAAGCGGCAAAAACTCCCCCAAAGACATCCCCGCAACCTACGGTGTTAATTACACTTAACCCCAACGCTTTAAGGGGTAAGGCAGGAATTTCCATCACCGTGCCACTAGATGGCTCAAGCATTGCTGCTCCCTGAGCACCAAGCTTGAGAACCACATGGTTGGGAAATTCTAAGCTTCGCAGGTGCCACAGTACCATATCCAACTGTGCAGTTCCAAAAAGGGCAGTTGCCTCCGATTCATTTAAGAAAAGAATTTTTGTAAGCCTGGCAAGAGGCTCCAATGCTTCCCGCCCCTGGCTTACCAGAATCCCCGGATCCCACAACGCAGGGATACCGCGCTGCTCGGCTAAGGTTAATAGCTCCCTGGCTACATCCAGCGGAGGATCGGTGAGTACTATGCTCTGGCATTCCTGTAGCAGACGTTTAACCGATGGCTTGCTCAAGTGTTCCAGGCTTAGCCTGGCATTCGCTCCCAGGCAACTGGCGATGACATTCTGCCCACCTTGGTCAACCAAGATATAAGCTTGCCCTGATTCCACCCCCGGTATACGGTCGATTCCCTCAGTAATGACTCCCTCAGCATCAAGGGCCACTATCTGCCTGGGAGCAATTCCATCTTCCCCCAGAGCACCGACCATGGCAACTTGCTCGGGGCCCAGAATACGTGCTGCAGCTACCGCTATGTTACCTCCCGTCCCCCCAGACACCCGGGTGATTTGCCTTACAATAACTTCCTCCCCAGGCGCGGGCAAATGCTCCACGAAGCAACTGACATCCCAATTTATTGCGCCACACACTACTAATTTAACCATTTTGTTCCTCCAGTATACGTGATAGGAATAAGTTTAGAAAGCGAGGCCCATCCACCCCAGCGGCTACATCTATTAACCGAGGGCTATTAGCTGAAAGCTGACAGCTATCAGAAGGCAAAACATGAGTAACCCCACGATTCCAGCCATTTCCCGTTATTACCTCTACAGGCACAGGTAAAAAGTCCAATAAGGAATCATCCAGTACGGCTGCCAGTGCCAGGGGGTCGTGCAGTTTACAATGTCCTTGACGCGTTATCACATACTCTACCAGTTGAGCTGCCAGGCGTGCAGAAGAGGTATGGCCACATTTAATTTGCTCTAAATGTTGGCCAGTCAGGCAAGCTGCAGGATTGGCCGATACATCCAGCCCTACAGCAGAGATGCGGGCCCTGGAGCTAAACACTGTATGAGCTGCCTCCGGGTCCTGCCAGATATTGAATTCGGCAAAGGGAGTTCGATTTCCCTTACCATAAGGCGTAAGGTCATAAGCCCCTCCCATGACAACCAACTCGGCCAGCAATTTTGGCAGCTCTGGGTAGTGCTGAAAGGCATAAGCTATGTTGGTTAGGGGCCCTGTTGCCACCAATGTAATCTCATCCGGCGCATTTAATATTAATTCAGCCAGGAAATTCCAGGCCTTCGCTGGATATAGCGGAAGACTAGGAGAGGGTAAGCCACACTGGCCCAGGCCATCTGGGCCGTGATAGTCCAGGGCATCGACTAAGGGGTGTTTCAACGGTCTTGCCGCACCCGCTGCCACTTGAATATCAGTTATGCCCAGATATTCCAGTACACGGCGGGCGTTAGCAGCGGTTAGCTCGACCGGGGCATTGCCTGCCACTGTGGTTATCCCCAGAACCTGTAGCTCAGGTGACCTCAAAGCCAGGATTAAGGCTAAGGCATCATCGATGCCAGGGTCCATATCCAGAACGACTTTACGCTTTTCCATGAAAGCCTTATGAGATACACTATCATAGATTTTAGAGGAATTGTTCTATAAAGCAAAGAGATGACTATTGAAAAGGTCATCGGGATATTGGAGCGCGAATACGGTTCTCTGGCGTGGAGGCCAGGCAGAGAGCCTATCAATGTGCTTATAGCAACTATCCTTTCTCAGAATACCTCGGATGTAAATTCTAACCGAGCTTTTAACTCGCTTATATCTACCTTTGATAGCTGGGAAGCTGTGGCTTCAGCCCCTGTGGAACATATCGCCCAAGCTATCAAATCTGGAGGTTTATCCCGGATTAAGGCAGTGAAGATAAAGCAGATTCTCAAGCAAGTTGAAGGGGAGGGCGGTAATATCAGCCTCGATTTCCTCAATTCGATGAGTATCTCTGAAGCTAAGGATTACCTGATAAGCCTGCCTAGCGTAGGACCCAAAACAGCTAGCTGTGTATTGCTCTTTGGGCTGGGAGAACCATCCCTGCCGGTGGACACCCATGTTTTCCGTGTGGCCAGGCGATTAGGTTTGATTGACTCCAGAGTTTCTATAGCGAAGGCTCATAACTTGCTGCAGGAGCAAATCCCACCTTCAAAGGTGTATCAGTTTCATCTCCATATGATAGGGCACGGCAGGCGTGTCTGCCATGCTCGTCAACCTCGCTGTGACGAATGTATCCTAAAGAAGGTCTGCCCCAGCTCGCTTGCTCACCGAGCGGTTGGATGAGCAAATGGTATAATAGCTTTGATATGGCACAAATACTGCAGAGTAAAAATCTGGCCACCAAGTTTCAGATATTGCTGGAAATAGCAGCAAAACAACCGAATATACAGCAAAAAGACATTGCCGCCAAGTTGAATATAACCTCTCAAGCGGTCTCCGAGTATGTCAAAGAGTTGATAAAAGATGGCTGGCTTAGCTCACAAGGTCGTTCCAGATATAGAGTGACTCGAGAGGGCATAGATTGGATTTTAAGGATGGCGAGACAATTGCAAAGCTACTCCTCCTTTGTGAGTAAGGTGGTAGCTGATATCTCAATCTCCGCTGCTATAGCTGATAGCGATTTATCTGCTGGTCAGCCGATATCACTATATATGAAGGAGGGCCTATTGCTTGCCTCTGGCATCGCGAGTGATGAAGGGGCTAAAGGAGTAACTGTCTCTAAGGCTAAGAAAGGAGAGGATGTTGGTATCTCTAATGTGGAGGGGGTGATGAAGCTAAAGACTGGCAACATAGTCATAGGCAAAGTGCCCAGTGTACAAAAAGGGGGGGCAGGAAACACCGATGTTACTCGATTAAAAGAGGAGACAAACCAAGGAAGGCTAGTAGGAGCAATAGGTATCGAGGCTTTGGTAGCATTAAGACGTGTAGGTGTAAAACCCGATTATATTTATGGGGTTAGAGAAGCAGCTATAGAAGCCGCCTACTCTGGATTGCCCTTCTTGATCATTTGCACCGAAGCAGAAGCTTTGACCTTAGCACAGAGACTGGAAGAGGAAAACCTGGATTATAAAGTTATTGACTTAAGAATTGTCCGTTAACATGACAAGTGCAGGTTCAAAATCTTAAGGCTCTCTTCGTGGATATCCGCTTTCAGGTGGGATTGCTGCTGTATCTCTCTGCCACCTTTATATCATAAGGGGCTTGTCGCTGCTTGCACCTTTTCCTCGGGCATAACTGGCAGCTATAAAACTCGACTTCTGTAGGAAAATATATTCCAGATACAGATTTTCTGGGAATCATCAGGAAACTTTCGGTTAACCTAACCCCAACCAAATCTTCAACATTACCGAAGAGTGAAAACAGTTGTTTTTGTTGTGTCAGGGGCCAATCCTCCAAGCTTCCTGGACTCATCCTTGATATTTGCCCAAGTCTATATTCTCTTTTTAAGTAATCTGCCAGATATTGTCTAGCTAAGCCTAAGGCTTCGTCCCCCATTTCAGCAAGGCACTGTTTCTTAAACAAATTGTCAAATGAATTAGCCCTGTCCTCTAACTCCTTTCCAATTGTCACAATGTATGGAAAAACTCTTCCTATCTTATCTAAGTTAATCCTGAGGATGCGGCTAGTAAACCTCACGCCGCCAATATCTACCGTATCCTTATTTTTGTTATCAACATATAAAACCTGGTAAATAGCTTTGGGCTCAATTACGAAATTAGCAATCTCAAGCAACTCTTGAATATCCTTTAAGTACCCTGAGCATCCTCTTTTTTGATCTAAATGTAATTTCTTTGCCACCACTTCAGTGTCCAGGTGAATTGGAATGTTATCTAATATTTCCACCATGAAGTTAGCTCCATCCCCTTAAAAACTGGAGAGGTGTGTTATATAGTTGAACCTGTAACTTCATTGCGTGTCACTTCTTCCCTTGTAGGATACCTACCGCAGATAAGTTCCCTTCCTTCAGGGCAATATCCTAATCTAATACACTTTGGCCCGGCGTGCGAAAAAACAGCTGGTAGTTCCTGTTTACATATATTGAGCATCTTATTGGCAAGGTTCCTGATTTCCCATTGGGCACGCATGCAGCATCTCTCTTCAAAGAAGTGAAGAAGCTCTCTGCAATTCATTGTAACCACGATTTTCGTTTCTATTGCCTGGGGAAGTATGAACCTGGCATCTTGATTCGCCTCCTCGCCAACGATGCCCTTTTCTTTGAACCTTTCTATCATCCTGTTATAACTTGCCTGGATTTCATTCGTAATCTTCACAAACTCGGCTTTTAGTATCTTATCTTCTTCAATTGAAGCAGGGATTATGTAGTCAAAATTTGCCTTCTTGACATACCTCTGGCTTTGCTGAGAATATGATGCCAATCTATGCCTTACAAGCTGATGTGTTAAAACACGAGAAATGCCTTCCAGAGCAAAGGTGAACTTGACATGTTCTAAGGGACTTTCGTGCCCTGACTTCATCATTTTCCTGATAAATTTAGTTTGCTTCTCAGGATTGTCTTTATTTTCATCCAAAATATCCCCAGCAAACTTAGCGGAGTAGCATTGTCTATAAGCAGAATATAGTAGAGGCAAGGCATTTTGCGTCACTTGCAATAATTTCACATTCAGCTTAACTTGCGGCATCTTTTATGCCCTCCCATAACTATGCTCTCCTGTCCCCGATATGAGAAAAATGTAAAAATAAGGTTGATACCAGTCTAATTGTAGCTCATCATGTTCTCTTTTTACACCCTCAGTCTCCTCCCATTGCCTTCTCCGGTAGTTTCCTCTCGCAGCAGCTATCTCCCCAAAGTAGTAATTCCAAGGAAAGAACTTGATTTCCTCGGATAGTTTGTTTACACTTCCTAATCAGAATTACTTGAATATAGTAAAGTTAACTTGTATAATAGGGAAAGGTAATATGTATGCACCTAGTTCGAGAAAGTTGAGCAGGCAGGCCTTTACTAAAGGTACAAGGTGCCTCTTGCCACTTCTGAGCATAGTCATTGTCTCAGTGGCGTGTGCCCCGGCTGAAGCTACACCCCCCGGAGCTATAGTTGATGATCTGGGAAGGCCGGTCAGCATTGAAAAAATACCACAGAGAATCATCTCCCTGGCCCCTTCCAATACTGAGATTTTATTTGCTTTAGGTCTGGGAGACAAGGTGGTGGGGGTGACAGATTTCTGTAATTATCCTCCAGAAGCTCTGGAGAGGAAAAGGATAGGGGGATTTTCCACGCCAGATATAGAAAAGATAATCGATTTGCAGCCAGATTTGATATTAGCCGGCAGCATTCATGCCAAGGAGGTTATTCCCGCTCTAGAGGAGTGGGGTCTCACGGTATTTGCCTTGGCGCCAGAAAATTTAGATGGGATACTTGCAGATATCAGGATAGTAGGGGAAATAACTGGAAGAGAGAAGGAAGCATCTGTTCTTGTAGCTCAGATGGAGGGCAGGATCGAAGCGGTAATAGATAAAACCGAAAGGTTAAAGCCACAAGAGAGGCCAAGGGTTTTTTTCATTACCTGGCATGATCCATTGAAGAGCATGGGCTCAAAATCCTTCCCTCATGAACTAATCGAAAAAGCGGGCGGAGTGAATATTTTCCAGGATGTCGAAGAACGGAACTTCCAAGTTGAGTTTGAAACAGTTATTGACCGTGACCCTCAGGTAATCATCGTTACGGTCGGGCATGCAGCGGGTGAAGCCAAAGCATTTGAGTGGGCAAAGGAAGAGCCGAGGCTCAAGGTTACCGAGGCTGGTAAGAATAGCAGAATATTTCCACTTGATACAGGATTAACCAGATATGGCCCCAGAGCAGTTGATGCTTTGGAGCAGTTTGCCAAATTCATTCACCCTGAGATTTTTGGGACAATTAAAAATTAGTGCAAGGAGGAATGTATGTTTAGGAATAAGGTATATTTTGTTGGTATAGGGCCTGGTTCCCCGAAATACTTGACTAGGGAGGCTGAGGAGGCAATTAGGGAGGCAAGCATAATTGTTGGCTGGGAGTTTGACTTGCTACCTGCAAGGCATTTGATTGATGGTAAAAAAATTTATCTTCAGAATGTAAAGAACTATGTTCAAGTTGCCGAAACAGCAGCTAAAGAGGCGAGGAAGAGTAATGAAACGGTTGCAGTTCTAAGGATTGGTGACCCATGTATTTCATCTGGCCTCGATGGCCTTCTAAAGGTTTTCCATGATTTTGAGGTTAGGATCGTCTCTGGCATAAGCTCAATCCAGCTTGCTGCAGCCGCCGCCCAAATAAATATAGATGAATCGGTGCTCATATCTTTTCACGATGGCGGGGATGATTTCGAAAAGAAGCGCAGATTCATGCTTGATGGGCTTAACCAAAATAGACACTTAATAATCATCACTGGACCGAACCTAGGGCCAAAAGAAGCTGCAATTTACCTAATTAATAATGGCATCAGTGAAATTACCCCAGCAATCGTATGCGAGGATTTAGCACTTCCAGGTGAGAAGATATCGCGGGGAACACTAGAGAATATGGCTGATAAGGAGTTTTCGTGGCTATCAATAATGATTGTTATATAAGGAGGAAGAAAGATGATAACAGTAGTAGGGGTAGGTCCAGGAGCTAAGGAATATTTAACTGAAAAGGCAGCCTTCATAGTTCAAAAAGCCGATATTGTAGCTGGGTGGAATCATGCTCTCAAAGTTATTGAAGGGGTTATTCAAGGAGAGAAAATCCAGTTTACTTCCCATGGAAAGGAGAAGGAAACTATAGCTTATTTAGCTCAGGAAGCGAGGAAGGGTAAGAAGTGCATCATATGCACGGTGGGTGACCCCAACTTTTCCGACTATCAGCTTTTGGAGAAGACTAGGAAATACGACGAGATAGAGATTGTGCCAGGGATAAGCTCAGTTCAAGTGGCGGCAAGCTTAGCCCAAGTTAGCTTGGAACATACTTACTTTATAACCTTCCATAAAAGCGGATCAATAGAAGGGGAGAAAGAGGAGTTATTGGAGGGAATTCAAAAGGGTAAGAATTTGATTCTTCTTCCCAGGCCTTATGATTTCATGCCACAGGACATTGCCAATTTTCTGATTGAGCATGGGGTCGATGCCTCTCTTAAGGTAACGATATTTGAGAATTTAACTTTTAAGGACGAGAGAAAAATCAAAACTACAATTGGAGAACTAAGAGGAAAATTTTCAGATTTATCAATAATCGTCATAAAGGCGAGCAAGTGAGAGTTTTTGCTTCTTGGAGTGGGGGTAAAGAATGTGCCCTGGCAACCTATAAGGCAATTTTGCAAGGCCATGAGGTTTTGTATCTGGTCAACTTTGTCTCCGAAGATGGAACGAGGTCAAGGTCTCATGGTATTTCATCTTTAGCCCTGGGTCTGCAAGCAAAAGCTATAGGGATTCCCCTGATTCAGGTTAAGACATCCTGGGAAAATTATGAGGAGAACTTCAAGAGGGCAGTGACAGAACTCAAGGGTAAAGGGATAGAAGGAGGAGTCTTCGGCGACATAGACTTGGAGGAGCACAGGGAGTGGGTAGAGAGGGTCTGTACTGAGCTTGAAATAAAGCCTATCCTGCCCCTCTGGGGAACTGAGCCTAAGGAGCTCCTGGCAGAATTCTGGAACCTTGGATTTAAGGCGACGGTCGTAGCTACTAGGCTGGATGAAGGCTTGCTTGGCAAGAGCCTGGATAGGGCTTTCTTAACCAAAATCAGAAAATTTGGTTGCCATCCCTGTGGCGAATCCGGTGAATATCATACTTTTGTGACCGGCGGGCCAATTTTCAAGCAGCCACTTAAAATCACCCAGAGTAAGAAAGTGCAAAGGAAAAATGTATGGTTTTTGGATATCTCTGCTGAGCTTGAGTAAACAAGTATTACATGGTGTGAGCATATTAGATGGCACGCGTTCTCTCTGATTCAATCAGCAATCCCGCTATACCTTATTCTTTACGCTGGCGGGGCAAAGCTTATACCTTTGCCGGACTTCTGGGGCTGCTTTTAGTGACCGTCATATCTGCCGCCACTATAGGAAGTGTTCACATTCCTTTTCCCTCTTTCTTCGAGATACTCCTATCCAGATTACCTTTTGTTCATATCGCCTCCTCCTGTCCTGAAACTTTTGTAACAATAATCCTTGATATCAGACTTCCGCGCATCCTCCTGGCAGGTTTGGTAGGGGCAGCTTTAGCAGTGGCTGGAGCTACCTACCAGGGGCTTTTTCGTAATCCACTGGCTGACCCTTACCTCCTGGGTGTTGCCTCAGGCGCTGGGTTGGGAGCTACCATTGCCTTCCTTATCCCTTTCACCATATCATGGATGACTTTCGGAGCGGTTCCCGTATTCGCTTTTGCTGGCGGAATGGGTGCTGTTGCCGTGCTCTATTCATTAGTTCATATAGGCAAGACCCTGCCGACAACCAGCCTTATACTTGCTGGTGTAGCTTTAGGTGCCTTCTTAAACTCCATAACATCTTATCTCATGAGCACCTGCGGCGAGGAATTACACGGGATTGTATTCTGGCTGCTGGGTGGGCTTTCTTTAACCAAATGGGCTGAGGTATGGATAGTCCTTCCCTGTGTATTAGCAGGTATCATAATCATCTGGCTCTACGCCCGGCCCCTTAATGTGCTGCAGCTTGGCGATGAACAGGCACAGCAATTAGGCATCAATGTGGAAAGGGTTAAGCTTATCCTGCTCAGTGCTGCCACCTTGATTACCTCTGCTGCAGTGTGCTTCACCGGCCTCATAGGTTTCGTCGGCATCATCATTCCCCACGCTGTTAGGCTCATCTGGGGTCCTGACCATCGCTATTTGCTCCCCCTTTCAACCCTGGTCGGCAGCATATTCCTCATATGGGCTGACACTCTGGCCCATACGATAGCCCAGCCAACAGAGATTCCGGTAGGAGTAATCACCGCTTTTTGCGGAGCTCCCTTCTTCCTTTATCTATTACGGAGGAGGAAAAGGCTTGTTTTCTTTTGAAAACGAACGCCTCATAATGACAGGAGGAGAAGGCAGTAAAAATGATTGAGCTAAAGGACGTCAGTTTAGGCTATGACCATCAAGCCATCTTGAATAATATAAACCTGAGGGCAGTGCCAGGTGAGATGTTGGGCCTCATTGGGCCTAACGCCTCAGGAAAATCGACATTGATCAAGGGAATGACTCGAGTGATCAATCTTTTCTCCGGACATATCTCTATCGATGGTCAGGATATAAAAAACATCAAACGGGAGGAGCTTGCTCGCCTTATTGCCACGGTCCCACAGAATGCTGTTTTGCCGGAGGCCTTCACTGCCTTTGAAGTGGTGCTTATGGGACGGACGCCTCATCTGGGACTTCTCCGCTATGAGGGGGAAAAAGATATAGCTATTGCCTGGCAAGCTATGGAAGCGACACAGACACATTTCCTTGCTGAGCGTAGGGTAGGCGAGCTCTCGGGAGGAGAGAAACAGAGGCTTCTCATCGCTCAAGCCTTAACCCAGCAGTCCAGGGTTATTCTCCTTGATGAACCAACAGCACATTTGGACATAAATCACCAGGTCGAGATTCTGAACCTGGTTAAGAGCCTCTGTCTGGAACAAAGGTTGACTGTCATCGCTGCCCTACATGATTTGAATTTAGCCGCTCAATATTGTGATTGGCTGGTCATGCTAAACGGAGGAGAAGTTTACACTGAGGGAATACCCCAAGATGTGCTTACAGTTCAGAATATTAAACAGGTCTACGGAGCTGAAGTATGTATTTACCCTCATCCTGTTAACAGATTGCCTACCACCCTTATCACGGCAGGCGAAGATAAAGAAGAAAGGACTTATATCCAGCGGTAGAAAAAGCTATGCCAAATTTATTCATTTTACTCCTAGCTCTGCTCATCGACTTCCTATTTGGGGAACTACCTCGGGTTACACATCCAGTAGTATGGATAGGTAAAGTAATCTCCTTTTGCGAAAGGTTTGCCCCTTCTGAGCCCTTCGCTTGTTTTCATTCTAGGCAGCTTCCCCTTGTCATTGCGAGGAGCGGAGCGACGAAGCAATCTCATAGTACTCAGGACAGGCTCCGCGAAAAATCTAGTGCGCGGTCCCAGTTAGTATACGGCGGTGCTATGGTTTTGCTTACTATTCTCATCTTCACTTTACCTGTTTATTTCCTTTTACTTTATGTGAGCCAAGTTAGCCCGATAGCTTATATAGCCGTGGGAGCCCTGCTGTTAAAACCATCTTTTTCCTTCACAGAATTGCGACAGACTGCTCTCAAGATTAAAGTGCTCTTAGCCAGGGATAATCTGGAGGGGGCCCGAGCCAGAATGCCGGCCCTGGTCAGCCGTGAAGCTCAAAATCTAGGGAAGCCAGAAGTAGTCTCGGCAACAGTAGAATCTGTTGCTGAGAACACCTGTGATAGCATTATTGCCCCACTATTATATTTTTTGCTTTTTGGTGTGCCAGGTGCCGTGGCTTATCGGGTGGTAAATACATCTGATGCCATGATTGGTTATCACGGGAGGTATGAATATTTAGGTCGGTTCGCTGCCAAATTGGATGATGTTTTAAATTTTATCCCGGCACGAATCTCGGGGCTGCTGCTGGTGATAGCTGCTCATCTATGCCGGAAGGATAGAAAAAACGCCTGGCGCATTATGCTTCGAGACCATGGCAAGACGGAAAGTCCTAATGCTGGCTGGCCGATGAGCGCCGCCGCTGGAGCACTCAGGGTTCGATTGGAAAAGGTAGGCTGCTATAGCTTAGGCGATACAAATAACCCTCTATCTCCCGACCTTATTGCCTCTGGAGTAAAGCTGTCTGAGGTGGCTACTCTACTCTGCGTCTTGTTTTGTTTAACCATGGAGGTAACGCATTTTGTCTTTACTGCCTAGGCCGGAAATACAAGGTGCAGCACGCTGTCTACATGGGGGTATTGATTACGTCGAGTTGGAAACACAGGGCATCACTCCCCAAGATATTCTTGACTTTAGCGCTAATCTTAACCCCTTTGGCCCACCACCAGGAGTAATGGAAGCAGTGAATGAAGTAGATATTTCCCATTACCCTGACTCAGAAGCCTCCTATTTAAGGCGCTCCCTGGCTGAAAAGCTAGGGATAAAGGCAGAAAATATACTTGTTAGTAGCGGCTCTACAGAGCTTATACGCCTTGCTGCTTTGGCTTATTTTGGTAATGGAGATCGAGTTTTAATTATTGAACCTACTTATGGTGAATACCAAGTTGCCTGCCAAATTAGTGGTGCATCGCTTGTGAAGCAACATCTCTCATCACAAAATGGCTTCTGGCTAAATACAACTGAGACTGTTGAATTAATCCGGCAGCATTGCCCCAAGGGCATCTTTGTTTGCAATCCAAATAATCCCACTGGAAGGTATCTTTCACAAGCAGCTTTCGAGAGGATTCTGGATGCCGGTAAGAATTCTTTGATAGTCTTAGACGAGGCCTATGTCAGCTTTGTGGATAACGCCTGGTCTTCTCTGGATTTGGCATTGCATTCGTCATTGCGAGTTGAGCGAAGCAATCTCCTCGTCTTACGCTCTATGACCAAGGATTATGCCATGCCTGGGCTTCGCTTGGGCTATGGAGTGGCAAGGGGAAAAATCATCGCTACCCTGCGTCGCATTTGTCCACCCTGGAATGTCAATACTCTAGCTCAAAAAGCAGGCACTATTGCCATAGCTAAAGAAGAATATTTGAAGCAATGTCAAGTAGAGCTTAAAGAGGCGAAGGATTATCTTAAAGTAGCGCTCCTCGGCCTTGGCTTGCCCCCACTCCCTTCAGAAGCGAATTTCTTCCTAGTTGAGGTTGGTAATGCCTCAAGATTCCGGCGCGAATTACTCAAACGAAAGATATTGGTGCGTGATTGTACCTCTTTTGGTCTTCCCCAATATATTCGCATTGCATCCCGTACTTTGCCCGAATGTCAAAGATTAGTCGCCACTATCAAGGAGACTCTCATGGTGATAAACCAAGGGACTGAGCATAATATAGAGGAGGTGAAACAAACACAGGCGAAATGGATGACCGAGGGCTAATTCAGGTCTACACCGGAGATGGCAAGGGCAAAACCACAGCAGCTCTAGGACTGGCTCTCAGGGCAGTGGGTCAGGGATTGAAAGCCATTATCATCCAGTTTATCAAGGGCGACTGCCCTTGCGGAGAGCATCTTTTTGCCACCCAACACCACCTGTTTGACATAGTGCAGCTAAATACCAAAAGCTGCTTCGGCCAGACTTCAGAGGAACTTAGTTCAACCACTGAGCAGACCTTAGCTCTTGCTGAGAAGACTATAGTCAGTGGTGGCTATGACGTGGTTGTTCTAGATGAGATATTTGTTGCTGTAAATATGGGAGTGGTAAGCATTGAGCAAGTATTAAGCTTGACGAGCAAGAAGCCTGATAAAACGGAGTTAATTTTAACTGGACGCATGGCACCCAAGGAAATCATCGAACGAGCAGATTTAGTTACCGAAATGGTGGAAGTCAAACATCCATTCAACAAAGGCATTACGGCGCGTAAAGGCATCGAGTATTGACACCGGTGATTGCTAAGTAACAAAGAGAGAGGGGTAACATCAATGAGTGATTTTCTATCTGGCGTATTAAAACAAATAAAGCCTCTAGATAAGGAGGCAATGGAGACAGCTCGAGCTCGCCAGGATGAATTAACTAAACCAAGGGGAAGCCTGGGACGGCTGGAGGAGTTATCTATAAAGATAGCTGGTATCAAAGGTGAGATAACCCGCGGTTTTGAACACAAAGTTATCGTGGCCATGGCTGCTGACCATGGTGTAGTAAGAGAGGGAGTAACCCTTTACCCTCAAGAGGTCACAAGGCAGATGGTATTTAACTTCCTCAGCGGCGGTGCCGCTATAGATGTGCTTGCTCGCTTTATTGGTGCTCGTGTTGTTGTGGTTGACATGGGCGTAATCGGAGGATTTGAGCCACATCCCAACCTTGTCTGCAAGGTGATAGATTTTGGCACCAGTGACATGGCCAATGGTGCTGCTATGACGCAACAACAGGCACTGGATGCCATTAAGGGTGGGATTGAGGTAGTAGAAGCCGAGATAGCTAAAGGAGTTGACATCATAGGCACCGGGGATATGGGCATTGGCAACACCACTGCCAGTAGCGCAATATGCGCTGCCATTATGGGCAAACCAGTAGAACAGGTTACCGGGCGGGGTGAAGGGCTGGATGATAGGCAACTAGCGCACAAAATCAAGGTAATTCAACAGGCTTTGAAACTCAATAAGCCTAACCCAGAGGATCCTATTGATGTGTTAAGCAAGGTTGGCGGCTTTGAAATTGGTGGCTTGGCAGGGGTTATGCTGGGAGCAGCAGCGCATCATATCCCTGTAGTCATTGATGGCTTCATCTCTGGGGCCGCTGCGCTCATAGCCACTGAACTTACACCTTTGTTAAAAGATTATCTTATTGCTGCTCATCTCTCTGCTGAGAGCGGGCACAAGGTATTGCTGCAGCACATGGGATTGACCCCACTTCTGAACCTAGAGATGCGCCTTGGCGAAGGAACTGGGGCAGCGTTAGGCATAGCAATTGTGGAAGCAGCGGTGAAAACCCTGGCTGAAATGGCAACTTTTAGTGAGGCTGGCGTTTCAAAAGCTCAGTAAGAGGCAAAATAAATGAACTTCTGGATTGCATGGCAATTTCTTACCATAATACCCTCTCCCTATCACCGTGAGTATGGCACTCAGGACTTAGGGAAATCAACAACTTTTTTCCCTGTAGTAGGACTCTTTCTGGGCCTAGTATTATTCGGGTTTGACTGCTTGCTAGGGTTATTTTTGCCCCCTATCTTGCTCAACATCTTGCTAGTCATTGCTCTCATCATCCTTACAGGTGCGCTGCATCTCGATGGCTTTATTGACACCTGCGATGGACTAGCGGTAAAAAACTCAACCTCAGATAGGCTAAAGGTCATGAATGACAGCCGCGTAGGCGGGTTTGGAGTGGTTGGGGGATGTTGCCTCATTATTGCTAAGTTCGCCTCTTTAATGGCCTTGCCACCGGGATTACGGGCAAGCGCCCTTATACTCATGCCTCTACTGAGTCGTTGGGGGATGGTTTATGCTATTTCTGCCTTCCCATCAGCTAAGACCGGAGGTATGGGATGGGCTATCAAACGGAGGGCAAACTGGAAAGGACTGGCTGCAGCCACAGGATTTTCCTTGATTATAGCATCGGCCTTAATGAACTGGTGGGGAGTTGTGCTTATGGCGACGCTTGCTCTTGCTCTTCTAGCGTTTTCCAAGTATCTTTGCTCTATATTTGGAGGGCTTACCGGGGATAGCTATGGTGCTATAAATGAGTTTGCTGAAGTGGTTACCCTTATCTTAATTTTTATAATTGGTGAATTAGGAGGAACTAGTTGGTTAGGTTAAGTTTGAATCAGCAGATTCTCTCTGTCATTGCGAGCCGAATTTCCTCGCTTGTAAGGAAAAGAAACTTCACTACATGAGAGGAGTAAGGTGAGGGTGAAAACACGAAGGAATATCATGTCTAAAAGTTTCATTCTCATTCTGGGTGGGGCTCGCAGTGGCAAGAGCAGGTTCGCTCTACAGATGGCGGAAAGGCTTGGAGGAGAGGTTCTCTTTGTAGCTACTGGGCAGCCTCTTGACGAGGAAATGGCTTCACGGATTGAAGAACATAAGAGAGTCCGCCCTAAAAGTTGGCGGACTTTAGAAATCAGCGTTAATGTAGGTCAGCGGTTAGAAACAGAGATGGGAGATGCTGAAGTGGTGCTTCTCGACTGCCTGACCTTGCTCGTCTCCAACATTATCCTGAGCCCTTCGCTCCCCCTGTCATTGCGAGCGGAGCGAAGCAACCTCCTGGCGCTCAGGGCAAACTCCGTAAAGAATCTCGAAAAAATAAACTTTTCTGCGGCAGAAAAACAAGTCATGGCTGAGATAAAAGAGCTGATTGAGTGCATCGATAGACATGAAGGTATTTTTATCGTGGTTTCCAACGAAGTAGGTTTGGGCCTGGTGCCAGAGAATAAATTAGGTCGAGTTTATCGAGACCTCCTGGGCAGAGCCAATCAGCTTCTAGCTCAGCATGCCGATGAGGTTTACTTTATGGCTGCTGGAATTCCAGCAAAGATAAAAGGCTAGCCCTCTACTTGTCATTGCGAGCGCAGCGAAGCAATCTCCTCCAAAGGTGGTGAAAAACCGCAAACTCGGCAATATGCTTTATTTAGCTGCGCTCCACAGCAGGGACAGCTTTCTACCTCACCCCATCCCTCTCCATTTACTAGGGAGGGAGACAAGGGTGAGGCTTCGGGTATTTCCCCCACGACTTCACTATAGATATGATAATAAAAGGAATGCTCCTTATTCAGAAATTTTATGCCAGTTTTCTCCTTTACTGACTGGAACTCTTCATCAGAGACCATATTTTCTATCAATTTATGAAGCCTGTTGGAACCTGAGCCATATTCTATAGGCTCTTTCTTCCTCCATATTATTTCCTGTGGGATTAAGCCCTCAAAGCTCTTTCTCAGGATGTATTTACCGATGCCCTCTTTGACCTTAAGCTCCGGACCTATTTCCAGAGCAAATCGGACGAAATCCTCATCGAGGAAAGGTTGCTTTACTTCAATGCCTAAAGCCTCGCCAAGCTCGTTGGCTGAAAAGTGCCAGCTTCGGGAAAGCTTTCTTATATATTCCCCCAGTGCTTCAGACGGAAGCGATGCCATATAAGAGTAGCCAGCGAAAAGCTCATCGCTTCCATCGCCTGTCATGGCTGAGCTAATATTGCTCTCTCTGGCAACTTTAAGAGCGAAATATATGGAAAGGTCGTTAGGTAAAGCAAGATTGAAGGTTTTCAAAATCCTTATAACCTCAGGAAGCGTATTAAGTGCCTGTTCCACGCTGAACTCTACCTTCCTATGCTCTATTTTCAAGAGCTTCGCTATCTTTTCTGAGTAGACTAGGTCAGGTGCCTGGGAACCCTTCAGAGCCACCGTCAATGCTACCTTCGGCCTGGCAAGGAAAGCTAAGATGCTTGTGTCAAGCCCTCCTGATAAGAGTATGACATCAGCTTTGTTCCTTTCCGTTGATTCCTTAAGCCTGTTTCTCAACTCCTGGCACATATTCATAGTAACCTACTGAAGCTTAGCAGTTCATTTTAGCATTTTATGGTGTCACTTTGAGAGCTAATGGGAAGGAAGTGCCTGGTTAGGCTTGTTTTCAGTGTACCACACGAAGTATACTTGCCACTAATTAACTATAAATATTATAAATATAAGGAGGAAAGATGCCATCTTATGCCTTTTTTCATAAACAATTCATGCCACTATCCGAAGCCAAAATTGGAATTTTAACGCATGCCTTTCACTACGGTACTGCCTGCTTCGATGGCATCCGCGGCAATTGGGATAGTGAGCAAGAAAGATTCTGCCTCTTCCGAGTTCAGGATCATTATGAGCGCATGCTTAACGGTTGCCGTCTCCTAAAAATCAGCCTTCCCTACTCTGTCAATGAGTTATGTCAATTGACTACCGAACTGGTAACAAGGAGCGGCTATCATGAGGATGTATATATTCGCCCCATGGCCTACAAAAGTTCCGAAACCATCGGTGTCCGTCTCCACGACCTGGAAGACGACTTTCTTATCATCGTGACCACTCTCCCCCCTTACCTTGACACTGACAGAGGCACTCGTTGTTGCACTTCATCATGGCGCCGCGTCGATGATACCATGATTCCAGCGCGGGGTAAGATCTGCGGTATTTATGTAAACAGCGCCTTAGCCAAAACTGAGGCGTGGGAAAACGGGTTTGATGAAGCAATATTGCTCACTCACAATGGGCATGTCTCCGAAGGCAGTGGGGAGAACATCTTCCTGGTCATCAATGGAAATTTGGTCACACCTCCTTCCTCTGACAACATCCTTATGGGAATTACCAGAGATACAGTAATAAGATTAGCCAAAAATGAGTTGGGCATAGATACGATAGAGAGACAAGTAGACAGAAGCGAACTCTACCTAGCTGAAGAGTGCTTCTTCACCGGCACCGCCACCCATATAGCACCCATCGCAGAAGTTGACCACCGCCCAGTAGGCGCAGGTCAGACAGGCAAAATAACAGCTAAGCTTCAAAAACTGTTTAAAGAGGTAATACTGGGCAGAAACCCCAAATACCTTGACTGGTATACTCTGGTCTCTCCCAAACCACTAAAAACGTAACCCTTGAAGCTACAATTCAGCAGCAGGATTTACCCCTAAAACCTTAAGCAAACACAGAAGGCGACTGCTCTGCTCCAAGACAGTGGTGTAATAGTAAGCTTCCTCCAATAACTGACTAGCAGCAAAACTCCCATGCCCTCGCACTAAAACCACCTTACATCTCTTCACTGCTTCGGCTATTTCTTCAGCAAGGTCTCCAGCCTTTACTGCTATTCCCCCGCTCAAGATTGGCACTTTTGACAATACTGCCCGACCCTCTATATCACAAGGTGTAATCTCCTCTTCTGCAAAGGACAAGGCCACGGCATAAGGCGGGTGAGCATGAACGACAGCTAGTGCCGAAGTGTTTTTATAAATAGAACGGTGTACCGCTAACTCACTTGAAGCCAAAGGCGTAGCCTTATCATTTTTCGTGATGCCAGTTTCTACTAAATCTGCCTCCCTAATAGAGCCCAATGTACTGCCTCGATGCGTAATAAGCAGCCGCTCCCCCAACCTCACACTAAGGTTGCCGCTATAACAAGAGACAAGCCCCTGGGTGAAAAGAGCTTGCCCTACCGCTTGGAATTGACACAACATCTTTTAACACCCTATGGCACACGCCTAATAACAGCCACGACTCTACCCTGAATCTCAACATTATCAGGACTAGTATAGATAGATTTCATCTGACTATTTGCTGGCTCCAAGCGAATACGATTTGTCTCAGCAAAAAATTTCTTGAGTGTGACCTCCTGCTCCCGCTTAAGCCAGACTGCCACCATCTCTCCTTCCTCAGCACTGCTCACATAATCCATTAGAACAATGTCACCATCTTTTATCAAAGCATCTACCATGGAGTCACCTTTCACCCGAAGGGCGTAAATATTTCGCCTGCCCCGCGTTAAGTCCTCGCTTACCTCCACTCCTTCGGTAGGAATAATATTTCCTGTATCTGAAGCAGGTACTGGAATAGGCTCACCGGCAGCTATAGTCCCCACTATGGGAATATAAGTAACTTTTTGTCTATCTCCACCCCCGTTTAGAAGCTCAATTCCGCGTGATATATCACTGTGATGACGGATATACCCTGCCCTCTCCAATCCATTCAAGTTATAAGCTACCACGGAAGTAGAACTTATCTGGCATCCCTTAGCAATATCCCTAATGCTAGGAGGATAACCATTATGGCGCAAATACTCCCGGATAAAGTTAATAATTCGTTTCTGTTTTAAAGAAAGCACTTTAGCAGCCAAGCGATATTAACCTCCGCTTCTTTAAGATTGCTCCGCTTCCACTTCGCCATGCTCAGAACTTTGACTCAGCATAACGGCAGCGTTTAACTTCCTGGCTAATTGGGATTTGAGTCTGGCACCCTTATTCCTATGAATAATACCTTTGCTTGTAACCTTATCTATGCTACCTATGGCCACCGCTGCCTCCCTCTGAGCCAATTCTAATTCACCTGCGCTAATAAGACTCCTTACCCTACTTATATGAGCCTTGGTCCTGCTTCGCATCAGGCGATTTCGCTGCCTTTTCCCCTCCGCTGCTCGAACTGTTTTACCAACTGACTTATTGCTCGGCACTCATCTCTCCTTTCCTTACTACATTTATTACACTCCATATTGACTGAATTCTAGACACTAATCTACTTAACTGAGCCGTATTTTTAATTTCAACAGTAAAACCCAATAACGTAATGTTATCACTATGACGACCAGTTACATTAGCATCAGTAATATTCACCTCTTCTTCAGCTATGATAACACTAATATCCCGAACTAGGCCAACTCTATCCCAAGCTTCAACCTGAATGGCTACAGGGTAAACTTGCTCCACATCGCCCCAACTTACATTGATTAGCCTCTCCTTTTCCACTTCATTGATGATATTAGGGCAATCATTACGATGCACAGTAATACCACGCCCCTGGGTGATATAACCAATAATCTTATCACCAGGCAAGGGATGACAACAATTGGCCAAACGAGTAGACAGGTCACCAACCCCCAATACTCTGATGCCTGAAGGGCTAATCTTCCGCCGGGGCGAAATTTCCACCGCTTCCTCAGGCGGCCCCAAAGCTGCACTTAATTTGAGTGCCACCTGAGAAAGGCTACAGCTACCCTGACCAAGGGCAACAAAAAAATCATCTACACTGCTATAGTTAAACTGGCGCGCTAGCTTATCAGCGCTGGACAGACCGACGCCCAAGCGTTTAAGCTCCTTATCCCAAAGCTGCTTGCCAGCCTCCATACTCTGACTTCGCTCCTGCTTGTTGAACCACTGCCTGATTTTGGCTCGAGAGTGAGACGTTTTAATATAGCCAAGCTCAGGATTAAGCCAATCCAAACTCGGCCCTTTCTCTGTTTTGGCGGCAATAATTCCCACCACATCACCATTATTAAGCGTGTAATTTAATGATACCAGCCGCCCGTTTACTTTTGCCCCAATGCAACGGTAGCCCAGATCTGTATGAATTAGGAAGGCGAAATCTAGAGGAGTTGCCCCTTTAGGCAATTCCTTTATCTCGCCTTTGGGCGTATAGACAAATACGCGGTCAGTAAGGACATCCGTCCTAACAGATTCCACAAACTCTTCGCTGTCAAGTTCATCCTTCAACCGGCTAATCTCATATAGCCAACGCATTTCGTTACCGAAAGACAAGCCTGATTTCCCGCCCTCTTTATAACGCCAGTGAGCTGCTATCCCACACTCAGCAACTTGATGCATGTCGTAGGTCCTAATTTGTATTTCCAGCGGAGTTGTGCCCCCGCACATCACTGTGGTATGCAGGGAGCGATAGCCATTATCCTTAGGATTAGCAATAAAATCGTTAAACTCCTCAGTTATAGGATGCCAAAAATTATGAATCGCCCCTAAAGCCTTATAACAATCTGAAACTGTGTTCACGAACACCCGCAAGGCAAAAAGGTCGTGAATATCGCCAAAAGCCTTACCCTGATCAGCATACCGGCCCATCTTTTGGTAGATGCTATAAATGTGCTTCGGCCTGCCAAAAACCTTGGCTTCTACCCCAGCTTTGTCTAATTCCCGACTTACTATCTGGCTGACCTCTGTTATAAAACCCTCACGCTCGGCGCGTTTTCCAGCCACCAAACGAGAAAGCTGACGATATTGCTGTGGCTCCAGATAACGAAATGCCAGATCCTCCAACTGCCACTTCACATTCCATATGCCTAAGCGATGTGCCAGGGGTGCATATATCTCTAAAGTCTCCTGAGCAATTGTACGACGCTTCTTTGGTGGCAAAGCCCCTAGCGTGCGCATATTATGCAGCCTGTCAGCCAATTTAATAAAAACCACCCGCAGGTCTTCTGCCGTAGCTATAAACATTTTGCGTAAGTTTTCAGTTTGAAGCTTCGACTTAATCTCCTCTGGCTCCGTCCGGCTTGTAAGCCTTTTCAGCTTCGTAACACCATCAACCAGCTTAGCCACCTCAGGTCCAAAGTTAGCCTCAATCTCACCCAATGATATATCACAATTCTCGGGAATATCGTGTAGCAAGGCAGCAGCTAAAGTATCAGCGTCGAGGTGAAGATCGGCCAATGTCATAGCCACCTGCAAAGGATGTTCTAGATAAGGCTCCCCCGACTTGCGCATTTGTCCTTGATGTGCTCGCAAAGCAAACTCACAAGCTGCTCTAACCAGATTTACCTTATCATCAGGTAGATACTCACTTACCTTGGCTATAAGCGAACTTATGTCCATCTTACCGATTTCATAATAGCGCAAAGAACGAAACCAAAGCAAATCGAATAGCAACAACGCAAACCTGCTGCTCTCTCAGGCAAGATAGTCACAAATGTGTTACTATAGCCTCTATCCCTTGGTACCAACATCGAAATCTATTCAAGCCGGGGAGGGATATACGAAAGGCCAATAAACGTATACCATTCTTTCATGGGAGAAGCCGAATGACCCTAGCAGAAAAAATCTTGGCTGCCCACAGCGGTAATAAAAAAGTCAGCCCTGGCGAGTTTATAAATGTCAAGGTTGACTTAGCATTAGCTAACGACATCACGGCACCCCTAGCTATAAGGGAATTTCAACATCTTGGAGTGGGCAAGGTTTTTAACCCCAAAAAGGTAGTCATGGTCCCCGACCACTTCTGCCCTAATAAAGATATTAAATCCGCTGAACAGGCAAAGCTTATGCGGGAATTTGCTAAGGAACAAGGATTGCTCTACTTCGAAATAGGCCGTATGGGAATCGAGCATGTGCTCTTACCTGAGCAGGGGCTTGCCTTACCTGGTCAAGTCATTGTTGGTGCTGATTCTCACACCTGCACCTATGGAGCTCTGGGAGCTTTTGCTACAGGCATGGGATCAACTGATATTGCTGTAGCTATAGCCACAGGCGAAATATGGATGAAAGTGCCACCGACTATCAAGTTCATTTACCGCGGTAAATTGCCCAAATGGGTTAGCGGCAAAGACCTCATCCTTTATACCATCGGAGACATCGGTGTTGATGGGGCGCTCTACTCAGCTATGGAGTTCACCGGGGAGGCAATTGACGAGCTGCCAATGGATGGGCGCTTCACCATAGCAAATATGGCCATTGAGGCTGGAGCTAAGGCTGGTATTTTTAATGTAGATGCTAAGACAGAAAAATACGTGAAAGAGCATGGCAATTATCCTTATTCAATATATCGAACAGATAAAGGTGCTGAATATTCCAGAGTCATAGAATATGATGTATCAAAAATTGAGCCTCAGATAGCCTTCCCTCATCTTCCTTCTAATACTAAACCTATAAGTCAAGTAGGCGATATAAAATTAGATCAGGTAGTGATTGGTGGTTGCACCAATGGTCGCCTTGACGATTTAAGAGCGGCAGCTAAAATATTAAAAGGAAGACAAATCCATCCCGAATTAAGATGCATCATTATCCCAGGATCGCAGAAAGTCTATCTTGATGCACTGAGAGAGGGATTGGTAGAAATCTTTATAGAAGCGGGTGCTGCAGTAAGCACCCCTACCTGTGGACCTTGTCTTGGTGGCCACATGGGAGTTTTAGCCACTGGTGAGCGCTGTCTATCTACCACCAACCGAAACTTTGTCGGCAGAATGGGCAGCCCCAGGTCAGAAGTCTACTTGGCTAGTCCAGCAGTTGCCGCAACCAGTGCCATATTAGGTCGAATTGGTGACCCCAGGGAGGTTACATAATGAAATTAAGAGGCAAGGTTCACAAATTTGGCGTCAATGTCGATACCGATGTTATTATCCCGGCACGCTACCTCAATGTTTCTGAGCCTGAGGAACTAGCCAAGCACTGCATGGAGGACATTGATGCTGACTTTAGCACTAAAGTAGAGCCTGGAGATATTATAATGGCTACCACTAATTTTGGTTGCGGCTCCTCCCGCGAACATGCCCCTCTGGCTATTAAAGCATGTGGTATATCGTGTGTTATTGCCCAAAGCTTTGCCCGTATCTTCTTCCGCAACGCTATCAATATTGGCTTGCCTCTTCTGGAATGCTCTGAGGCAGTAAACGAAACAGAGACTGGCGATATACTAGAAGTGGACTTATCCAGCGGCAAGGTTAACAATATTTCCAAACATAAAACGTTTACTGCCAATACCTATCCTGAATTTATGATGGGAATCATTAACGCTGGAGGATTGATTCCATATACCAAGAGTAAGTTAGAGAGAGACAAAGATGGAATTTAATATAGCGGTTTTACCCGGTGATGGCATAGGCCCTGAGATCATGACTGAGGCAACGAAAATTCTACAGGCTTTAAGCGAAAGATTCAGCCACAAATTCCATCTCCATAATGGCTTAATAGGCGGTATTGCTATAGATACTCTCGGCACAGCCCTCAGCCAGGAAACGCTGGATATGTGCGAGGAATGCGATGCTGTGCTGCTCGGGGCAGTTGGTGGACCAAAATGGGATGACCCTCAGGCCAAAATCCACCCAGAAGATGGTCTCTTAGCTTTGAGAAAGGGCCTGGGGTTATTTGCTAATTTGCGTCCAGTAAAAGTTCTACCCATGCTGGTTAACTCCACCACCCTCAAGCCAGATGTAATTGAAGGAGTTGATTTAGTAATAGTTAGAGAGCTTACCGGCGGGCTTTATTTCGGTCAGCCAAAAAAACAATGGCACACCTCGGAGGGTAGAAAGGCCATTGATACCCTTGTGTATTCAGAGGCAGAGATTGAGCGCATAGTGAGAGTTGGTTTTGAATTGGCTCGCAGCCGCCATAAAAAGTTAGTTTCCGTGGATAAAGCTAATGTTCTTCAGTCATCCCGATTATGGCGACAGATTGCTATAGAAGTCTCTGCTGATTACCCTGATGTTGAACTACAGCATATGCTGGTAGATGCCTGTGCCATGCAGCTCATTCAGCACCCTGCCGACTTAGATGTCTTAGTCACCGAAAACATGTTTGGAGACATCCTCACCGACGAGGCTTCGATGCTAGCCGGCTCCATGGGCATGCTGCCTTCAGCCAGCTTAGCTGGAATTCCTAAAGGGAAAACTTTCGGCCTGTATGAGCCAACTCATGGCAGCGCTCCAGGTCTAGCAGGGCAAAACTTAGCCAACCCTATTGCTACCATCCTGAGCGTAGCTATGATGCTCCGCCACTCCTTTGCCTTACCCACTGAAGCTCAAGCTATAGAAGATGCTGTCATTACTACCCTGGAAGAAGGATACCGAACTTGTGATATCATGGAAGAAGGCAAAATTCAAGTGGGAACGAAGGAAATGGGTGAACTAATCAGTCAAGGAATAAAAAGGTAACAAGGACTTTTCCATGTCAACAATACAGCTTTATGACACAACTCTGAGAGACGGCGCCCAGCAGGACGGGGTTTCCTTTTCCGTCGAGGACAAGCTGAAGATTGCCCAGAAGTTGGATGAGCTAGGTATTGACTTTATTGAAGGTGGCTGGCCAGGCTCTAATCCAAAAGATACTGAGTTCTTTGCCAAAGCACAGGATTTGAACTTGACTCATGCAGCCTTAGTCGCCTTCAGCAGCACTATGCGCCATAGCTGTTGTGTGAAAGAAGATGCCAATATCCAAGCTTTATTGGAGGCTAAAACCGGGGTGGGCACCATTGTAGGCAAAGCCTGGGATAAACAAGTAACTCAAGTCTTGGAAACCACATTAGAACAGAACCTCGACATGGTTGCTGATTCTATTAGTTACCTTAAATCAAAGGGAGTAACGGTCTTCTTCGATGCCGAGCACTTTTTTGACGGTTATAAAGGAAATCCAGAATACGCACTTGATGTAGTGGCTACTGCAACTAAAGCTGGTGCCAAATGTATAGTCCTTTGCGATACTAACGGCGGCACTTTGCCTCAGCAAATAGTAGAGGCTATCAAAGCCATTCAGCGAATAACTTCCGTCCCTCTCGGCATTCACGCTCACAACGATGCTGAGCTTGCGGTGGCTAACTCTTTAGTCGCCATTCAGGCAGGAGTTACTCAGGTTCAGGGGACCATCAATGGTTATGGTGAGCGCTGTGGCAACGCCAATCTCTGCTCTATCATACCAACCTTGAAGCTCAAGATGGGCATTGACTGCATCACCAACAAGCAACTAAGCAAACTTACTGCTATCTCTCGTTATGTATCAGAGCTAGCCAATTTGCCCCATTATAGCCACCTCCCCTATGTCGGCCCTGATGCCTTTACCCATAAGGGCGGGATCCATGTCTCCGCTTTAATGAGATGGGAAGATAGTTATCAGCATGTTGAGCCTAAGCTGGTAGGCAATCACCCTCGGGTCATTGTTTCCGAGCTGTCAGGGAGAGCAAGCATAATTTATAAGGCAAGGGAACGTGGATTACCCCTTCCCAAAGGCAGAGAAATCGAAAAGGTGTTGAGTCAAATCAAGGCACTGGGAAAGCAAGGTTTTCAATATGACAGCGCTGAAGCATCATTCGATTTGCTTCTACATCGCGCCCGCCCTGACTACCAGCCACCCTTTGAACTGGTAGATTTCATGGTGGTGGTAGAGAAACGCCGCCGCCCCCCCAGCAATGCTAATAAAGAAGAACTGTTATCAGAGGCTACTATCAAGGTAAAAGTGGGCGATAGGATAGTGCACACCGCTGCTGAAGGTGATGGGCCAGTAAATGCCCTTGATCAGGCACTGCGAAAAGCTCTGATTCAATTCTATCCCGATTTGACTGCTGTAGAGCTCACTGACTATAAAGTGCGCATTCTTGAAGAAACTGCCGGCACTGCTTCCCAGGTGCGGGTGCTCATCGAATCCAGTGATAGCCAAGAACACTGGAGAACTGTAGGCAGTTCAACTAATATCATAGAGGCCAGTTGGCTAGCTTTGGCGGACAGCATTGAATACTGGCTAGTAAAACGAGCCGACAAAGCAAAAAATGACTAAGCTTAAAGAAATCAAGGCTGGTGCTGTCACTGAAACTGTATCTCGCCTTTTCCAGGAGGCTTGTTATCATCTTCCCGAAGACGTGCTAGCCGCCATCAAGAAAGCCAGAGAGAAAGAGGAAGCTCCCGTGGCATGTAATGTGCTAGATAGGATATTGCAAAATGCAGAAATCGCTGCTAAGGGGGAAATCCCCCTGTGCCAGGACACTGGAGCAGCGGTAGTCTTTCTGGAGCTGGGGCAAGAAGTCCACATAACTGGCGGTGACCTCTATGCGGCAGTAAATGAGGGGGTACGCCAGGGATATGATAAAGGTTATTTGCGCAAATCCATAGTGCGCCAACCTTTCTCTGCCAGGGTAAATACCAGGGATAATACACCTGCCATAATTCATACCACTATAGTGCCTGGCGACAGGCTCAAAATTATCGCCATGCCCAAGGGCTTTGGCAGTGAGAACATGAGTCGCCTGGCAATGCTGCCCCCAGCGAAGGGCCGCCAGGGAATCATAGATTATGTGGTAAATTGCGTCGCCGAGGCTGGCAGTAATCCATGCCCTCCTTTTATCGTTGGTGTGGGTATAGGAGGAACGGCAGAAAAATGCATTACATTAGCTAAAAAGGCGCTGCTGCGCAAAGTGGGGCAGCCAAACCCCGATGTTGAAGTTGCACAGCTAGAGGAGGAAATTTTACAGCAAGTTAACAGCCTGGGCATAGGCGCTATGGGATATGGAGGCAAAATTACTGCTCTAGCAGTCCACATTGAAGTTTTCCCTACCCACATCGCCGGCCTGCCAGTAGCAGTCAATTTCCAATGTCACAGCGCCAGGTACAAAGAGGCAATTCTTTAAAGGAAGGAGAAAAATCGGTTGCCCACAATCCAGCCGGAGACAACGATAATGCCCAAAAAAGTTATGCTTCCACTAACCGATGAGACCTTGCAAGACCTCAGAACGGGTGACGAGCTCCTGCTCACAGGTGTTATGTATGTTGGTCGTGATGCTGCCCATAAGAGGCTGGTTGAAGCTTTAGATGAGGGGAAACCCCTGCCAGTAGATCTAAGTGGCCAGACAATATACTTTATGGGCCCTTCCCCAGCCAGGCCAGGGAGGCCAATCGGGGCTGCCGGCCCCACTACCAGTTACCGTATGGATAGCTACTCGCCTAGATTGATAGCCGCAGGGCTTAAAGGGATGATTGGTAAAGGCGCCCGCTCCCAGGCAGTGAAAGACGCCATTAAGAAATATAAGGCGGTATATTTAGGTGCTATAGGTGGCGCCGGTGCCCTCATTTCCACTAGCATCAAGAAGGCAGAGGTGATAGCCTATGAGGACCTTGGAGCCGAAGCACTTCGCCGCCTAGAAGTAGAAAATTTCCCCGCCACAGTGATAAACGACATTTATGGCAATGACCTCTACGAAGAGGGAAAAGCTAAATACCAAGTTAAAGCCTAAGTTTTAGTTCCCCTTTCGAGCCCGCTGTTAAGCAACATTAACCAGTTTATAGTTAAGCTACTTAGGCGTAGATGAGAAACAATCAGGATGACAGCAGTTATAGCCGGCAATCTGAAGATACCACCAAGAAGTGTTGAATCCGGAACTCTATAAATGGTATTCTTAAAGCAGAGTATGCCGCTTGAGACAAGCAAATTGTGGCACTTGAAGAGGCAAGATGTCGAGATTAGAGGCTGTTGTTCTTAATGACAGGGATAATGTAGCCACCGCAGTAGCTAACTTGGAAAAAGGAGCCAAGGTAGAACTTAAAATTGGCGAGAGGACCTTCACCACGGAGCTAAAATCCTCCATATCCTTGGGTCACAAGTTCAGTCTTCGCCATATAAATAAAGGCTCGCCTATAATCAAGTATGGCGAGATCATGGGCACCGCTACTAAAACTATCGAGCCCGGGGAACACATACATATACATAATGTGGTCAGCGCTAGAGGCCGTGGCGACCTATCTAAGGAGGGAATATAAGCTTCTTAGGATATCCTCGCCAGGATGGTTCCTTCGGTGTCAGAAATTATGTGGGTATTATTCCTACTGTAGCCTGTGCCTGTGATGTAGCTCACTGGATAAGTAATCAGACTCACGGCAGCGTTGCTTTTCTTCATCAGCAGGGATGCTGCCAGACGAAACCTGACCTCGACCTGGTAACCCACACCTTGATCTCTCTGGGACGGAACCCCAACCTGGCTAGCGTACTCTTAGTTAGCTTAGGCTGTGAAAGTATTTCGCTGGATGAGGTAGCTGATGGCATCGCTCAATCAAGAAAACCTGTAGAGAAGATCGTTATTCAAAAGCTAGGTGGGGCCAGCCCTGCTCTGGCTGAAGGTTCACGACTGGCTCGACAATTGGTGGGTGAAGCATCCAAAATAAACCGCATTGAAGTCCCTGACTCTGAACTGAGATTTGGTATTAAATGTGGCGCTTCTGATACAACTTCGGGGTTAGCTTCCAACCCAGCCATCGGCGCCGCCGCTGATTTACTGATTGAAAAAGGTGGCAGTTGTATCTTTGGTGAAACTACCGAGTTCATCGGCGCCGAGCATATTCTAGCTCAGAGAGCGGCATCCCCAGAAGTAGGTCGCAGAATCTTGGAAATAGTAGACCGCATGGAGAAGCGAGCTATAGCCATGGGGACAGACATGCGTGGAGGGCAACCCACGAAAGGTAACATTGCCGGTGGGCTTACCACCATTGAGGAGAAATCACTAGGAGCTATTGCCAAGGGAGGTACTAAACCTATCCAAGCTGTCTATGAATATGGTGACATCCCATGGGGCAAGGGACTTTTCATCATCGATTCTCCTGGGCGAGAACCAGAGGCGTTAACCGCTCTAGCTGCTGCAGGAGCACAGATTATCCTATTTTCCACCGGACGGGGTGCTCCCCAAGGTTTCCCATTCGTTCCTGTAATCAAGATCACGGCAAACCCTAACCTACCAGCATCTCCCTGACCACATGGACTTATATATAGATATTACCGGCGGAGCTAGCCACACGTCAAAGAAAGCAGGCCAAACTATATACGAGGAGGCCTTAAAAGTAGCCTCAGGGAAGAAGACAATGGCTGAAATTACAGGCTATTCCACCGCCACAGATATCTATACAATAGGCCCCGTGATTTAGAACTCTCTAGTTCAACATGCCAAAGCATTTAAGAAGGTAAAAACACAGATGGATTTAAAGCAAATTAACGAGGCACTAAACTCATATATCCGTCCCCAAACTTTCCCTGTGGCTATTAAAATGGCCAACCTTGAACCAGCCTGAGTAAAAAGCCAAAACTCTCCCCCCTTCAATTCACCATAGTCAGGCTCGAGGAACATCGACCAAGCTTTGTGGTAAACTAATTAGGTAAATTACTGGCTTATATATTTCAAGAAGGAGAAAGTGTTGTATAAAGCGCCCCGAGGGACAGCAGATATCTTGCCACAAGAGCAAGGTTACTGGAAATATATAGAGGAAAAAGCCACTGCCTTATGCCATCTTTACGGTTATCAGCTCCTGACCACACCAATTTTTGAAGATTCTCAACTCTTTGCCCGCACCATAGCCGGAGGAACAGACCTTGTTGACAAGGAAATGTATATCTTTGAGGATAGGAGCGGTCAAGAATTAGCCTTACGAGCAGAAGGAACAGCTCCAGTTTGCCGGGCTTATATAGAGCATGGATTATTCAATCTGCCCCAGCCGGTAAAGCTTTATTATATAGGTCCTGCTTTCAGATATGAGCGCCCGCAAGCCGGCCGCTACCGTCAACATCAGCAGTTTGGTTTTGAAGCTATCGGCGCTGCCGACCCTGCCCTGGACGCTGAAGTGATAGAGATGACACAGCAATTCTTGTTTTCTCTGGGCCTCTCTGGATTCTCTATCCAGCTTAATAGCATTGGCTGTAACCTGTGCCAACCCAAGTATATAGAAGCGCTAAAGCGGCATTACTCCAACTACATAGCTCGCCTATGCCCGGATTGCAAAGTTAGGCTACTCAGAAATCCTTTACGTTTACTCGACTGCAAAAAAGGCCCCTGCCAACAAGTGGCTGACACAGCACCAAAAATCACTGACTACCTATGCCCTGAATGCCAAGCACATTTCCAAAGCGTTCAACGATATCTAAAGACCCTAGACATTCCTTTTCAGTTAAACTATAGGTTAGTACGTGGCTTGGATTATTACACCAGGACGGTTTTTGAGGTCGAACCTCAAAAAGAAAGGGCACAAAGTGCCCTTGGAGGCGGCGGCCGCTATGATAACCTCATTGAACGATTAGGCGGGAAACCCACCCCGGCAGTGGGCTTTGCCACTGGCATAGAAAGACTTATTCTAAATTTAAAAAGAGAGAAGGTAAATGTCCCCTCTCTGCCTAAGCCCGTTGCTTTCATCGCCTACTTAGGTGATGAAGCTAAAATCGAAGCAGTAAGGCTTGCCTCCAAGCTACGCCAGGCTGGCATTGCTGTTATTAAGGCTACAGACGATAAAAGTCTAAAAGGACAGATGAGACAGGCTAATTCGCTGGGCGTTAACTATGCCATTATCATGGGTGAAAGAGAGGTTAAAACTCAAAGCGTAGTATTGCGAGATATGATAAGCAATGCCCAGAAAACCGTCCCGCTAACTGAAATAGTTGGAGTGCTTAAACAGGAACAAAAATCAACATAGCGTCCTGAATACATCCTGCACCACCAGATATGGTATAATATATATGCAGTGATGGTAGCTACCATTGACACCGAGAGTAAGCTGAAATCCTTTCCTGCCATTACCTGGCAATCTTTAGTCTGATTAAAATGCATAGATATGTGGAGATGATTGACTATGCTACAAAATGAGATAACCAATGGTTCAGCTTCGGCAAATAATTATACGGCTGAAGATATTCAAATCTTAGATGAGATAGAGGCCATCCGCCTGCGACCCGGCATGTATATCGGGGGTACCGGTCGCGAAGGATTGCAGCACCTTCTCTACGAAATAGTATACAACAGCATAGACGAGGCAATGGCTGGCTTCTGCGACCAAATTGAAATAACAATCCATAAGGACAACAGCGTTACTGTGATTGATAACGGAAGAGGTATCCCCATAGATACTATCCCGACAGCAGATATCACTGCACTGGAGGCGGTAATGACCCGACTGCATGCTGGAGCTAAATTCGGGGGGTCTGCATATAACATATCCAGTGGTTTGCACGGCGTCGGGGCTTCAGCAGTGAATGCCCTATCCTCCTGGCTTCGAGTTCAGATTAGGCGCCAGGGCAAAATTTACCTTCAAGAATACCACCGTGGGATTCCCACAGGGCCGGTACAAGCAGTGGGTGATACAACCGATACCGGCACTGCAATCACCTTCCTCGCTGATAAGGAAATCTTCGAAGACCTGAACTACGACTTTAATATAACTTGCCAGCGATTAAGAGAGCTAGCTTTTTTGAATAAAGGGGTGCAAATATCCCTTAAAGATGAGAGAGGTGAGCAGGAGAAAACCTTCTATTTTGAGGGAGGCATAGCTACTTTCGTCCACCGCCTGAATAGAAATAGGCCAGTTATCCATCCTCGCCCCATCTACTTTTCAGCTACAGTCAACTCCACCATAATCGAAGCAGCCCTTCAGTATAATAACAGCTTCACGGAAGCCACTTTCTCCTTCGCTAACTGCGTCAATACTAGAGATGGGGGCAGCCATCTGACTGGTTTTCGCTCGGCACTAACTCGCGCCCTCAATGATTACGCCCGGAAAAACAAGTTCATCAAGGATACTGAACCTAACCTAACTGGTGATGATGTACGTGAGGGATCGGTGTCCATTATCAATGTGAAACTTCCTAAGCCCCAGTTTGAAGGGCAAACCAAAACAAAGCTTGGCAATCCTGAGGTAAGAAGCCAGGTTGAATTTGCAGTAGTGGATAACTTATCTCTCTACTTCGAGCAGCATCCTGAGGAAGCAAGGGCAATTATAGGGAAATGCCTCACCACAGCCAAAGCTAGAGAAGCAGCACGCAAGGCTCGCGACCTCGTCCTTAAAAGAAGTGGCTTCGAAGCATCAACGCTGCCAGGAAAGCTAGCCGATTGCTCAGAGAAAGACCCTGCGTTATGCGAGCTGTACCTGGTTGAGGGTGACTCAGCCGGTGGCTCAGCTAAGCAGGGGCGAGATCGCCGCTTTCAAGCTATCCTCCCCCTCAGAGGCAAAATACTTAATGTAGAGAAAGCGGCTAAAGATAAGATCATTGAACATGAAGAGCTAAGAGCTATTGTTACAGCACTAAGAGCAAATGCTGATGGAGAGCTCGACCTCGCCAAGCTCAGGTATCATCGAATAATCATTATGACCGATGCTGACGTTGATGGTTCTCATATTCGCACCTTGCTTCTCACCTTCTTCTACCGCCATATGGTAGAGCTAATTAATGAGGGGTATCTCTTCATAGCTCAACCGCCTCTTTACCGCATAAAATCTGGTAAACAGCAATTCTGGGTCTACTCTGAACAAGAAAAGGAAAGGAAAACCAAAGAGTTAGACAGGAACAAACTAGAGGTTCAACACTATAAAGGCCTGGGTGAGATGAGTCCCGAACAGCTATGGAGCACAACAATGAACCCCGCCACCAGGACTTTGCTTAAAGTAGAGATAGCAGATGCTATATCCGCCGACCAAGTATTGCACATGTTAATGGGTAGCGAGGTTCTGCCCCGCAAGAACTTCATTCAGGCACATGCTCAAAATGTGAGGAATCTGGATATCTAAGAATCTGCTTTACCGCCCTACACCCTGTCAGGACGGTACAGCTTCTGTTCACCTATATACCTCTCCACTTCATCAGGCACCAAATAATAAATAGACCTCCCCTGAGCTACATGTCGCCGGATGTCCGAGGAGCTAATATCAATGATAGGCACATCAGCTTGAATAACCCTATCAATCACCCCGGGGATAGGTGCTTCCAAAAAGTTTAAGTCCGGTAAGCTTAAGCCCACTCTGGGAACAACTACTAATTGGCACATCTGCGCCAGTTTAGCTGGCTCTTTCCATAAGTGAAGTTCAGCAAGAGTATCACTACCAAGAATGAAGAAGAACGACTGCCTACCCAGCCGTTCGTGAAGAGCAGCTATAGTATCCACAGTGTAAGAAGGACCAGAGCGCTCCACTTCCAGAGTACAAAGTTCAAAGTAAGGATTAGAGGCAATAGCCCGACGCACCATTTCTACTCGGTGCGTTGCCGGAGAAATACTGTGGTTTAGCTTAAGCCACGGCTGCCCCGCAGGTATAAAAAGAATTTTGCTGAGTCCTAGTTTTATCCTTACTTCCTCAGCTACAATGAGATGCCCTAAGTGAACAGGGTCAAATGTGCCGCCAAGAATGCCTATTCTCATCGTTTCACCTCTTAGGTCGGGGATGAAATAGTGCTACTTCGGGTGACAAAACAGTTTCCTTCTCCTGGTTCACCTGCCTGGTCATTTCAATAGCCGTAGTGGTAAATTCTAACACGCCTTCTCCACTAACTGCTGAAATAAGGAAAACAGGCACCCCAAATGAAGCAAGAGCCTGCTTGATACCAGGTAACTGGGCTTTGACCTGCGGCAAGTCCACTTTGTTTACCGCTATAATTTTTTGTTTCTGGCATAAATTAACCTTATACTGGGACAACTCCTCATTTAGCTTAATGAAGTCGCCACTAATGGTTGATGAAGTGCCATCCAATAAATAAATTAATAGTTTGGTTCTTTCGGTGTGGCGCAAAAATTCACACCCCAAACCTTTACCAATATGAGCACCTTCAACAAGCCCCGGTATTTCAGCGACTACAAAGTCCCTCCAACTGCCTCGAATAACTCCCAAAGCCGGCTGGCGCGTGGTGAAAGGATAATCTGCTACCTTAGGTCTAGCTCCTGATATAGCACATAATAAAGCGGATTTACCTGAATTAGGGTATCCAATAATGCACATATCAGTGATAATCTTTAATTCCAGGATAACCTGGTGCTCCTCACCCAATCTGCCTTTGCCAGCTATCCTGGGAGCCTGATGTATCGCTGTAGCAAAATGCACATTACCCAATCCACCCTTGCCTCCCTTAGCTACTAAAACCTTTTGGCCAAGAGTAGTTAAATCAGCTAGAATTTTTTCCTCTCCCGCCCCAGCCCTGACGGAAACCACAGTCCCCACAGGCACAAAAATCTTTAGATCTTCCCCTTCTTTCCCATGCTGCCTCCACTTCCCACCATGCTCACCAGACTTAGCTGTAAACTTCCTTCTGTGCTCGATTAAAGTCAGGTCCTCTACAGAGGAGCTAGCTAGCACAAATACATCCCCTCCATTTCCTCCATCTCCCCCATCAGGTCCCCCAAAAGCAACATATTTTTCCCGCCTGAAGCTAACTAACCCATCCCCCCCTTTACCACCCCTCACTATAATTTGCACTTTATCTATCATAAATTAAATATTACTTCTTTATATTACCCTTTATAAGAACTAAAATATAATAATCTTAAAAGGAGAAGAGTTAGAAAAAACATCTAAAGCTGAAAAGTATACGCAGTATTCCCTTTATGTAATAAATATATGTGCAGTTTCAACGGTTTGTATTTAAAAGCAATGATATTTATCCCCAGATCTTAACACTCTTTTACACAAGCTTTATTTGAGATGATTTTCCCTCTAATCTCAGAGACCTGATGGCATAATTTAGAGTTGATGCTCATTTCGCTGGCTATTTTTCTATACCCATGGATAATTGTGGCATGGTTTCTATTCCCTAGGGCTTTACCGATTTCAGAGAAAGAATAATTACCTTCCTCTCGCATAAGGTACATTGCAATTTGCCGTGCTAAAGACGTCTTCCTATCTCTACTTTTACCGGTTAACTCCATCATGGAGAGGTTAAAATAATCGGCAACTGTCTGTGCTACTAACTGCCTATCCTGCTTGGTAATGGTGCTTGTTAATAACCTGTTGACTGTTTGTGGTGTAAGCTCGGTTCCAGTTAGCCTGGATTGAGCACTTAAATATATTAAGGCTCCTTCGAGGCGACGAACATTTTCCTTTATCTGCTCTGCTAAAAGGTATAGCACTTTATCGGAGTTTGTTATCATCATTTGCTGCGCTTTAGCCCGGAGAATAGAGAGGCGCGTCTCAAAGTCGGGTGGCTGGATAGGGGCGATAAGACCACATTCGAGGCGGGACCTTAACTTATTACTAAGTAAAGGCATGTCTTTGGGGTGACAGTCAGCCGTAATGACAATTTGGCGGTTATTGTTATGTAGTATGTTAAAGATTTGGAAGAAGCATTGTTGAGTTTGTTTTTTATTATTTATAAATTGTAGATCGTCAAATAGTAGCATGTGGACAGAGGTGAATTTACTGCAGAAATCATCGGCATGCCCCTGCTTAATAGCTAGCACGAATTCATTGGTGAACTGTTCTGCGCCGGTATAAGCTACCTGTAATCCATTGTTTGTAGCTCTGCGTCCGATGGCATGTAGCAGGTGTGTCTTACCTTGTCCTGTGCTGCCGTAGATGAAAAGAGGGTTATAGTTACGCCCTGGATTTTCGGCTACTTCTATGGTGGCTGCGTAAGCTAAGCGATTACAATCGCCAACAATAAAGTTATCAAAGGTGTACTTTGGATTGAACCTATGTACTCTTTCTTTAGTGCTTGCCCCACCATCGGTTTGGTTAGCGGAGGCTAAAGAGCTGCTTTGCCTTTGCTCTTGGTTGTGGATGATGAACTGGACGTCAATATCCCGGCCCAAAATTTGGGCCAGGATTTTTCTTACCAAAGAATGGAGGCGTTTAGTTAGCCATTCAGCGATAAAAGTGTTAGGAACTCCAACTATAAAGACACTTTCTTGGCAGCTTACGCCATGGCAGTCCTTAAGCCAAGTGCTATAATTGGCCTTGCTGACCTGCAGTTGGAGTTCCCCCAACGCCGTTTCCCAAATTTCCTTTGCTGACTCCAACTCACCTCCAAGTCAGAATGTTATTAGTTAGCCCGGGGATGGCTGGAAGAGATAACTGTGGATCAGGTATAATCCAGAGGCACAACTTAATACAATATCAGATGTTCTTTGGTCTTCTCTAGGGAAGTTTTGACATAACAAAAAGAAATAATGGAAAATACCTCTGACATGGAAGTGCGTGTTGTTTTTATGGGTACTCCAGACTTTGCTGTTCCTATATTGGAGTCTTTAATCCGTGGTTCATATCATGTGGTTGCGGTGTATACTCGGCCTGATAAGCCAGCGGGCAGAAGGCAGCGGCTTACCTTGCCCGCGGTAAAGAGGCTAGCTGTAGAGTATAAAATCCCTGTCATCCAGCCAAAGACCCTTAGGGCAGCGGAAGCAGTAAAGGAATTGGCTAGCTTTAATCCCGAACTGATTGTAGTGGCTGCTTTTGGTCGCATTCTTCCTGGAGAGGTGTTGGCTTTACCTGAGTTCGGCTGTGTTAATGTTCACCCTTCGCTGTTGCCTCAACACAGAGGTGCCTCTCCGGTGGTTGATGCTCTTCTTTGTGGAGATTCGCTTACCGGCGTTACCATTATCTTAATGGATGCTGGAATGGATAGTGGCCCCATCTTAGCTCACAGGGAAGTGGATATTTCCTCTGAGGATACTGCTGGCTCGCTCACATCTAAGCTGGCTGATGTAGGAGCTGAGCTTTTAGTGGAGACACTGCCTAAGTGGCTTAAAGGTGAGCTTGAACCGAGACCACAAGATGAGAGACGGGCGACTTATAGCAGACTGATAACCAGCAAAGATGGCTGGATAGACTGGCATCTCTCGGCTTTGGAGCTCTGGCGGCAGGTGAGGGCCTTTAATCCTTGGCCAGGTTGTTATACCTGGTGGCAGGGCAAACGGCTTAAAATCCATAAGGCTGTTCCTCTTGGCAAGGTGGCAAATGGTGAAATTGGGGAAGTGGTAGCCTTACCATGGCTAGCGCCAGTCAAGGTTGGGGTAGCAACCGGAGAAGGCGTTCTAGGTCTTTGCCGGGTTCAATTAGAGGGAAAGCGAGAAATGTCCATCGCTGACTTTGTGCGAGGACAAAAGGATTTTATTGGTTCTATTTTAGCTTCGGGCTGAAAGTAATTTCGTTTAATGCATCATGCCTTGCTTGCCCGGCGTATCTTAGCCTCAATAGCATTGACTTCATCCTGAGTCATAAGACCTTCCTGAGCAGCCATATTCAACAGGGCCCCTGTGCCAAAGATAGCAACGGAAGGATTCATCGTTTTGCATGTATCTGTGGCAACACTGTCATCTGTTGCTATGTCGAATCCTCGATGGGAAGCAATGGCAATGGAGGCAGATTCACCTCGCCCCAGTTTCTTTTGTAATAACAGCCTGGCGTATGTCCATATTTCTTCTTCGGAAGTCTCATCAATGCAGGTGAACAAGAGGGCTTACCATTTTTTTGAGTTGATTTCCTTCAGCAGTTCATTGTCCAACGCTTGCTGGGCTACTATCCGCTTCAGCCTGGCATTCTCTTCTTCCAGTGCCTTGAGCCTTTTGAGTTCAGACAGACTCATCCCTGCATACTTGCTTTTCCAACGGTGGATGGTAGCGGGGGAAACCCCATGCTCCCGGGCAGCGTTAACCACCGTCATCCCCGATTCAACCTCTTTCAGAATCCCGAATGTCTGTACCTCTGAATTCCTTCTCTTTTTCACTTGTGCTTCCTCCCGTCTTTATTCTACAGGAGTCTCGCATTCAAGATGGTCCTATTTTCGGGTGGCAGGCCACCATGATAGTAGCTAGTGAGCCCTGTATAACCAGAGAAAGCGATAAAGCGCCCGAGGTCAGTGCTCTAGTCCAGCCAAACTCGGTCAGCACTGGCTTGAAGAAGACACCAAAGGCAGAACGTGTGCCATACGCTGCCACCATGACACATAAGGCAGCCACAACCACGATATAGCCAAAGGAAAACCCCGTTTTAGCACCACGGGGTTGCGGCACTTCCTGATTAGCCATGATAAACTTGCTCTATTTCTATGTAACTCACCTAGAATGTTTTGAGTCTGCTTTCTTTGAGAAGGCGTCTTTTGCTAGCATGCCCTGATTATAGCACGACCCACTGTGATATAACGGCTAACCCAGCCCGTTATCCCCGAATTCACATCGAGCATAGAACGTTTCCTCCTTCTGTACATTCAAGCCATTGATTGGATAGTAGCGCCTGGCAGGAACCCCTGTAGATTGTAGCCACAGGATATAAAGATAATAGGTTTTTCTCGCCCCTCTTAACGCTTCCAGTTGTGGACTTTCAACAAAACTCATTTCTTGGTAGAATTGTTCCTTGCAGAGATGGGTTACTTTCTAGGCGTAGATATCGGCTCTGGCAACGTTAAGCTGTCGCTTATCGGCGAAAGCGGAAATGTTGTTCAGTTTGATACCGAAAAGATAAGCACCGGCCCCAGAGTGGCGGTCTCTACACTTATCGCCAGGTTAGGCCAGGGGTTCAATCTTGACCAGATTGTCGCCGCTGGCGTATCGGGCTCTGGTAAGACAGCGATTCCCAAAGAGCTTGGTTGGATAGAGTACAGCAGTTCACTGGCGATTGCTTCAGGACTGCTTCATTTCTATCCCGATGTCAAAACTATCATACAAATTGGCGGGCAGAGTTCGCTGGTAATAGAGCTAGAAGATGGGTTGCGAAAGCCATGGAAGGTGGTATCCAATCCTCTGTGCGCAGCGGGCACAGGAAGATTTCTTGAGCAACAGGCATACAGGCTTGGCATAAGCATGGAAGATTTTGCCAGCCTAGCGCTGCAATGTGAAGGCGCCCCACCGAGGATAGCTGCCAGATGCAGTGTCTTTGCCAAGACCGACCTCATCCATCTTCAGCAGAAGGGGGTAACAGTTGAGCCGATGCTTTATGCTCTGTGTGAGAGTGTTGCTCGTATGGTCGGCTCTCTTAAAAAAGGCACTTTTGTTGAGCCGGTGTACTTTGTTGGTGGCGTTGCTGCCAATAAGGCTATAGCAAAAGCTCTCAACGAGATGCTCTCGGCAAGGAACAAGCATCAAGCGGAGGTAATCGTCCCGGATGACTACCTTTACTTCGAAGCACTGGGCTCGGCGTTACTTTCAATTGGGAAAACTTCGCAAAGTGTTGCACTGTCAGAAGCCGACGTGAAGCAACGCTATTTTGAAATGCCCAGGCTAGATTTTGTTGCCGCTGAGGATATCCAGGCAGTTCAAAAGATAGAGAGCGAGTGCACTGGCTATCTTGGGGTGGATGTTGGCTCTACCAGCACCAAGGCGGTGATAGTTGATGGAAAGGGAAGGGTCCTAGCAAAACACTATCTAATGACTGCTGGTAGGCCCGTTGATGCCATCAAGGAAGTTTTCAGGAACTTGCTTCGGTATGGCGGGGACAAGGCCAAGATAGCTGGCGTGGGTGTCACGGGTTCCGGTAGATACCTGATTGGCGGCTTAATTGGGGCAGACCTGATTAAGAACGAGATCACAGCACAGACGAGAGCTGGTGTAGAGCTGGACCCTGAGGCGGATATCATTGAGATTGGGGGCCAGGACTCCAAGCTGGTCATCAAGAGAAATAGCGTTGTCGTTGACTACCAGATGAATAAGGCCTGTGCTGCTGGAACGGGAAGCTTCATTGATGAACTGGCTGAAATGCTTGGTGTTTCCGTAACCGATGGTCAGTTCGCCAATCTCGCCTTCGCAGCGCCCTATACCATTGACCTGGGAACAAGGTGTGCCGCCTTTATGGGTCAAGCAGTAGCTTTAGCCCAGCAACAGGGCGTGTCACTGGAAGTAATCACATCCAGCCTTGCCATCGGCATAGCTAAGAATTATCTCTCCAAAGTGGTGGGCAACAGAAGGCTGGGCGACAAGGTTATCCTCACCGGAGCGGTATTTTATAACAAGGCGGTTGAGTCGGCATTTCACCAGGAACTTGAAGGGAAAACGCTAATTGTACCGGAGCACAAAGAAATAAGTGGGGCAATAGGTGTAGCGCTTCTGGCCGAAGAAGAAATGGCAGGTCGGGAATCGAAGTTTAAGGGGTTCCAAAAGGTTGTCGACAGTGAAGTAACCCTTTCCACATTCACCTGCAAAGGATGTGACAACAATTGCACTATCACCCGAATGCAGATGCCAGGCGAGAAAGCCACCTACTATGGCAGCAGGTGCGACCGCTACGATGCTGCCGCCGGCCAGGCAAAGCAAGAAACCTTCTTTGACGAGCGGGAAAAATTGCTCTTTGGGGAGTATAAGCCAGATTCCGGTACAGGTCCTTCTGTAGGCCTTCCCAGGGCGCTGCTGATGTATGACTTTGCTCCACTGCTTATCGGTTTTCTCAACGCACTCAATGCCAGATGTGTCCTTACCAGCAAGTCTACCGGTGAAATCATCGGGAAGGCAGTCGAGCTAAGCTACACCGACAGTTGTTTCCCTCTCAAGCTTCTCCATGGGCATGCCGCAATGCTTGATGACGTTGATTATATTCTCTATCCCTCAGCTATCCGACTGGGTGAGATGGATGGGGATGAGAATCAGAAATACTCCTGTCCACTGGTACAGGCAGCGCCGTACATAATACGTCAGATGGTTAACCTTGGGGAACGGCTATTGATTCCCACGCTTGATTTCAGTCATGGCACTGCGGACGTGATAAGGAACCTTACAGATGCTGCCGTGAAGATGGGGTTCAGCAAAAGCAAAGGCAAGAAGGCTGCCCTCGCTGGCATCAAAACTCAGGAAGATTTCGAGGCAGAGCAAGCAGCACTTGGCAAAAAGCTATTGGAGGAGCTGCACCAGAGCGACAAACTGGGGGTGGTTCTCTTCGCCAGGTCCTATATGTCGCAGGATTCAGGAGCAAACCTTGGCATAGCTGAGAAACTTGCTCAACTCGGTGTGGTGCCTATACCGCTCGACTTCTTGCCGCTTGAAACAGTAAATGCCAAGGATTACCAGGACCGACCATACTGGTACTATGAAAGCAAGTATATTGCTGCTGCTGTTATAACAGCAGCAGCCCCACAGCTATATGGATTGGCACTGACAAATTTTGGCTGCGGCCCTAACTCATTCATACTCCCAATGGTGGAGGATATCATGGGCGGCAAGCCTCTAGGAGAGCTGGAGATTGACGAGCATGCCGCCGAAGCGGGTATCGTTACCCGGCTCGAGGCCTTCGTTGATACGATTAAAGGATTTGCACGTTCCGCTACAGAGCTTAAGGTTTCAGCTGGAGACATCTACCGAGGAGTGCCTACGGTCATTAAATCAAGCAAGACTTTTCTCTTACCCAATATGTCAGCGCATGCTGACTTTATAGGTGCGGCGATGGAAGCCTATGGAATTAGAGCACTTGTGCTTCCTGAGCCGAACGAACGCGACCTTTTGTATGCCAATCAGGTAACATCGGGTGTAGAGTGTTTGCCCTATCGCGTAACCCTGGGCAGCTTTCTGAGATTCTATCATGATAATGGCTATGACCTGGGGAAGTTCGAGGCGTTTATGGCTGGAGCATACGGCCCATGCCGCCTGGGGCATTATGCTGGAGAACAGGTCAGGATATTCAAAGACATGGGTATTGACCTTGGGATGCGAACCAGCGTGTCAAACAATGCCTATCAAGATATGGATCTTGGTTCCCCTTTTAGGCGCCTCTTTTTTATGCGCCTCGCCTGGAATAGCTGCATAGCCGCGGATTGTTTATACAAATTACTCTGGCGCACCCGTCCTTATGAAAAACAGGTTGGGGCAACAGACATATTGTTCGAGGATTACATACGCAGGATTGCAGACCGCATTCGCAGGAAAGAAGCGTTCAATGACCTTCTGCGCCAGGCCACCTCTGACTTCAAATCTCTCATCGATCCTGAGATACCCAGGAAGCCACTGGTGGGTGTTAACGGCGAGATTTTCTTACGCTCCAATAAATTCAGCAACAATAACCTGGTAAAAGTATGCGAAGATGCTGGTCTGGAAGTTGTTGTTTCTCCTATGGGTGAGTGGATGAAATACATTTTATACCGGCATGTTGAGGATGCTATCAGGGATAGAAAGTTCCTAAAGATGATAGGCAGTTATATAGTGGAGCGGATACAAGGGCACGAAGAGCGCTCAGTAGAAAATCACTTCATGGATTTGATTGATGAGAGAGAGCCATCAACGGCACATCTGCTGGGATTTTCACGCTGTTGGCTTTCACCAAAATGCGGCAGTGAGGCAGTCCTCAGCATAGGCAGCGGAATCGACTGGATGGAGAATCCCAAGTTTGCCGGCGTGATATCGGTGATGCCCCATGGCTGTATGCCCGGTGGAATTGTGGCCGCAATGTCAGAGAAGTTCACCGCGCTATATCAAAAACCGTGGATCAACGTCACCTATGACGGGATTATGGAGACCAACAACCTCACCAGGGTCAATAACTTTGCTGAGATCCTCAGATTCTGCAGCAAAGCAGAGAAGGAAGAGCACTCGGGCTGACGGCGAGCGAACCAAGGTGAGGGTGAAACATTAGGTGGATTCCGTCAAGGTGGCTACCACAAATATGTAGTTCTCATTCCGAGGCGCTGCCCTATTGTCATTGCGAGGAGCGAAGCGACGAAGCAATCTCAGTTTTGAATTTGTTCAGGATTTAGATATTGGGATTTAGGATTTCCTTGGAAATGAAGTGGCATAAGCAAGCTCATTTGACTTCGGGACTATGGACTAACGGCTAAGATGCCGGCCGCCATGGAGGATATAGTGCAAGAACACTAGCAAATGGCTTTAGTCTTGGCATAAATCTGCCTCAGGCGTCGAGCTAGCGTTAAAATCACAGCGAGTTAAATTAAAGTTATTGAGGTCTCTCAATCAATCCTAAATTTGCTGCAAGCACAGCATCAATATCATTCATCGTTATGTTGTCCACTTTTCCTAGGGCTTCTCCTTGCAGGTCTATCTTAAGAACAGGCTGAGTCAAACCCAATTGAACTATACTGTCATGCTCCAAACCAGCCTGCCCAGCGGATAATTTGAAATCTCTCTGATCTTGCAGGTCAACCCTATGGGAAAGAGGCGCTGCGCTTACTTATTAACTCTAAGCCTTGCTGTATTGGCTCGCTTCCGTGTTATAGAGAGCGCTGTCATTATCTGTTGCCGATGCACTGCCCGCTCCTCGGGAGAACCCTTGATGATAAGATCCATTCCTAGGATATGCTTTTGGAGCTCTTTCATGTGTGGATAATCCATATCTATATATTAGCTCGACTCGTGGCTACCATACCATTAAGCTGTCTTAGCGTCAATAGCAATTTGTCATCGATGATAAAACTTTTGGGAGAAGTCCAACAAAAGTTTAAATTTCCCTCTCTGAGCTTTATTCTTTGTCTAAATCTGCCTCAATCGTTGAAGCAAAATCCTGATATTTCCCCTCTCTTAGCCTTTGGAAGAATAAGTCATAACTTTCAGGTGAGTAGTGGAATCAAGCTTTAAATTATGCTAGCTTATTGCCTTTAAGAGTTCACCTAGGCTACTGTAATAGTGCGTCTCAAAAAGCTGTTGGTCTATTCTTGCATAGTGCCAGTCTTGACCAGTAATTTGTGAGACGTCATCACACCATATCTTTGCCCTTTCATCCTTTCTGGGGACGTTTATATCCACCTCGCCTTTAGTCTCCAAGATGTAGAACTTGTCATTTGCAGTTTTAGCAATAAAGTCTGGCCTATAATTCTTTAAGCCTCCCTCGAGGGAGATATACTCCATAAAGAAGCCAATCTTTTCATTCTTGGTAAAGGCTTCCACATCCTCAGCGCGGTCAAGAAACTTGGAAAATTCAACCTCAAGGTCATTAGCACAAGGGACATAATTGAAGATGCACTTATTAGCGGGATAGACAGGTCTCGTCCACACGAAAGGCTTGGTATCCTTTAAGCATATTGCCTTTTCCTGTTTTGGCTCCTCCTCTTTGAAAGTTAGCTCTCTAAATGATTTTGTGAAGGAGTTTAGGATAAGCTCCTCAGTTTGGGGTTCGCTGACAGCATAGAGAACACGGGGGTCGTCGAGGGACACTGTTTCAGTAAACAACTTGTGCTCAACATAGTCTTTAACTAGAGGGTAGAAGAGAGGAAAGTTTGTAGTAGTGGGTAGATGCAGATCTTTGAGAACTTTCTGGGTGTAATAGGCAATTACTGATCTTGTATCCTGGGGGACAGGAAGATTCCATTCCCTTTCGACTACGACTACATTCGTTAGCATGTCTTGGGCGATGTATTTTGTCATTAACACCTTATCCTCAAGTGCTACATTTCCTACTGGTATCGAGTCTAACTGGAGCTGCTCATAAGTCGGGTGACAAATCCTCACCCTGGGAGATAACACTGGTATCTCTATATCCTTATCAAGTTTGCTCTCATCCACGAAAATAGTTGTCATATCTATTGGAGTAGATGTATCGAATTCAGCAATTTTGATGCCTTCCTCTGCCTCAAGTTTGTCGAGGATTTCGGTTAGGGCTGGAGGGCCAATAACCTCAAGTATATTTATAGAGGTCTTGGGGTCGGCTATTTCGTCGGTAAACATCTTCCTTAAGCCTCTTCCTATCACCTGCTCCGGGAGAACCTCTCTTTTTGAACCATAAGCTCGCAACCCCACAATCACATTTACATTCCTTACATCCCATCCTTCGTTCAGCATCATTGTGCTGACAATCACTTCCACTCCATTAGGAAACAGCTCTTTCAACTCTGCGTCCTGCATTATCTTTTCAGGTTCATCAATCAACTTCGCAACTTCTCTCACTGGTCCCAGATCTCTCTTTTGAATATTCCCAGTGCTATCTGTGTGTATTAGCAATACGTTGCCTTTCAGGTCGGAAACGGAATTGAGATAGTCAAATATTTCATCTGCTTCCTCATTTTTGGGGCACTGAAAGAACAACACAGGCTTTTTTGGTAGTGGTTTTAGTGCCTTTTTATATTCCCTCCACCGCCTAACCCCAGCATCAATCCATGCTCTATACCTCTCATATGCTCTGTCAGAGGTTATCACTCTTGCTCTTGTGACAATTCCCTTAAGAGGTCTTTTCACGATATCCATCTCAATAGCTTCTTTAAGGGTAAAGTCCTCAATTACCCAGGGAAAGTAAGCACCGGTCTCGGTCTTGGGAGTAGCGGAGAAATCAAGCTCCATATTTATACCCTTGCCAGCCAATTCCCCAAGGTTCTTGTGAAGGTCTAAAAGTATCTTTTTCCATGCCTTCTCCACATTATATATGTGGTGAGCTTCATCCTTTAGAATCATCACATTGGGGCAAGAGGTCAAAACTTCCCTTATTCTGTTTGTCTCAGTGAGTTTCTGTCTGGCGACGTATTCCAGAGCCAGTTTTTCACTAACATATTGGGCAGCCTCTTCTTCTTGCTTGTAGCTTCTTTCCTCAAGCCGTTGGATATTGGTCAAAAATAGGGCATCTTCAGGGATTGTGCCTATAGAGTCTTCCCTTAATATGACTTTAAGGTCGAAATCGTCTTGCCACTCTGGAGGAACAAATGGGTATTGAGTGAAAATCTTTCGTCCCTCGAAATCTCTTTTTAGCCTCTCGTAAACTATGACATTGGGGGAAATGAGTAGAAACTTGGAGGTATAATCGTCTTTGTTTTCCCTGAGGTGATTGAAGTAAGCCCAAGTGATGATTAGAGCCATAACAAAGGTCTTGCCCGAGGCAGTTGCCATCTTGAAGGCATAGAGTGGATATTGGTCATAGGAGGGATCATAACCTACGATAGGGCCTTTCCCGAATTCTCTAGCGAGGTCAATAAATACTTTTTTCTTTAGAACCTCATAGACATATATCAGGCTCTCTACCGCTTCCCTTTGGCAAAACCAGAACCCAAAGGGTTCTTCTTCTACAATGTGGTCTTCATCAAACCAGAACTGTAAAAGTCTTCTCGTAGTATCTGTTACCCCGGGATAACCCTGCTGCCTCCAGGCGAAGACTGCCTTTCTTATGCCATCAGCTAAATAAGCTTTGCTTCTCTCCCTCTGGTCGGGGTGGAGAATATCAGTTGGATTCACTTTATTCCCTCATTAAGTTCAAAGAGCTTTAATTGATTATCTTCATAAATAATTTCTTTAGTGTCTACCTGCTCAAATTTCCATTGGCCCCTTTCAATACGAGCAAAAGATAGACTAAAGGATCTATAATGTCCACTATTTCGAAAACCTGCGCCACGCTTCCTCTTTTCAAGCATTGCTCTAACTGGTCTAATGATTATTTCCTTCTTGGCACTACGCTCCAAATCTCTAAAGCAAGAGTGAATAACGCTTCCCAACAATAGGTCAGTTGCTTGTAGAAATTGAGCCTTGTCACTATCTGTGCAATCAGGAGAAGTATGGTCTGATACTACCCCTTCGATACAAGCATTTCTGTCTATCTCTACATATTCCCTTACCTCAGCTATTAAATGGTCCAAAATCCTAATTTCATCAAGCTCTCTATTCCAGGGCTGGCCATCGGTAATTATCCCCTTAATCTTTAATTTATTATCTCGAGCATACAAACCATGAGCACAACCTTTTAAAAGCATCCTTAAGACGGTTTCAAAGTACCTGAGCATCTTTTCGTCTTTGGTGTCTCCACCATACAGATCCAAGTCTAACGAAGTAGGGAAGAATATCACTCCTAACTTGCAACTCAAAGGAGGCCTAAATGTATACGACCCTTTACTCCTTAATGCTTCAACTCCATACTGAAGCCATTCTTTTTTGACTATAGACCCGTCTTTCTCGCAGATTTTCTTACCTGAAATGTCAGCAAAGCGTAATTTCTTGTTTTCACATCTGTATTTCTTTCTTACCGCCCAAAGTTGGCTTAACAGTTTTTCAGAAGCAGATTTAGGAACAAAAAATAGAGCGTGTGCCCATACATTCTTAAATACCCTTTTCGATTCATCATGATAAATTAGACACTCATCAACTCTTGAAATTTGAGGCAACGAGAAAAGAGTCTTACTCACACTTTCACCTTTAGAACTTTGTTTGTGTCATTGCCAAAGACATCCACAACCTTGACCATTATTTGGTAATCACTGCCCTCGCTGTAGGTATGTTTAGCTTCCAAGTCAATCTTTCTATTCTTCTTTGTCCGGTAGGATTGCCATCCATTGTGAAAGGTATCGCCTTTGTAATCCCAGTCAACCGCCCAGTAGTCTATTAAATCAAAAGACGACCTTACCCTGTTTGCTATTTCGCTTAGTTCCTTTGAGGGTAGAAGCTGGAAGTCGGCTATCTTCAAAGTAACTTCGTGCCCACTAACTTTTGACTCAAGCTCAAGATAGGCTACCTCAGAGAACTTTATATGGGGGAGAAGCTGCTTCTCCACAACCTGGTCGGGGATTTGCAATAGTTTTAGGTCAAAGCCTACAAGGGCTGATTTAAGCTCGTTTACCGAGGGAATCTGGATAAGCCTTAAGTCAACGCCATTTTTCTTCGCCAAAGCTTTAGCTAAATCGTTTACCTCATAAGCCCAGTCCCAGCCAAGGACATCAGCTTTATTAAATTTATTTGCCCGGCATTCCAGAACAACCCTCTCCACCTCCTCCATTGTTACAGGTGCGTTTAGAGGACCAATGTGAACTGCTCTATCAGCCCTTCTGCCATGGAGATATCTAAAGTCTCTTAAACATTGTGCCTGATAGAGCTTGAGCATAAAGGAGAGGTATTCATCTTGTTTCTCCTGCCAATAGACGGTCTCATAACTTCCTATATTCCATACCTCAAATGGTCTCGCCAGCTTGCCATAAGTTTTGCCTTCGTTGTCCTGTAGGTCTTTGGAGTTGTGAATATTGAGGAGCCTTTTTCGGGTTGTGTGAATAGCAAATTTAGACAGGTCGCACATTATCCAGCGCCTGCCTAATTTTTCAGCAACTGTTCCGGTTGTGCCTGAGCCACAGAATAAATCTGCAACAATGTCGCCAGGATTTGAGGAGGCAAGGATAATGCGTTTAAGCAAAGCTTCGGGTTTTTGGGTATCGAAATTAAATCTTTCAGGATTACCGGGTTCTGTGCCTATTGGGTTTATATCCTCCCAAACATCCCTACAAACTGCTAGGTGATACCACATTTGTTCCTCTTCATCGTATAATTCTGGGTAATCCTTTCTGAAATTATATTTCTTTTGTTGCCTCGACTTATAATATTGTGGATTGAACGCATAATTTCCTGATTTTGAGTAAGAAAGTAAAATGTCATGTTTTCTAGCAAAGGCATTTTTAGTAGTGCCACCAGTTCTGTATCCCCACACAAGCTCATTAACAAAATTGTCATATCCAAACAAATCTGGTTGGTCCATCATCACCTTAACATAGTGCCCAACATGCCAATCAAGATGCACGTATATGCTTCCATTCTCAGCCAAAAGCTCCCTCATTAGGACCAGTCTTTCATACATATATTTGAGGTAAGAGGCGATGCCACTGCTCCATATATCGCTGTAAGCGCGCACTTCAATTATGGAAGGCTCTTTTTCAATTGACTCCTCGCCAACCTTGGTTTTAATAGAGAAGTCAGCACCGGTGAAAAATGGAGGGTCTATGTAAATAAGGTTTATATTTCCTGCCCAGCCCTGCTTTAAGAGTGAGCTCATTATAAGGTTGTTGTCACCCCAGATAAGGAGGTTCTTCCAATCCTTCGGATAGTTTTCCGGCCATTCCTCCTCGGCAAGCAAATGCCTTTTTAAGCCACCTTTAAGCCTTGGCTCATTTACGGTCTCAACAACTTGAAAGGGAAGATTTGGTCTTTCTGTCGGTGCTTTCCCTCCCAAGTCAACGTTGTCATATTTGCCAGCCCATATAAGCTCAGTGAACCTCTTGTTATCTTTCATTCTGCTAACTCCCGGTCAGAGTTCTGTTGGGTTGCCCCCTGTAACTATCTTTTTATTATACTACATAGTCGTCTCTTCTAGTGCCTGAAAATTGGACGCCAACGCTGTGGGTCTTGCCAACAGCTATATGTTAGAAAGGTCCCGGCCAGTGGATTACACTTTCTAGCGTTTTGTTTGCCTTTTGGATAGGGTTACATAAATGCTTCTGGCAGAGAGTGATAACTATTAATGTTGAATAAATTGGTCGGTGCGAGAGGCTTTGAAGCTCCGACGATGCCGCATCTTTATTATGTCAGCCAATCGATTTCTATTAAGTGCTCTACCTTCTTGAAGTCTGGGTCTCCGGTGACCAGAGCGGCGTCATATTTTATAGCGGTGGCTGCTAAGGCAAGGGGGCTAAGAAGGGGAAGGCTGGGCAACATGCATCTTCTGGGGGAGGATTACTGATGGCAAATTTGACGGTTCCTGCTGCTACAGCCCTATTTTGCCAGCTACTTCACGCATTCCTATGATAGTGTCGGTGACCAATTCTCTTAGCTCCACCCCCAGCATCGCAGCTCCCTTTTCAATCACTGAGCGGTTCACACCGGCAGCAAACGACTTATCTTTCCATTTCTTCATCACCGATTTTGCTTCCAGGTCGGCCACGCTCTTCGATGGCCGGACAAGCGCTGCTGCTGTAATAAGCCCTGTTAGTTCGTCAATGGCATACAGTGTCTTTTCCATGGTGGTTTGTGGCTCAACATCACTGCATATGCCCCAGCCGTGAGACACAACAGCTCGGATGTATTCCTCTGGCCAGTCTCGCCCTGCTAATATCTCTCGTGCTTTCTTGCAATGCTGCTCCGGGAAGCGCGCATAGTCGAGGTCGTGCACCAGCCCGACGATGCCCCATTTCTCCTCGTCCTCACCCATCTTCCGTGCTATATAGCGCATCACTCCTTCAACGGAATAGGCGTGCTTCAGCAGGCTCTCACTGTGGTTAAATTCCTTAAGAAGCGAAAATGCTTCGTCGTATGTCGGCACATGTTCCTGCATTTTACTGCCTCCTTATCTGTGTTTTTGCATCCTAAATTAATACAGTGTTATCTGGATGCTAAAATTTGGCCGCCTTGATAGCCCAAGACTATAGACTGTTGGGTTTGAAATGGCAAGGGGGGCATCATAAAAATTCAAAGTTGTTAGGCTGCTATGTGATAAATGAATACTGCAATGGCCTCTATCGCCAGGAGAGGGGGCAGAATGTACTTGTACACCCCTGCCAACTTGGCTTTAAAGTACTCGGTTGAAACTATAAGGCATAGATGGACGGGCGTGAGAAGAACTCCTACCTCTCCACTTGTGTAAGCTAGTAGTAGAGCATAGCTGTTGATTCCTGAGTCTGTTACTATAAGGGGAAGCAGTAGCGGAAAAGCAATGCCCGCAAACGCCATGCCGATACCTGTTGCAAAACCCATCAGAAAAGGAAGTGCTGCCAGAACAACTGAGGCTGGCAGGCCTATGCTTTGCATGTCTGAATAGAGGGTATAAGCGGCACCGGAGGTTTCTACTGCTGCCTTGAATAGCATTATGGCGTATAACAGGAATAACATCTTGGGGTCCAGCCCATAGTTGAACGCTTTTTTCAATTCTGGCCATTTAGCCCTTTGCTGCCAAGCCAGGAGAGCCAGTGCCAGGGGGAAGGCTATCACTGCATCGAGCCCCACCAAAACTAGCAGGACAACTAAAAGAATAGGCCAGGAGGTTGTTAGCAGGCTGTATACTTTATTTTGTGAAGGTTTCGCTGTTATTTCTGGGGCTTTCTTCAGCTTGAGTATCCTGTAACTGGAGACAGACCCCAATGCAATGGATAAGACGGTCATGGGCCAGAGTGTTGCCGCTGCGGAGGAAAGCCGAATAGAAAGGACCACGCTGGCTGTTATGAGTGCCGGATATACAGGCAAGCAATATTCCCATATATGCCTGAACCAATAATTTATAAATGTGGCCTGTTCGGGGGTTAAGTCCATCCTCTTAGCTAAATCCCGCAAAGCGGTAGCTGAAACTAAAGCTCCGGCTGGCATAGGAACCAGCCCGATTACAGCAGGGACAAGATGCATGGCAAGTTTGGAACCTATTCTCTCCATTGTTGCTGCCAATCTTGTAAGTAGGCCCTGCATCTCCATCAAGCGACTTAAGGCTAGAGCACTGGCAACTATGGCCAGTAGACTTAGTGTTGAGGAATCTAGCAAAGTCTTCAGCATGAGTGCGGGCACGGAACTCGGTGGCAGTATCAATAGAGAAACAATGAGGCTCGCTGCGAAAACTGCGAAGCAAGGAAGAATCTTAAGCCTTATAAGGCCCAAGATAACAATGATGGATATCAGCAAAGCTATGGATGGACTTAACATATAAATACGGACTCACTTAAATCTAGATAGTACATGAAGTTTTCACCGGTATTTGGGAGCCTTGCCTCTCGTAAACCCACATGTTGCAATGTAGTAACGATAATCGCTCCCATCTGTATTTAGGTGGCCCTTAAGCGGCAATCAATTTAGATTTAGCTAGCTAAGAGATGCAAAATTATAATATGTGCTACCAATCGGCATTACAGAGAGAGGGCTCAGTTCTTACCCAACTGCTTCGCATTCGTATTCCCCTGGCAAGAACTCATAGACAGTGGCGGTCTGGATTCTTATTTTCTCTCCCGCTATTTCTATCGTGGAGTGCCCTACAATGACATCGCTGTATAGCTCATCAAACCACCGCCACCCCTTAGGCCACTGGCCTTCCTTTGTGGGTCCAGATTTCCCATCAATGATGCCATCACCATCCCCATCAATAAGATTTATGGAACTCACCAATTTGCTGTCCTGGTAATACTCGATTCTTGCCAGGAGGCCATTTACACCTTCGGCCTCAGCAGTAATCTTGATAGTTTGGGTATATGCCCGTGGATTACATCCAGCGAAGGACACCGCAATAGCTAATACCAAAACTATTGCTGCTAAGGTGTGCAGTTTCTCTTTCATATCCCTCCCTGCTGTTTGTGGTCTCTGTGGCAATGCAAACATACTATCCCTTATAAGTACTCATTGGTAGCTGTCACTATTCTACCATGTAGGTCTGGCTTATTGGAATAGGAGTATGACCAGTCATTAAGAGATATACCCATCTCTGATAAGGAGTTCAGCTACCAGAACTGCGCCCTTGGCAGCTCCCATCTTGGTATTGTGAGATACCAGGAGATACTTGATGCCGTTTTCCAGGGCGGTGTCCTTTCTGATTCTACCGACCACGGTGGCCATGCCGTCGTCAGCATCGCGGTCAAGCCGCGGCTGAGGCCGGAAGGGGTCCTCCAGCACAATTATCATATGCTTCGGGGCTGAAGGCAAGTCCTCTTCGTCAGATGAACCAGCGAATTCCCTCATTGCCCTGACAACATCGCCAACCTCACAAGCTTTTTGCGTAGAGGCGAAGACCGCTTCTGTGTGGCCCTCCCGTACATTAACGCGGGTACAGGTGCAGCTTATGTTGAACATTGCTGGCCTGATGGAAGTACCTTCAAGAGTGCCCAGGATTTTCTGTGTTTCGCGCTGTGCCTTTTCTTCTTCGCCTGGAATGAAGGGAATGACATTATCCAGAATATCAAGGCCTAATACTCCAGGGGTTCGGCCCGCGCCTGACATAGCTTGCATCGAAGTCATTATGACAGCGTTCAGGCCGAATGTTTCGTAGATTGGTTTTAGCGTTATTGCCAGACCGGTGGTGGTGCAATTGGGGATGGGGGTAATGAAGCCCTTCCACCCCCGCGATTTTCTCTGAGCATCAAGCAGTTTAGCGTGGTCGGAGTTGATGCCCGGTATTAGTATAGGCACATCATCATCGTAGCGAAAGGCTGAAGCGGTGCTTATAACTGGCTTGGCAGCGGCGAATTTCGGTTCGAGAGTTTTCGCCTGGCTGGACTCTATAGCAGAAAAGATGATGTCTACAGTGGAGATATCCATTTCGAGAGCATTCTGTACAGGCATCTCCATGACTTCTTCTACCGGAGGCTCCTGGCAAAACCAGCGGAGGGCCCCGGTTTGAGCATCGGTTATTGCCTCTTTATAGCTGTGGCCTGCCGATCTCTCGGAGGCGGCAAGCGCTGCAATTTCTATCCAGGGATGGTTTTTCAGGGCAACAAGAAATTGCTGACCAACGATACCTGTGGCTCCCACAATTGCAGCTTTTATCATGATTTTCCTCCACTATCCTAAATCGGGGCGAGAGGATTTGAACCTCCGACCTCAGCGTCCCGAACGCTGCGCGCTACCAGGCTGCGCTACGCCCCGTTTGTTCAGGCTATTATAATAAGCTATTATAAGATGCTTTGATTATCAAAACAAGATGAAATACTGCATTCTAATAATAGATGGGGCAGCGGGCTGGCCGTTAATTGAGCATGGTGGAAAAACCTGCTTGGAGTTAGCCCATATTCCAAATCTGGATGCTATGGCACGAAGGGGGGTTGTGGGGCTGGCTCAAACTGTTCCATCGGGGATGGAGCCCAGCAGCGCTTGTGCCTCTATGTCAATCATTGGTTATGACCCCACGGTCTATTACCGGGGCAGGAGCACTATCGAAGCCAAGAGCATGGGCATTCCTATTGGAGAGGGGGAGGTTGTTTTTCGCTGTAATTTAGTCGCTGTTCGTGATGGGACGATGTGGAGCTATAGCAGTGGGAACATCAGCACTAGCGAAGCTGAAGCTCTTATTGCTGCTTTAAACGACAGCCTTGGTAATGACCAAGTGCAATTTTATCCCGGAGTTAGCTATAGACACATATGTAAGATAAAAGGACATGAAGATACACTTTTAGCTACTTGCACCCCGCCGCATGATATTCCTGACAAACCTGTTAGCGGGTTTCTCCCCAGCGGTGCCGGAAGTGCTTTGTTGCGAGACCTTATGGTACGCTCAGAGGCTGTGCTTCATAATCACCCTGTAAATGTAGCCCGGCGGGCTCGCGGTGATATCCCAGCAACAATGATTTGGCTTTTCTGGGGGAGTGGGCAAATACCTGATATGCCGGCTTTCAAACAGATTTATGGTCTTGATGCCGCTATGACATCTGGAGTTGACCTTTTACGGGGCCTGGCTAAAATGATAGGGATAGAGGTATTAAGTATTCCCGGCGTGACTGGTGATCAGGGCAATGACTGTACTGCTCAAGCAGTGGGTGCTCTGGAATCACTTAAACAGTATGATTTAGTGGTTATACATGTAGAAGCGCCTGACGAAGCTGCTCATGCTGGCTCTATTGATGATAAAATAGAGGCTATCCAGAGGATAGATTTAGACGTTGTGAGGCGGCTCCGCAGGTGGGGTAAAGATGCTTTTAGGGTGCTTATTATGCCCGACCACCCAACGCCAATTAAGACTCAGACCCATACTGGGGAGCCAGTTCCATTTATGCTGTGGGGGTCAGGATTTATGGCTAACGGGGCAAGGAGATTTACTGAGGCTGAGGCGAAAAGGACAGGCGTTTTCATTGAGCAAGGGTATAATATTATGGCTAAGCTAATAAGGTGAAGAGGACATGGCAGTAATAGTGCAAAAGTATGGCGGTAGCTCGGTTGCCGATGCTGACAGGATTAAAAATGTGGCTCGGCGCATAGCTAAAGCTAAACAGGAGGGGAATCAAGTGGTGGTGGTTGTCTCAGCTATGGGGGATACCACTGATGAATTGATTCAGATGGCTCACCAAGTTAGTGAACAGCCGGAGGAGCGAGAGCTTGATGTGCTGCTTTCTACGGGTGAGCTAATTTCCAGCACTCTTTTGGCCATGGCCCTGGGAAGTCTGGGCTACAGTGCGGTTAGTCTTACTGGTGCCCAGGCGGGCATCCAGACCGATTCTAGCTACAGCCGGGCTCGAATTGTTCGTGTTGACTCTAAGCGAATTGTTGATGAATTACGGAAGGGCAATATCGTCATTGTAGCTGGATTTCAGGGTATTACTCGAGATATGGATATTACCACTTTGGGTCGGGGTGGTTCTGATACTACGGCAGTTGCTCTAGCTGCCAGCTTGAATGCTGAGGTATGCCAGATTTACACTGATGTTGAAGGAGTCTATACTGCTGATCCTCACTTTGTGCCTGAAGCGACTAAATTAAAGGAGATTGGTTATGAGGAGATGCTGGAGCTGGCTAGCTATGGGGCAAGGATAGTGCATCCTAGAGCGGTGGAATTAGGCCAGTTGTATAATATGCCTATAGTGGTAGCTTCCAGCTTTAGCAATAGTTCGGGAACTCTCATTTGTAAGGAGGCATCTGTGGAAGCAAGAAATAAGGTTAGAGGCATTGCTCATGATACCAATGTGGCTAAAATCACAATCGTTGGTGTTCCTGACCACCCTGGCATTGCGGCGGCAATCTTTGAACCTTTGACCAGGGCAAATATAAGTGTGGACACCATTGTACAGAATGCCAGTGTTAGGAATATTACCGATCTTACCTTTACCGTAGCGCGAAGCGATTTGATTAAAGCGATGTCTATTGTGGAACCTGTGGCTAAATCTGTGGGGGGTAAGCGATGTGTCGCTGATTCTACCTTGGCTAAAATTAGTATCATCGGCGCTGGCATGCAAAATACACCGGGCTATGCTGCTAGAATGTTCCGCACACTTTATGAGCACGGCATTAATATCCAACTTATCACTACTTCGGAGATAAGGATAACTTGTATTATCTCGGAGGACAAAGTTGAGGATGCGGTTCAGGCTTTACATAAAGCCTTCGCGCTTGAAATTGCTTGACATTGTAAGCTTTATAAGCTTTTATTCTTTGGCTTATTAAGAGATGGTTTATCAGCAAGAAGAGGAACGGACTAAGCTAGAGCGGCGATTAAGCGGGGAAGCTATAACCCTGGCTATTCAGGGTTGTTGGGAGGAAGCAGTGGAGGTAAATAGGAAGATAATTGAGACGTTTCCTACTGATATCGGCGCTTATAATCGCCTTGGTAGAGCTTTGACAGAATTAGGAGAGTTTGCTCAGGCTAAGGAAGCTTATAGCAAGGTTTTGGAGCTTGCCCCTGGTAATGTTATTGCTGCCAAAAACTTAGCCCGACTAGCCAGCCTGTCTGAACCTGAGCTAGCCTCTAATGGTGGCCATCATAGAATTACTCCTGCTCTTTTTGTTACTGAGATGGGCAAGGCTGCTGTGGTGAACCTTTGTAATTTGGCTCCAAGCAAGGTACTGGCTAGAATGGGTGTTGGCGCTCAAGTCCATTTAAGGGTGGAAAGGTGGCGATTAATCGTAGAGAATGAACGTGGCGAATATTTGGGGGAGGTCGAGCCACAATATGGGTTACGCCTCATCAGGCTAATGCAAGGAGGGAATAGGTATGCTGTGGCTATCCGCAGTGTGTGGGGAGATGGCGTGCAGGTAGTTATTAGAGAAGAATATCAACATCCCGGTCAACTAGGGCGGCTATCTTTCCCGGCTAAAGCTGCTGAACATGTGCCCCCCCGTGCTGGGGAGCCCTTTCTCAAGGCTCCCATCGTTGCTGGGGATGATGAGGCAGCGAAGGAGTTTGATAGTTCTGAGGAGACTGAAAGCGATAAAGGGGAAGAAATTCTACTGGAAGGTTTCTCCGTACTCGGAGAGGCTGATGAGAAAGGAGAGCTTGAAGAATAATGGAAGCTAGCGTGTTAAGGCCCGTTGATATTGAGGAGGAGATGAAAAAATCCTATCTTGACTATGCCATGAGCGTCATAGTTTCTCGAGCGTTACCTGATGTGCGTGATGGTTTGAAGCCGGTGCAACGCCGTATTTTGTATGCTATGGATGGGTTGGGGATGCATCACAACAGCCCGTACAAAAAGAGTGCTCGAATCGTAGGGGAAGTTCTAGGTAAATATCACCCACATGGGGATACTTCGGTATATGATGCTATGGTGCGTATGGCTCAGGATTTCTCATTGAGGTATGTTTTGATTGATGGGCAAGGCAACTTTGGCAGCGTCGATAATGACCCACCAGCAGCGATGCGATATACCGAGGCGCGGCTTGCCGAGATTGCTGAGGAGATGCTGGCCGACATCGATGAAAATACTGTTGATTTTGTTTCTAATTTCGATGATTCTCTTAAAGAACCATCTATCTTGCCAGCCAGGTTGCCTAATTTACTGGTTAATGGCTCCTCAGGAATAGCTGTAGGCATGGCAACTAATATCCCTCCGCATAACTTAGGAGAGGTGTGTGATGCTATTGCTTATCTAATTGACAACCCAGAGGCTACTGTGGATGAGCTGATGGAGTTTGTTAAAGGTCCTGATTTCCCTACAGCAGCTGTAATTTGGGGGGAAGAAGGCATAAAGAGTGCTTGTGCTACGGGGCGGGGAAGAGTTGTAGTTCGAGCTAAGACTCGCGAAGTGGATACTAAAGGGGGGAGAAGGCAGATAATTATTACTGAGCTCCCATATCAAGTGAACAAGGCGGCTTTAGTGGAGAGAATTGCCGAGTTGGTAAAGGAGAAGAAAATTATCGGAGTGGCTGAGGTGCGTGATGAATCAGATAGAGAAGGCATGCGTCTGGTTGTCGATCTCAGGAAGGGAGCACAGTCCCTGCAAGTGCTTAACAATCTATATAAGAATACCCCAATGCAATCCACCTTTTTTATTAACATGGTCGCTTTGGTTAATGGGCAACCGAAGGTAATTAATCTCAAGGAGGCTCTAACCTGCTACGTTGACTTTCGCTGTGAGGTCATTACCAGGCGTTCTCAGTTTGAACTTGACAAGGCGAAGAATAGGGCTCACATCCTTGAAGGCTTCAGGATTGCTTTGGATAACCTGGAGCAGGTGATCAAAGTTATTCGGCAATCGGAAACTGTTGACTCTGCTCGTACCAATTTGATGACAGTTTTTAGTTTGTCTCAAGCTCAGGCGCAAGCTGTCCTTGATATGCCTCTTCGGCGCTTGGCCCATTTAGAGCGGGAAAAAATAGCTGAGGAGTATGCTAGTGTTGTAAAGGATATTTCTTATCTGGAAGACCTGTTGGCTAACCCCAGGAAAGTGCTATTTTTTATCAAACAGGATGTTTCCCAGCTGAAATCCAAGTATGGCGATAAGCGCCGCACTTTAATTAGTGAGGAAGAGATTATAGAATTTCGCCGGGAAGACCTTGTTCCCCATCAGAGAGTGATAGTTACGCTTAGCAGTCAGGGGTTTATTAAGAGGCTTCCTGCTAGCACTTACCGAATGCAGCATCGTGGGGGGAGAGGTGTCATGGGAATGGTGACTCGCGAAGGTGATGCGGTGAAACATATTTTGGTGGCTGATACACATGACAACTTGCTCCTTTTTACTGACCGAGGCAGAGTTTATTGCCTTAAATGTTATGAACTCCCGGAGGATTTATCTCGGACTAGTAAGGGTATATCGCTGGTTAATTTATTGCCCATTGATTTGAAAGACAAAGTAACTGCATTGCTGGCTGTGGCGGATTTTCCCTCCAATGAGTTCTTATTAATGGCAACTAAGGCTGGGGGGATAAAGAAGACCTCTCTGGATGCCTTTGATTCCATCAGGAGAAGCGGGCTTATTGCTATAAGGCTTAAAAATAATGATGAATTGGTATCAGCCAGGAGAGTTACCGATTCAGATGAGGTTATTCTGGCAAGTCAAAATGGGCGAGCTGTTAAATTTAAGGTTGGGAAGTTAAGAACTGCATCCCGGAGCAGTGGTGGTGTTCGTGGTATTCGTCTGACCGATGATAGGCTTGTTAGCATGAACACTGTTTTTCCTGATGCCTATCTGCTGACAGTGACCGAGAAGGGCTTTGGGAAGTTAACTTCAACGAATTCTTATCCCGCCCAGCATAGAGGGGGGAAAGGCATCCAGGCCCATAGAGTGAGTGACAAAACAGGTAAGATAGCGGCAGCTAGGATTGTAAGCAAAGGCGAAGGATATCTGGTGATGTTATCAACCGCGGGCAATGTTGAGTGTATTCCTATTGAGCAGGTCTCAGCTCAGAGCCGGAAGGGTCGCGGCGTACATATAATGGCATTGGCTGAAGGTGATAGTGTAGTTTCCATCACTGTGCAGAACTACTTGGTATCGTGAGAGCCCCTGATGGACGCGGTGAGTACTTCTCGAGAGACAGGTTTAACATTGTCTCCCTTGTTTGAAGGCGTTGATGAGACGCTTAAAACTGCTTTAAGAAATTTGACTGAACTTCTTTGTGGAGAAGCCTGAGGCTGTTAACCAAGTTATTGAACAGTTTTTGTATACCCTTTAATTTCCTTATATTTATCCCGGCAACTGATTTGCCACTGCTGTAGTCCGCAGGCATTGCATTTTCCCTGCCGGCAATCTGGAGTCTCCTTCTCCTGCCAGAGATTATGATATTCTCTTTTGAGAAATTCAGAGGTTACTCCGACATCAATGTGCTCCCAGGGTAGTACCTCAGCCAGGTCTCGTTTGCGGTTAGCATAAAAGGAGGGGTCAAGCCCGGTTTGTTCAAAAGCCTCGAGCCACTTTTGGTAATTGAAGTGCTCATGCCAGGCATCAAATTTACAGCCTGATTGCCAGGCACTATAGATGACTTTGCCTATTCGGCGGTCGCCTCGGGATAGAGCCGCCTCAATTTGGCTTACCTTGGGGGCTGCCCATGAGAATTCTACTCTTAATCGATGTAACCCCTGTCTCAGTATGTCATATTTGGGGAGCAACTGCTCCTCTGTTTCCTGTGCCAACCACTGGCATGGGGTGTGGGGTTTTGGAATGAGAGTAGAAGTGCTGATATGTAATCTAAAATTTTGCTTTAAGCGGCGTATCTTGGACACCAAGCTAATGATGCTGTAGACATCATCAGTGGTTTCGCTGGGCAACCCTAGCATGAAATATAACTTGATGTTTGCCTGCCCCCTGCTCAGAGCAGCCGCTATCGTTTCTAGAATCACTTCTTCGGGTATGTTTTTGTTAATGACACGGCGCAATCTTTCATTTCCAGCTTCAGGGGCAAAAGTCAGACTTATTTTGCGTTGTGAAGGTAGTAAATCTATTAACCTCACGGTGGTTGTGTTCAAGCGTAAGCTGGGGAGAGATAAAGTCAGGTTATCTCCGTAATGCTGCTGGTATAGCTTTGTGACGAGTTCCTCAATGTTAGAATAATCTCCAGTGCTGAGGGATAGCAAGGATACCTCACTAAAACCACAATCTTTTGATAGTTTACCTACAGCGGCTATTACTTCTTCTTGTGACCGTTCTCGTACTGGTCTGTAAATCATCCCTGCCTGGCAGAAACGGCACCCCTGAGTACAACCTCGCTGGATTTCTACGTTGCCGTGGTCATGCACTGTTTCAATATAGGGGACAATAGCTTTGGTAACCGGAAGTGGCAGCTTAGCTACTATTCTGCGCTGAATTTTTGCCTTGGCTTCAGGTATCTTGGGTGTAATATTGTTTACGATGCCATCTTTTTCATAATTGACTTGATAGAAACTGGGGATATATGTGCCGTCGAGCCTGGCAGCTTGTCGCAGTAGCTCTCCTTTGTTGCCCCGATATGTTCGAAAGATTTCCAGTAACTCTAGTATTATTTCCTCGCCTTCGCCGATCGCAAACAGGTCTACGAAGTCAGCCATTGGTTCCGGATTGAGAGTGCAACTGCCACCGGCTATTACTAATGGATGGGAATCATCCCTCTGAGAGCTAAATAAGGGAATCTGAGCCAGGTCGAGGAGGTTTAACACATTGGTATAGGTAAGCTCGTATGCCAGAGAAAAGCCCACGATATCAAATTCCTTTACCGGGTGTTTAGATTCCAGACTGAAGAGCGGAATATTCTGTTTTCGTAGAATTGCCTCCATATCCACCCAGGGGGCATAGACTCTTTCCGCTAATACATCTGGCTGACGGTTTAGTATCTCATAGAGAATAGGCAGTGCCAAGTTAGACATACCGATTTCGTAGACATCGGGGTAGCACAAGACAATTCGGATAGGTATTGCTTCCCATTTCTTGGTGATGCTATTCCATTCGCCTCCGGTGTAACGAGCCGGTTTGGAAACCTGGTTTAAGATACTGTTAAGGCTGTTCATCTTGTTGTTGTCCGATTTGAGCATTATAGCCCTTTGCTGCTTAGCTCTTCAAAGAGGTTAAGTAAGTTGTTATGGCTGCTTGATAAGGAAGTAGAATATTTCCCCCAAGCTAGTGTAAAATGGGGAACTTACAGATTGAGGGTGAAGAGAGATATATTCCGCTAACCATCGCTGCTTGGGGGTGAAGAGGAAGGGATATTTAGAGTGCTGGAAAATAAAACTTAAGGAGGTAAAAACTGTGCCCGGAAAGCTGAATCTAAATCGAGTATCTATGCCAAAGCGGGAGCCAGAGATAAGAAAAGGGGATTTTAATGAAGTAGCCCTGGGCTACGCTGAAGAACAGGCTATGGAGGAAGCTAATCGCTGCCTTCAATGTAAGAAACCCCTTTGTAAGACTGGTTGTCCTGCCAGTATAGATATCCCTGAACTTATAGCTGCGGTGTGTGAGCGCAACATGGCTGAGGCGGTGCGCATTTTAAGGAGCAAAAATGTCCTGCCCGGTACTACTGCGCGAGTGTGTCCTCAAGAGGTTCTGTGTGAGGTTAAGTGCGTGCTGGGCAAGAAAGGTGCGCCAATATCTATTGGTGCCCTACAGCGCTACGTAGCTGATTGGGAATTTGTTAACCAGGCGCTTATCCCTAAACCAGAGAGAGCGGCATCTACCGGAAAGAAAGTGGCTATTATAGGCTCGGGGCCAGCGGGGTTAACTGTGGCCTACTATCTGGCAAAGCTCGGGCATGGGGTAACAGTGTTTGAGGCGCTGCCAGAGCTTGGTGGAATGATGAGAGTAGGCATTCCCACATATCGCTTACCCAGAGAAATATTGACATATGAGCTCTCATATCTGGAGAGCATCGGAATGGATATCAGGACGAACACCAGGGTCGAATCCTTAGACAAGCTCTTCAGCGATGGCTACCAGGCTATATTTCTGGGACTTGGGGCACATAAGGGCATCAGGATGGGCGTTGAAGGAGAAGAGGGCCCGGGAGTGATAGAGGGCGTATATTTTTTGAGAGATGTAAGTTTAGGCCAGACAGTGGAATTGGGAGATAAAGTAGCTGTGATAGGAGGGGGCAACGTGGCTATAGATTCTGCGCGCACTGCCCTCCGACTCAGTACTGAAGAGGTAACTATCATTTACCGTCGTACTCAAGTAGAGATGCCGGCTGGTTCAAAAGAGGTTGGTGAAGCCAGTGAAGAAGGAGTGAACATCATTTTCCTCGCTGTACCTAGTAAGGTAACAAGGGGCAAGGGACTTGTCGACTTAGAATGCATTCGCATGGAACTGGGTGAACCTGATGAAAGCGGGAGGCGACGTCCGATACCAATTAAAGGCAGCGAGTTCAGGATGCAGTTTAATACTGTGATAGCTGCTATTGGGCAGAGGCCGGATATTCCAACCGGGTTTGCCTTGCAGGTGGGGAGGGGCAATAGACTCGAAGTGGATACTGATACTCTGGCTACCAGTAGGGAAGGGGTCTTTGCTGGTGGCGACGTTGTTACCGGACCAGCTTTGGTTATAGATGCTATGGCTTCAGGGAGAAAGGCAGCAGAATCTATTGATAAGTATCTTGGTGGCAAGGGAGACATCCAAGGAGGGGGTTAAATTCATGACTGTGCCATCTCTCCCCAGTTTTTGCCCAGTTTGATATCTATCTTTAGAGGTACACAAAGCTTAATGGCCTGTGGCATAAGTTTGCTAACTAAAGATTTCGTCCTCTCTATTTCCTCTTGAGGCACTTCGAACAGCAATTCATCGTGAATTTGCAATAGCATTTTGCCTTTCAACTTTCGCATCTTCATTTCTCGATGCAGGTTAATCATGGCAACCTTGATAATATCAGCAGAGGTGCCTTGCACCGGGGCATTTATAGCCATCCTCTCAGCAGCTTCCCTAATCTGGTGGTTGGGAGAGTTGATTTCGGGTATGAAACGTCGTCTGCCCAGCACTGTTTGCACATAGCCCAGCTTTCGAGCCTGCTCTTTGGTTGTTTCAATATAGTCCTTTACTTTAGGATACCTGTCAAAATATAAGGCGATGAATTGGGCTGCTTCCTCTCGGTTGAGATCAGTAGCTTGTTCCAATCCATAATCGCTCATGCCGTAGATAACGCCAAAGTTAACTGTCTTAGCAACTCGGCGCATTTCTGGGGTTACCTCGCTCACTGGAACAGCAAAGAGCCTGGAGGCTGTGGTAGAGTGGATATCCTCGTTACTGATAAAGGCAGCGATAAGGCCAGGGTCTTGAGAGAGATGAGCTAGCGCTCTGAGGTCAATCTGGGAGTAGTCAGCACTTAAGAAATACGAGCCTGGCGGAGCAATGATAGCTTGCCTTATTTTCCTACCTATTTCCCCTCTTACAGGTATATTTTGTAGATTTGGCTCGCTGGAGGAAAGCCGCCCAGTAGCTGTGCCTGTCTGGTTAAAAGTAGTATGTACCCTTCCCGTTTTAGGATTAATAAGCGCTGGCAGGGCATCAATATATGTTGACTTGAGCTTAGCAAGCTGACGGTATTGCAGCACCAGATCTATTATGGGATGAGCACCTCTTAGCGTCTCCATAACGGAAGCCTCCGTGGAGTAGCCGCTTTTTGTTTTGCGAGAGCTAGGTAGATTGAGTTCCTCAAACAGTATTTTGCCTAACTGCTTGGGTGAATTGATGTTGAATTTATGCCCCAAGCTGTTATAAATTGCCGCCTCCAAATTCAGCATTTCCCTGCCTAGCTCAAGGGACATTTTTCGGAGCAATGTGGTATCTAATGCAATGCCGTTTCTCTCCATTGCTGCTAACACAGGAACCAATGGCATTTCCACCTTGCTGAAGAGCTGCCATAATCCTTGCTGGCGCAGCTCTTCCTGTAAACTATCCTTTAAACCCCAGATGATGTTGGCAGTGGTGCTGGTATAGTCAGCAACTTGGTTCACCCCCAGTGTAGCTAAGGAAACCTTTTTCTTCCCAGTGCCAATAAAATCACTGAGGGGCTTTATTTCAATGCCCAGTTTGTCAAAAGCGAGTGCTTTAAGACTCAGGTTTTTTTCACCACAGAGGTAAGCGGCAATCATCGGGTCGAAATCTAAGTTTGCCAGCTCCACTCCATAATTAGTCATCACCGCTGTCTCATGCTTACCGTTGTAAGCAATTTTGCCGGTGTCGGCACTTTCTAAGATTGGCTTTAGTCCAGCCATAACTTGAGTAGGTAGAAGCTGCGCCGGTTGATTTAAACCATAATGACCCAGAGGGATGTAAAATGCTCTTCCCGACGCTGGCGATACTGCTATTCCTATCACTTCCGCCATCAAGCCCTGGCCTGTGGTTTCAAGGTCGATGACCATTTCATTCGCCCCTTCCAGTTGCTTTATAAGCTGATTTAGAGCCACTTCTGTGTTCACTACTTGATAAATGCTTCCCTGAAAGCTGTCAGTTGATAGCTGATGGCTCTCCTGTGGTAATCTGGGAACTAACTTAATAAACTCAAGCTCGCGGAAAAGTTCTACCACCTTGTCCCTATCGTAGTTACTCACCTGGCAAGCTTCTAGGCTTAAAGTGACGGGGACGTCTCTAACTATGGTGACTAATTCTTTATTTTGGAGAGCCTGTGATTGATGTTGGCGCAACACTGCTTGCAGTTTGCCCGGTGTTATCTCATCAATACGGGCATAGATTTCCTCTAGGCTGCCATATTTCTGGATTAACCTGGCGGCTGTTTTCTCACCGATGCCTGGTATGCCTGGTATGTTATCTGAAGCATCGCCGACTAACGCCTTAAAGTCAGTGATTCGTTCCGGCTTTATGCCGTATTTTTGTTCGACTGCTTCCTCGTCATAAAGGACAGTATCACTAAGAGTTCGTCTTGGGGCCAGTGCCTTTACTCCAGGCATCACCAATTGCAGGATGTCGTTATCTCCGGTAACGATAATAGTCTCAATACCCTGTTCACTGGACTGCTTGCTTAAAGTGCCCAGGACATCATCAGCCTCAAAGCCATCCATTTCAAAGATGGGAATGTGAAAAGCAGCTACCAGTTGATGGACTCGCTTTATCTGACTTTTCAATTCCTCTGGTGTCTTGGGACGCTGTGCTTTATACTCTTGGAACATCTCATGTCTGAAGGTTGGGGATGGGCGGTCAAAAGCCACCGCCCAATAGGTGGGCTTAAGTTCAGCCAGCTCCTTGAGCAAGGTATTGGCAAAACCATAAACAGCGTTTACCATCTCCCCGGTTTTGGATACCGTCAGCGGAGGCAAGGCATGAAAGGCACGATGCACCAGAGCATTGCCATCGAGGAGCAACAGCAGCGGATTTCCTTTCTCGTTTCTTGTCATTCTGTGGTTAGCCACTCCCTCCGTCACCTCGCCCTTTTTATCTTTTCCGGAAGCGAACACGTCCCACTTCCACAATGGCAAGATTGCCAACAAGTTCAGAAACAAGTTTGTCTCTCTTAAGAAAGCTCTCCAGCAGCCTTACTATAAAACTAGCCGTTGCCCTTTTGGGGATGCGAATAATCACTAGTCCCGCGTATTCCCTGGGAGGATAGTTGCGAATATCACAAAATCCCAAATCGCCACTCAGAATGCACAGTTTCCGGCTTTGGGCATAATTTGCGATTTCAATGTCCTTTGCTCCTCTAAGACCTATATCACGCACATCAACCGCTTCATGCCCATATTGCTTTACTAGCTTGTCTACTACGCGGGGAAGATCCTCGTCTACTAGAAAGCGCATATGTTTTATACTGGGAGGGGGTGGACTTCCTCTGCTTCGATTAACTCAGTAGCATAGCTAAGAGCGGTAGCAATATCCTCTTCAGTCACTTCATATTCCCGCATAATCTCCTCCTTTGCCATGCCCCCAGCTAGCCCGTCTATAATTCGAACAATAGGGACTCGTGTCCCACGGATAATAGGCTTGCCATGACAAATTTGAGGGTCAATTATAATTCGCTCATTCATTTTTCTATCCTTCTAACTATTATCCAATAATAGACCTTAAATACGGCTCCTCACTTGCTTAATCTATATTCTTTATCCACCACAGTATTATACCACAAGTTCATCGCACCGAACTCT
>Ga0114918_10000087_pt1 | contig 71025 bp, 80 predicted proteins | sample LantaG_FD_87015 | JGI IMG/M metagenome (GOLD analysis project Ga0114918, IMG submission 87015) | Deep subsurface microbial communities from Baltic Sea to uncover new lineages of life (NeLLi) - Landsort_02402 metaG | ecosystem: Environmental > Aquatic > Marine > Oceanic > Sediment | place... | reverse complement strand
TGGAACTGACATTCATCTTTAATGAACCTCTCAAGGGCAAAGGATGCCCATGCCATACAATCCAAGTCGGAATAGTAGGGGAGTTCCATGTTAGACTCTACGTTTTTCCAGACATTGCCCTCTTTTTGTTGGACAACTCCAGTCCAAGTGTCCCCTTCCAAAGGCAGAAAAATGAAGAGACGATCCTTGGGGCCTAAGAGACCCGTCAGTGCAAAGCAAGAGGCCTGTTCATGGAGGCTCCAATTCTCATCCGGCACCTCCCAAAAAGTAGACCAAAGGCTAAAGATTACAGCTCTGATCTTGGCCAGTTTTTGAGTGTATACACTCAGGGGGCCACTCTCCTCATCTCCCCGAAGGGAGTCTGGGAGAATGGGCCAGGATTGAGTATCTACCCAATCTTCTGCCAGTTCTACCGGGAGTAGAAAGGAATCTCCAGAGGTCGCTTCCTTGGGGGAGATCTTCCAACCAGATCCACGATGAAACAAACAGACAAAGTTTTCCCCCCACCGTCCATGGACAGAAAATCTATGATTATCAAGGGGATTCCCATTGCCTGCTCCCTGCCAGGGATAGATCTCTAGGAAGGCAGTCCGGTTTGCCCGCTTGACCTGCATCTCTTTCTGCACTAAAATTGCTGGTGTTTGGGTATAGTGACTCATGTGGTTCCTCTCAAACTCTACTTACCACAAAAAATCTCTTTGGAGAACATTCTACATGAAAAATCAACATCAGCACCGGGATCTCGCCCTGAAACTCCTAGTCGGGAGATCCCTTCTTGGAGGGCTCCCTTGGACTTTAAAGGAAGATGTCGATTTGATCCGCCTAGAGCGCACTCTTTGGGACCAATTATCAGAGAATGAGAGATTGCAGGAACAAACATTTTTGGTTTCTCTCTGGGCAAAAAAAGGATCTGATAGAGTAGTTGCTGTGAATCCCGATTGGGGACCCTGGGCAGCTAAAATTGACAAAGAACTCTCAATCCCGGATTCTGCCTTTGGTCCATCAAAACAGCAGTTCAGACCTGCTCAAAAGGGCGCTTTTCAAGGAGTCCAATGGCTCTGGGAGCATGGTTTCCAGGTCACAGAAATCACAGGAGACACTATTTTGTTGAGCATTGATGCCCAACGGGTTGTGCCAGAGGCAGAGCGCTTGATGAGGCTGGTCTTAGCCAGAGGGAACACAGTGCGTCCTTATGGGATAGGGTTAGGAGCTTGGGTGCGCTCTTCCTATGATCCAGTGAGCGGCCAAGCCCAAATTGAGCTTACCGGGATTCCTCTCTCTACCGCAGAGTAGTTTTGGGGACCTCAATGTCAGGGTCCCCAGTCAGAAATCTTTTGAAGTGCTCTCGTACAGTTTCCTCATTGTTTCTTCTATCCGTTGCTCGGAAGATTCCTCCAGGAGGTTTCCCAGTTCAGGGTTGATGGAGAGCAGGAATTCACCATATTCCAGCCAATCCATGCCTTTTGACAGATCAACAAAGTCCTGGAGAAGTCTCTTGAACAGATTTTCGGATGTCATGGCCATGCCTCCTAAAAAGTGGGTCCTAACTAAAGGACACTTTTAGGAGGCTTCCTGTGACCACTATTCCTGCTGCCCTCGGTCTCCAATGGTCACTTTGCTGGTGAGGCAGGTCCACAGAGTGAGCAACATGGGCAAGAGTGCCATGGCGGCTACACTTAGGTTCAAGGTCTGGATCGCTTGGATTTCTACGTTTGTCATGTTTCTCTCTTTTCCTTTGTCTCAGTCAGTTAAGGTTCTCTTTCTACTTCTCTATTAGCACCCCAGGGGGCAGAAAAGAAACCAAAAACTAAATTTTCAGTTCAAAAACGACTTCAGCTTTTTCTCCAACATGTAGACTCCAGGTATTCCCATCAAAGGATGGTAGATACCCCCCATACCACAAAGTGAGGAGAGGTCTCCAGGGATCTGGTCCCAGCTTTTCAACATGCTCCCATTCTTTGATGTTTGGGAAGAGCCCCCCCATGTAAGCATAGGCAGAGGACCGTATTGATGCCCATAAAAAGTTCCAGGCAGGTTTCTCAATAAAATCGGTGACAGAGATCCAGATAGAATCCATGATAGGTTTCCAAACGGAGTCCCGGATAGAATCCCATGTGGCTCCCAGGATTCTGTACCCGACAATTTCATCCACAGAAATCAAAACAGAATCCATGGCAGCTCTATGGATGGGAATCCACTCTCTCAGTAGTTTTTCTAGATCAAGAGTTTCATCCCTCTCCAAGAAAAGTGGGTCCACTGGGTGATTTGCTTCCCACAGTTTGAACCCGGCAATCTCATCCAGCTCTTCTTGATTGATAAATCGAAGACACTTCACTTTCCCGCAGAGACTTTTCTTGTTATTTTTTATTTGAGGGTCAAGGGGCTCCACCAAACAGTATTCAGAGGGGGTTTTTTGGTGACGGACCACATCAAATAGACTTGGATAGGTCAGGATTCCATGTTTATGAGAAATTTCATGGTTGGGGTCAAAAGAAAGGGAAGTAATGACCTCTCCCTCTTTCCACTTAGGTATTTTACCCAAACTGACTTCTTTGTAATAAGGGCTCATTTACCATCCCCTTTGATTAGTTCCCAAGCTTCTTCCTTGCTGATTAGTTGGATCTTCGCTACCCCCTTGGCATTGTAGTCTCTTGCCTTTTTCGCTTTGCCTGATGTCGAGGTGGGGTCCTGACAAATGAGATAATCCAGGGTTTTGCTGGCTCCAGATTTCACAGAGCCTCCCAACTTCTCGATTGTCTCAGACATCTTGGGATCCCGGAAACCTGTGAGGCAGAAGGAATAACCTTTCAGGTGGCCTGTGGACATCTGAATTTGGATCCCATTGCCTAGTAGCTTGGCAATCAAAGGGGCTCTCTTCTCAAAGCCCAGCACAAAGTTCCGGGCTGTGATGTCGCCAATCCCAGGAATCCCACTGATCTCAGAGATCCGAACTTTGTACATCTTGGAGAGAGTATCAATGCCAGCATCAATCAAGGTCTGGGAAGTTGTCTTCCCAATCCCCTTGATCCCAAGGCCCGCCACAAAAATGTGGAGGGGGAGAATCTTTTTCCTGTGGAGATTGGTCAGAGCCTTTGCTGCTGTTTCACCCAAGCGCCTGCCTCCTGCAATAACCAGGAAGGCAGCCTCATTGGCATCCACAGTGTACAGGTCCGCAGCATCTTCAATCAGACCAAATTCAATGAGAGCCTGGATCATGGTCTCCCCGAAATGGAGGATCTCCAATTCCTTGACCCATTTTTTGATTCCACCAGTTATTTGGGCGGGGCATTCCTCATCATTGGGGCAGATGAGATATTCTCCATCCCTTTCCAGGGTATTCCCACAAGCAGGGCATTCCGTAGGGACCTGGAAAGGCTTGGTAGGATACCCGACATTGAGTAGAGCCTCAACGTGTGGGATCACATCATTTCTTCTGCATACCAGGATCTCATCGCCTTCACGAAAAAGAGTCTCTGTAGGAAGGATCTCCCTGACCATCTCTTCAATCCTGCTGATATTGTGCAGGCTGGCTTGTTTTACATTTGCTCCGGCCAAAGAAACCGGATCAAACTCTGCCACTGGGGTTACTCTCCCGGTATTCCCAACCTGCCAGCGAATGGACCTGAGAATGGTAGGTTTCTCTTCATGGGGGAATTTGAGAGCGATAGCACCCTTAGGTCGCCCATCCACTACTCCAAGGTCTTCTCTGGCTTCTGTGTCATCCAGTTCAACAACAAGCCCGTCAATGTCATAGTTTAGGCTTTTGCGCTTTGTTGCCACATATTGGTCATACAGATCATGAGCCTCTTGTAGGGTGTCATACTGTTCACAGAAGGGGACATGAAAACCACAATGGATAAGAGCTTGGATCTCTTCTTTCTTTGTTTTGAGGGGAGCACCATCAGGTAGATACTGGTAGGCCATAACGGTCAGGTGGCGACATTTTTCCAGGAGATCTGTCTGCCGTTTCGAGGTGCCAGAGGCACTGTTCCTGGGGTTGGACTCCCCAGGAAAATTAGCTGCAAAATCCGTATGGGTAATAATGATCTCCCCCCGGACAAAGAGGATGTCTGGAGAGGAAGGGGGTAGAATCTTGACTGCCCCTTTCATCTTCAGGACGTTGACTGTGATATCCTCTCCCTGAACACCATCCCCTCGGGTTACCGCTTGGGTAAGTTTCCTGTCTTCATACCGCAAAGAGATCGACATCCCGTCCAGCTTTTCTGTGACTGTGATGGGGGCTTTACCAGATTTTCCCCACCAAGCTTCCATCTCTGCTTTGACCTGAGCTTTAGCGAGAGATCCCATGGGGATCTCATGACGAACCTTTTGCCACCCAGAAGAAGGTGCCATTGCCCCGACTTGCTTTAAGAAAGGATGGCTGGGTTCTTGCTGGCGGAGAGAGCTTTCAAGAGTATCATACTCTGCATCCGTCATGATGGGAGAGCCATTGTAATAGGCATCTCTGGCTTTTTCTAATCGAGTTACGAGCTGTTGGGTGCTCATTGTTTTTCCTTTTGGTCCATCCAAAGAAGTATTTAGAACTGTGGGGTTCGGATTCCTGAAGGGTCTTTTACCCAATAGGAACCTTTAGGGAGTTTGGCCAATGCTTCTTTGATCTTGTTTGGTGTCCACAGGCAGAGAGAGACTGTTTTCCATTTGTTCCCGAATATCTTTTGAATGGAGCAGCTGTGAGACCACACATTACCAATCTCAGGAGGTTTGGCATTATCCATTGTCCACCTCCAAGCCCTCAGTAATGTCATAGCTGGTAAACATGGAACACTTAGAACAGCGCAGTGAGTAACGACCTGTAGGGTGTCCACCCGTATCTTGTGGAGTTTGGGGAGGAAATGGAGTCTGACAATTGAAGCATGCCGATTCAGCAGCGGCGGCATGGCTTGGAAATTCTGGAAATTCTTGGTATTTTTTTCCCATTGATCTACCTCTTTTGTTTTCAACCACTTCTCACATCTCTATTAGCTCAGAAGGAGCAGAAAAAGAAACTTTTTTTTCGCTTTTTTTTCACTATGTGGTAAGACATTCAAGAACCTAACCTAAAAGAAGGGACTTTACTGCAATGAAAATCTTTTTACCCGTACTACTTATCCTCCTCTGGACCAATGTAGCCTCAGGCTCAAGGACTCTAACCGGAATGGCTTCTTGGTATGGTCCTGGCTTCCATGGACGCATTACAGCCAATGGTGAGACCTATGACCAGAACAAAATGACTGCTGCCATGGTTGTAGCTCCCTTAGGCTCTATTGTCAAGGTAACCCGAGTGGATACAGGGGTTTCCATTGTAGTGAGGATCAATGATCGGGGTCCTTATGCTGTCCCTATTCAGAGGGATGATAATGGAAAATTGGTGCCTCACCCTAAAAGAATCATTGACCTCAGTAAAGAGGCAGCTGTAAGATTGGGCATGATTCACCGAGGAGTCGCTCCAGTGAAAGTGGAACTCCTAGAACTCCCCAAAAGAAGGACCCGGCGACATGGCAGATAAAGCACCCATGAAAAAGTTCTCTCTTAAAATTTCTGTGGAAACCACAATCTATCTGGGGGCTCCTGATCAAAACACCATAGCAAAATGGTTAGCAGAAGGAGGGATCCACTCAGTCATTGGGGTGGAAGACTTAGCCCAGGCCCTTGAAAAAGGAGAGTATGAGGTAAGGTCTAAAAGGGATGGGTCAATCAATCCCAAACGAATCCAATACCTCTTAAATGACAAAGGACTGGTAGAGCAAAAGGGTGTTCCCTTTGAGTTTGAAACCAAACTGGAAGATCTGCCCGAAAGGATGGAAATCATAGATTCCCATCTGGAAGACAGAGAAGGGAACAGAATTGAACTTGACCCCTTACAGAAGAGAAGATTGGAGAGGCATGGTAACTAAAACGTTTGCGAAAAAGTTTAGGGTCCTTCTCCTGTTGGAGTCTGACCAATGGTTAGAAAAATGTCTATGGGCGCAAAGCGAGGAGCAGTTAGAACATTGGATCCGAATTGGTGGAGATATGGACCTTTTTGAGGAAGAGGTCTATGATGGAAGTTTTGAGAGTGTGACTGTAGAAGAACAGTTTGAGGATGATGCTTATTCCTTACATATCATAGAAGATTTCAGGATAAAAGAGAAGGACTTGAGGCTTGTCCTCACAGAAGACGATAGACTTCTATCCGTAGATGTCTTTGCTTACAATTGGGGGGGAGAGCCCCAAGAACTGACAGATGATCCACTGGCTGCTCAGGATTGGAGTATTGAAGGTCCCCCCTACAATGAAGTTCAAAAACACTGGCTAGAAAGTCAAGGACAAGGAAACCTTTTCCCAGAAAATTGAGGTCTTACTCGGATGGAAAAGCCTTATCCAAATGATCAAGGAAATCACCCCAGGAGTCTGAAACTCGGACAAGGGCACCAAGGGATGCAAGGAAACTTGGATAGTCAGCCCCACTCTTTTCCCTAAGGAGCATTTCCGCTTTTGTCCAGGAACGGATCTCTGTCAAAAACAGGGGGTCCTCAAGGGAAAAAGGAGAATCCTTTAAGCAGTGGATGCTTAAAGCCAATCGATTTAAGGTGAAGTCATCTCCTGTCATCCCTCGAAAAGTCCTCTCAAAGATTCTTTCCAGGGACTCCCTCCCCCCAACATTTTGAGTGACTTCATCCACCAAAGCACAGACCCCCACCCCAGCTAAAGAGCGCATCAAAGCATTGCACCTTTTGACAAGAGGGTCCTTTTTGAGGATACTCCCCTGGTCTCTCATTGCAAAAACGGCATCACAGACTTCCATCAGAATTGATACATTATAACCCTCTTCCTGGCTTTTTTTGGGGTCAGACATGGAAAGTGTGTCAGATAGACAGCTAAACCGGATAGGTCCGTAGAGTTTTTTTATCAGGTCTTTCGGGAAACTTTGTACAAAAAGCTTGTGTCTCACCTTGTCCCTCTCAGAACAATCTGCTGGAGGATTCGGTGACATCAGGAAGGAATAAACATCCCCCAAGAAGAGGATCAAAGAGTCCTTACGGATGATTCTCTCACTCCCTAGGACATAGCAAGGGATCTTAAGTCCCTCACCGAAACAAAAAGAGCCTTTGAATGCTGCTATTTCCAAATTATTAGCCATCTGTTACCTCCTCTGCAAGGTCTTACCATAAAAAAATGAATCCAGCAAAGATATTTTTTTTGTTCCTATATTTCCTCTTGGGTAGGGATTTGAACCCAAAGTAAGAGAAAGGCCCTGAAAATGCCCAATTTAAGAAATGAACAGAACATGATGACCTCCCGCCAGAAAATCATCAAACTGGCGCACAATCGGCCAGCCCTTCGTCCTTATTTGTTACCCCTGGTTTCAGATAAGATTGCTGCCGGAATGTCTTCTGAAATGGAACAGGCAGTTTCTCAGCATTCCAGCAATTTTGGGAGGATTCTGCAAGATTTGAGGAAAATCGGGCAGGATTTAGGAAAACAGGCTTTTCAGGACCTAATGACAGCCAAGAAAAAAATGAAGGGTCCTGAGTTCCAAAAAACTCTTGATGGCGCAGTGGAGGAGTGGAACCAAGTACTCCAAGTTTACCTGCATCTCACGAAAGAATCCCATGACCTTTTAGGCCAACTGGTCCCCCTAAGGATACAAGCCCTCAATGATAACCATTTCAATGAGTTCAGCCAGAGTTTCTTATCCGCTATCATGTTTTTCGAAATGTTGCGGGTGATGAGAGCCATGTGTAAAATGGGTTTCCGGGAAGATCTCCAAAGAGGAGATTTTGAGCTTTAAGTTCTCCCATGAGCAAAAATATGAAAGCCCTCCATTTTTTTGGGGGGCTTTTTTATTGGACAAATCAAATTTTTGAGGTAGATGTATAGATTGAATGAGTTCTTGAATTGAAAAAATAAGAAGGAGACAAAAAACAGATGGCAACAAAATGTGCTCGAAAAGAGCTACCCGGTGGGAAGTCCCCATCAGATTTTACCTATGCTGGCAGGCCCTCTCGGGACCAAGGGGACTTCGGAAATGATGTTGGCTTCGCTGACATGTGTTGTGTCAACCAATTTGGTGAGGCCAACAACGCCAAATATTACCATGCTGGAGTCGTGCAAGCAGCAGATGGGTCCTGGTGGGTCTATTTGGAGTGGGGACGTATGAAGTCCGCTCACTCCTGGAATGGCTCCTTTGGAGGCGGAGACTATCAATTTGTCTCTTGTGAAGATGAAGAGGATGCCCGCAAATTCTTTGCCAAGCAAGCTGCCTCTAAGAACCTCAAGAGGTTGGTCCAGAAAGACATCGGAGGTAAGCTTATTTGGACAGCCAAGCCAGGAAAAGACGGTTACATTGTCCAACGGCTTGCAACCCGAGAAAAAGGCCTTCCTGACGCCTACAAGATCAAGGATGATACAGGACTCACCCCTAAGCCCGAAAGTCCCTCTAAGGGGTCTCCTGCTAAGAAAAAAGGGGTATCCAGCAAGGTCAAGGTCACACAAATATTCGACCGTGAAGTGCAATCCCTGGCAAATGCTCTAGTGGGTGGAACTCAAAACTATGCCCGTGCCCTGTCTGCTGCTTCCGGGATCATCCCTACCATGGATGCCATCCTGGAAGTGCGGGATGAGTTGGTTCCGGTGGCTCTGCAAAGAATCTCAGACATTGGCAGTGACATTGAAATTCAAGTGCAAGATGAGGATCTGATCTCGGTATCCAAATTGATTGCCGCCCTGGTGCCCAGACCCATCCCCAGGAAAGGCCAGAGTGCAGAAGAGGCAATCCTCTCCGCAAACAATATCTTGGTCCTACAGCAAGACCTGGACGCCTTTGAGGCGGCTCTATTGAGTGAGGACTTTGACTCTGAGCATACGGCAACTCCTCAGGATGACCCCAACAAAAAGCTCAATGCTCTCTTGGAGTGGATCCCCCCAAAGAGTTCCATGGGTGTTTGGCTGATCAAAGCTTTCACTGCCATGACCCAAAACCGGCACTCCTACATCAGAGGATCCCTGAGGATCAAAAATCTCTTCTTGGTTGAACGCCCAGATAGGGATGCCGAATTCCTCAAGCGGCTCAATAAAGTGGCAGCCAAGAGGAATGGGCAATTCCATCTTCTGGCGAATCTCCAGCCTGAGCGTACTGATTTGGGTAGCCTCGCTGACTCTTACAAGGCAGCCAATGTGTTCCTGGGGATTCATGGGACTCGCCCGGTCAATATTGCTCCCATCATGGGGACCAATTTCCGCCTCCCCAAGCAGCTTCCAGGGGCTCAAATCTCGGGCGCTAATTTTGGCCACGGGATTTATTTAGCCACAGATCACAAGAAAGCATATGGATACACGGGACGGGGGTATTGGGGTGGAGGTGGTTCTTCAGGAGAAGTCTCAGGCAGAGGCTGCTTCTTCTTCCTCTGTGACACCATCATGGGTGCAGCTTACCGGGCTCCTTCCACGGGTTCCTGGAGCCAACCTCCCCAGGGTCATGACTCCATCTTCGGGGTAGGGGGGGACCGAGGGCATCGTTTAGAGAATGATGAGCACATCATTTTTGATCCACATAATCAGCGAATCCGGTATCTGGTGGAAATTGATTGGATGACTTAAATTTTTCAGGAAATGAAAGGAATTCCCAAATGAAAATTCTATTTGCACTCTCCCTTTTCCTCTTTGTTTTCTCTAGTTGTGGTTCCCCCCATATCGAGGAAGGAAATCCTTGCCAAGAATTGAATGCCCACCCCGTTCGTGGGACAGAGGCTTCTCTTTGTACCTACACCCTACCAGATGGAAGAACCATAGACTGCCTAATTGCTGGCATTGGTTACAGATTTGGGATGAGCTGTGATTGGCCAGGAAGTAAATGATGAGGGGAGACAGAAATTTTCTCTAACTCCTGATGGCTGGGTGATTCTCCTATTAAGGGACCCTGTTGTGTAAACCATAGTGGAGTTCAAAAGAGTAGCATGCTAATAGCCATTGGGATTATTTGTTTCCTGGCAGGAGGCTATATCACAGTAGCCGGTATCTTCCACCCAAATGAATTCTTGAAAAGAATCCCACTTATGCAGGTTCGGGTCCCACATTGGTTGTATCTCTCCTCTGTGGGTCTCATCCTGCTCATTACGGGCATCCTTTTACTCTATTTTGGTGTCAAACTCTCTCTTTAACAGCATTGGAAATCAGATATGCAAGATATGGCAGAACTAGAAGTTGTAGTGGTTGCTAAAAGTGACAAGGCCCTTAAAATCATGTGTGAGGACTCTCAAGTAGAAACCTGGATTCCATACTCGCTAATCTCCCCTAATTCAGAAATTGATGAGGATTCCGACGTGGAAGATAATGGGATCATCATTTTCCCCGAGTGGAAAGCGGAAGAAGAGGGGATCCTCTAAATCTCCAGCCCCTTCTCCTCTCTGAGGAAACTTACTATCTGCTCAATGGATTCTTCAATTGTTTGAAGATCTGTCCTTACCCGAACATGTGGCTTTGCAGGAGGCTCAAAAGGATCATCAATTCCCGTGAAATGTTTGATCTTTTCTGGGTCCCCCTCAGGGAGGAGAGCTTTCCGATAAAGCCCTTTGGGATCCCTCTCTTTAAGGACTTCAAGGGGACAATCTACATGGATGCAGACAAATTTCCCCACAAAGGTCTGAATCAGATCTCTTGATTCCTCATAGGGGACGATGGCAGCAATGAGCACTACAATTTTGTGCCTCTCCATCCTGCGGGCCACATACCCCAACCTCTTGGCATTCTGCTTCCTATCATACTCAGAGAAGCTTAGGTCCTCACAGAGGACCTTTCTGTAGCCATCCCCATCCATGACCTCTACATGATAACCTGATGCCTTTAGGATTTTGTCCAACTTGGCAACTAAAGTGGATTTTCCTGATCCGCTCATCCCAGTGAGTAAAATTACCATTACAAGACCTTGTCGAATACCTCACGAATGTAGTCTACTGCTTCTATCGTGACAGCGAGATTGCAGGGCAAGCATATAATCTCATTATACCGACGATTTGCATTTGGATGATCAGAAAGGGGCAAATAATATTTTTTAGCTTCTATCCCTCTTTTGTTGAGTTCCTTCAGGATTCTCCCGGCTTGGTCTCCTAGAAATAGGGGGAAACAAGAAGGCACACTGTTCTCCCCCATGTCTGGGAGGGTGGGGAAGTCAGAGAATTTTGTTTTGTAGTACTGGATCAATTTTGGGTGGTGTTCTTTGATCTCTCTGAGGTTCTCCAGCCAATATTGGTGGACATAAGCGGCTGCAACATCAGATGCCTTTCCATTCATTCCGTAGCTAAGGTCTCCTGTAGGGATGCCAAAATTGAGCAGGGACCGTAATGTCTTCTCATATTCTTTTTTTGCGACAATTGCCCCACACTCACCGAAACCCAATTGCTTAGTGTGATGGAAGCTGAGAATGCAGGCATCCCCAAAATTGACAATGTTCTTTCCCTCAAAGAAAGAAAAAGGAGTAGCCGCATTATCAAAAACCAACAAAGATTTGTGCTCCTTAGCCCAGGCTTCATATTCTGTTGGATGTCTTTGAACCATCCCAAAGAGGTTGGTGGCTACAAGACAATCTGTGTAATCGGGGATCTCCTCTAATGGGATCTGGAGATCGTCCCCCACATCACAAACATTGGCATGAGACAGAGGACCCTGGATGTTGCAGGGGAAGGTGAAAGAAGGGACTGTAGGAGATATCACTCCTTCTTCAAGGATGAATGTGTTGAGGATACAATGCAGGGCTGAGGATCCATTGCTGGTGAGGATGACAACCCGGTCTCGGGTGACTTGGAGTCTGTCCTCAAGATACTGTTCGAAGTCCCGGACAGCTGGACCTCCATTTGCAAAATGGTTGTTGGCAAGGGAGTCCTTTAACAGATAGGAGACTAAGCCAGGAGACGCTTCTTTTGGTTCTATCCAGTGTATTTTCATTTTGAAACCTTCAATTCTTTTTGCTTTTTTGTCTCTTTATTCTTTCTTTTATTTTGCGCCTTTTTATAATCTCTGTACTTGGGTGGTTGTGGGGAAAGGCATCCTTTGGGATCTCCCGATCAAGGAAAGGACACAATTTTTCCCAACAAAGATCCCCCTTCTCAAGATGCAGGACTAATAAATCTTGTTCTCTTCCTTCAAAGTATTTTATGACATCTGTATTGTGCTGATTACATCTTTCAGTAAAGTAATCCTCATTTCCCGTAATCATGTCACAGCCAAAAAATTTAATGAAAGCAGGGCTTTTAGCAGTTGCCCCATCATTTTCCCCCCATAGTACTTTTAAGGAGGAGATCCAGGAACTGGCTTCCCGAATTGGGAGAATAAATTTGCTTCCTGGGAACCTCTCATCTACTTTCGGGTACACAAGAGGGTAAAACCAAGGAGCATCCGAATACATGTCAAATTCACTGTCCCTTACAAAATCTACTATGGAGTCATAGTCATCTTTCATGTAAAAACCCGCACGAATGGGGTGTTCTATTTGACCCCAATGGGCAGCCTTAAAGCCTAGAATTCTAAAGGCATTGGCTAAAGAAAGTGTTCCGGTCCTATTCCAACCAATTCCAAAATACTTTGTCATTTCTCTCCTCTTTTTGGACTACAGTCCCTAAGGTAAACAGTGGGGGAATTTATGCTTAAAAGATGGCCTAGTATTTTTTCCAGACCATGCATCAAGTACAGCTCCCATGTCAATGCAAATTTTTCCAAACTTATCTCTCAGATAGACTCCAATATTTTTAGCTGGTCCATACCCCCACAGAACAAGATCCTCCGGGATCTCCATTCTTCTTAGCTGTTCCTGAAATGCATCCATGGTCAAGAAATAGGGTAAAGAGATCAAATTGAATTTTATAGACGTGAATTTCTTTAGGTTTTCTAAGATTTCTGGGCCATTGCTTGTAATAATACAAGTTTCTCTTCCTTGCAAGAAGGAATCTATATTTCTAGGGTTTCCTATGGAATCCTGTTTTACTACTTGAAGCCAACAAACTCTTTTTCCAGAGGGAAGGAGACAAAGAGGAGGCTTAACTCTCCCTGCAATACCAATTAGATCTGAGTTTAGCAGGGCTCTAAGTATGGGTTTTCCTAGCTCTTTTAATGTTTCTTTTGGACTTAACCCCTCAAAACCCCAATCTTTATGTATCCAATCAATAAACTCAGAGTGGATATTATCTCCTTCAATCCCGTTTAGGACATAGGATTCCCCATCCCCGAATCTTGTAAAAACAAAAGGTTTATCCCCTAGGACCGCTCCTTTTATGGTTTTTTCTGCTTCTTCTAGCGGAAAATTAATTTCCATTTGAGGAATGATACTTTCCGTTTTTGGATGTTTATTTGGTCTCATTCAGGTAACTTTGCGGGTGAGGTGGGGCTCTAATTTTTTAAATACCTGCTTAGCAGCCTCTTCATAAGTACCCAGATGAAAATGGTACCTCTCTTTTTTTTCTTTAAGAGCACCCATGGAATTATCCCGGTAATCAAATTTATCTTTTGCTATTATAATTGGGTTTATGCCAAAAACAGGACAAATTTGTTTACTCATTTCCTCTATTTTTTTGTCCCTGATATCTAGTTCTTCTACTGTTTGAGAAAACTCCTCTTTGTCAGAACTTTCGGGTAAAGGAGGCAATACAGGGTAATTAAAAAAGAAAATCTGTATATTTGGATTAGCCTGCCGCCACAAAGAGGAAGCAGATAGCATACTCAAAAAAGAATTCTCCGGGGAAAGAGGGGGGAGAATTTCAAATTCTTTTGATTCAATAATGGTATCTTTCATTTTGCCTGAAAAGGGAAAACTCCATTTTTCTTTCTTGTGCTTAGCTAAAGGATGCCTAATGTCTGACCAAACAGATATGAATAAAAGATCCAAATTTGGGGTGAAACCGGGCCATTTTGCTCTTATAGAATGTACCAGCATCCATGAATTTTTCTCGTGTTGGGGCAGAGAACTTTTTTCTATGAGTTCTGCTATTTGGGATATGTCGGGCTTAATGCCAAAACAGGCTTCTTCCAAGTAACTAAAATTAGGATAAGCTCTAGTTTGTTGACTTTTATTTATCCCCACCATTAAATTTAATTGCCTGGAGGTGTGCAATCCCATACATTGTTCTTGCAACATTAGTCTTAGGGGCTCTACCATCTGTAATATTCCTTAAAATGCTCCACCAATTTTGGGATCTCACCTAGGATTCTTTTTTGAGGGGACCAACTCAAAGCCCTCATTTTGGAATCCTCTACAGAGTATCTTACATCTTGTCCTGGCCTGCTATACCCAAAATCTAAATGATCTTTCCATTGAGAGTGTTCTCCATGGAAAGCTTTGATGATTGTCTCTACAACTTTGATATTTTTCAACTCGTCTGGGCCGGAGAGGTTGAAGATTCCTTCCTCAATCTCTTGGTCTATCATTTTAAATATAGCGTCTGCGGTGTCTTCAGCATGCAACCAGACTCTTACCGGCTCCCCTTGATTGTGAAGCCTGATTTTTCTCCCTCTCATTAAATTTTTCACAGATAGAGGGATAAGTTTTTCAGGGTATTGGTATTCCCCATAATTGTTGGTTGGGCGCAAAATAATGTAATTGCACCCATAGGTCCGACCCCACGCTTGAATTAACAAATCAGCAGCAGCTTTTGTAGCGGCATAGGGGTTGCTAGGATTAAGAGGTGTGTCTTCGTTAAAGGAGCCTGTAAAAAGATCCCCATAGACTTCATCTGTGGAGAAATGTAACAGAATGGGCCTCCTAGCGGTATCTCGTTTCATTCGAATCAAATCGAGAATATTTTGGGTCCCTAGAATATTACTTTGGACAAAGTCTTTTGCCTCGATGATGCTATTGTCTACATGAGTCTCTGCTGCCATGTTGACAACATAATCACAGTCATAGATAGTAGTCAGAGACTCAATCCCGGCCTTACAGAAAGTGAACTCAGGATATTTCTGGAATTTTTCCAATAAAGGCAAGTTGGCTGCATATGTGCATTTGTCCACCCCATAGACACGCCAGCCCCTCTTCAGACACGCTTCAGTGAAGTGGGAAGCCATAAAGCCTAGGCAACCAGTGATGTAGATACTTTTGATCATCGTTTTCTCCAAAAGTTATATCTGTGGAGCGAGACAAAGGGAATTCCCTTTGAACCCATTTCTGGATGCAATTCCAGACCATGCGTCTAAGACAGAGCCCATATCAATACAAGTTTTTCCTAGCTTATCTCTTAAATAGACCCCCATATTTTTAGCCCCAGCTCCACACCCCCATAAAACAACCTGCTCTGGGAAGTCTAATTTTTGTAGCTTTTCCTGAAATTGATAAATTGTAAGAGAAAAAGGCATAAAGGTCAGACCCAAAGGAACTGTACTGTATCTTTGGATATATGCTAGGATGCTTCTTCTATTCGTTATGATTCTTGCAGGCACTCCTTGTAACAACGAATCCAAAGTCCTGGGGTTCCCAATAGCAGGGTTACGGACAATCATTGAGTAGCATACAAGTTGATTTTTTGTAGTCAAATAGGTGGGGGAAATTCGGCACCATCTATTCTTAATATTTATCCCAATCAGGTCAGATCTGAAGCCTTCTTTGAAGATCCTCTCAATCATTTTTTCTGTTTCAGATGTCCTTGTAACCCCCCAAAACTTGTGCCATTTTTTCCAATGACGCTCAAGTTGCTCAGGAGGTACAATATTAGCCACACCTTTTAAAAAAGCAGCCTCTCCCTCACAAAAACGGGTAAAGGAAAAAGGCAACCTGTCTTTTATTGCATTTTTTATGGTGTGGATACCTTCTGAGGCTTCTATATTCGGAGCTATAAAATCAGTTTCCACATCATAGTTAGGCGTCTGTTTGCAATTTGAGGTCATCTTTCTCCCCAAATGATGTAGGCTTGGTTCTGGCTGTGGGGGCTCCGATGGATTCTGGCTTTACCTGCAAAGAATTCCCGGACTGCCTCTGTTTCCCCAGGGAATTGGTCCAAGTTCAACTCGTCAAAGGCTAAGATGCTGCCTAGGGATAGCCTGTCCTTGATTTGCTCCAGGCAATGCAAAGTAGGGGAGTAGATATCAAGGTCAAAGTACGCCAGAGAGATGATCATCTCACCATGTTTGTCGAGATAATCCGGCAGACTATTGAGGACATCTCCTTTGACCAACTCGAATTTATTGAGGTTACTTACAGGAGCCTCTTGCTCCCGTGCCTGAAGGATTTCTGCTAGATATTCCTCATAGCCGGGGGTGACACTCAGTTCCCCCTCTCCTATGAGATGCCCTTTTCCATCCTTTTGGTGGACAGAAGGAAAGCCCTCGAAAGTATCAAACCCAATGATCCTCCTGGCATAATTGAACGGCTCATAGAGAGTCCTTAAGGCATGGAAGATTGCCATGTTTGGCCCCCACCGGACCCCAAATTCGATAATGCTTCCTTGAATCCCCATTGCTTTCTGATAAAGCTCATTGAGGAACAATAGTTTTTTCAGTACCATTGGCCCTAAAAAGAGATGGATGTTCTGGAGAAATTCATTGTCAGGAATCTCACAGACCTTGAACAGCTTGAGAATTTCTTCCCTTGCGTGCTGTACTTGTTCCGAAGTGTTGTGCTGGATTTCTTTCATTTTGGCCTCAAAAAACTGGGGGTGGCGTACTTAAAATAATCATCACAGTGAGCGCACAGAGGGTATTTTTGAAGGTCGCCCTCTTCTAGAGACTCCCTGAATTTTCTATGCCCTGTGGAAGAGAAAAAGGAAGCTAAATTCAAGTCCTCAGAGATCACATTATGGAGCACCATGGTTCCATTAAAATCCACACAGCAGGGAACTACATCTCCATTCCATAGCAACATGTAGTAATAATAGATGTGCCTACAAGTTTTTTGATCCCCTTCTTTGAATCCAACATGCTGAAGAAAAGCATCCCAATTTTCCACCCCCAGGTTCTTTTCTTTTGTGCCCTGCAAAGCCTCAAAGAAAGGATCCTGGTCAGAAGAGGAGACTTTCACCTGACAAGCTAGGTTCTTCATCCTTCTGACATACATTTCCCAAGGATCCTTCATGAACCCTCTGAGGAACTTCAATGCCTCCAGATAGTCTGTTTTCCCCTCTTCATAGAGGTAACTGATTTGAATGAAGGGAGGCCTCTGCACCTTTTTCCTGAGGCGGATGAATTCCTGGAAACCATCAAGGATAGAAGGCAGGTCCCCTCCTTTCACTTCCTTGAATTTCTCCTTGTCGAGATAATCCAAGGAGAAATTTATCTTGTCTACTTTGGATGCCAGCACAGCATTCATCAAAGAAGGGTACCTGAAAAGAGCCCCATTTGTTACGAGCTGGATCTTTTCAAACTTTTTTGAGAGCAAGCCTAGAATCTCAATAAACTGTGGGTGAAGGGAGGGTTCCCCAATCCCACACAATTGGATCCCCGTCTCGGGGCTAAGCTCCTCAATGAGCTTGTCCACCAGCACTCGGGACATGTGCCCCTTTTGTCGGAACCCCTCTTTTGAATGCAAACAGAATGAACAATGGTGATTGCAATGTGCGGTCAGTTCTATATTGACTGATTGCAGCTTAGGCCCCGTGATATCTGCCCATAACCGTGACATTAGAGATCTTTCTTTTCTGCCGCCACTCGATAATGGATTGGCATTAGAATTCTTCCAGGGGTTTCTATGGGAGTCACTTCGATGTTTTCAAAATATGGAGAGAGCAGAGCATGGATGCCATACTCAGTAAAACGCCAGCAATCAGGAGCGGGTCCATGTATCCTCAAGTTAAAAGGCACAGTCAAGAACAGAAACCCTTTAGCTTTGAGTATCCTGGAGATCTCCTGCACTGCTGAAAATGGGTTGAGGGTATGCTCCAGAACCTCAGTGCAAACCACAGCGTCATATTTGCCATGTGGGATCTCATCATTGAATTTTGTAATGTCCCCAATTATGTCACACCCAGAATCAGGGTCAAGACCCAAGGTTTCTACCAGGGCTTGGGTGAAATAAGGGACAGCTCCTTTATGGTCCTGTGGGGCGATATCCAAAAGGGTACCCTTGATCGGATACCTCTGAGCCATCTCCCTTAAAAAAGAAGTCACGGATGCCCGCACCATTCTCAAATGGTCAAGATCCATTGGACTGATGCATTCTCTGCCCTCTTGTAGAGCCTCAAAAATATTCCTCATGCTTGATCCTCAAATAACATTTCTATCATGCTGCAATCGAAAGTTGGGATTCCTTTGCTCTTGGCTACTTCAGAGCGCTCACGGAAACTGTCATCTATGAAAATGGAATCTTTTCCTTCAATGAAATCAGATTTTGGCACCTTTTTCCCTAAGTGGAGCACCTCATCAAAAAGCCTTTCCAATCTGTACTTCTTCAAAGGTTCCTCAATGGATCCTTCATGGCGTGAAATCAGGATCAATTTGATCCCCTTGTTCACACACTGGTACAAAAAGCGCACAAGATCCAAGTTTACCTCTCCACGAAGGATCAGGGTGTCATCCAGATCCACATACACTTTATTATACCGAAGATTGTGCCGATACCTGTCTTTTAAAGTGCGGTCCAGTGTAACTTCCATGCCATTGGTGAGGATTTCTATGTGCATCCTCTCTTGCTCGTAGATACTCAACAGAGGGAAGTTTACCCCTGTCATTTGATGCAGACACATTGTCCCGGCTATACGGGGAGCAATCTCCAGGAGCTTCAGCTCTCCTTCTTTGCTTTCTTTGAGTTGGAAGAACCAGGATCCATAAATTTTCAAATGTTTTTGAATGATCTGAGCCAGAATCTGAAACTGAGGATTGTCGATACTTTTACAGTCCATGGAGATCCCATTGGCTGTCCTTATCCGTTCCCTTCCTCGACAATACATAAGACCTTGTACCCGATCTGAAAAACAATCAATGGTATACTCCGGGCCTGTCAGGTACTCCAGGATGAGATGGTCTGGGGTTAGCGCCGCTAAGAGTTCCTCTTGGTTATGGGCAACTGAAGTCCCATGGGAACCAGCCCCTTTATCTGGCTTCAAAAAGACAGGGAATGGGATTTCCTCATCTTTTGTGTAGACCTTGGGAACCGGGAATACCCCCTTGAGAAACTCATAGGTTTCTTTCTTTGAGCGAGTCAGTTGACAGACAGAAAGGTCTGGAGCAATAACCTTTGCTTTTAACCGGTGTTGGTTATCCACACATGCCACCAAGACATCATCATTGGCCGGGAAGATGTAATCAATTTCATTCTCTTCCACTACCTGATTGAGGTACCTAAACCAATCGGGTTTCGAGATCAAAGGCACCTCGAAATTTTTCTTGAACACATAAGGGGCATGGTTAGAGCCAGGAGCATTTGCAGAAAAAAGTTGGATATCCTTCATATTGTGCAATGCCCGATTGATCCCGAGACCAATCTCACTCCCACCAGGGAAAACCAAAATGTTCATTTTTTTGTCTTTTTTTTGTGGTACATCAGATTTTATCAAACAGTGGTGGTATCTCCCACTGGGGCGGAAATATCTTCGTAGGGGAAGACCAGCCCAAGCATCCAAAACAGCACCCATGTCAATACATGTTTTTCCCAATCGATCTCTGAGATGTGTTCCAAGATTTTTCCCAGCTCCGCCACAGCCCCAAATAACCAAGGGCTCCTCAATTTCTATTTCAGAGATAATTTTTTGAAACTCTTCTACCCCCACCCCAAAGGGAATTGTTGTCAGGGTGATGTTAGGGTGGACATGCTTCTTCAGGTTTGTTAAAAGGGACTCCCCATGAGCAGAAATCACATGAAAAGGGGTCCCTTGGATGAACTTTTTGAAGCTTTGGACATCCCCCATCCCTTTCTGTTTCAATATCTTGCCATCACAAGCCACATAGTCTTTGGGGGCATCAGATTCTAGGATTCGAGTTGCTTTTTTTATGACCACAGCAAGAATGTCAGAGAATTGTAATCCCTCTAGAATGACACCTCTCATTTGCTCTATGAGATCATCTGAGTAGTTCCCATAGAATCTTCCTATCTTATTTCTGACAAACTCACTGCACCCAGAGGGACCCTTCAACACTTGAGTCTCGCCGTCAGCAAACCGAGTCACTGCAAACGGTTTCCTCTGGATTATTGCCTCTTGTATTTGAAAAAGAGCTTCCTCCCTAGTTAGATTGGGCTGGACCAGTCTCATTTTGTCCCCTCTTGGTGATTCCACCAATCAATCATTTGACCCTTAAACCCTGCAACAAGCTCCCAATAGGTCTGCATTGCAGGGTGTTGTGTGGCAATAGAAAGGATTTCTGGGCTGAGTAGGAACTTCCAACGCTGGTCAGACTTCACATCCAAATAGTTGCTGTGTTTGTGGAAGTTTTTGTTGTGGGCCGCATTCTTCTCCAAGCCCAAAGAGTACTCATACTCTGGGAAATCTACCTTATCCTCAAACTCTCTTGGTGGGGGATTCCGTTTCTGTTGATTTGCCCCTCCATTCCCCCCAAAGGTGTGGTGCTGGTCTGAGAAGTTCCAATACTCTAAAGCCTTCTGGTCAAACTCTAGCCCGAGATGATAACAAAGAGCCTTAAGGGTCGTGGCTTTGTTGTGCATGAAATAATCAAAATCCAAAAAAATTGGGTTCTCAAGATTTTGGATCAGGCTGCTATACGCTTGATTGATTTGTTTAAGCACTACACCAGGATTGACATTTTTGTTAGCCACATGAGAGGCCAGCATGCTTAGGGGGTGGCGGAAAGAAATGATAGGGAAGGTTTTGCACCCTTTGACCCGGCCTAGGAAGAAGCGGAGCAACTTGTCTCCACTCACAATGGTCTTATCCACTCCAAGGTGTTGAGCCAAGTCATAGTAGAAGTACTTTTCTCGTAGTTCTTTGCCTTCAGGCAATGGGAAATGAGGGCACTCTCCTGGAGGGCAGCTCATGCATCTTTCTTTTTGCAAAACCCTCCGCACCTCAGAGACAGCTATGGTATTGGGCAAGGATCCCAAAACATATTGAAGGATCGTGCTTCCACAATATGAGATGCCTGCAATAAAAACTATTTTTGGGATCTGGTTAGCTCCCGTTTGCACTTGTTTCATTTTACGCCTCTTTCTTGGATACACTTCAAAAGAAAACTCCAAGCGGTACTTCCATGCACTCGCTCAATATACTGTCTTCCCATTTCAGAAATCTCCCTGATGTCCTGTCCCTTGAGTTCCTTGATTAGGAAGGCCAAGTGCTCGGGGTCTCCAACATGGGCAGTCCATTTCTTCCTGATCTGTACTTCCCGTGTTTCCTTCACGTTGATCAAGAACCTACCCGCCTCTGACCCATATGCCCTTTTAATATACTCATTCATTGGTGGGGCATCTACAGTAATCAACGGGACCCCACAGGCCAAAGGTTCCAACAATGAGAGCCCCACCCCTTCCCAGAAGCTGGGTTGGACTGCAACATCTATCCCTTCATATAGAAGAGCCGGATCTGAGACAGACCCCAATATCTTTGTTCCCGGATGTACACTATGGATCTCTTCTTGCGACCGAATTGTCAAACAGTTTGAGGAAGTAGGGGAATTGCCTGATCCACCACTTCCCAACCCTTTCTACCCTTAAAGCCTCCCCATCCATTTGTAAACAAAAAAGAGTTCGCTGTGTTTCTTTGTTGGTACTTCCATTCTTTCAGATCCAGAGGGCATTCACCACGCACAACTTTGTGTTCATGCTTTTCCCCTACAAAATCCTTGAGGTAGAGATGCCCAAATTCATTTCTGCTGATGAGAACATCCACAAAGTCAATTGGGGGCCGCTTCAGATCAAACCATTCGATATTGACTAAAAGAACAGTTTTGATCCCTTTCGCCTTAGCCTTTGCAAAAAGGTCCAGAACCATTGGACGCTCAACACAAACCACAGCATCCAAGCCCTCCAAAAAGATATCAATGTCTGAGGGCTTGTAGTACGTGCGGATGTTTCTTGACCTGGGAAGACCTTTTTTACCCTCCACCCCTAATTTTTTGTGAGGGTAGATGAGCCATTTCTCAAAGGGGAGATTGGCCCACATTCTTTTGTTCTCATACCCGAGACCTGTTGGGCAGCAATATCCATGGAGCCCTATTTTATACTCTCCTGTTTTGGCTGTAGAGGAATTGAGGATCTCTGGTTTCTGGTAGGTATAAGGAATCACTTGGCCTCCATGGGGGAGTTTTTGTCCAGAAGTCCAGGTCTCCCAGGAACCCCGACAATCTACATAGGTTTGTCTGTTTTTTCCAGTTTTTTCTTTACCCTCACCTCGGGCGACATAGTAGGCATTTGTTCTTTTTCTATGCCCTGGGTCCCGAGCAAACCCCAAATGGATACATGCAGGAGAAATCCCTTTGATTCTGTAGGTTTTTTTAGGGACCCCCCCTGGCCTGGAGGGGTGGATATGATCCAATAGATACCGAGTACCAGGGCTCCACTTCCAAACCTTTGTGTGCGGGACTCTCCAGTAACCTCCGATTACTTTCCATTTGAATAGCTCGGTGTCTGCCATTTGAGGGGGCTTCCAGACATCATGCAAGGGGAACAACCAACTCTCATACTTTGGGTTGATCCTTACAACTTCATTGATCTTTATCTGATCCCCGTAACAGTAGAACTCGTCCGCATCAATGGCAACAAAAATATACGGATTATACTTTTTGATTTCTTGGCAATAAGCGTTTCTTAATTCCTTCTTGCCCTGTGCTAAGGGTCCTGACGTCCAACCATAGGGGATGTAAGTAATCAGAGGGTTCTCTTCAGCCAACTGGATCAGGTACTCTGTTGTACCATCTGTGCTTAACCCCTGAGGGCTTACCACATGTGGGTTTGTGGCCCCATATGTTTTGGTGGACCCTTCTACTATGATAATCTGTTGGAGTCCCGGCCAGCTCAAATGTTGTTTGATATTCTTCTCCAGGAACTCCATCTCATTCAAAACAATCATGGTAATGACAACATCGGGACTTTGTGGCAGAGGCTCCTGTGGGAGTTGCGCCTGTAGAGCTTCCTCTCTTTTTCTTTCTCCCTTTGTTTTCCCCTTTTTTCTGGAAAAGGGAACCGGTTTCGGAAGAGTTTCTACTACAAATTGTTCCTTATTCTTTTTTAATTCACTAAGATTTTCAGGAGAACACAAATCTTTTAAAATATTGGTTGTGAAGGGGCAAACCCTTATTGGATTCTCCTCTAACATCCCAAAACCAGTTAAATTGAAGGATCCTTTGACAGATTTTTCCCCTTTCTCAGGAGAGTTTCTTTCCCAAATATTGTGGGCATGTTGGAGAGCGATGATCCTGCCCATTTTCTCTGTCAGATCCTCAAAAATTACCGGGGTCTTTTCTCTAGACAATCTGGCCATCAATGCCCCATCCTTGCCCTTAGCCCTTTCAGGCCAGCCCCCAACCTGTCGGACAATCTCTCCTTTGAAAGACATTCCAGTGCCAATCAGTCCTTTTTTGGCATCCCCTTTCCACTCCGTCAATCGATCTTTAAACAAGTCATAAAAGAAAATAGTCCCCACGCCAGAGCAATTGTACCCTCTAGCTAAGGATTCAATTGATCTCTGTACCCGATCCTCTGGTTGCAGGTCATCATCATCAGCCAGCAGGATTAAATCAGACTCTTGGGCTTGAGCTAAACAGGCATTTAATTTTGAGGTTACAGTAAGGTTGGGCACTGAAATGTAGCGGAAAGGCTTCCCCAAAGCTGCAACAACTTGTCTCCCTGGATCCTGTGGGTTCCCACAGACGAGCACTTCCAATTCCCACCCAGGAGGGATCCTTTGATTCATAAGATGCTGAAGGGATGCTTTCAATAGCAAAGGCCTGTAGTGGGTGGCCATCATAAAAGTGGCCACTTTATTCCCGGTAAATACCCTAGGGGTCTCCTGTGGGGCTTCTTCCCTGATCCTATCACGGATCTCATGGTACGAAGGAGCTTTGACGAGGGGAGCTGGAGGGGCGAGGTCTCCACTGATGAGAGAGTGAGCGACTCGATACAGAGGTTGTCTCTTTTGTCTGAACATCCTACTGATGTCTGTGACTGTCTCGTCTGACACCCAGGATAGAATGGTGCCCATTCTCCTGGCATCCGTGATAAAACATTCCCCTAGCTTTTGAATGGGAAAGACTTGTCCAGAGTCAGCATTCTTTTGGCCTACCAGAGAGAGGGCTCCTTTCCCCCCATCTGAGATACCCTGCCAAGCTGCTACCGCTTTCTTCAAAAAATCATGTTGGATTGTAACTTTGGGGTTGAGTTGGATGAAATAGTCAGCAGTCTGTTCTCCGGCTAGTGCATATGCCCACCTTAAAAATTCTGCTTCTTCCATGTCTTCCGGGGATCTATAATGAATCCAACCTGTTTTCCTCATCATTTTTCTGATGGGGAGAGTAGACGGGGAGTTCTCGGTAAAGAGAAAAACCTGGATCCTGAATCCATCCCGATATCGCTCCAAGGTATCTAGGATTTTGAGAGCTTCATCTGAAACCTCTCCCTTGACCGGGAGCAGAACACAAACCATCGGTGGAAGGTTAGAGATGTGTGGGTTAGATCTCGTCGCCATCTCTTTAAAACCAATCTATCATGAATTTTGAGTTCTCTACCTGTTCCCACTTTGGAAATTTTTCACATTGTTGGAGAGTGTATGATTTTAATAGCTCCCCCCCAAATGATGAGGTTCCTGGGATCAAACCTTCATTCCATTGGAAATGCCACCACTCAGAAGTTCTCAGCTCTCCACTCTGGAAAAAAGAAGGCTTTGCAGAAATAGGATAAAACCCAACCTTTTTTGCCAATTGGGTGAAACTGAAAACATTAGCAGAGATCTTCTTTGTCACTGCATACTGGACCTTTTTCCCCTGAGAGTTCTTTTTGTTTCGAATGCCCCATGCTAAGAGTGGCATTTTGGTGCGCCAGTCCACCCCAAAATCAGAAGCACCCTGAGCTAAGGATTCTTTTGGCAGGGAACTTTTGGCCCAGATTTCCCATTTTCGAGTTGACCCTACCCGAACTGCAAAGAAAGGATTCGTGTATGGATTGGTCATAGCGGTTGTGGGTTCCATGTCAAATGCCAACCCACAATAATGTAAGCTCTTAGGGCTCATATTCGCCCCAGCTTTGACTGAGAGCAGTCTTCTCCCCCCGGCAGATGTCAGGACACCCCCGAGCTGGTGTACAGCCTCATAGAGCCTTGTGTAAGCTTCCGCACAGTCTTCTCGCAGCACAGTGAGCCCGAATCCTTTGCCCCCAACAATATCAGCAGGGCACTTGAGCCACCTGAGCTTTATTGACCCCTCTTGCTTCTCCAAATCCAAGGGAGAGGTGTTGAAGTCAATGAGATCTCTCCCATCTCGATTTGCTAGGATTAGAGCATCATTGAATGCTTGCAAGGTCACAGGTCCGGCAATTCCATCTGCATACAACTTATGCTTCCGTTGGAACTTCTCCACTGCCTCAGCAGTCCGGGGTCCATAGAACCCATCGGCCACTCCCTTAGCAAAACCCAAATAGATCAAGCCCTCTTGGAGAGTCCTGATTACATCTTTTCTTCCAGAGCTTTCTTGTAGAATCATGGTTTGAATCCTTCTAAAGGAAACGTTTCCATTATTCTACCCAGATAAGTGCAAAAGTGAGCACTAAAAAGGCAGGGCCATATCCCAGGCATGATAGATTCGGGCACTGGAGTCTGCAACTAGGCTATAGGCTAACTCTTTGTTTTCTCTTATTTTTCTCAAGAGATAGCTGGGATGGTAGACAGGGATGATGGGAATCTTTGAGGGTTCCTCTAATTTTTTTTGATAAAAAAGGTTCTCTCTTGCCATAAGTGCCCCCATGGAACCCCAAACCATGGATAGTTCTGAGGTGGCAATCTTCCCCAGGGTTACAATGACCCTGAGTTCTTTCAATTGTGAAATCTGTTCATGGAGGAGAGGAAGGCAGGCTTTGATTTCTGATCTTTTTGGAGGTCTGTTTTGGGGTGGGCGGCATTTGAGGATGTTCGTCACAAAAGCTTTCTCGGGCGCAACTTTGGCCCGAGTACAAATGGCGCTCAACACTTGGCCTGAAGTCCCAACAAAGGGAAGCCCTTGGATGTCCTCCTGCTCCCCCGGTGCCTCTCCCACGAACAGGATCCAAGTTTCCTCAGGATCCAGCTCACCACGCCCGAAAACTATGTTCTTACGGGTGTGGGAGAGAGAGCACCGGGTGCAGTCTTTCCAGCTTCTAGTCAATCCAGTAGACCCCAGGGGCTCTGCCAGTGGAGGTGGCTCCTTCCTGGTTCCTCACCACCATCCGCCAAGCCCCGATCTTCAAGGGGGCATGGTCTTTGTGGGTTACCTTGCCGCGAGCGAAAAACAAACCACTTCTCAAGGGAAACCCATTGCTCGATCTCAGGGAACTCAAACCGAGCCTGTTAATGAGGACATCGTCCACTACGGCACTCTCCGAAACCATGTGGGGGTTTCCCTGGTTTTCGATGGGTCGGTTTTTCTGGAGGATGTAGGGTGCCTCCTTGAGCGCCTTCTTCAGATCCTTCATTTCCTTGTCGGTGAGATTCACGAAAAACCATTCCCCCTGGCGCTTGATCTGTCCCCGTGCTTTCCCGTCAGCGAAAGACACGGAAGCTCCCAACTCCTTGTGCGCCTGGGTCACAGAGGAGCACCCCTTGCGGAGATTGGCGATGAACAACTGCCGCTCATCCAACCCCAAGAGGTAATGCATCTTGGCCCCACCAACTTTGATCTGCTTGGGGTGGGTTTCGAATGGACCTTCAGACCTGCGGGCTGCCAATTCCAGCATCCTCTCCCGGCTCTCCCCCATCACACCTTCCATCACTTTCCGGTCACCACCCTTCGGGTAAACATTATAGACCTCCACCATACGCTTCTGCTCCTTCACACACAGCACCAGCTGTTTGTGATCCTTGTCCACCCCCGTTACGATGGCTTCATTGTCCACACCCGGCCAGATGCGGAAGATCTCATTCCTCCGGTTGCCCTTGGTGGACCTCTTGATGTCCAGCTGGAAGATTTCCGCCGCCGAAGCCCGGAGGGGCTTGGTACGGATGATGGCATCCAACCCCGCCTCATGGAATCTCTCTTTCAATGCTTTCGTGTTCATCTTGTCACTCTCTTTTCTTACTTGGTTAAGGTCTCTTCGGTCTGATCTTCTTTGGGCACGTCCTTGGGGTCCAACCACTCATAAGAGAAATGGCGAGCCTCCAGGATCTCTTGGCAAGCTACCGATTTGATGGGTGCCATCTCCCATTCAGTGGAAGGTCCAGCACAAAAGTGAGTTTCCCCTGAGGGGAAGACTCGATACAGAACAGGTCTATCCACTTCATTACACAAGAGGCCAATCACAATGATTAACATTATAGCAAAAGCAAAATACTGGAAATCTGATTTGTCCAAAGTCATTGTTCTTCTCTCTCTTTCATTGGTTTCTGTTTCGCTCTCCACTGTATTAGCACACGAATAGGGAAAAAAGAAACCAAAAAATGAATTTTTTTGCTTCCAAAAAGGGAAGAAGGTGGTAATGATAATAGGCGACCTTTTCAATCCAAGAAAGGATGACCTCAGAATGACCAAAAGAAGGTATGTAGTTTTTGAAGGAATTGATGGCGGCGGTAAAGACTCCCAAGCAGATCTCTTAGAGGAATACTACCAGAACCAGGGAAACTCTGTCCTCCGGGTAGCAGAGCCTGATGACACCACCCCAATAGGGAAAATCATACGGCAGCACCTTTCCTCTGGGAAAAATATGAAAGCACATGTCTTTCTGTTTCTTGCAGATAGGACAATCCTTCTAGAGAATAAGATAGCTCCTGCACTAGAAGAAGGGAAAGCTGTCATCTGTGCCAGATCCTTCTTATCCACCCTGGTTTACCAGCATGATCTCTGGCCTTCCTATTTCCTGTGGGATCTCCACAAACACATTGAGATCTGGCCCACAGACATTATTGTTCTAGATCTGAGCCCTGCTGAGTCCATGAAACGAGTGAACAAAAGGGTTCGGGAAAAAGAGGTCTATGAAAAAACACAGAACTTGGAGAAGTATAGAAAACGCTACTTGGACCTAGCACAGAAAAGTCTTGGGGGGTTATTGGATACTACTTTCCATGTGGTTGATGCAACAGGAAGCCCAGAGGAAGTCCACCAGAGAGTTCTCACCGCTTTGAATGAAGGGAATTGACATGAAAAAAAGAATTGGAAAACCTCTGAGCCAAAAATTGCGTGAGAAAAAGATTTCAAAGGCTCTTAGGGGATACAAGATCCCCAAAGTATCCGACAAGATGTTCCCAGATGAGGAATGGGCTTTTTGGTTGGCTCACGGGATCAATTACCTGATCTCAGATTATTCCACAGGAAACTGGACACCCATGTTCCCTGAAATTTACATGACCAGCTATCCGGGCAGACAAGTCCTCTCCGTTGGAGACTTGACAAAAAAAGTATTTGAAAGGTTCATCTCAGAGCGTGAGATCAATTCCGAGACAGGAGCAGACGAGATTCCAGGATATGGGAAAGCTGCCATGGCTTGGATGATGTGCCCCAAAGAGCAAGTTTACATCTACTACCAAAACGTCCTGGCGATTCTACGGAAAAACAAAAGTACTTACCCAGATGGTGCCGCCACCCTCCCCCACCAGCCTCTGATCTGGGATTTCTTCAATAATGTGATGGAGCACCTAGGTAAAAAGGGTGCCTTCAACCATATTTGATGTTTTTGGTTTCTTTTCCTTCCATTCGGGTGCTAATAGAGATGGACAGCCCCCGAATGGAAGGATCCCATATCAATTGGATGGGGGCTCCCTGTTTCTGATATTCTTCCGAAACAAACGGTTTTATTTCTGATATTCTTCCGAAACAAATGGTTTTATTTCGGAAAAGAATCAGAACTAAGAGGAAAACCAAATGAAATACTATTTTGAATCCCCAACAAGAGATGATTCTTTCCCCGAGACCTGGGAAACAAAGGCGGATTCCCTGGAGAAAGCAATTCGGAGATTCCGAATCGGTTGCTTGTTCCCCTTCAAGCTGGTGAGTAAGAAAAAGCAAATCTGTGAACCTCACATGGATGAAATGGGCCACACATATGAGGTTCCGGTAGATTGCAAACCAGGGGCAACCATTGCAGTTTACACTGTAAAGGACAGAAAAAGGAAAAAAGTGGGAGTGATCCCTGCTAAAGAGGACACCCCGGAAAACTACAGCCATCTCCTGCTCCCCCCAGAAGCTCAAAATGCTATGAGAGAGGTCGCCCCTGACACCAAGGATTTGATGGTAAGTGGAGGCTCTGCCATTCTCAATAACTTGGGTAGCTCCCCAAACCAGATGCTGGCAAGCAAACTCTTGGAGATCGAAGCCCTCAAGGGTTCCCTGGAGCTGCAAAAAAGGGAATTGAACAAACAAGTGGCTGTCTTGCAGGCAGAGGTCAAGCAGAGGCTCAAAGCCATCTGGATGATTGAGCTGTATGTTGGAACTCAAGAGGAGGTGATCTGCTTAGCCTCAGGCACCCCAGCTCCTGAGGAGACCCCCATCAGTGTTCGTCAAAGGGTTCTGTGCATGGATGAGGAACTTTCTGTTTATGACTGGACCCGCAACCCAGAAAGGATTGGGCAGTTTGATTATAAAGACTTGGAGGATTTTGACAAGTGGCTAACCTCTGACCCAGCACACCTCCAAGCAATCCTGCCTGAGTCCAAAGGAATCATTGGACTCAGGCCCCGTAGATATAACAAAGATTATGGCTTTTCAGAAGGAAAAGAAAATCTGTCTACCCTATTCATGAATGCAGAGATGAATGAGGCGAATGCCAAAACTTACATTTTGGTCCGCAATGGGGAAAACCTGTACAGGATTTGGGCAGACATCTCCCTTTGGCCTTATTTTTTCCCCAAAGAGGAATCATTTGACACTAAGGATGGAGATAGTGAGGACCATATTGCTGAAATGAGAGCCCGGATGAGGGCCAGAGAAAAAGATAGGAAACAGGACGCCAGAAAAACCCAATATATTGCAGGGATGCTGGTGGTTCAGGGATTGATTGATAGGTCCACTCTTTTTCAGCCTTTACCCGAAAAAACCAGCATCTTCAACCTTGAGCACCAGCACATGTTCCATTTGATCCGGGATGCAGAGAACCTGCTACCAGAAAGAGCTTTTGCCCTCACATGGCGCAACTATGAGGAATGGCTCCAGGAAAAGATACAAGTTGGAACCCGAGTGCTTTATCGAGGCCCCCAATATGCAAAACATGATGATTGGGGTTCCCTAGGCCATCGGACTGGAGTGTATTCCATTGGAGCTTGGCCAAGTGAAGATGAAGCTTTCACAGTTGAAGAGGTGACTAAGGACCATAGGTACTACTTCAAATACCTCCCAAGAGAAGAAATCTGGAACAAGGATTCCTGGGAAAGCCAGTTGAGGAAGAGAAGGGTTTCTTTTCGATGTTACGGGGATGAAATGGTTGCTCTTGACTTCATCTCCTGGAAGGTTCTCTCCTATTTCCTGAACAATCGAAATGAGAGGGCCTCCTATGCTGATTCCCTGCCCACACTGTGGCATTGGGCCAAGTTACGGGTACAAGAGGACTCCCGTGAGGAGCCCTTTGTCATGCTGGTCCTCTCCCAAGCTGGACTCCTTCCTCAAGATCCTTCCTGGGAAGATGAAAAAGACAGGGTGCGCCGTTTGATTCGTTGGTGGAAACTGAAAACGAAAGCTGGGCGCTCCCTGTCTCAAGATGAGCCCAAAGCCCTGAGGATGATCCTCAAAGCCTTTAAGAATGGCCAGGACTGGGAGGAGGATCCAGAGATGCATCTTCTGACTCTACGGGGGTGATATTCAAATCCCCAAGGCCAAGTCCTCGAACCTTTGCGGCCAACTTCTTGACTTCTGACTGGGCCTGTCTCCTCTTCAGGTCCAGTTCTTTTTCCTTGCACTGTTGGAGGATCTCTGCCCAAGAGATCCCTTCCAGAGGTTTCTTTGAGTGGGCTTCAAAAACCTTATCAAATTTCCCCACATCTTCTCTGTACCCAACCCAATGTTCATAGTGTTCAGAGATCCTTTCATAAGTGAAGCTGAGAGAAGCCCACCCAATCAAATCCCCGGTCTCCTGATCTGTCACCTTAACACTCTCAATATCTCCTACCGTATTCTTTGAGGGGAAGAGAGGGACCTCTTTCAAGGCCTCCTCATAGGTTTCCACCTCATCTTGCTGTTCCCAGCTATGGTGACAGCATAGGCACCGGTTTCCATTATTCACGGTTCTCTCTACTAGGTATCCCATTTGAATGCCTTCCTTTCTTCAGCAGCTAAACCCTGGTGGTCCCCATCCAGCCATAATCGGAGCAGACTCTGGTTGTACCCTTTTTTTGCCCTCTTGAATTTCCCATCTTTCCAAAATGGTGGAAAAGCATCACCAAGGTTTTGGGGGTCAGGAGGAGTCGAGGTCTTCCCCTCAATCTCTTTGTAAGGTACTCCTCTGAGATACCCGTAGGCCAGGAATTGGTATTTCCTTTTCTCCTTTTCTGCCCGAGCCCATTTTTGGAAGACATGGGCTTGTTCCCTCAAATCTTCCTTCCTTGCCGGGAAGGTGGGGTATTCTCTGGCATTCCATAGCCTCCTCCGGGCTTCTTCTCTAAGCACTGTAGCCTTTGCCCCAAAGGTTTTGATTTGAAGCCTGAGTGCTTTGATGTCGGGTGTGAAATAATCTCTTCTGTTACACATGTGGAACCTCCGTTTCCATGTTCTCTGTTGTGGCAGCGAATTCTTTAATCCCTTGTTTTAGATCCCGGATTGCCTTTGCTTTTTCTTTATCGAAGTCCCGGCCCTTCATCCTTGTGATTTTCTGTAGTCTATCTTGAGCACTGTGGATGTGGCTCAGAATACCAGAGATCTCTTTCTTGTGCTCCATGGCAAATCTCCATTGGGGGTATCCAGCACTCTCATCCCCCAAGAGCCAGGAATTCAAGGTTTCCCTCAATCCCTTGTGGTCTGGGAAGGAGTCACAGTTCATAGCATGGTGAAAGAGATGGCTGAAGATCCTTTCCAACTCCGCTTCATTCCCCTCTCTGACTTTGGGTTCAATCTTTTTGTAGGGTGTGCCCTTAAGGAAGCCCAGAGCCAGGAGACGCCAACGCTGGGAGTCATCCACAGCTTTCTCTTTGATGAGCTGGGATTCCTCTCGGAGAGCAACCTTTATGGGTTCATTCTCGGGGAAGTCTTCAAGGTTTCTGGCATGGTTTAGCACATGTGCAGAAGAGGCACGGAGTGCTCTGGCAGCTTTCATAGAGACTTTGATTTTGATTCGGATCAGGGCAAGGCGGGGGGAGATTTCTGTCTTAAAAATTTGGTTCATTGGGGGTATCCTCCAAAATGGGTATCAACTCTGATAGAAACTCGGCGGGTAACAACCTTGTTAGGGTAACAAAGTTGTTCTGTGAACAGAGTTGTTGGAGGACTTTTGTTTGAAACCTACAGGAATTGAGTTTGCATGATGCTTCTCCGTTTTGGGTGGTGGGCCAGATGCCCTTCGTATGAAGTAAGGATAACCATGGCTGAGGGGATTGTCAACTATTTTCATTGGGGGTGTGGGTCTCCTGGTTGTTTTCTGACCAAATTTCTTAACAGATCCAAAGACAACTCCCCTCTCCCAATTAGCCTCCAAATGGAACTCATAATTTCGTCAGAAGAAATCCCCTTGGAGGTCTCTATTTGAATGCTTAACTCTTTTAGAGAAGTGAGATCCTGACCCACACCTTGGAGGATTAGTTTTTCAATATCTTCTCTACTCATAGTATCTTTTTTCCCATCCTCCTCCTCATCTTCCTCATCTTCCTCATCTTCATCTACAATAGCGGAGGCGATAATCACATTCCCCCCTGGCTTATGGTACTCAAAGTCACACCCCACATCTTTCCCTTCCAAAGCTGTCCAGTAGGCTTGCTCTCCACTCCCACAGAACCAATCCTTGAAATTCTGAGCATCTATCATGCTTGGGAATTTAATGGTGATCTCTTTGCCTGTGACATCATAAGGAGCCATAGGTTCTATTTCCAGGAATCCCTGATCCTGTAACCCCTCCAAAGCTGGAGTCCATTGGTCACTCTTGACCACAACAATAACAGGAGCCAAAAATTTTACAAGACGTTTTGGGGGTAACTCAAGGAGTTCAAAGTCTTTACCATAGACAGCACCTTTTAAAGCTCCTATCACTTTATTGGTGTTTTCTTCCAAATATGAGATCTTGAACATCTTTTCCTCAGCAAAATAAGACAGGAAGAAATGGTGCCCTCGGCAGGACTCGAACCTGCAACGCACGGAGTTAGAAGCCGCTGCTCTGCCAAATTGAGCTACGAGGGCCTAGCCTCTTAACTCTTTACCCCACACCCATATTTTTTGCAACTAAAAAGCGACAGGGACCTCACTGGTCCCAAGCCAATATGTTTTGATCTCACATAAAGCTTTCCGCATGTCCTCAAAAGTAGGGGGCTTGACTACATAGGAGTTGGCCCCAGACTGGAAAGAAGAAAGTACATCTTCTTCCATCTCGGAGGTTGTCAGCATGATTACAGGCAGATGTTGTAGAGCCGGATCTTTTCGGATCTCTCTCAATGCCTCTAATCCTCCCATTTTGGGCATCTTCATGTCCAGTAAAAGGAGATGGGGGAAAGAGTGGGTCTTATCTCGGAGACGGGTGAGCAAAGAGATGCCGTCTTCAACTCTCTCTATAACACATTCGTGTCGGCACTGTTCGATAGTATTTGACATTAGAAGCCAATCTTCATGGTCATCCTCAGCGAACAGCACTAATGGTTTCTGGGGCTTTTGCATGGTGTGCAATCTCCATCTCTTTTGGGAGTCTGAGTGTGAATTTAGAGCCTAAATCAGGCGTCCCTTGTGCGTCAATGGTAGCCCCATAGCTTGTGAGAAGACGGCGACACAAAGACAAACCGACACCTGTTCCAGGGTACTCAAATCGGGTGTGGAGTCGTTCAAAAAGACCAAAAATTTTCTCATTATAGACAGGATCAAAACCAATCCCATTGTCCTCATAGGTAATCACTAGAATGCCCCCAACCTTTTTCGAGGAGATCCCAATTTCCAGATGGATCCCCTCTCTCCTGAACTTAAGACTGTTGGTGAGCAGGTTTTGAAAAACCCTTCTGAGCCGTGGTGAGTGCCCCCAAACAACTGGCAAGTTTCTCATCGTGACATATACATCTTGAGGGTCTACCATTAAATCTGTCAAGATCTCTTTGATCAATAGATCAAGAGGAACTTCAGTTGCAATGGATTCTGTCTGTAAACGCCCAGCTCGGGAGAACTCCAGGAGATCATCTATCATCCCCACCATTCGATCTGAGGCAGACAGAATTATTTTAAGATACTCTTTAGATTTTTCCCCGAGTTCACCATCTGCTGTTTCCTGCAAATGTTTGCCAAAAGCCGTGATCTTTTTCATAGGCTCCCGAAGATCATGAGAGACGGCATAGACAAATTCATCAAACTCTTTTTTGGGGACGGTCATGGGGCAACCTCTGGAAGTAAAGTTCCCAAACCATCTTTCACATTTTGAACTTTACTGAGGTCCACATCAAGAAATTGGATGAGAACAGAGATTAGGACAAGAGTCAGAAGAATGCAAAGAAATGTAATGACTGCGGTTACCGGGTTCTTTGTGATCCAATCCAACAGCCAACGGAACTTGGATAAGTGGTGAATTTCTCGGAGAATCTCATCATGAGCTGTATCATGCCTTTGTAGGCCCTCTTTTAGACTAATAACAGTATCCCCAAAGTCCCTCCTAAGCTCCACAATCTCCTGTGTGTTCCTTGTTTGGGCTTTTACAGACTCTCGGGTTAGTTTTACCAGTTGATCTGTTAGAACCCCAATTCCGGGCACTCCACCCCCACTCTCTTGAGCCTTTTGGGCTAGCCCAACAGCATACTGGCAAGTCCTCTCCAATAACTCTGGACTAAATGTGCCCTTTTCCAGATAATCAGCAGCCCCGGCTTCTAAGGCTTTGATTTGAAGCTCTTTGTCCCCATGTGATGTAATCAAAACAGCGGGGACTCCGGGGTAAGTGAGTTGGAGGTATGAAATTAGCTCTAGCCCTGTTCCTGATGGCATCCTATAATCTAGCAGGACTAAATCAAAAACATCCTCTCCCAACCTTTCTTTTGCCTCATCGATACTGGAAGCAAAAAAGGTAGAGAAGATTGTTCTGGAAGCAGCACTTAAGAAATCCCCTATCAATTTTAAATCTTCCTGGTCATCATCCACAACCAGAACTTTAAGCATCTCCATACGGAATATCCTCTCATCCAGCCCTACAGAACCTATCTACAAAAAGATATTGGCTCCCTATTGAAAACAGGGAGCCAATAAAAGGAGGGCCAGTGTGGAGGGAAATTAGCGGGAAATTGGGGTAGGATAATGTCCCATGTTGCGCCTACTCAATGTGGGACGGGGATCCTCTGTCCTGTTCCAGTATGTAGGACAGAGGAAGATCAGTGTTCTAAAGCGGTCTTGAGTTGTCCTTTCTCTGCCAGCCAAGTCAGATTGGCAGGTAAAAATGCCTGTGCAGCCTTCGCCAGTGGGATGTCTTTTCGGGCGGAGTCATCCTCCACATAGAGGAAGTCCACATCATCCAGGACCGCTACCAAGTTTGGGTTTTGCTCCTCTGCACAATCCGGGCAGCACTCAAACCCATAGTCTGTGATGGGGAATTGATGGATGTCACACCACCATTTGGGAAAATCAGGCTCATCTCCGCAATTTGACCAGTCATCACATTGATATCTCATGAAGGTTTCTCCTCTAGTTGGGTCTTAGGAAGCCCTTTTGATAGTTCCGACGATTGCATCAGACACCAGAAAACCCTGTTCCGTAGCTTGTACTTGAGCGGAGCCTCCAGCACGGAGCAGGAAGTCAGTCCCAGGCTCCAAGCGGTAGCTCACATACTTGGAGATGGGAAGCAGGGAGCGAATCAGATCTTTGGCCACGGTCTTTGCCGCCGACTTAGGCTTGGGCTTGGGGCCGTTAGGGGCAACTTCCAAAACCTTTTGCCAGATCTTCAATCCCTGGATGTAGATGGTTCCGTTCAAAGGAGCCTTCTTTACTTCCTTTTCCTCAGCACCTTCAGCTTCCAAACACTCCCGGCAATGGCACTGACGCTCCCCACCTTTGATGCAGCGGTAGACTCTTCCTCCGCGCACCGAGTCACCACCGATAACCAGAGGTTCATAGACATGCCGAGTTGAGGAATCAGAGTCCTCAATAGGGCTTAGGGTGCGGTTGAAGGAGGTGTCCAACTCGTTACGGGCCGCTCTCACGTCTGCCTTAGTGATCTCATTGCCCTTGCCATCCAGCAAACCTTTTTCCTTGGCGAGTTTGGCCAGTTCCGCATCAGTCTTCTCGTAGAGAAGCTCCAGGGACTTTGCCACCAAGTTCTCGTACTTGAAGCCGGTCAGGATGGTCACTTGAACCTGATCATCCCCGTACAGTTTCCGGTTGGGGCCTTTGCCAGACAGAGCCCCTTGCTTCCTGGTAATCAGGGAAGTGAATGTGCCCAATTTGGCATCCTTGAGGGCGCTGGCGAGTAGTTCTGAATTTGCGTTGGTGGTCATTTTTCTTGGCTCCGTTGCTGGTTTCTTTCTATCTCTATTAGCACCTGAGAGGGTCAAAAAGAAACCAAAAAACGAAAAAAATTGAAGTTTTTTTCTCACCCTTTGGTGATTTTGGTTTCATCTGCATGGAGGAGGACCACCATGGGAAAGGGAGTGTTGGCACACTCTGCCCTCAGAGTCTCAAATGCCCCGGAAGGGTCCGGTTCAAGGTCAAATAAAGCATCACCCACCCGCACAGTGATCTTTTCGATGTCTTTGACCTGAAGGATTTCCACACCATCCTTTGTACGGATTGAAATCTCATTGAAATAAAATTTTCTCATTTTGCACTCTCCTACTTCTTGGGTTGCTGATGAGTTTCCACAAAAATGTGGGAATGGTCAAAAGGACGGATAACCAGCTGCTGCCCGCTCTTTTCCGCTGTAACCATCAAAGAGCCGTCCCTGTCCGGGGATTCCGAGAGGGTATACTCCTTCGTGCCAATTTTGATGATTACGATGTCTGATTCTGCCCAGACCTCTTTTTGCTTGGCTCTGAAGATATTGTTGGTGGTAGAAAGCATCTTTCTTTTCCTTTTTTGGTGGTCGGTTTCGTTCCTTCTGATTCTATTAGCACATGAGGGGCCGGAAAAGAAACCAAAAAAAATTCCATTTGACAAAAATAGAGAAATCCCTTATAAATAAAGGATCTTTTTGTGAGGAAAAAATCTCATGCACTCATTAACTCCCCAACAGGCTCTATGATGCCAATCGTGCGGGTAACGCCCGCACCTCATCATGGAGGCCACTATGTACGAACAAACTCAGATCCCTACTCTTAAGAGGCGTGTCCGTCGAAACGCCACCAAAAAGATCTGTCAGAAAAGATGGGATTTTGACTATTCCACGTTCAGTCCTACAGATATCTTCATCTCGGGCTATAATCGGATTGAACCCCACGGGTACCACAAGTACCGACCTCTCTCTTGTAATTGTAGAAAAAAGAAAAAGGGGAACCCCAAAGTTTGGGCAGGGATGTGTACTGTCAATGAAACAGATAGGGTCTACTCTTGGAGGAGAGAGAACCGAAAGCTTCATTCCCTGGTGAGATTGGCAGTGGGGATAGATTGGAATGGAGACGAGGTCTCCACCCTATTCAGCCCCAGTCAATTATACTGGTAGATTTAGGCTTTTTTCTCAATGAGAAGATGCCCATAAACATTATTTTCGGCACTTCCTGAGGGTTTTCCCGCACCATTAGTGTTCTGAGTTGTTGTGGCCCAATGTTCTATCTGGTACGTTTTTGCCCCAGGGACAACAATGATTCCAGAAATTGTGCTTTGAGAAACCACAGTTTTTCCGCTTTTGATGTCTCTGAATTCTACGGAGGGGCCTAAAAGAGTGGTTGTCCCATCTGTCACGTTCCTCAATCTTAGTTGGTTTCCATCTATGTCATGCCCAACAAAACCCCCTTGGATCTGATAGGTTCCTGCGTCCAATGTAATCTGATTCCCAGATCGAACAATAGTTGTCCCATTGGAATAAAGAGTAGTATTCAGAGTCCTAACATTCCAAGAACCCCCAATTAAAGTTCCCCCACTTACAGCGGCACCCACCACATGCTGGAAAAAAGCAGCATCAAAAGAGGAAGAAATTTCAGTGGCAATTTTATTTGCACTCCAAAGATCTGTGGTGCCCGAACCAGCATCATTGATCTCTCTGTGTTTTGCCACGTCACTAATATGGTTTGTGGAGTTTGTGACTGCGGTATCAATTTGGGCATGGGTATTGGTTCCGATGTCCGTAAGGTCAGTATGGCTTCTAGTCAACAAATCTGCCAGATCGGATCCCGTTTTGGTTACCTCAGACCATGTAATATTCCCGGAAATTAACTTACCTGTTCCATCAGCACGTACCGGACCCAGAGACAGATCTGTCCCTGTAATGGAATTTCCTCCCATCAGGAGGCTTCCTGTGAAAGTTCTCCCTCCATCTGTCCTTGCATATTGAAGGTGGTCATCAGAACCCAAACCTACTAGACCACTATGAACTGCAAGTGTTCCTACAGTCCCTGAAGTCCCAAATCCAAAAACCCTGTCCATATTAGGTCGGATGTCTTCTAACCGACCCGTAAGGTTAGCATCGGTTCCTTCCATGACAATGGATGAAACACGGACTCCCCCTGAACTGGCAATAGAAGGGGGGATCATTGGGAAGGCTCCGTCTTGTGCATCTGATTCGGAAGCGAAATTTTCTTGCCCCATAATCACCTGGATGTTTCCATCAATAGTTCTGAGGACCAGAGCTTTGGTCCACTCTCCTCCTACTACGGCTTTAGTTGGGCTTCCTGCGGCAGGTTCTGTGACATCATTCCAAAGAGCAGGCTGAACAGCGTTTGGAGAGGCAGTTATTTTCCATCCTTCATCTGATGTCAAATACCAAGTTCCGGGCCAACTTGATGTGTCTGAGACCTCATGCTCAAAAGATCCAATATAGACCTCTCCTCCTGTAACAGTTAAATCCAACCCAGCCCCTGAGTTTGAGGTCAAATTACCGACAGGGCAAAGGGGGCCAACTGCTTCCTTCATCCAATGATCTGTATGAAATGCAGGGTTATGAGCCTCTACAGGAATGTAGGAAATAACTTGGATAACTCCCCCCAGAAAATAAACGAAACCCAAATAAATTTTTTCTGGGGTCTTGTTAAAAGATCCGACCGAAGAAAAAATCCCATTTTTATCCACATAAATGAAATTATCCCCAGCAGATAAAGAAACAATATTTGAAGAGGTAGCCCACGAAACTTCTATATTTTGAGACCCGGTGTCAAGATCATTGATATAGCCCCGTCCTTGGGCAATATCTAATTCAGAGTCCCCTACAATACTTGTAAATCCTGCCCCCTCCACGACTCCTGTAGAAAGTTGGTCGGTCAAAACCTGTGTCAGTTCCACAGACCTTCCGAAGTTGGTCTCGTCTGTTCCGAAAAGGATATCCCCTCTGATTTTTAAAGGAGCGTAAGGTATTTTTCCCTCTTATTCGTGGGTAGTGGTGAAATGGATATCTTTTGTCAAGAGACCTCCAACCTGGATTTGGAACCCTGTTAGAGTTGTAGTGGCCGGGTCCACCCATCCGGTAACATTTTCCCCCATTTGCAAAGTTACCACATAATCCCCATCGGAATAGTTCGTCAATGCAACCCCTCCCGGAGTAAGTAGGGAGGTAAAAGTCACGGTCAAAGCCCCACCACCCGCATTTATAGCAGCGAAAGGAATTACTCCAACTTTTATGTCATTTACTGCTCTGCCAACAACATCTGTCCCACTTCTTGCAAGAACTTCCCCATCTGCAACGCTTCCGAAAGTGAGTTCAGTCCCACCCCCATGAGTGGTCCTTACTCCTCTAACATCAGGATTAGGATAAGTCCCCCCGAGCTGCCCTCCAGCCGCCCCAGAGGGTGGGAGGCTGGAAACTCCAATGATAGATCCCGCACTCCTGGCCAAAACCTGCCCATCGGAAATATCCCCTATTGTAAGAGCTGTTCCCCCGCCCACTGTGGACCTCAATCCCCTTACATCAGGATCTGGATAAGTACCCCCTAATTGCCCACCTGCTGGGCCAGCAGGGACAAGGGAGGCCCCAAACTTGCTCCCAAAAACAAAGGTGTCAGTCAGATACCCCAAATTAATGTAAGCCCGGATAACTCCTATTTCATAGGACAGAGCCACATCTGAGGTATAAATCAAATCAAGTGTCTCACCTGGGCCGATATAAACAGGACCTGACTTGTATTTGTCCGTCCTGCCCCCATCTGTTGCATCTTTGAGATCTGTTACATACAGAGACGCAGTGGTGCTCCCAGAATAAAATAATCGAAGAACAATGGCTTCCATAGCACTTAGCCCTTCAAATATTTCCCGGCCACACGGGATCCCATGGAATGTTCCCGGACCCGTTGGCGAAGAAGGTATTGATTGGTTTCATGGGCATTGGCAAGCGCCGCCAGATAGTCATTCATGCCCAAACTTAGATACCCTCTCTCTTCCAGAGTTGTGAAGATTGCTTGGAGTCCTCCTTGGAGGGAATCCTCAGCAGAAAGCATCCTTTGATAGACATCATTGGGAGCAAGTTTTTGCCAGGAACTTACCCACTCAACAATCAACACTGCTTGTCTGGGGGCATCCACAGCTTCAGAGCCAAACTCAGCTACAATCTTCTCAGCTAGGCTATCAATCTCAGCAACAAGACCCTCATACATCCTTGCAAAGAGGAGATGGTCCCCATAAAAAGAACAACCCTTAACCTGCCAATGGGCTGTCCAATGCATGAGATGGAGGGCTCTCAGCCCAGCCAACAGTGTGCTGAAAAGATTTTGAGGCTCTGCCGAGTCCCAGAAAGAATGCTTGACTAAATTCATGACTTTGACTTTCTGTTCAAGTTGCCTTATTTAGGCAAGTTTATGGAGTAAATGTGGCGTGGGTATTATTTACATCATAATTTCCAGCTTGAATTGTGTAAGTAGAACCACAATTTTGACCAATATTGTTGGATATAAGACTGCGTCCATTGCTGGTACCAACATACATCATCTTGCCCCCGACAGTATTTATCAGGTTGTTTGCCACTAAACACATGGTCCCATTGCTGTAAATGCCCACCCCCCCGACCGAGCCAACAACCCCGAGGAATTTGCATTCTGCCACAACCGCCTGACAATTAGAGTCTCTAATATTGACTGCGAAATTATAGGCAAATACACCCGATGCTCCTTCAATATCCATAAATGTGCAGTTTCGAATGGTTGTTCCCTGACTAAAATGAGATGTAACAACCCCCGAATATCCCGTATTATCCATTTTCATACTTTGGAAACAACACTCAATAAATGAAACATTGTGCCCATACAAAACCGCAAACATTCCCCAGGAGGGGTGTGCTGCAATAGTGCCTTTCTGCATGAAGGTACAGCGTATAAACTTAAGATTGTATGCTGTGGAAAACATATTGACTGTGTTCCAACCAAAGTCAAAAGCACAATCCTCGACCAGTGGTGAGTCTGCAATTTGCCGCACAGTAGCTGCGCCAACATAAGCTGCATCATGCGCCGCTAAATTCTCGTGCATCTGGAGGGTGGCGGCATCATCCCACTGTCTGATCAGGCCATTAACAATATATATGCCATTAACCCAATACAGAATTTCCTTGCGGCCAGCGGTTGCTAGGTCCGGGAAGGACCCACCATTAACCTGGAAGGATCTTGTGTAACCGGATATGGTAACAGCTGTAATATTGTCAAACTGAGTGCAGGTGATGCCCCCCGTACCTGTAAATGTAATTTTATATCCATTACCTCTAAGATGCACCAGATTCCTAATATTCAACAATCGAGAAGTTGTGATATTTGCTGTCAACTCCACCAATGATCCGATGGGGCAATCATAAGAGCCATCGCCTGTCAGTGTACTTGTGGTGGAAACTGCGGAACTCCACACAGCCTCTAATTGTGAAACATTGGAAATTTGCGTATATGTGCCAACAGACATTGCATCAATGGTAGCCAAAGCTGTCTGGACAGTTGTGTCCGTGGGGCTAAGGTTCCCAGAAAAACCTGCGGCACTCACGGCAATAATGGAAGCTGGGTGGCCGGAAGTTGCTAAGTCAGCCATCCCTGCATGTGTTGGAGCAGCACCAACAACAGTAGCGCCACTTCGAACTAAGAAAGCACCATCAGCAATACTCCCTAAAGTAAGCTCTGTCCCACCACCCTCTGTTGTCCTCAGTCCTCTAACATCAGGACTTGGGTAAGTTCCCCCTAATTGGCCCCCAGCGGAACCAGCGGGGGCTACTCCAGTAGCTCCAATGACAGTAGCACCACTTCTTATGAGAGTTTGACCGTCCGTGATACTACCCAATGTGAGTTCTACTCCACCACCCGCTGTTGTTCTCACTCCACGAACATCAGGATTTGGGTAGTTCCCACCAAGCTGACCTCCAGCCGACCCATTTGGGGCAAATCCTGAGGCTCCTATGACAGTAGCACCGCTTCTTATAAGAACTTGACCATTAGTAATACTTCCTAATGTGAGTTCAGTCCCACCACCTTCCGTTGTTCTTACTCCTCTAACATCAGGACTTGGGTAAGTTCCACCGAGTTGCCCTCCGGCGATTCCTCCGGGAGGGGCTCCGGTAGAGCCAATAACAGTGGCCCCACTTCGGACCAAAACCTGCCCATCAGTGATACTTCCAAAAGTAAGTTCAGTGCTCCCACCCGCTGTTGTTGTAATCCCTAGGACTCCAGGGTCAGGGTAGTTCCCACCAAGTTGGCCTCCGGCTGCCCCCGTTGGGATAATTGCAGTCTGAAACTCTGTCCCGAACACAAACAAACTGGTCAGGTATCCGTGGTCAATATATCCTTTGATTACTCCTTGCTCAAAGGAGTTGGCTACGTCCCCGGTATAGAACAGATCAATGGTTTCTCCTGGGTCCAGGTATAGCCGTCCAGGCTTATAAAATCCTGTCGGGGGTCCAGAGGTGCCAGCATTTAGGTCGGTGAAATACAGTTTAGCCAGGACAGAGCTTGTATGTGTTAGACGGAGAATAATTGCATTTGCGGTCATTTTTGCTACCCATCTTCCAGGAGTTAGAGACTGAGGACTCAACTTCTATCAAACCGGGGAATATAAGAATCCTATTGAAACAAGGTTTTATTCCCTCCAAACCCCAAAGGAGGCGAAAAGGGGTGGTTAGGAAAAAAGGCTGTCATTAAGGATACTTGCACAGAATATTTTGTCCCCCTTTTTGCTCTAAAGGGCCAAAAAAGTTGAAAGCCCTCTGAAGTCTAAAAGGAGAAAGGGGAGAATTCCCTCTTTTTCTCTATCTCTTTTGAGAAAAACATGAAAGAAACCCCTAAGTATCTGTTTTATCTGGATTTTGTGTGGTTTTCTGGAAATTCTCTTGGATCAACAGAACCTTTTCTCTACCGCCCCATTTTAATGCAAAACAAGGCATATATTCTCCAAAGGGCACAAAAGAAAACCCCCCCATTACGGGGGGTTTCTATACAATTGCCTAAACTGCTGTAACTACTCCAGATTAATCTTGACCCTCGGGAACCTCTACCCCTTTATCTGTGGAATGCATTTCTCCCCCAGATTTTTTTGTAGCCTCAATAATAGAATTTTCATCAATCCTCCTCACATTTGAGGCTCCTTTTTCAATCAGCCTGAGACCAATCTTTTGCACTCGATTGAGATCCATATTCCCTGCATAAGTTTTTTCTCTGGTCTCCGCATCAATCCGTCTGGAGGTAAGTCCCAAAGCTCCCGGCTTCAGAGCTTTTACCAGATTTGGATCCATATGATCAATTGCAATATCCCAAATCAACTCCACAAAGGAGCCAGGGATTACTTGCAAGGGTCCTCCATTTATATTGATTGACATCCTTTTCTTAAAAAGGACAATGCCTGCACCTGTAGTCAATTCCAAATCTAAGAAATATAAGGGGCTGCTTGATTTGAAAAAGTCTAGCCTGAATGGAATCGAAACCCTAAGGTCTCCACAGATCACTGCTGGGCTCTCTACTTGGCCGAATCCCTTGATCTTAAGGCACATGTCTTTCGAGTCTGCCAAGCGGCTCAGAACCTCTTGCTCATCCTCTGACAAAGGGATGTACAACCCCAAGGGATTCTTCCCTCCAAAGATATTGGTGTCAGGGGTTCCAGGGGGTGGCTTTGGTGAGTTTGATGAGTTATTTTTGGTCATGCGGACACACCTTGCAATGACAGGCTCTAGGTCTATTTTGACGCTCCCCAGCAAAAAACATGAGTTGTTGCCCCGAATGAGGAAGGCGTCCCTCAAGTAGCTCACTACGATGGAGATGGTAAGAAATCCCATCTAACCCCATCACAAACCCATAGCCACGTTGAGGATCAAAAGATTCCACTGTTCCTTGCTGAGGAATAGGAGGGTTGACTCGGATTACCCTTTGGGCTCTCGGAGCCTTCCCCTCTTCCTCAACTTCTACTTCAGGACCAAAGACTACATCAACAGGTTCCCCCAAAATAGGAGGGGGAGATGCCGCCCAAGTGCAGCTACTCAAAGAGCAAGCCTCACAACGAGGGTGGGAGCCCCACCCCTGTCCTGGATCGAAACTACCAAGATGGAAAAATGCTTGTTGTGTCTCGTCAGAGCCTGAAACAAACCCATAGAGTTTGTTGGGAATATATTTCCAGACTCTCATCCGGTTGGGCGCATTTGGTGTCATTTACTGATGAGTCCTCGAATGATCCCTGAAAGAATAGTCCCTAAGGACTCTGCCAGCTTCGCCATGAAATCCTTGGCTGCTGTACGTCTTTTGGCCTCTGCATTTTGCAGCTGAGCCAGGATGTTGGAAGCGGTCTCCAGATCAGCCCAATCAATCTCAGGGGCCTTGCCATCCATCAAGTCATTCAGGGCTGCTACTGCCAGATCAATCCCCTGTGGACCATACTTGTTGACAGCCTCAGAGATTAGAGCTAGAGCGGCAGCTTTCCAGGGTTCCGTCTGATCCCCAATCAGCTCTTCTAGCTGCTTGGTCACTTCGGACACAGCAGCGTCTCCGAGGATCGGGATCAGGGCATTAAGCATTTTTTTCAGATCTTCCATCAGTTTCCTCCATTTTCTACTTCAGGGATTTCGGGAATCTCAGGGTCATCTGTCTTCGGGCACAAAGTTTGAGTCCCTGGAATAGTTGGGGGATCTACTGGGGGTCTTTCATCCAGCAATCCTGCATTCCAGAGAGCCATGTTCGTGTGCCAATCAATCCTGGCTCTGATCAGCAGCACTTTTCGAGCTGCATTTGAACACTCCAGGGAGGTGAAATTGCCATCAGAAGAGCATTGACAAGTAGATTGGACAAAGCCATCCAGGGCATCAGCAGTCTGGACTGCTACTTGCCGGAAGAACTCCAACTCTACCTTGTACGTTGCCTTTTCTCTGACAATTCGGGGGGTGCATGAGAATACGCCCGCCAAGAGAAGAAGGGATAGAAACAGGACGCTTAACCTCTTCATTTGAATGCTCCTTTGCTTCATGGGATCACGTCATTTACCGTCCTATTTTACCAAGGACGGACCATTAAGATTCTTTTTTTCTTCAAAAAAGAAGAATTTTGTCTGCATCTGAATTTGTGGAAACGTTTCCAACAGGTTTTTGCTGATTTGCGGAAACGTTTCCAACATATTGCAAAAAGCACACGGAAACGTTTCCGACTTATTGTGGATCCTGATCAGAAGGGGCTACCGGAAATCCTGGGGGGTCAATGGAAACCTTCCCAATAGTGAGGCTGTTTCCTGATTTGGTAGCAATTTCAACCATCCTAATATATTTGTCTAGCCCTGCCTGCCCCAAAATGTATCCAACTTCCACCATCCTTGAGATCAGGAAAATGACCAAGAGGGATAAAAATAGACGGTTCGATATGGGACCCCTCTCCAAGAAGAGAGCAATTACTGCCAGGACTTTCCAAGAGATCTCAGCTACAAGGAAAGCAACAAATTTCTTGGAAGCTAAGGGACTCTTTTCATAGGAATTTTTCATGGTTCTTGCATTGGCGGGGGAGACCATCCTCCACCTCCTCGGGGACCTGAAGTATGGATCCCTACAGTATTTTGAGATTTTTGGAAGTTATCCTCAATTTCTTTGTAATCCGCACCCTTAAGCTGGGCAAGACCCTCAGCAATAGCGTTTAACCTGACCTGTTCTTCAATCAGCATACTTGGCACAAGCCGATTAAAAGAATCCCGTGCAGGTTGTATCCGCTGCAAAAAATCAATGATGTAATCATCTTCCAGACGGATAGGATTGTCTACCTCCCCCTCTACTCCCTTTAAAAGATTGTCTCCGGCATCGTTGTGCCACCATTCTCCAGCCATGGAAAGCCTGTTCCTTTCTTCTTACTGTATCTGCATAGCGGATACATGAGAAATTCCTGCCCAATCAGTAGTTTCACTCTCAAAAAGAGAGCCAGAGCTTCCAAGGCGACAGGCTGTAACCGTAGAACCTACGGCCATATCTTTTAAAACAATTGCAGCATTCAAGTCCCTATCAAGCTCAAAACCACACTCTTCACACTGGTAAATACGTTCCCCAAGGTCAAGATGCTCTTTAACACAACCACAATTTGCACAGGTTTTACTGGAGGGGAAAAATCTATCCGCTTTGATAATCTCAACTCCCCTCCATTTTGCCTTGTACTCTAATTGGTGAAGAAATTCAGACAATGAAGCATCTGAGAGTGCTTTCGCCAGCTTATGGTTTTTCAGCATTCCTTTAACATTGAGACCCTCAACACCTAAAACAGAGCAACTCTTGATTATCGCAGTTGTTGCCTTATGGATGTGGTCTTTGCGGATACATGAAACCCTATAATACTGACGTTGGAGTTTTTCTATTGCTTTCTTTCTATTCTTAGAACCCCTTTTCTTTCTGGATATCGCCTTTTGAAGAAAATGCAAACGAGGCTCTTTTTTCCTCAATGCCCGTGGGTTTTCAAAAAATTGACCATTGGAAAGAGTGGCAAGAGTTTTAATCCCCACATCAACCCCCAAAACAGGGCCAATAGGACTAGATGCAGGAACTTCTTGTTCAAAATTAATTGCAATGAACCATTTGTTTGCTATTTTACTCACAGTTGCTGAAAGGATTCTACCTTTAGAGTGAAAACCCTCTCTCATCTTCACCCAACCAAGTTTAGGAATACGCACTTTCCTGTCTTTGGTTGAAAATTTATCATTTGAAAGATAGAAACTATCATGTCTCCCCCTCTTTTTAAATCTTGGATACCCCGGTTTTTTCCCTTGTTTCAAATTCTTAAAAAATTTCTTAAAGGCTACCCCAAGATTACTAAAGGCTTGTTCTGAAGCACATTTTGTAACCTCAGTCACAAAAGGGAATTCCTCCTGTTTAATTGCATTGAACTCTTTTTTTAGTTTGAAAGGAGAGGGTTTTTCCCCTGCATCATATTGCCTCCCCCATTCATTTAAAGCCCAATTGTAAGTAAAACGTGACACACCACAGGCACGAGAAAGATAACCCTTCTGTCGGTTATTTGGAACTAACCGAATTTTATGTGCCTGTTGAATGATCAAACCAAAAACTCCTCCTTACAAACAAAAGAATATAAGGGAACTATCCAATAAGGAACTCTTTTTACTAGAACAAAACGCCCAAAAATGGATAAAATACACCTTGGCCTTGGAACTACCAAGGTTCACTCCTTGGGCGATCCTCTTCCATATCTCTGGGGTCCTCTTCAATGAAGAGGTTGGCTGTGATGGTAGCCCATTGCAATAGATCTCTCAAGGCATGGGCTGTCTGTTTGTTTGCACGTAACTTCCAGATCGTGTGGTGCCCATTGAACTCCAAGGCAGGATGGTTGGGGAGTTCAATTTTAATGGGAGGCCCTGAGACAAGCTCAAAAGTCCAAATTTGTTCAATCATTTTCTAACCTTTTTTTTCTGTCCCCAAATACCAGAGATCCCCTTTTGGGAGATTCTTAGTGGAAACCATAAATGAAATATTTAACCCTTCCCCTCTGAAATGTCTGCCAGACCCGCATACTGTGTCTGGGACAATTGCAGAAAATAGGCAACAAACCGCATCCAGATCTTCTTGAGTGGCACAAAGACCAACAACCTTTTTATTGTAAGTCTTAGCAAGGGATAGTAATTGTCTAAGAGTGGAGAAATCCAGATTCTTTTTCATTCTAGTGCCTTGTTCTCTCCAATAATTCTAGCTGCCCACCCAACCTCACGCTTAGCCAGTTCATTGAGAGGCCCGACCTCTAAAAACAAAGGACCCTTTGGGATCTCAGTTTCAAATTTCTTGACAAGCCCTGCAATCAAAGCCCTGGCAGTGAGCCCTACAAAATCAAAAGAGGACTGTAATGAAGCTTCCCCTCCTATCCCTAAGGACCAGTCATAGGAAGCCAGGATCTGCCCCTCAGGGACATCCTTTGTGAGTTCTCTGCCAGTAATCTTAAACCCTTTTTTCTTCAGCTCCTTTAGGAGTATGTTCATGAGAACCCCAGAAACAGATCTTCTTCCTTGAGTTGTCGAGAGTACTTCCCAAGACAGTTTTTGCTCTTCTTCCTTCTCCAACTTCAACAGTGCTCCACCCCTGGGTGTCCTTTTTTTTATGGGTGCCGGGATGGAACCTCTTGGGTATTCAGGCAGGTCTGTTTCTTCAGAGCCCCATTTCAGCATATCGAGGGCTGCCGGGTGGCTCATATCTGTTCCAAACTTTGCTAAAGCAGCACTGTGTTTGGCCATTAAAGCTGTCTCGCTACCTCCGAGTAATTCTTGTTGAAAATTCTCCAGTTCCTTTTGTCTTCTATCCTCATGCTTATCAATCTTTTTCTTCAAACTCTTTGAAGCGGTAGACATCATTTTTCCAATGGCTACAGGGTTTGTCTCCTTTGTTTGGACAGAGACTGCTGGAAGAGTATCCTCTGGGAGTGGCCCTGTTCTGGCCTCAGGGATGTCTCCATCAAACTGACCCCTTTCAATGAGCGCTGCCATATAAAGAGGATCAACTTTGAGACCCCCTTTGCCCCCACGGGATACGAAACCACCTGCCATGGCTGCAAAATTCTCTTTTTCCTCGTCACTATACCCTACAAGAGAAGAGATCACCTGAGAAGATGCCTTTGCTAACTTGACTTCCAAATCAGGTTGTTGGATCATCAGCTCCATCAACTGTTCCATGCCCTCTGCCTGACCAAGATCCCCTCTTTTCACTGCTTCCAACACGGAAAAGATCTCTGGAGTCTCTTTCATTATCTTTCCGGTTAGGATGTGCATGGCATCTGCTAAGGCTTTTTCCTCACTCATTGTCTTCTACTCCTAGGGTAATGGTAGCTCCAGGCTGCACTTTTTTTGCTAGGTCCGGCTCCCAAGCATCCAATTTCTTCTCTGGTGTTGGAAGTGGGCCATCTCCTATGATAATACCCTGGGAAGGGAAAGGAGTGTTCCCCAAAGTGGGGTGCTCGAATGGTTTTGTTTTTGTTTCTTTGTCAGGAGCTACTCTTACTTCTTCCTCAGGGATCTCCTCTATTGGAGGCATCAAAGCTTCGGTCTCAATAGCGAAATCTTCATTTGCCCTTTGTTGTGGATCTGGGAGATTGAGTCTCTTTCCTTTCAACTCTGCCAAACGTTGACTTGCCCCGTCCACAGAAGTGGTCACATTCAGTTTAGCCAGCTCTTCAACGCCATCCCTGATCTCAATCTCCCCTGGCACTTCCCAGTCCCCTCTTTTATTTGCAATCTCGATTCTAAGGGCCTGTCTCCTATTATCCTCAAAGTCTACCACCATGAAATTCTTGATTTGGCTGGGGTCCAATTGAAGAGGGTTCAGGAGTCTGTCTGGCTGAGCTGCAACCCGCCTCGAAAAAAGATCATTTCTTCCTTCAGCATGCCTGCACTCTGAATTCCGGCAGTCTTTGCAAAAGAACTTCTGGAAAGCAACATAGTCTTTTTTCTCTGTCTTGACACTGGAGATACATTCTTCTAAGAGATCATTCATTTTTTTCTTCCATATGAGCGGGGGAGAGCGCTCATTGTTGGGATATCCATTGTTGGGGTCACGATCTCCCCGTCCAATGATACCAGAACCGGCACATGAGTGCGAACTTCATGTGTTCTTGCATGCTTACACCCCAAGCATTTGGCTTCCAGCATCTTGAGCAAACCACACTCCTTTTCCCAGACTTGGGCTCTTTGGAAATCAAGGGGATTGATCTCCCCGGAACTGAAGAGCTTCCCAAGAGTCACCCCTTTTTGAGAGCCAAGGACTCCAGCTCTTGTAGGGAAAGTTTTCCAATGGGCACAAATCAGAGAGGTCTTTTTACCATCCCTCTGGATATACATGGGAGACATCATACTGCATTTCCAATCTTGAAGAAGGAAGAACCTAAAAAGACAAACACATGTCCGCTGACATACAAAGGGCCTTCCTGGTCTTTGTTATAGTAGGATAACCAGTCATCTAGGCTCGTTCCATCAGCAGTTTCCAAGTGGAGCTTTTGAGTCCCACCTTCTTTAGCTTCTGCGATCACCTGTGCCAAAGCACCCAAAGTTCCTAAGGTAAGAGGCCCCGACAGTCTGAAATTGATAGCTCCATGAGGTGTAATCCCCTCGGTTCCAGGTAGTACCTCTCTGGGGGTTAGCATCTCTTGGGTCTTCTCTGGAGGCTTCTCTGGAGGCTTCTCTGGAGGGGCATCAGATGAAGTTGTAGGAGGATCATCCATTTCCCAAGGGTGGCGCTCCTCTTCCTCAGGTTCCGCTGGAGTTGTTGGCTTCTGCTCCTCAGGAGGAGTTTCTTTTTCAGAGGACTCCACGGGTGGTGCTGGTTTTTCTTGAGGGGTTTCCTCAGATACTTGGGCCACAGGCTTTTGAGAAGTGGCCAATTCCAAGGAATAATTCTCCAAAAGGTTAGCTCCACCAAGAGGGAAAAATTCCTTGAGCTTGTCGGGCCACATATCTAGAGATTCCCATGTAACCCCCTCTGGTAGCTCTTTACCTTTGTAGAATTTTTGGTTTCCAAGGAACTTGACCTCTCCGTGAAGGATAGAGTTCAAATCCCAGGGGACCGACCAGTTTTCCCCCATCTCCACATCACAAGTCAATGGGACCGGCCAGTTCAAAGCCTTGATCATATTGTTATTGGTCATCAACTCCCTGAGAAGTGGAATTGCTTCTTCCAAGACATCCTTGTGAATGGTGAACACCAGCTCATCATGCATGGTGGTGACCAATCGAACCTTGTCCAGCCATCCACGCCTATCCAGCTCCAGGAAAAGGACTCCCATGGCGATTTTAGTGATGTCCGCTGACGTTCCTTGCACGGGGCCATTCACAGCATTACGCTCTGCTTTTGATCTCCACCCACCATCTGGATTATCAATATCAGGCACTGGGTAAATACGTTGAAAAGCGGTTACCACGAATTTCTTTTCTTTGGCAAAGGAGTGTTGTCCTCCCCACCACTTTCTCAATCCGAGATAGGCTAAATCGAACAGCCTCTTAATCCGATTGCCTTCATTCCTATTGACCCCTGTAGAAACAGAAACGGCACCTCCCCCACCACCATAACTCAAGGCAAAGTTTGCCCCCTTACCATTCCCTCGGAGCTTTTTCCACTCAGGCTTCTCTTGAGCTTCTTTGCCATAGATATTGATAGCAGTGAGAGTATGGATGTCTCCAATTTTATCAGACCCGCAGTTAGGGCATCTTGCTGGCGGCGGATCTGGGGTATCTTTCCCATTCCCTCGGGGGAAAGTACGGTCACAGTTTGAGCAATGGAAAAACTCTGCCAACCACAAGGGCTCCTTACTCAAATTGGTTACAATCCGCAACTCCACACCCGAATAGTCAACTGCTACTACTACATGACCTTCTGGAGCAATGACAATCTCTCTGATACGAGCCATGCACTCCGGTCGCTCTGGGTCATAAGTGGATGGAATTCCTTGCCAGTTTGTCTTGGGGTGTCCCGCCATTGCTGACTTTTTACCCGCAGGGGTGGCGAATCTTCCAGTGTCTGTACCTTGTACCTTGAAGTTAATCCTAATTGTGTTATCTGATTTTTCTGCACTTCTTAGGATGGGAATCAGGTATGAACCCAGAGCTTTTTCAATAGTTCTGAAACGTTTAATGAACTGCAAGAAAGGAACTTGCTTGCCATAGTGCTCAAATAGCTTTTCCATGGCCTTTTGATTGGTAGCTACCTGCCCTGATTTTTCTGTCCTTTCCAACCCAGGGACTTCCAATTCATCCAACAACGTCCCTAATTGCTTTGGGGACTTGATGTCATATACAGGAGGCCATTCCCGGCCCCTTTTCTGAATCTTCACTTTAGGGTCAGGGTACTGACTCTTGGCATTTCTTGTTGCCACGTCCAATTGATCTGTATACAAAGACCCCGGATCATTTGGGTCAAAAGAGTTATTCAGGATTTTAAAAGTTCCTGGAGTGATATCTCTGCCCAGCATCTTGGAGGACTGTGCATAGATATCTGTGACAATCTCAAACCACTCTTTTTGGCCAACTACAATCAGTTCCCACACCTTTTCCATATCAATGTGGATTCGATTACGCTCCATCCATCTGGTAGAGGTAATGCAGGCCTTCTCAATCCCGTAGACGTTTTTTTGGGTGAATCCGTGAGAAGGAGTCAATACCTCAGGGGCGAGTACTTGATACAGCAACCATGTGCAAAGGACATCTCCTCCCACATACCATTGTGTGACAATGTCCTCAGGATCTAAGTTGGCAAAGGTCTTCCCCTTAGGGACAGCCTCATTAAACTTGATCATGATGATGCCCAGTCTCTTTTTAACCTGATCCTTCAAACTCAAATTCTTGGACCGGGAGTCCAAGAGATGGGCTAAAACCATAGTATCTTCCCAAGTGTCCGGCCTCTTCCATCTGCCAAATCTTTCACCCAGACCTGGGAATTCCAAGAATTCTTGGTCAAACTTGGCATTATGGAAAATGGCCCTGGTCTGACGTTGGTGGGTGGCTTTGATCAGTCTTTTCAGCTCTGGGGTTACAACCGACCAAGGAATATTACTGTTGAGCAACTCCTCAGTGCCATCCAAAGCTGTTGACACGTGCCCTACTGGAATATAGTAGGCAGTTTTTCCATCTGGGGAGAGGCCGATCCCTACAATACTATCAACTGTCCTCCCCACATCATTCAAAAAGAACACCCGGTTATCAAGACCTGTGGTCTCCAGGTCCATTGCATACAGACCAGACTCAATGCAATGATCTACTGCTTCTGCCAGATTCTTCTCTGTGCAGAGAACAAATTTCTTCTTCTTGATCCAATCCCGGTTAGCCAGGATTTTTTCCTCTCCCCTGAATGAATCTACCAATGAATCATAGGACTGAGTCATGCCAAGCTCCTTTAGAGAGAGAATTCTTCTCCCTCAACAACAATCACATATCGGTCTTCTTTCCAAGCCAGGGCTACCACACAAGCAGCAAACTTGGCGTCAACTCCCAAAGCTGGGGGGCTGTAACACTCTGGCATGGCTGGACAGGGATGACAGATCTTTCCATCTGCCATAATACAATCACGGATCTCATTACAAACCCGAAATCCCTTTGGGATTTTTTTCAATAGTGCATGTGGCGGAGGCCCAATCTCTTGCATCAACATTTTGCTCTCCCCGTGAAGAGCATTGGATAGAACTTCCCCTGAAACCTTTGCAATTTCATCCCCCCAAGGAGTTCCCTGTAGAGGGGCCAATTGGCCCCAAGGATCATCTCCAATGGGGGTTGGACGTAGGACTTTCACATCAGGGAAACCAATTCCCTTGACAGTGAAAAGAGCTATTTTGTCGAGCATTCCGCTGCTTCTTTCACTCTTTTTTGTATTTCTGTCCTTAAAGAAGTCATGAGCAAACGCCCATCCATCTCTGAGATCTTTTCCTTGAAGACCCAAAAAGCAATCTTGTCAAAAGCTTCCCACCATGTCAACAAAGATTTCAAAGGACTTGAGCGTTCTGCTGTCAGGGTGCCCAAAAAAGTTTCCAGCCGGGTCTTATCATCCTGAAATGTTTTTTGCGGGTTCAGAGTACTCAGGATCTCTTCTTTGGGAGTAGTTTTTCTTTCATAAGTTTCCCCATCCTCCCAAGGCAATGGGCTCAGACCAAATTTTTTCTCAAGGAGATCTATGGATTCCATAAATCCTAGATCCTCTTTGTCCCGAACAGTATCGATGAGATCCCGAGATTTAGAACATGCCCAACAATACCAAGAATTTGTTTCAGGGTATACTCGGGCTGAAGGTTTCACATCACGCCCATCACCGTGCAAGTCACAGGAGAATTGCTGCTCCCGGTCTCCTCCCCCTGGTCTGATTGCATACCCATAGTCCACCAGAAGATCCACTATAGAAAGTTTCTCATTGAGTCTGGTTACTCTGGATTGGGTCCTAGTCATCGTCGCTACCCATCAAAGACATTATATCAATCTCATTTCCAACTGCCTTATTGACAGAAGACCTATCAAACTCATTACCCTCAGGATCAAAAGTTAGGAGGTCCATGCAAGGGAGAATTTTTCGGCAGTGGAACTCTACCCGAGCCTCAAACAACTCAAAAGGTTGGTTGTCTCTTGATTTCAGGTTTTGGAACTGAACTCGGTTATTCTTCCTCAGGTCGTCATCAATCCAGGAAGAGGTCACCACATCGCCGGAGCGCTCACACTCATTAGCATAGGACAGATGTGTCAAGTTGTACTGAGCCCTTCCCGTTTTCTTTTTGATCTTGAGGGCTTCTTTGTACCCCTCTCGGTTGATCTGGAACAAGATCAAAACTGCCATCCCTTGCCCCCTGTTGAAGCTCATGGCTAACTTCTTCATATCCCGGACAACTTCATTCAAACGCTCTGTTGTCGAGGGGATCCATTTTCTGGACGCCATGAGTCCAGCATGATCTACAACCAACAACCTGAAAGGGCTTTTCGTGTAGATCAATTGGGCTTTATGCTGAATATCTGCAACAGTGAAATCTGTTTTATCTGGGTTGGCCACCTCGATATGGATCTTCCCATAATCAGAGGATTTGGCCCAAGGCTCTCCCCAAGGAGAGATGCTGGCCAAAGAGATCTCTCCTGTGGACGGGTCAGTAAAAGGCTCTCCTGTATCTGGATGGTGATCCAAATCCACCACTGATCCCTCGAAATCTGGAATCACATACTCAGTGAGAAACCTTTTTGCATTTTGGTGCCATTCATGAAGTTTCCCATCTCGAATGAACTCATAGGGGAGTCCCACGGAATCTGAGGGGTCCGCTTGGAGCCCCAGGAAATACCGGATCAGCCTGAATTTTTGGTGGCTGGAGTGCATACTGAACAGGATTCTACGGCATTGGAGATATGGCATCTCCAGAGAAAAGAACAAACTGCTCTGAAGGTAAAACACTGACTGGTTATACACCCAGTTCAAAGCGAACAGAGATTTCAATGCCCCTGTGAAACCAGCATGCACCCAAAGCTCATAGCGTCTGGCCCCATTGAGCCCGCTATCCATTTGTGGAAGCCCTGTGTGCTGCCCCACTCCGGCCAGAGGGTCTGACTCCACCTTCTCATACTCTGTCAAAAAGTCTTCACCATCATGTGTAACCTCGCCACTCAAGCGAGATCCAATGATTGGGGAGATGATCTCATGGGATTGGTCCAAGACAAAATGGAGAGCATCCATTGGACCCTTGAGGAATTTCTTTTCTCTGCCTTCCTTGATCTCCAAACCGGTCCCTAGGATGGAGCCCGCAGTCTTCAAGAGTTCTGTGGTTTCCCGCATCCTTCTTTGCTCGCCCAGGTCAATCAGACGGATTTCAAAGTCTCCCCGAACGATTGCAGGCAAGTTGGAAAGGTGGTCCAGTCTATCGAGTACAGTATCTTCCCCCCTGTGGTGGAAATGGTTCTTTAGGGTAATGGCTTCAGGGACATGCTGATGGGCTTGGACAAATTCTCGAATGAAAGTCCAGATAACTTGGTCTTCCAGGGTTTCAAACGAGAGACCAGAATCATTCAACAAAGACCAATTGCGTAAGAGTTGCTTGCCATCATCTGTTGGAGTGGCAAGAAACGTGGACCGTAATAGTGTTTTCATTTAGTTGCCCCCAAGCGTATTCTTTTTAGACTTTCCATTTCCAGTAGAGGAGGAGGCGGAGGCGGCGGAAACCAAATCGAGGGCTTTCCAGGATTCTATCATAGCCTGAACCTCTGCGCTGAATGTGAGGTGGCCATCAGTGAAAGGATATGCTGGGTTATCTATAATCCAGAGGGGTCTCCCAGAAAACTCCCGAAGTTGAATCACTTCCGCCATAACTTCAGGCATAGCTGAATTCCTGGCCCTTTTGAAGCCCAGAGCTACAACTAGGAGGCGCGGGGGCTCTACAAGCTCAGAGAGGGAGTGGAACTGAGCTTTCTCTCTCCGCCATCGAACAAGGCCGACATCTGCATCAAAAACATCCTCATCAGGGATGTCAATCAGCCATGCATCCATCAACTCTGCATCAGATTTGATGAGGAAGAACCAATTAGGGCTCTGTGCTAATGCCACTCGACGGAGATGACTGCGGAAAGTGGACAAAGAGGCCTTTATCCACAGATTGTCCTCTGTTAAGTTGGCTAAGGGAGTCCTCTTGATGTTTTTTGCCTCACTCAACCCAACCCAACCCTTTTCCATGTTCATGATCTTCTCTCTGATCATGACACAATCACAGATCCTAGTGATTTCCCCCACAGCATATTTTGGTCGCTCTTCTGTCGGTACCTGAGTGACACCACGTCCCCTACAGCGGGGACAATCAGGTTGTCCATTTCCCAAAGGATGATTTGGGTTAGCCATTTTTTAATTGCTCCTATTCGCATCTTTTTTCAGTTCAGCCAAAATCTCTGCATATTCACTCTTGCCCTGTTCCAGGAAGTCTCCCTCTCTCCCAGGACCGGCTTTCTTGATCTTCTCCCCCAGCACAGCCTCCACAAGTTCCATTTTCTTGTCAAGAACTTCCAGAACACGGTGGTCTACTGTTTTCCCTCCCTTTCCTGTTCTGCCCCCTGAACCCGCTCCCTTACGCCGAGCAACAAGATGGAGGACATAACAAAAGTCATGGATAGACCCAATTCGAATCATTCTCCCCAAGAGCTGTAGAAAATCTCCAGCAGACCAAGGGGTATCAAAACAGATCAGAGCCTTTGCCGATTGGAGGTTCAATGCCTCCAAGCCAGCTGCCGTGATGCACATCACTCTTTCAGGTTTCTTTGGGTTTTGGAAAGCTTCTTTTGCCTTTTCCCTCTTGGCGCTATTCTCTTTCCCCGTTACTCTGACAGCCTTGATTTTCTTTTTCGCCAGCTCTTTCATGAGAATGTCCACCATCTTACTAAATCTAGTATAGATAATGACATTTTCGTCTGCAAACTCCCCTTCTGTCAGCAGATCCAGAAGGTAATCAACTTTGGGGGATTTCCCTTCCAAACCAATCAAACCAAGATGGTTGACAATCTCTTGGCAGTACGCAATTGCAGTGAGAGGTGAGGTTTCCTTGAAGATCTCCCCCTCTTTGGCAGTGACCATTTCCAAGAGCCCCGTTAGGGAGTCTTTGTACTTTTCCTCCTGCTCTGCGGTAATCTCTATTTCTATCTTTTTGGAGATCAAAGCAGGGAGATCCTCTGCTACTTCATGCTTAGAGCGCCCCAGGAAGAAGGGCTCAATCTTTGCCTTGAACTCCTCAATCTGCTCTTTCCTGTACCCAACCACAATGGGGATCATGCCCTTTTTGATCCTGATCATTTTTGTCATGCAATAGTAGAGCATGAACTGATTTTTGGTCATATTGAACAGACCGGGCCGAATCACTTGATAGATCCCATACCCCTCCAACAATTGGTTCTTGATTAGAGTGGCAGTGAGCCCCCAGGCACTGGATGCTTGTGTGGTGAGGTAATGGCAGACTTGGTAAACTACTGTTTTGGGGTTTTTGAAAACGGTACACTCATCAAAAACAATTCGGTAACTATTCCAATTCTGTATTTTCTTGAAATCCTGGACCACTGAACGATAGCTGGAGATGAAAACCGCAGGCTTGTCATAAGCTTCAAATTCACTCCTGATCTTGTCTCTTTTTTTAGGGGTGCCCAGGCAAAGGAAAGTTTTGATCCCAGTGGTAAACTTGGGGATCTCTGTTGCCCATTGCCCAGCTGCTGTTACCGGAGCCAAAATGAGGATCTTTTTCTTTGGGTCCTGCTCCAGAATGTAGCACAGTGCAATAATGACCTCCAGTGTTTTTCCTAGCCCCGTATCATCCCCCAGTACAAACCGATTCATAACCAGCAAATGGATGATACCTTGGATCTGGTAGTACCGGACTACCAAGGGTTTCTCATCCCCTGAGAAATCTGTGTAAGTTTTTTTGAGGTGAATAAGAGGCTTGAGGGCTAGATCCTTCCTCTCTCTGAGCTGTCTTAGTTTTAACAGGTTCTCTTGAACCCGTTGTTCTTCTCTGATTTTGGCAATGCTGTCAGCACGGGCAGGAGAGATTTCATTACTCATCAAGTGACTCCAATGGTGGATGTTCGCTTAGACTTACCCCAAAAACACACAAAAACGCAACTTTATCTGAGAAATCCGCAGGAGTTATTCAATCACTTTGTTCTCTTGGGTCAGACGGCCCTCACACCAAGGACAATTACGACCCCATTCCCAATAGAAAACTTCACACTCTAAAATTTGAAGGTCTCCAACCCACCCGCACTTCTCTTTTCCCCCCTCAAGAATCTTGCTGTCAAGAACATGAGGACAATGAGTCTGAACCCGCATAGAAGCTCCAATTAAAACAGGAAAGAAAGGACGGATGACATCAGGTCTCCACTGGAATAGCGGTTTGGTCGCTCCCTGACCTTTTTTCTGACTGCAAGGGTGAGGTAGCTCAACGCTGCACTTTGCCGGACTCCCTCAGGGATGAAGGGCTCCGCTTCCTTTAAGTGTGCTTTTACCGCTTTATCAAAGAAAGCCAGTAAAGTAGCCATCAGTTTGGTCTTGACCCAGAGAGCCGTCTTGTCAAGTAACAGGTCAAGCTTCTGCTCATCTTCAGCAGTAGGGGGAGGCAATAAGCCATCCCGATAGGGAGGAACTTTTTCCCCTAGGGTCATAATGTCCCGAGCGATAGCCAGGGGCATTTTCCTTTTTGAGGGCAACATCCAATTGGAGCTTTCCTCAAAAAACACAAAGTAGATGTATTGGGCATACTCCAAAGGATAATTTGCCGCACGGGCCTGGATAATCAACTGTTTACTGATCTGCCCTGAAGTGGATAGAAGAGAATCTTCAAAGTCCTTCAGCACTTGGGTTACAACATCATCAAGAGACTTGATCATTTCTTCTCTCCAATAACATCCGCAACAATTCTGCCGGGTGCGTCAATTCTGAAAAAAGCTCCCACTGGAGACCTCACAACTTTAATCCCACCGTGTGTGGAAATCACAAGTTCCCAGTTAGGAATAGAAAGATTTCCATTTGTTGGAGAGCCCTCAGCTTCTTGTGGGGGATTCATCCCCTTAAGCTCTTCTGCCAGCTTGTCAACCTCTACTCTTTTGACCCCAAAAGACTCCAAAGCTCCTAAAGTACGGGGGCCAATGTATCCATCAATGGCTCCACAGTTTCTCCCAATCCTATGGAGTTGCGCTTGAATGAAATGCTCTGTCCCTCTTGTTCCCTTCCATCTGCCTGCATCCACTTGAGCCGTTGCACAAACAGAGGGCCAAGCCAAATGCCCCCTGCCTTCTGCCAGCAGACGGTCATAGAGAGGCTGCCATGGCCCCAAATAATGGAAAACATATCGAGAAGGGAGATCTGCTATAGGGTATCTGGAGAGAGGGGTAAACCGGAGAGGGACAGCTAACCCCCAAAGAGCATTTAGGTCACTCTGTGGGGATCCTTCATATTTGTTGTGCAGTTTTAACCATACTTCTCTTCCAGCTGGAATTAAAGAAGCATCCTCCTGAACATCTGCTTTTTCAGAGGCAGGTCCCGTTAAAAGAAGAGTCCAATTACCAATCTCCTCGATTTTCTGGTACAAAAGGTCCATTGCTTGGGCTGTGTCCTCAGACAACAGCAAACCCTTGTAATTGACCAATTTCTCTCTTTGCATTCAAACCTCTACAGGGCTTTAGGTATAGGTGGATTACCCGCTCAGATCTCCAGGAACTTTCCCCACTCGAAATCTGGGTTCTCTTCCATTCTAGCATACCCGAATGGGTTGCAAACCAATCTTGTAGGCCCCACCTTGAAATCATGAGAGCTATGTGTGTGGCCATAGATCCACAACGCAGGCTTAGTCTCCGTCAACAGGGGTTCCACATCTGAAACAAAGAAAGAATTCAAAGGGGAATTCCACCATCTCGGATCTGTGCCCATCAACAGAGGGATGTGGTGGGTTACCACAATATCCCCAGGCTTAACAGCGTGTTGGAGGTAACTTTTGGAGGCACCATGCTTATCAAACACCCAGGGGACAAACTTTTCAATGAGATGGAAATCGTTGAGGTGGTCTCGATAGGGGCGAGATTCCTCTGTATCGGGAAACCAAAGAGTGGCTCCATGGAAAGTTCTCCCCCCAATCTTGACAGAAGAGTCCTCCAACCAGTGCAAATTAGAGAGTTGTCGGCTGAGGGCTGACCTTAAGGACTCAATCTCCTTTGGGGAGGTCTGATAAAACTCATGATTTCCAGCCACATACACTACTTGAGGGTATCTTTTGCACAGGGTCTGCAAGATTGACTCTAGACCCCAAAAAACCCCAAGATCCCCGGCACAAACAAAGACATCCACCTCTTTCTTTGGCTCTTCTTTCTTCGGTTCAGCATCTACTACAGTAGTGACAGCACCACTATTTATGAGATCCTGGAAAGGATTAGCCAGAACCTCTAAAGCGGATCTCCCCCGATCCATATGGAATTCTGTGTGTAGGTCGCTAGCAAACTGGATGCATGGAGACATGGATTCCCTCTCTTTCCATTACTTTCTGGAGACTATCATAGGGTCAACAATTGTCCACCTTTTTCTTGCTTTTTTGAGCCTCCTCCAATAGATTCTCTATGAAACCCGCTTATTGAGTTGTGTTTCATTAAAAGGAACGACCATGCGTGAAAAAACTGCCGACAAAGTGGTACGGATGTATTTCAGGAAATTAGCTGATCAAGGGAAAAAGGAACTGGTGAAAAAACCACCCCTTGATCCCTATGGCTCTCTCATTTTCTTCTCCATTGCTTATGGGGCGTTCACTCAGTATACTGCTGAGTTGTTCAAATCTGAGTCTCAGTTCCTTAAGGACAGGGAATTCCTCAATTTGATGGAATCTGGGGACAGAGTGGTAAAAAAGGTTGCTCCTTTGCTCTTGACCTACACACGAAGCTATGCTTCTCCCTTTGTCAAAAAGAATGTCGCTAGACTAAAAAACATACAAAACCAAGCTACTATCGGGAAAGCACCGACAGACATAGTTCTGAGTAACTCTGCTTTGTATTCAGTTCTTCTTCCTTTTCTCCATAGAAAACCAAAATTCTTGAAGGAACTCTTCCCCCCTGATGCTAAGGGCAGCCCCTATAACCAGATGCTGAAAGTGGGCCGCGCTGTGGCATCCGCAAAAGATGCTCAGTCCTTGCTCTTCCAGCTCACAGCGGTTAGCCCTCCCCCCTCTATGGTTATCATAAGAGGCTGGGTAAAAAGGGCTGCTAAATGGGTTACCAAAGTAGGCAAGTTGGACACTGAAGTCCTAATGGAGGACGCTGACAAAGCAAAAATACTGGCGAGTGACCTTAGAGGAATCGAGAGGAAAAAAGAAACCGTCCCTTTTGATACGCCCGAAGGGGCTAAACTTGAACACGAAAGGCTCGAAACATTAGAAAAAATTGACACCTTGGCACAAGAATCCACAGATCCCAGTGTTATCCTGGCCACGGTTGCTTCCGGGGCAAAACCCAAGGATAACTACAATACTGCTACAGGCAGGAAATTAGGGCATACCCCCGAACAAGAAAGGGCAATGGAGGAAGAGGGGAAGACCCTCATTGCTGCTGGGGCAGGTTCTGGGAAATGCATCAGAGGGGACTTCTTGGTCCAGACAGAAAATGGATTCATCCCTATTTCAGACATTTGTTCTGGCCTAGATGCTGAACAAGAACAACCCCATCAAACCACTATTCATGGGATGGCAGGCCCGGAACAAACGAGTCACATTTACTTTGATGGTATCCGCCAGACTCTAAAAATGGAAACCACTCGGGGGTATGAGATTGAGGGGACCCATAAGCATAAAGTTTTGATCCTCCAAGATGGGGAAGTCGCTTGGAAGGAACTCCAAGAAATTGAATTAGGAGATATAGTGTGCCTGGACAGAAGGCCCGGTCTGTTCTCTTCTACCCCATTTCAAAGAGAAGAATTCTATTACCCCCCGTATAGAAACAGTACCTGTGATACAAAAATCCCCAAGAGTTTGACTGAACAAGTAGCCTCTCTGTTAGGTTACATTGTCAGTGAGGGGTATATCAGGAAAGACTGTTGGGGTGTACACTTGACAACTACCTGTGAAGAACAACTGGATTTCTACCAAAAAGCCATGAAAGGAATCCTTACCTTTTATGGGAGAAGGGATGAAAGAAAAGTTCTTCAATATGTTGTTGAATTCCATAGACACGCTGATATACAGTCCCTGATGAACTTTGGTCTTACTAGAGCCGGGGCAAAAGATAAAGAGATTCCTTTTGGGGTGCTCAGATCCCCCAAACCAATTATTGTTGCTTTCCTCAAAGCTCTCTTTGATGGAGATGGGAGTGTTGAGTCTAATGTAGTCAGCTATGCTACAGCTAGTTCAAAATTAGCTGCCCAGCTCCATACCTTACTCCTGGCTTTTGGAATCCCTTCTCGGAAGAGATTCCGGGATAACGAGAAAGCGGGGGCATGGCATCTCACCATCGGAGGAAGTGGGCTCCGTAGATTCAAATCTGAGATTGGATTCAATTTAACAGAAAAGAAGAATAAATTACATGCTTTAGCCCAAAGGAATGAGAATACAAATATTGACCTCATCCCAGGAGTCGGTTCTTTTTGTATGGCTGTGAAAGAGCAATACAAAAAAGAACATGGGACCAGCAGGACCAAAGATGAAGGATATGGGACCTTAAAATGCATCAGCAATGGTTCTAGAAGACCTTCTTTCCATACCTTGAAACAATTCCTGTCCTTCTATCCTGTTCAAAGTCCTGAGTGGTCTCTCTTGCAAAGTCTAGCAGAAAAAAATTGGTTCTTTGATTCTGTAGAGGAAATACAAGACTCTGAAGCGGGGGTCTATGACTTTGTTGTACCCGAAACCCATTCGTTCTCTGCTGGGGGTTTCATTAACCATAACACCCGAGTCCTAGCATCAAAGATAGCTTACCATATAGTAGAAAAGGGGGAGGACCCCACCTCCATCCTGGCTACCACATTCACAAAAAAAGCAGCTGCTGAACTTATGAAGAGAACTGCCAAATATGGAGCTGTCATTGAAGGTAAAATTGCTGAGCAGGGCTTCGGAACTACTCACTCAGTAGCCGGGAAGATCCTCAACAACCAAGCCAGATCATTCAGGCGCTCCAAGTACTTGGGGAAGAACGAAACCTGGAAGCAAAACATGATTCTCCGTCTAGCGATGGAGCAAGTTCAGAAGATCCCCACCTCTTCAGTTTCACCACCTCCTCCCCCTAAAAGTTTCTGGGAGGATGTTCAAAACAATGCTCTTGAGTCCTATGAGGATGCTGTTGAGCAAGGTGTCGAAACAGCAGAGAAGCTGGGTCCAGCTGCAACCTTCCCAGAGACTTTGGAGAGGGCACTCCCCTACCTCAAGGGGCTAAATCAACATTGGAGAGATCGACAAATTCAATTTATCGGGAGCCTTATCCAAAGAAGAGCAGTCCCGGAGAAGATGTCCATAGCACAGGTCTCTTGGCTGTATTCAATCCTCAAGGATCTGCCGCCACAACTGAACATCACATACCAGTTCCCTACTCACTTGCAAGAAGCAGCTGAAGCTGAACAAGCAAAAAGGAAAAAGAAGGGACGGAGCAGGGATCCAGAGTTTGCAGAGCCTTCCAAAAAGAAAAAGGATGAGGCTCTTAGGCAATATCGCTCTTACCTGAAGCCCCTCAACCAGTGGTTCAACCTTGGGAGACCTTTGGTCAAAGACAACAAGCCAGAATCGGCTGAGGATGACCCCAAAAAAGAAGAGGATTCGCCCCCAATCCCATTGGGAGAATTCCGTAATGCAATCAGCATCCTAAAGGGAAAAGGCCTAACCCCAGCAGAGGCATGGCACGGCATGGGACCCTATGAACAAGGTTCCAGCGAAGCCGCCGTCTATGCCGCCTATGAGTTCCTCAAGGGGAACAAAGGCGAGCCCGACTTCCGTAATGTCGGAGACATGGATGACATTCTAATTGATGCAGTGAAAGCTCTGATCGGGGATGAGAATGTCAGAAAGCAACTGCAAAGTAGGTACAAAACCATTCTGGTCGATGAAGCACAAGACCTGAACAGAGTTCAACATTTGCTGTTTGGCTTGATTGCCGGATATCTGAACCCAACAAATTTGAAGCCCAATGAAGACGGCTCCATGACTGCTACTACATACTCGTTAATTGGTGACGATAAACAAGCTATCTACGAATTTAGAGGAGCGGATCCCGATGAATTCATTAACAAATCAGACCTGACAGAAGGAGACGAGGAATTCAAAACTCTCCTCTTGGAGACCAACTTCCGCTCGGGAGAAGCTATTGTAGAATCTGCAAACCGTCTCATCAAACACAATCAGAAGCAGGTTCCAATGGTTTGTAAAGCTCACCCAGATCGTAATGGTAGTGGTGAAATTGTTTCCCGCCCTGTGCAGGATACAGCAGAGGCCGCAGTCTCAGTGGCAGTGGAAATTGATGCCCTCATGAAAGCAGATGATGCTGTCAAGTACCAGGACTTTGGGGTAGCCATCAGATCTAATGCTGAAGCTTTCCATTATGGCGTTCAGATGCTTCAACGAGGCATCCCTTTCCGCTCCAATGCCCGGTTCTTTAACGATGCCAATTCCAAGGCCATCATTGGCTGGTTGACCATCCATGAACAGGGGCCTAATGGAGACGCCCAACTCATCAATAAGTCCCTCAGAGAGGCAGCTAGGGCTCCTGTGAGCAAGATTGGGGTCACCTTCTGGGACAAAGTCACAGAACTGGCCAAAAGGGATGGAGAGCCGAACTGGCTCAAATGGCTCTTGGACATTGACAACTATGGAACAGAGAACTGGAGAAAAGTGTACTCCCGAGGTCAATGGCTTGAGATTGCAGAGGATTTCATCGGTAACATCCACAATGTAATGGGACTCACAGGAGATCCATCTTTCCTTATTGCAGACCTCCTGGAAATGGAAGGCACCAATGGAAAGAGCATGAGAGAAGCTTTGATTGATTCTGTAGCTGACAATGATGAGATCATGGGGGAACTCTCCGCCCAAGCCCCAAGAGGCCGGGTGACCAATGATATGGTTGAAGAGGAAGCGCTGTCCCCCATTGATCCCCTAGTCAATTTGGTCAACTCCAGAAAGACCTTGGGAGAATCCATGGAATTCGTTCGGAAACTTCAAAGAGTGAATGAAAAGATCTCCTCTCTGGACACGGACAAAGAAATTGACAGAGACGCTGTTACCATTTCCACAATGCACGGGTGGAAAGGTTTGGAGTGTCCTAACTTGTATGTTCCCTTGGTTGGTGGTAAGTTCCCCAGAGCTGGAGAAACCGGAGTTGCTGAAGAAGGCCCCGCTCTCTGGTCTGAGCGGAGACTTGCATATGTGGCGATCACAAGAGCTGAGCAAAGGTGTGTCCTTCTAGACATCCCGAATCCCAAGTTGGGGTTCCATAGCCAATTCCTTAGTGAATCCTGCCCCGCCCAGGAAGAAGTGGCCCCCCATGAAGTAGTTATAGAAACTACCGAGATGGAAAAACAAGGGATGCTGGAAGAGTGGGATGAATAATGAATACCAACCAATTCAAACGGAAAGAATGGCTTGACCACTACCGGTGGACGGTATGCACAACATGCCAGCACAACATTTACCATGAGCCCTCTGTCAACCAAATTTCCAATGACCGGTGTGAAGAATGGACCATCATGCCAGGAGAGCTTTGGCAGGGAGACTGTTATGATTCCCAGTTCAAAGCTCACCGGACTCAATGTGAAGATTTCCTCTTGAAGGATTCGAGTGAAAAGGAATAGTGACCATGGCTATCACTTACGTTGACATCACAAGGGAACAGATTGAGGGCTGGCTGAATACCCTCCAACTCCATGGAAGGTGGGAGCAAAAACCGGGCACTGCTGGGATGTACCTCCTCCCAGTCTCAGATGCTGTGAATGTCCTGTTCTCTTCCACCCTGAAGGGAACTTCTCAATCTATGGGGCATGGGAGAGCAAGTGCTGGATTCCGTTTGGTAAGTGCCATAACAGGCAAAGCTCTCAACAACAAAGCAATGGATAAGAGCCACCTGAAAAGGACCCAGAATTGGCAGAAAACCTGGAAGGCGAGCTTTGATCAAGTCCGTAAAGTGTACCTCAACAGCAAAGAATGGTATGATAACATCGCTGCCATCGAAAACAGAGATGAGTACAAAAGAGACCTGTTAGACCGGCTGAAGATCCTGTCCGAAGGAACTACCTATCCTAAGACCCAAGAGATGTTGGAAAGTTTTGCTGCCCGAGTCCAACAAGGAGGAGTCCTCTCTGTTAAGCAAATGGCTGTAGTGGAGAGGGTAGAGGCAGATAGACAACGAAGTATCTCCTCTGAGCCTCCTCAGGTTGCTGAGACCAAAGCGGAATTAGCCTATGGGAGCGATACTGAACGAGAGTCTCTTTTGGCACGGATGCGTAAGCTTTGGGTGGAAGCCAAAAGAGTCCGTGATAAACGCTTGATGGGTCAGTTGGAAACCATTGCGGATAAGGTCAAAAGACATTCCTCCCTCTCCTCTGGAGAAGAGAATATTATTCTTTCTGGATTCACCAAGTACAGAATTGCTTGCCAAATGAGGGAACTTGTTCAAGGGTCTATGAAGAAATCATAGTCCCCTAACAAGGTCACCTCACATTCCGGCATTTTCACACTGGCCCCCACCCAGACATCCCCGAGGGAGAAGTCGGGTTTGGCTACATCAAATTCTCCCCAACCATCCCCACAATTGAAATTCAAACTGAGAGAAGTAAGGTAAGCCACAGACCTGGGGATTGCTACCAAATACTCTCCCTCAGCGGGTGCCCTGAAAGCAAGGATTTGCTGTGGCGAGGTTGAGCCAGGGAAATAGTGTCGGCACAATACTGGGGCTCCTGAATCCCACTCAAAGCACCTTGAGCTTCCCAAAAAAATGTCATCCGCCGAGAACCACGTATCCAGAGTCCTCCCATCATAATAAGCTTCAGTTCCTTCTGGATTCAACACATGGAGATAGATGTCCTCCAAATTCAGACCAGAGTAATTAAGGGAAATCCAGAGTTCCCCATTGAGAGGGGCATAAGGGCCTTCCACTGCTTCCCATTCCATTTCCTGGTCAATCTCTACTTCATCCTCCATATCTTCTTGGGTAATGGCCTCCTCCAACTCATTTTCCTCTGAAGCTTCCGTTTCTTCCGTGCTCTCAATAACATCCATGGAATCCTCAGATGCCTCGGACTCTTCAGGGGAGTCCTCCTCTGCATGGTCCTCAGCCTCATCCACTTGGTCTTCCTCTACTCGATCAACCGGATCTGGCTTCTCATAGGTATCCCCATCTCCCTCATCCCCAAGGACCTCGGAGAAATCATAGTCCCCACCTTGGTGGTAGAGGTTAACCTCAGTCCCGCAGGAGGCCAAAAACAAAAGGGCCAGAATGAAACTCAAAGTCAAAGTACGCATGATTTTTTTCCTTTCCAAAAAAAAGAAGCCGGAGGAACACCCCCCGGCTTCATAGATAGTTCCATTTCCTACTTACAGCTGCACAATTGTCAGCCCATGTTCCGCCGAGAAGTATTCCCCACCATATTTGGTAAAGGAGAACACCTCTTGGTTTTGGGCATCCAAAGCCCTGTACTTCGCCACATTGCCTTGAGCATCCACTACCTTCTCCAAGACCACGATGGTATCCCAGGGGTTGCCCAAGGAAGTTAAGGAAGAAGGGGTCACTGGGTGTGTGGGAAGTGCTGACACCACGGGACCAATCCCGGTGGGGTCAGCGGATGGGATATGGCCACCCAACTCAGCAATGTTCCCATCGGACATGCCAAAGTAGGGTGCCTCTATGAATGTAAAATCTTCCTCCAACTTGTCCTCCACCAAGGACTCCATCTCTTCGAAGGAGACAAGGCGCATGGCGGAATACAAGGAACCTTTCGGGATATTGTCGATTTCTACCATCTCCCCCCTCCGTCTCCCCGTCGCCGTGAAAATATCACCTGTTGCCCAGTTGACCATCGTTAAGGACCAGGGGCGCTCTCTGTCAGCGATACTTTTTGCGATTTCCAAATCCACAAGCATGTGTTGCTCTCTTTCTTTTGTTGTGAGGGCTACTATTTGCCCGGTTCAATCAAAGGGTACGATTTCCAAAATCTTTGCAGCAGAAGTATCCCTCAACAGGATATCCAGGGCAATTTGAGCACCCTTACGGGTTTTCCATCTCTTGGCTTGTTTCTGGGTCCCTACCCCAAAATTGCCATTCCTCTTGACCCAAGAGATGTGCAGTAGGGATTTGGGGGTCTTGTCTCTGATAATGTACATTTTTTTTCTCCAGTTAGTTGATCCATTCCTTCTATCTCTATTAGCACTAGAGGAGAGGAAAAAGAAACCTTTTTTTCAAAAAGAAACGTTCTTTATGCCTTTTTTTGTAATGAGGAGTTGCCTTGACCCATTCATTGTCAGATCCCCTCTGTCAATCAAAGCCCACAGAGAATCTCTGATCTCGGAGTCAGAAGACCCATATTTTCTCCTTATTGAAGCTATTGGATTTTTGGTGTTCCACCACACCCGTTGAAGAAGAATCTTTTCGAGTTCCTTGGGATTCATATTTTTCCTTCCCGTCTAAAGATGTCTAATTTTACCAAAGGACAAAAAAAGAGCAAACATTTAACCAAAAAAAGCTCTCCTTTGTGGAGGGCTTCAAAAAGTAACTGTCAGAAACGGCTATTCAGGAGTCTCTTCCTTTTTCCCCAATAACCGCTTGAAGACAAGTTCCCATAAACCAACGGCCTCGACACCTGCCATACAGCCCTGAGTTATCGCCACCCTTACTCCTGTCCCGGCTGCCAGAGCAATTGCAACATAGCTCACAATACCGATGCCAGCAGAGATCCAAGGAATATATTGATCAGGCACGGAATTGAGCCAATTTACTCTACGTAAACCCCAAATGACCAGCATGATCAGGAAACCAGCAAAGATAGCCCAATGGCCTCCTTCTGCTGCTTTGATGGCGGCATTCAAAAGCTCCCCTGCTTCCTCTGGGGTGTCCGGGATAACAATCTCTTGCCCAACTGCATCGGGGAGAACCTCAGAAACGACCACCTCTTCATTCACAATGGGGTCATCTTGAGATTGTGCATATGCAGGGTACAAAAAAGAACCCAACAGGATCAACAGGATCAAAACATTTCTTTTCATCAGACTACTCTTTCTTTCCTTTAACACGGGTTAGAATTTCTGCTCTGGTGCCTTTGGTATCTAAACCAAGGCCTCTAGCAATTTCAATCAGTTCCAACTTCTTCTTGCTATCCAGACCCTTTGGTATTTTTCGAGGCTCATAGAGGGGGAGCAAAGAAATAGCCCCAGGTTTGGGAGGGGATTTCTCATAGAGCTTCCTCTCCCCAACCTTAGCGATTAGTCCTTGAATGTGCTCCCTATGCCCCTCTGTCAAAGAAGGGTCTGTGAGAGACCTGCGGAGTTGAGCTTTGTAGGATTTCTCCGCTTTGGCCCGCATCTCAGGATCCAATTCATGTCTCTGCAAAAAAGGCATTTTTATTTACTCTCCAAGGTTCTTTGAGCGTCCGGGTATACAGCCAACTCTACCGCTGAGGGGTCAGGAGTATTGCGGCTAAATCCTCTGAACATTGGCTTACCATTCAACCGGTAGCGGTCTACTGCTGCATAACCTTCACCATAACCAGAGGGGGAAATCACTCCCTGTAAAGTCACCCCGTCACTCACAGTAGTTCCTCCTCCCAGGATTCCCTGAGTGGTGACGATCATCTGGATTTCATCCCCATCAGATGTCTTATGGGGTCCTCCTGCTGGGGCAGACTCCTCATAGAAGTTCCTCACCAACATGGCTCGACAAACCAGAGTCCCGCCCTTCAACACGGGCTTCACGGCGGCAGGTAAACTGTCAGAGACCCAGTCTACAGGACCACCAGGATTATTCCCTGACAACACAAAGGCTGAGGATCCTCTGAATACTCTGAACCTTCTAGTTCCCGTTGGGGTATCCGTTGTCCATGCAGCATAATTCAAAGTGGATGGGGAGGCATCTGCCATCCCAAGCAAACTCCCTGGAGCCCCTAAGAACCGTGTGAACTTCTCTCCAGCATCTGTCATGGGCATCAGAGTCTGTACAGGTTTTGGTCCCCTAGGACTCATCTTCACAGCGGAAGTCTCATCCTGCAAAGGATTCTCACACAAGAAGTCGCTGTCTTGGAGAAGGACACCCAAGGGGAGTCTTTCTGTCATCCCAACGAGTCCTGTCTGGGAGGTCCCATTCCCGGCATTTACCGGAATGTCCACCCCACCCAACAACGGGGAGTAGGACAGAGCACCCATGGGATTTGGCTCATCATTCGAGGAAGCTCCCCGGATGCGAACCAAAGTCTGAGCCAATCGGGTT
>Ga0114918_10000086_pt1 | contig 71458 bp, 51 predicted proteins | sample LantaG_FD_87015 | JGI IMG/M metagenome (GOLD analysis project Ga0114918, IMG submission 87015) | Deep subsurface microbial communities from Baltic Sea to uncover new lineages of life (NeLLi) - Landsort_02402 metaG | ecosystem: Environmental > Aquatic > Marine > Oceanic > Sediment | place... | reverse complement strand
TACGGCGATTGTGGCGGCGGGATTGACGCTTGGGACGGTGACATATCAGTACAGCGACGTCGCTGCCGCGGGTACGGTAATCAGTCAGAATCCGATTGGCGGAACGACGGCATTGGTTGGTTCCGGTGTCGATATAGTTGTATCGCAGGGTCAGCCTGTGGTTCCTGATGTAACGGGCCAGACGCAGGCGGACGCCAATACGGCGCTTGTCGCAGTTGAACTTGTACTCGGCAATATTACATACACATACAGTGACACCGTAGCGGTGGATTTGATTATCAGTCAAAGTCCGGCGGCGGGTAGTACGGCTGCTACGGGTACGGGTGTTGATATAGTTATATCGTTAGGCCAGCCTGTGGTTCCTGATGTGAATGGTATGACTGAGGCCGACGCGAATACGGCTATTACTGCTGCCGGTCTTATGCTCGGAAGTGTGATTTATGAATATAATGATGTTGTGGTTGTTGGATTAGTTATAAGCCAGGATCCGAATAGCGGGACGATTGCATTGGTTGGTTCGAGCGTTGATATTGTGGTTTCGCTTGGCCAGCCCGTTGTTCCCGATGTGAATGGTATGACTGAGGCCGACGCGAATACTGCTATTACGGCAGTGGACAACCTGCATTTGGGGAACGTGACATACGAATACAGCAGCACGGTTACCGGTGGGCTGGTTATCAGGCAGAATCCAATTGCGGGGACGGCTGTGGCGGTAGGTTCGGGCGTGGATATTGTGGTTTCTTTGGGGCTGTCTGCGACGGTTCCCGCGGTGGTTGGCGAGACGGAGTCAGACGCGAACTCGCTGATTGCAGCGGCGGGTCTTACTCGTGGAAACGTGACTTACGACTACAGTGACAGTGTGGCATCAGGTATTGTGATAAGTCAAAGCCCGGCGGCTGGAAGCATTGTTGGCATCGGGTCTGGAGTTGATTTTGTTGTTTCGCTTGGCAAGCCCGTGGTTCCGGACGTGGTTGGCATGACACAGGCCGAGGCGATGGCTGCGCTGGGTGCGATTGAGGGACTTACGGTCGCGACGACTTATGAATATCATAACAGCGTTTTGGCAGGGAAGGTTATCAGTCAGAATCCTGCGGGTGGGTCTGAGGTTGTGATTGGAACGACAGTGAATATTGCGGTATCGTTGGGGCGTCCGGTGGTTCCGGGCGTTGGGGGACTTAGCGAGGCTGCGGCGGTAACAACGATCGAATCGGTGGACAATCTTTCGGCATCGGTAAGTTATGATTATGACAATAGTGTACCAGCGGGTTTCGTGATAAGCCAGTACCCGACAGGGGGTACAGCGGTGGATATCGGCAGCACTGTGAACGTGGATGTTTCTTTGGGCAAGCCTGTGGTTCCGGACGTTGTCGGCCAAGCGGAAGCGGGCGCCGTTGCAGCCATTGAATCAATTGATAACCTGGTAGCTGCTCCAACATATCGGTATGACAACAACGTTCCATTCCGATATGTTATCAGTCAGTATCCGTCGGGCAGCACGGAGGTTTATACGGGTACAGCGGTGAACCTTACGATATCGTTGGGTCAGCCCATAGTACCGGGTGTTGTCGGCCAGAGTGAGGCGTCTGCTCGTGCAGCAATTGAAGCGGTTGACAGTCTTACGGTGGGCATTGTCACGTACGAATACAGTGACACGGTTGCTGCAGATATAGTAATAAGTCAAAGCCCCGGTGGGGGGACGGAAGTTTCTACAGGGTCAACGGTTGATCTTGTTGTTTCGTTGGGCCGGCCGGTGGTTCCGAACGTGGTGGATGCTTCAGGCGGATGCGGACGCCACGATAAGTGGAGTTGACAGCCTTCGGGTCGGCATCGTGAGCCACGCATACAGTGACACGGTTTTGGCAGGCTTGGTTATCAGCCAGAATCCTGTTGGAGGCACTGCAGTTGCGATAGGTTCGAGCGTGGATATTATCGTATCGCTTGGTCAGTCTGTAGTACCGGACGTTGTCGGTGAGACTGAGGGCGACGCGAACACGTTAATTACGGCGGTAGACCTTGTGGTCGGCGTTGTGGTTTACCAATACAGTGACACGATACCTGCAGGAGAGGTTATAAGCCAGAATCCTGTCGGCGGGACGACGGCTCTAATTGGTACTCCGGTTGATCTTGTAGTATCAGCGGTTATCGTTCCAAATGTTGTGGGCCAGATGCAGACCGATGCCAATTCCGTTGTAATCGGTGGCGGCCTGACGGTAGGTGATTTGACATACGAATACAATGACACAATTACTGCGGGTATAGTGCTGCAACAAAGCCCCGACGGGAATACGATAGCGGCATTGGGTTCAGAAGTTGATATGCTGGTATCGGCGGGGCGACCGACGGTTCCGGATTTGGTCAGCCTGACGCAGGCCGATGCCAATGCCGCACTTAGCTCGGTGACCCTGACGGTTGGGACGATGACTTATGAATATAACGACACAATAGCTTCCGGTATTGTCCTGCAACAGAGTCCTTCTGCGGGAACGGTAGTATTGGTTGGTTCGAGCGTGGATATTGTAGTGTCCCTGGGCCGGCCTATGGTTCCTTATGTAACTGGCATGACGCAAGCCGAAGCGAATTCCGTAATCACGTCGATTGACAGTCTTACAGTTGGTGTGATAACGAGCCAGTACAGCGACACGATTACAGCCGGCCTTATAACCGGTCAGAATCCCTCCGCTGGTACGTTAGTTGCGATTGGTACGGCTATCGACCTGGCTGCATCGTTAGGTCAGCCTGCTGTGCCAAACACTGTTGGTATGACTCAGGCGGAAGCGACGGCGGCAATAACTTCGGTTGATAATCTTCAGGTTGGGAGCATTACGAGCGTTCTTCACGACATCGTTCCGGCCGGCCGGGTGATAAGCCAGAGTCCGTCCGGGGGCACAAACGTTTTGACCGGTTCGAGCGTTGACCTTGTGATATCTCTTGGTCAGCCTGTGGTTCCGAATGTTATAGGGTTGAATCAGAGCATCGCCAAGCAAAACATCAAGAACGCCGGTCTGAGCGTGGGGACGGTGATTTTCGGTTACAGTGACATTATTCCGAACAACGATATTATGAGTCAGGGGATTGCTGCCGGTACAATAGTTCCGATTGGTACTCCGGTGGACCTGGTGATTTCTTTCGGACCTCCGGAAGTACCTTATATTGTCGGCTCGACCGAAGCGGATGCTAACATATTTATTACGAGCGTTTCTTTGGTTACAGGAACGGTGGTTTACGAGTACAACGACGTGGTTGCGGCGAGGCTTGTGATGCGTCAGAATCCGGAGGAGTATACGATAGTCAGCGTTGGTTCGGCTGTTGATATGGTAGTTTCGCTTGGGCAGCCTGTTGTACCTAATGTTGTCGGGCTCACAGAAACGGATGCCAATTCATCGATTACGTCGGTCAGCCTTAGCATGGGCCTTGTGACATACGAATATAACGATACGATACCAGCACCGCTTGTAATCAGACAGGACCCGAACGGTGGGATAAGGGCACCGATTGGATCAAACGTTAATATAGTGGTTTCTTTAGGTCAGCCGATAGTACCAAACGTTGTTGGGATGACCGAGGCAAATGCGAATTCGGCAATTTCATCGGTGGATAATCTATCGATGGGCAACATAACGTACGAGTACAATAATACCGTGACATCAGGGTTTGTGATTAGCCAGGATCCTAACGGCGGGACGGCAGTTGCGATCGGGTCCAAGGTTGACATTTTGGTGTCATTGGGCAAGCCTATAGTTCCTAATGTTCTTGGCATGGCGGAGGCGGATGCGAATTCTGCAGTGACAGATGTGACTTTATCGCTGAGCAGTGTGACATACGACTATAGTGCCACGGTTGCTCCCGGCCATGTAATCAGCCAGTTGCCTTCGGGCGGTACGGAGGTTTTGGTCAGTTCGATGGTGGATATCGTGATTGCATACGCGGTGGTGCCCCGGGTTATCGATCTCAGGAAAGGAGACGCGAACTCGGCGATTACAGACGCTTATCTCGTGATAGGAACATCAAGTTACCAGTACAGTGACACGATACCGGCGGGCGTGGTTATCAGTCAGAATCCGACCGAAGGTACGATGGTGCAGGTTGGTCAGGAGGTTAACCTGTCTGTTTCACTTGGGGAGCCGCTTGTGGGGATAATCCTGGGTGGTGACAGGCTGGTGGAGCAGCAGAACGCAGACGGCGGATGGGAGCGGCCTCTGAAGGATTCTGATCCAAACAACAACAGCGGTGATGTGAAAACGTTTGGTATGACAACGATTGGATTGGCACAGGCGTACCGTCGCACAGGCGATGCCAATATGCTTGCGGCATTGGAACAGGCGAAGGGATTCCTGCTCGGCAAGACGGATAACTTCGAGGTCAGTGACGTCCTGGCGGCGGTCGAGCTTGACAGTATACTTGATGATTCAAATTGCGTGGATTATGTTCGCTCGCACTTCTACGACAAGCTGTCGGCAGGGGCTTATTATGTTGTGGATACGAACACGACATACGATACCAACAGCTATGTAGAGTCGCTTCGCGATAAGCGGGCTGCCGAAGGGATAGCGAATCTTGCCGCGTGGGATATTGGTGTTGGGCTTTACAGCGCGTATGTAATCGGTGCTGATACGCAACTGTGGCTTGCGGGGTTGAAGGCGGAAATAGACGAACTTAATGCCGACCAACCTTACGATGTTCTCGGCCTGGCTGGTGCTGTTCTGGGTCTTGCCGGTACCGGTGCAGATTACGACCCACAGGCAGGTTCACACGCGAGTGCTTCGGACGTGAACGACCTGGCGGATACTCTGGCGAAGTACCAGTTGCCAACGGGCGGCTTTACATGGCATTGGATGTTCCGCGGGGACTACATGGACGAGTCCCTGAGGGAGACTGTATACGCAGTCGTTGCACTTGCGAAACTGGATCGTGAGCATTATGTGACTGAGATCAACGATGCGGTGAACTATCTGCAAAGCGTTCAGCTTGCGACGGGCGGTTGGGAGAATTATACCTATTCCGGTGAGAACAATGAAATCACGGGCGAAGCGGTACGTGCCATATCGATTATTCTTCCGATACGTGGTGATTTCAACAATGACGGTTCGGTTGATTTGGGAGATTATGTGATATTCGCATCGGCCTGGTTGAGCAAGGCCGGTGATGCGAGCTGGAATCCGGTGTGCGATGTTGCCGATCCCGGCGACGGAGTAATTGATATGTTCGACCTGGCGGTTTTCGTAGAGAACTGGCTGGGCACGATAAGATAAGAGTTCAGAACCACCTGCCAAAACAGTTCTTCATTTCTTTTTCAAAAATATAACCGCATCAAGACTGAAGATGGTTGAGCTTTGCACCGGGAGCTCCTGATTTGTTTTCAACTCAAAACCATTGACTTCTGCAGCCTTTCGGTTATATTACCACCAAGCCAACAAACGAAAAGATGCAGCTATCCTGGATATTTTTGAGAGACGGGGTTTTTAGTTCCACCAATTCCAGGGGAGTCCATAGGATTCAAGGTCATATTGTTTAGGAGCCTCAAAATGAAGAAGGTGCTGTTGTTTGGCAGTGTTGTGGTAATAACATTCATCAATTCAATTGCGATGGGCGGCAACCCGGAAAAATTCGTTACGAATTCGCTTGGTATGAAGTTTGTTCGTATAGAACCTGGCAGTTTCCTGATGGGAGTTGAAGGCCGGATACCAACGGATGGACTGGAGAGGGACAAGCCGGCCAAAAAGGTTGGCCAAGCGACAGAGCCGGCGTTCTGGGAGGGTTTTAGGAGCGGGCTTATCGGTGCGGTGATAAATGACGGCGACCCGATTGATAATCGAGTGCTGAAAGTTTCGAGGCAGATTGATCTGAATTGGGATACAGCAGAAGCTCATGAAGCTCAAATCACAGGCAAGAGTGCGCGATGGCGAGGCCTGGTCAAGTCGCCGGCCAGCGGTAAAGTGACGTTTAGTCTTGAGGCCAATGACAAGGCAGTTCTGGTGGTTGGCCATGAACGCCTGGTCGAGACGGCAGGCAAGGGACAAAGCGGGTCGGGCGAGATTGAAATGAACAAGGGTAAGCTCGTATCGGTAAGCGTCGATACGGAACGGACGGTTTATACGCGGCTTTACTGGAGTTTTGAGGGGCAGCAGAAGGTTATTGTTCCGTCGGAAGCTTTTTCTTACAGCGCCACCGAGGAGAATATGGCGAAGATTTTTCTGAACTGGATCCCGAGTGCAAGGAAGAAAGGTCGCGGGCGCAGCGGTAGCACGGGAGGTGATTACGATGAAGCGCCGCGTCACAAGGTGACTATAACCAAGGCTTTCTACATTTCGCAGACGGAGGTGACGATTTCTCAGTTTCGGCAGTTCAAAGCCGAGTACCCTGGTTATGACGAGTTTATCCCTTATGCATCCGCTATAAGCTGGGATGAAGCGGCGGCATTTTGTGAGTGGCTGAGCAAGAGAGAAGGCAAGGCTTACAGACTTCCGACAGAAGCAGAGTGGGAATATGTGTGCCGGGCGGGTACATACACACCGTTTTCATCGGGGCTGTATCCGCCGGAGCATGAGACTGCCAACGCGTGGGGCGTAAAGAACATGCATACGGGTGTTCGGGAGTGGTGCCAGGATTGGTATGCGGTTTATCCTGAAGAGGCGCAGGTTGATCCGGTTGGGCCTGCGGGCGGATGGGCAAAGATAGTGCGTGGCGGCAATATGGACTGGACGACCGAGGAGTCGCCTTACTACACACGTTCGGCAAACCGTTCGGCAGTTCCGCCGGCGTTTGGGCCCCCGCCGCTCGAGTATCAGTTGAAGCAGCTTCAAAACGCGAAGCTGACATTCAACCTTCCGGAGCAGATGATGGAAGAGTCTCGTCGCTCGTATAAGATAGAGCGGCTTGATGATACGAATGTGACGTTGAGCGAAGCACTGAATACGCCGTTTCGGTTTACGGGGCTTGCTGGTCGGTGGTCAATTCGTACGAGCGGTTTTATCGCGGGCAGGCATAAGATTGGATTTCGGGTGGTTATGGCTGATGCGCCGAAGAGTAATCCAAGTCGTTTCATTCCTCCGTTCGTGCATCGATGCGTGAAGCAAACCTCGCCGCAACTATCCCAGGGGCCGGACCTTTCGAAGCCTTATTATCATACGCGATTGCTGTATCCGAATTTTTCCGGTGCACCGCTGACTGATGCGTGGCAGCTTGGAATCGAGCAGGGCTACGGTGGTGGACATCATAATTCAGCGCTTGAGGTTCTGCCTAATGGCGATTTGATTGCGGGCTACTATAACACGATATTCGGCGGTGAGCGAAGCCCGTGCGTTTCCATTATGAGTATGCGTTTTCGCCGCGGTGCCGACGAATGGGACATGCCAAGTTCGTGGCCGGACAATGTCGATTCGGACGATGAGGGGCCGGTATACTGGAATGATAACGGCAGACTTTGGCTTTTCTGGGGTTCGCCGCGTCAGTTTGCGGGGTATCCGTTCCAATATGCTACTTCGGATGATAACGGCGCGACGTGGAGCAGGATTCATTTTCCGCTTTTCGATAAGCGTGTGGCTCCTTACGCGGCACAGCCTATCAATAGTGCATTGCGTGATTCGAAAGGTACGGTATATATTGCAGTCGACGGTTCACATTCGCCGCTGACATCGGAGTTATTCGCGACGAAGGACGAGGGTAAGACATGGTACGATACGGGAGGCCGGACTTACGGTCGGCACTCGACGTTTATTGCTTTGGATGATGATACGATAATGGCCTTCGGCGGCAAGCAGGCCAGCATCGATGGTTTTCATCCTATAAACATATCCACCGACGGCGGCAGGACGTACACGGTGACACCCTCGACGCTGCCGGCACTCGGCGGCGGTACGCGGGCGAGTCTGCGGAAGCTCAAAAGCGGACGGCTATTGTATGTTGGTGACATGCAGCTTCGCGATTACCACAAATTGACACCGCAGCAGGCTCCGCCCGGGTTTAGCGGCGATGGTGCTTATGCTGCGCTGAGCGATGACAAAGGAAAGACCTGGCGTGTAAGAAAGCTGACGGGCGGCAACGTTCCCGGCAAGGACGGCAAGCCTGTGAAGGTTCACACTGTCAGTTATGTCACCGCTCGCCAGGGGCCCGACGGCATAATCCACATTGTTACCAGCCATAACAATCCTGACCTTCACTTCGAGCTAAACGAAGCATGGATTCTGCAGAACCCCGATGACAGAACCCCACCTGTGGGACGGGAAGATACAAAGATTATGCCGCGGACGGTCAAGAGTTACAGTGAAAAGTATGCGAACGGGCGAATTAAGGTTAAGTGGAGCGCCGGTGTCGGTGAGAACGGCAAATACCTGCTTGACGGCAGCGAGACGTGGTACTATGAAGACGGGCAGAAACAATGGCAGATTGAATTCAATGCAGGAAAGAGGGTCGGGACGGAAATTTACTGGCGGCCTGACGGCACTAAGCAGTGGCAGAAGGTTCATGCCGGTTACGGCACTTACTACGAGTGGACAAACTGGAAGCCTGACGGGAAGATTCGGGCCAGGTCCTTGTGGCGAGGCGAAGTGCTGCTGGAGTATGATATTACGGCTGGTGCTGTTGACGCAGGCAGTAAGAGCGGTGTTGCTGCACTATCGGATGGAATGCGAATTCTCTGTTTCGGTGATTCCATTACCCAGGGTGCCGGCGCGGAGTTGCAGGGCGGTTTTCGCGGCCCTCTTAAGAAACTTCTGACAGAAGCCGGTGTAAAATGCGATTTTGTCGGCAGAAGTAAAACCAGCGGCCTTGAGGATGGCGAACACGAAGGTAATGGCGGCCGGCGTATGTCAAAGCTGACAGCAACAGAAGTGCCTGAGATGTTCAAAGCCAATCCCAATCCGGACATTATTATTTTGCTGCTTGGCATCAATGACCTTATCGAGAATCGCAACAGCGTTGAAGCGATGTTGGGACGTATGAGTGCGTTATTATATCAGTGCAGCCGCAATGCCCCCGGGGCGAGGATTCTTGTGGGCAATCTTGTGCCGAATGCCTGTGATAATCCTGTGCTCGGATACAATCCATCGGCCACGTATGTTGGTTCGGAAGACAAGGTACTGCAATTCAACGCCCAAATGCCGAGAATAGTCGAGTTGACAAAGACTTTTGGTATGAAAATTGAACTGGTTGATTTGCACAGCAAATTGACTCGACAGGACCTGTCGGATGGGATTCATCCCAACAAGGATGGTTATGACAAGATCGCCGCAGCGTGGTTCGAAGCCATAATGAAGAGACAGACCAAACGTTGAATGCCGCGATTAGTTTTTTTGATAATGTTGATTGGTAAAGGAGGTCACTGGAATGAAGGTTTATGAAAGAATCATGGTGTTGGTGCCGGCGGTTTTTCTGTTGGTGTCGTGGGCTTTCGGTGGTGAGATACCGCAGGGCGAACAGTACACCAATTCTATCGGAATGCAGTTTGTTCGGATGGAGCCGGGTGAGTTTGAGATGGGACAGGCGAAAAAACTGCTGCCTGAGGTCCTGCCGCTTATAGAAGGTGGCGACCGCGGAGGCCGATTCGACCTTCTGGCACACGGTGACTTCGACGAAAAGCCTGTACACAAGGTCAAAATCTCCAAACCCTTCTTTATGGGCGTTTATGAGGTAACCAACAAGCAGTACGAGTTGTTCACGCCGGTGCATAGGCTGCTGAGAGGCAAGCGCACGCTTTCGAAAAAAGATGACGAGGCGGTAATCTATGTTAGCTGGTACGATGCCCAGGCCTTTTGCCAATGGCTCAGTGACAAGGAGCAATTGCCCTACCGTCTTGCTACCGAGGCAGAGTGGGAGTACGCATGTCGGGCAGGGACGAGAACGAACTACTCTATGGGTGACGTGCTGCCGAAGGAATATGAGAACAAGCCGGGTAACAATTGTCTTGTCACGACGGATATTACCGTTGGTCGGACGCCTGCGAACCCGTGGGGGCTGCACGATATGCACGGCAACGTCGAGGAGTGGTGCTATGACTGGTACGGCCCGTACCTGAACGATTCCCAGACGGACCCTGTCGGCTATATCGATGGTGACTTCCGCGTGACACGCGGAGGCAGCTACGGTACGTATTCATATTATCTGCGTTCAGCGAACAGGATGGCGACACTGCCGGGTGAAAGACAATGGGCAACAGGTTTTCGTGTGGTGATAGGCGAACTGCCGGCGACAAAACCTTTACCGATGCCGGAGCAACCCGCGTATCAGCAAAACGTTGTTCAGCGCAGTATCGAGGATGCAATGGAAGGCCCGCCCAAAGACAAGCCTTACTTCAAAGGGCCTCGCAAGTATGTAAGGATTGAATCCAATGCGACCGGGCCTTTGTTTGCCGGACACAACCACAGCCCGCAGATAACGGCATGTCCCAATGGTGATCTTATTGCTTCGTGGTTTACGTGTGTATCTGAAAAGGACCGCGAAATGGGCAGAGGCGGCAGCAGACTTCGCTGGGGCAATGAAGAGTGGGACGACGCTTCTGTGTTTTGGGATGCGCCGGACAGAAACGACAGCGTATGCGCGTTGTGGACGGATGAAAAGGGCAGGATATATCATTTTGTGGGCATAGATGTCGGCGCGACATATTCTCAGCACTCGCTGGGTCTTCGCACGTCAACCGACAACGGTGCAATATGGTCGAAGGTACGGATATTCAACCCCGAGCACCTGTCACCGAAACCACACAGGGCCGGTCACTGGCTTACCGGGCCCGTCTTTCGCACTAACGACGGAGGTATCGCTTTTGTCACCGACGGCTGGCCTACTCTCTGGTACAGTCACGACGATGGGCTGACCTGGCAGGGCTGCAAAGGAAATATTAATGGCAACCACCCCGGCGTGGTGCAGTTGCGCGACGGCAGGATGCTCGGTTTCACCCGCGGCGGGGATATCCGGGGGGCTGTCATTGTCACCGCGTACAACGATTTGGGCAAGCCCATGATTCATTCAAACGAGAACCGTCCGTATTGGATGCCTAAATGCGTTTCGGATGACCTGGGCAAAACATGGAAAAAGACGCCAAGCATTTTCAAGGACATAGGCGGCGGTCAGAGGCTGGCAATGATGCGACTCAAGGAAGGGCCTATTTTCTTTGCCTCGTTTGCCGACAGGGGAATCATAATCACCGATGCAGGCGGCCACAAGCGGGAGGTACGCGGTTTGTATGCGGCTGTTTCCGAAGATGAGGGCGAAACATGGTCAAACGTTCGGCTGGTCAGTGACGATGGTCCCGGCAGGCCCGCAATGACGACCAACGGTGGTTACTTCTGCATGAGTAGCCGCCATGCCGAATACAGGGGCTACCTGGCAGCATGTCAGGCACCGAACGGCCTGATTCATCTCATCAGCAGCTATTCGCATTACACCTTCAACCTGGCCTGGCTGAAAACACCTGCTCCTCCGCTGAAATATCCCCGCGTGAGAATCAAGCACGAGATTGAGACGTTTAACGGTCCGGACAAATTCGACCTGGAGAACTGGGCGCCTTATCACGGCCACGGCGGCGGCTTCAACGGTAAGGGACAGTACACGATGATTTCACGCTCGCATTTTCAGGGTATGAACCGGCTTATCGGCGAGGGGTCGTTCGCAATTGATATGGCGTTCAAGAATATGAAGTTCAATCCGCGTGGTCCCACGGCGTCGCCTGGGATAACCATCTGGATTAAGGATGCGATGGTGCGGCGTCTGCATTTTTACGTCAGGGACAACCGGATTTCGCTTGGGCTGGCCGACGAGGAGGACCCTGCGCCGTGGCCCAGGGGAAACTTCAATGTCAGGTATTCTACGCCTCCGACATCGGCGAAGCTGAAGTTTACCTATGACGAAAACAAAAAACAGATTCACATCTTCTACGGACTCAACGGCGACGAAGCAACGACGGAACTCGGTGAGACCAAGGCCGGATTGCACCTCGGCCATCCGTTCAGTGAGTCAACGGCTGTTTATATCATGTTCAGCAACGGTCAGGTGTATCTTGACCATTTCGAGATCAAGCCGTTATAAAAACATAACAATAGGAACGGCGGCTGGACTTGAAAACCCAAATCCAGCCGCCGATTTTCTATCAAGTAATGTCACTACTTATCAGCCGCGGAAGTACATGTATATGGCAACAATGATGACTATCAGGAGAATCGATAAAGCAACATCGCTTTTTGTCCAGCTTGATCGTGTTTTTTCTTGATCTTCCGGAGTAGTTGTACCGTAGGTCAGGCCGTTTATCTTCTCATAAGACGGCGCTTCGGTGAGATAGCTGACCACTATCATCATAACAACGCACACGATAAAGATTACCAGGCTGTAGTACTGGAAGAAGATGTTATTGACGATCCACAGGAATGACCCTTGTTGATAGGTGACATCAAATAGTTTTACCGGTGTATCCACGCCAAGGCGGAACAGGCCCATGAGGAATCCGACGATCAGTGCGGCGAGGCAGCCCTTGCTGTTTAGTCGCTTCATGAAGACACCAAGAAAGAATACCACAAAAATCGGTGGAGCAAGATACGCCTGCACACCCTGAAGGTAATCATACAATCCCCTGCCGCCCTTTATGACGGGAATCCATAAAAGACCAACCAGTACCATGGCTGTGGTTGCGATTCGGCCTACCCATACGAGTTTGTGCTGGGATGCCTGTGGACGAAGTTTGGAGTAGAAGTCCATAGTAAACAATGTGCTGGAAGCATTGAAGACGCTGGAGAGGGAACTCATCAGCGCTGCAAGTAATCCGGCTACGACGATTCCCCGTACGCCCACCGGCAGCACGGCCATCGCCAGCATGGGAAATGCCGATTGTGCCTTTTGGGGAATAAGTGTGTTATCCTGGGCCACCATGCTCTCAAGACCGTGGTAGCCGCTTGTGGCGAGGGCGAAGCATATCATACCTGGAACGATAAAGATGAAGACCGGCAGCAATTTGAAAAATGATGCGCAAATCGAACCTCTCCTGGCGACAGATTCATTAGGTGCACCAAGGGCACGCTGAACGATATATTGATCGGTACACCAATACCAAAGGCCGATGATGGGCGCACAGAAGAGCATTCCCAACCATGGATATCTGTCGTTGAAGTACCATGCCATCCGACCTGATTCCTTGACCGGTGCCCATGTACCTTCGATGTCGGCAGGGACCAATGGTTTCCAAAGATTGAACATATCGGAGCCGCAAATTTCCCTCAACTGTCCCCAACCGCCCAGTGCCTTGAGACCGAAGTAGGTTACGAGAATCGAACCAACTACGAGAATAACACTCTGAACGGCATCGGTGTAAACGACTGCCCGCAATCCGCCAAGGGCAGTGTAGATGCCGGTCAGTACAATCACGAGGATAGAACCGACCCAGAAACTGTCGAGCCCCATGAACCGAAGGTTTGGCAGCAAAACGCTAAAAACGATGCCTCCGGCGAAAATGCCCACGGCGATTTTTGTCAGGACGTATGCCACGAGAGATATCAGTGACAACACCCATCGCGCTGTCGGAGAGAAACGCCTTTCGAGGAACTCCGGCATAGTAAAGACCCGAGAGCGGGCGTAGAATGGAACCATTACCCATCCCAGCACAAGCAGGCACCATGCGTGGAGTTCATAGTGCGCCATGGCGACTCCATCTGTCGCGCCGGAACCGGCGAGGCCTACAAGGTGCTCCGAACCGATGTTGGAAGCAAAGATCGAGGCACCGATGACGAACCAGCCAAGGTTGCGACCTGCGAGGAAGTAATCATCGGTGGTATCTTTGTTTTTGCGGATGACCCACCAGACAATTCCAGCAAGGATACCAAAATAAGCCAGGATGATTATCCAGTCGGAGCCGGTTAGTGAGCTGGATGTCTGTGCAAGCATGTGAAGTGTTCCCATAGAAAGTCCTTTCTACTATTTTTTGGGGGCTATTCGCATTTAGACTTATCCGCACAAAGCGTGTGATGTAAATATGTTTGGGTATCCGTCGTTTTGTTCATAGGAATCCTTTTGGGCGATATGGTACATATAGCCGGATGAAAGTCAATACCCTGTTTGGCACAGCCGCTGCCGAAAGCTACGCATGTTACCTGAAAAACCCAAAGCGGGCGAAGGGATTCGAACCCTCGACATTCGGCTTGGGAAGCCGACATTCTACCGCTGAATTACGCCCGCGTAACTTCTTATTCTGTAACACGATAAGTAAATACTCGTAGCTTGTCAATAGGCAAAATATGCCATTCTGCGGTAATCCAGCGGTGATGACTACTCACCTTGTGTACTGATTCAGCGTGAATTGGACAAATCCACTTCGCTGCTAAGAAACTGCCTTGCCTTCGGCAAGGAGGTTTTTTTAGGCATAGCAAAACGCTGAATTGCATTGGGGTGGAGGTTGCTTTTTTATTGGGGGGGTTGTATTGTATTGGGAGGTTAAGGCTTGGCTTGTTCGGCTGGGCGGGTTTTTGCGGTGTGATGGGTTCAGGTAGTTATGCTATAAGGCTTTTAGAGTTAATATCAACAGTATTCGGCAGTTGTACACCGGATGGTTTTTTTGATTTTCAGGAGAACAGGTATGTTTAAGCGGGTGATTGTGTTGGTGTGGACGATTGTTTTTTTGTTTGTTTTGAGTGATTTTTCGGCGGGGATGGAATCGAGCTATTTCCGTTATAACAGCGGTGAAAACTGGGATAAGGCGGCTCGGGTGGCTGAGCACGCGGACATTGTTGTTCGGCCCGACAGCGGGGGCGAACTGGTTTTCTGGCGAGGTTCGAGTTATCTGCCGTGCTGGAAGACGAGTTCGGGGCAGTGGTACCTTGATGAACTGGTGGCGCGGAGTGGTGACGGCAGCGGGATTCGGCCCGACAGTATTTGCCGTTTTTCGAGTGTTCGCCTGATTGAGGATACGGCGGCAAGAGCGGTTGTTCACTGGCGGTATATCGCTGATTTTGCGAAGAAGGATTTTGACGATTTTACGGACGAGTATTTCAGCGTGTACCCCGACGGCAGGTGCGTTCGGATTGTGCGGCGCGGCAGTGAGAAACTGGATGACTGGCGGGACCCCTCGAAGCTGATAGTGCAGAGGCTCGAATTGTCGGCGAGTGGTATTTCGAAAGTGAAGGCGGTGGATATGCAGGTGCCGACTCTTAGTGGTGCGTCGCAGAGGTATTATGATAATGAGGGGTTCGATTCGACGAAGGGCAACTATGTGCTTAAGTGCAGGAAGAATTCGATGCCGTCGGTGTTGAAGTTCAGGCTTGAGGGTTCTGTTCATAACCCGGCTGTGGTTGTCAGGAACTGGGGCGATGCGGATGTATCGGTGCGCGTGGGGGACAAACCATTCGAGAAGTTCAAGAAGGGTTACATTAACCGTGCCGACGCAATGGATATGGTTATCTGGCTGAATGTCGAAGCTGATGATGGTGTGAGTGTTTCTATTTCGCCAAGTGGGGGCGAGTCGTTCGATAACAAGGCCCCTGTTGTCCACGCCGGTAGCGACCAGACAGTGATGGTTGCTTCGGATTCGAGCGGCCCATACATGGTGAGAGTTTCGGGGCGTATCGACGACGACGGGCTGCCCTGGGATGTTATGAAGGGCAGTTGGAGCAAGGTTTCCGGGCCGGGGGACGTGAGCTTTAATAATGACTGCGACCCGCACGCTCTTGTACGGTTTTCCGAGAGCGGGACGTATCAACTGCGGCTGACGGGTAATGACGGGGAACTGTCGGGCAGTGATGAAGTTATTATTGTTGTGAAGAAGGATTCGGCTGTTGTGGGGACACCGGCGGCGTGGTGGAAATTCGACGAGGGGTCGGGAGATTTCACGGTGGAATCGGTTTCGGGGGTCCGTGACGTAATTGAAGGTAATAAGACGCTGCGTGCGGCGGGTGTGAACGGGCGTGCGCTGGTGTGTGACGGGTACAACACGGTTGTTATTCATTCGGGTTCATCGGCTGCGGCGGTTACGGGGTCGCTTACACTGGAGGCGTGGATTGCGGTCAAGGCATACCCGTGGAACTGGTGTCCGATTATTCACCGGTCGAAGTGGAAGTCGGCGGGTTACTATCTTGGGATAGACGCTTATGGTCATGTGGGTATGAAGGTTTTCGCGGGCGGCAAGTGGATAGAGGTGACATCTTCTTCGGTTGTTGGAAGGGACAGGTGGGTTCATATCGCGGGTACGTTCGACAAGGCTCAGGGGAAGATGGTTATATATATCAATGGTGCTGAGGCGGGGTCTGTTTCGGTGCCGGCCAGTGACATTTCGGCTGCAGGTGGTGACATCCGGATTGGTCAAGGTATTGCTATGCTGCCGACGGACCGGATTCGCGAGAACGTCGGAGGCACGCCGGATAGTTATGCGTTCGACGGTTTGATAGACGATGTGAAGCTGTATACTGCGGCGATGAGCGGGGCCGAGGTGGCGGATTCTTACAACAGGAGCAAGCCGGACGCTCCTGGGGTGAATAATCCGGACATCCAGAAACGAGTTCTGCCGGCGGGCGGTTCGGGAAAAGCGCATCGGTTCGGGGCGTATTACGAGACGTTGAAATTTTACGACAACTGGGACAATATGTGGCGGCTGAGCGGGGACGCGGATGTTGTTGTTCAGTTCGATGAGGTTCCTTATAAGTTTGTTTTCTGGCACGGTACGAGTTATGTACCGAACTGGGCATCGGAGAATAACAAGTGGAGCAACAGCGAGTTTCTTGAGACGGCCAAGGGCGGCATTGAAGGGTGCGGTGAGCCGATGTCGGACAAGAAGTGCCGTCACTCAGATGTTCATATTATCGAGAACAACGACGCGAGGGTTGTGATTCACTGGCGGTACGGTATGGTCGACGTTCATGATAAGTTTGCTTATGTTGATTCTTACGGTTGGGGTGACTGGGGACAGGAGTACCATTATATTTATCCTGATGGTATTGCAGTTCGTCGGCAGACGCTGTGGAGTACGGCGAAGAAGCGATGGCATGAGTGGCAGGAGGCAATCGTGGTGAATGGGCCTGAGACTCGTCCGGAAGATAATATTGAATATGACGCGGTGCATCTTGCGAACCTGAATGGAGAAAAGGAAGTTTATAGCTGGGAGCATGGGCTTCCGAAGCAGCTTAAAGGCGAAGACATGCGGTACCCCAAGGATGCAAGCATTCATTTGGTGAATCTCAAGAGTAAGTGGGACCACTTTTCAGTTTTCGAACAGCGTGCTATGTACAAGGAACCGGAATGTTATGACGGTGAGCTTACGAAGGCGTCGTGCTTTCCGTGGTGGAACCATTGGCCTGTATCCCAGATTACTTCAGATGGTCGGTGGTCGTATGAGCCTGACCGGACGAGTCACAGTTCGTTCGACAATTTCAAGTGGCGTCCCACATACGAGACGGACAAGTCACTGACAAGGGTGCTGCTTCAGGGTATGACCGATAAGGATATTCTGGCACTGGTGCCGCTGGCGAAGGCGTGGGAAAATCCACCGGTGGTGAATATCGGCAGCAGCGGTTTTAACGGCGGTTCATTTGTTCGAGGTGAGCGGGCATATCATATTGAAAGGACTTCCGAGACAGTCAGTGAGTTGAAGTTCGCTATGGCAGGGTCGGATAATTCGCCTGTAATCAACCCGTGCTTTGTAATTAAAGGTTGGTCCGCAAAGCAGTTGACTCTGACAGTTGACGGCAAAGAGCTTCGGCGCGGGCCGGATTTCCGGTGGGGTGTTGAAACCGATGCAAATGGTGTTTCGTCGCTGGTCGTGTGGGTAAGGAAGACGGCATCAAAGAGTATGCAGTTCAGGATTTCATCCGGCGGTTAGCCGAAAGGCCATGTCAACCGCGTTATTTGATGCGGGCCAATTGGCGTTATCGAAGGTGTTCTATCTTCAGCCAAAGTTTGGGCCGTTACTAAAAAGTTGTGTAATTTTGGGTTTGGCGGCGTCTATAGATGTAGAGAGCAGATTGTGGGAGATGCCGGTTTTAGGCTGGAAGGACTTGATGATCGAATTAAGGATGTTGAAAATGCTGGGCGTTAGACGAGCAATTCTGGTTGTGATGTGTGCCGGTTTTGGGCCGGTGTGGTGGGCGGCGGGAAATGGCATTACATCGGGGCAGGAAGTGGTGCCAGGAGTTCGGATTCTGAATTTTCCGGAGAATCGGTCGTTGGGGTCACTTTATCTGGGACGCGGCCGAGAACCGGGGATGATGGCTGCTTTCTATACGAGTTCCGAGGTGAGGAGCCGTAAATGGGAGTACTTTGGGCAGGCCCGCGGCAAGGTGGCGGTGCAACCGGATGAAAAGGTGATGATGAGTGTCAGCAGCGAGGCATGGAGCGATTTATCGCCGCTTAGAATGCTTGACCCCAACGGGCTGTACGCCGTAGGATTTTCGCGATATAGTCAGAGGACGAGGTCGATGGCAGACGACGCCTGCATGCGTTATATAGTACATCTTACGGGACTCAAAGAACTGTATCTGGGTGGAACAGACATCAGTGATATAGGTATGCGGCATATCGGCCGTTTGAAGGCCCTGGAGCATCTGGGTTTGCCGGAGCGTATCAGCGAAAAGGGGCTGAGGTACGTGGGTCAATTGCGGTCGTTGAAAGAATTGGATATTGTTGGACAGACCCAGATTACTGACACAGCATTATCTGCCCTGGGGGAGATGGGTTCGCTGGATACGCTTGTACTCGGCGGGCCGCGGATTGGGGACAGGGGACTGGTTCACCTTTCGAGGATAGCGTTGCTGAAACACCTCGTGCTTTGGGGACAGAACTTCAGTGATGCGGGTATGGTTCAGCTTGGAAAGCTTCGTTCGCTGAGGACGTTACGTGTGGCCGGTCCGGGTATTACCGATGTGGGACTTGCACATTTGGGTAAACTGGACGAGTTGGAAGGACTGGACCTCAGCAAGGTAAGCGGCATCACGGCTGAGGGGATGAAATGTTTGAGAGGCATGCATTCGCTCCGGATACTTTATATAAGTGCTAAAATTGGTGATAAAGGTTTGGGGTATCTAAAGGGAATTAAATCTCTCGAGTCGCTGTCTTTACCTGGAAAGGGTGTTACGGACAAGGGTCTGGCAGAGCTATCCGAGATGTCAAATCTGAAGGACCTGTCAATTTCAATGCCTCAGTACAACGACCCGCGAAATTACAAGAAGCTATGCGGTGAGTATTACACCGACAAAGGTCTTGGGCATCTTGTTAAGCTCAAGAACCTCGAAATGCTGTCCGTTGGCGGTCCCGGCGTTAGTGACACAGGTATGGGCTATTTAGGCGAGTTGAAAAACCTGAAAAAAGTGATGTTGTTTGCATGTCCGGTAACCAACGCGGGGTTAGCAAAGCTGACGTCATCAGGATCTTTGGAGTCTCTGGAAGTTGGGTGGACGCAGATAACGATTTCGGGCCTGTCTGAACTGAGCAGATTAAAGAATTTTGTCAGCCTTAGGACGCATCGTAATGGTATCAGGGCTGATGGGAGCATATTGCAGATTGGAGGAGTTTCCAAGCTAAGGGTGCTTAGTCTCACGTCGGCTTCATTGCGTGATGAGGACCTGGTATGCCTTAAAAATATGAAGAGCCTGGAGTGGCTGCAAGTTGAGGGTGCAATCAGCGATAAAGGAATGGCTGATTTGGCGGGATTGAATTCGTTAGAGACGTTGTATGTTAGAGGGTCTGGGCTTACCGATAAGGCATTGTCATATCTATCGGGGATGAAGAAGCTTACGAGCTGTCGAGTTGACGGAGGCGAGTTTACGCAGGAGGGGCTGCACTATCTTCAGGGTCTCAAGGCGCTGAGCCATTTGGAGATTGTTTCAAATAACGACATCCCTGCGAGGGCTGTTGATGGGCTGCGGCGGCAATTGCCTAATCTGTATACACTTCGAATCGAGAGAAACAGAGAAGTGAAGCAGGGGCCTGCTGTTGGGCAGGCGGCGCCGGCGTTTTCACTGAAGAGTCTTGAGGGCAAACCTATCAGGTTAGAGGATTACCGCGGGAAGGTGGTGCTTCTGGATTTCTGGGCCACGTGGTGCAAGCCCTGCGTTGCCTCAATCGGCGCACTGAAGGAGTTATACAAAGAGCTTAGTGTTGACGGCAGGTTTGTGATGATCAGCATAAGCATGGACTTTGGGCGGGAGCCGCTCAGGGATTTTGTTAGTGAACACCATGTGGGGTGGCCGCAGGCCTTGGTAGGTATGCATTCGAAGGTTGCGGCGGATTACGGAGTTAGTGGCGTGCCCAGTTATTTCCTTGTAGGGCCGAACGGACGGATAGTAATGAGCGGTACTCATAACCTCGGTAAGCTCAAAGCCGCCGTGAAAAAGGAACTGTCAAAGTAAAAGATAAGGGCTTGCAGGAGCGGGGCGAAGTAACCGCTCCTGATTTGCGAATGGTCGTTGGGGAAAAATCGTGCGATTGTGGGGGAGGTCGCTATAATTGGCTGTCATGAAATCACAAAGCAAAGGTTCAAGAGTGCTGGTTCTTTTTAACGCGGCGCGGCCGAAGTTTTTGGTTGCGAGTGCGGCACCGGTGGTTGTGGGGACGGCTGTGGGGTATGCGGCGGTGGGCACGTTGTCGGTGGCTCGGTTTGTTCTTGCGCTTGTGGGGATAATGTTAATCCATGCCGGAGCAAACATCGCAAACGACTATTTCGACCACGTTTCCGGCAACGACTGGCTCAATAAAAACGTGACGCCATTTTCGGGGGGCGGCCGTTCGATACAGGATGGTTTGCTGTCTCCCAGGGCGATGCTGCTGCTGTCACTGGTTATGCTGACAGCGGGCGGTGCGATAGGAATAGTAATTGTGGTTATGACGCAGAGCCTGTTGATTCTGGTTCTCGGTCTGATTGGTATAGCCGGGGGATTTTTCTATACTGCGCCGCCGTTAAAATTGGGGTACCGCTGCAGCGGGGAGATTGTTATTGCGCTGCTGTTCGGTATGCTTCCGGTGTATGCGGCGTACTACCTGCAAACAGGAAAGATTGACATGGCTCCTATGGGGCCTGCATTGATAGTGAGCCTGCTGGTTTTTCTGATTATTCTGATCAATGAGTTTCCGGATGCCCAAGCAGACGCGGCGGTTAATAAGAATACCCTTGTAGTTGCGCTGGGGACTTCAAGTGCGGCGTGGATTTATAGAATAGGTTTGGTGGCAAGCATTCTGGTGGCGGTAGCGATGCTGTTCTATCATGCGATGTTCGCTGCGGGGCTGTGCTATTTGTTTACACTTCCCTTGATTGCTGTTGCTATGAAGCTTGCCAATATAACAGAACTGACAACGCCGGGAAAGCATCGTGCAAATGCGGTGACAATAGGCCTGCACGCAGTCGGCTCATTGGCACTGACAGGCGGGCTTCTGTACAGCCTGTTCACGGGGTCGTAGGATTATTGAATCAGCTTTATGATTGCTTCGAGGTCGTTGGGGGCTTCTACGGGTGGATTGCTGAAGGGACCCTGTTTGTTCTTGTGGTAATTGACGGTGACATTTGGGTCTTTCAGCGGATGGCCGGTGAGTACACATGCGACGCGTTCGTCAGCTTGGATAACGCCTTCACTTCTGAGCAGTTTCAAACCGGCTATGGAAGCTGCCGATGCAGGTTCGCAGCCGAGGCCATGCATTCCCACTACGGCTTTGGCGTCAACGATTTGTTCATCGGGCACTGCTCGGACAACACCATCACATAGGTTTATGGCACGAAGGCATTTTTTAAGATTGACCGGGCGTGAGATCTCTATGGCCGACGCACAGGTGTGAGGTGAGAAGTTTTTTGCGGTCAGGTCGGCATAGTAATTGTCGATGATTTTCTGGTCGACGTTTCCTTCGTTCCAAAGGAGCTTTTTGTTGTTTACGAGGTCTGTCAGGGTGTCTGCACCGGTGGCGTTGATTATGGCCATTCGGGGTATTCGCTCGATAAGTCCAAGCTCTTTCAGTTCCAAGAAGGCCTTGCCGAAGGCACTGCTGTTTCCGAGATTTCCCCCGGGTACAACAATCCAGTCGGGGACTTGCCAGCCGAGTGCCTCGATAATACGATACATGATGGCCTTTTGGCCTTCGAGGCGGAATGGGTTGAGTGAATTGAGCAAATAAAAACCGAGTCGCCGGCATACGGCCTGTACCTGCCTCATGCAGTCGTCGAAATCGCCGAGTACCTGAATCGTTTGTGAGCCGTAGTCCATTGCCTGGCTCAGTTTGCCGAATGCGATTCTTCCGGAGCCGATGAAGACGGTGCTCCTGAGGCCGCAGCTATGGGCGTACAAGGCCATGGAAGCGGATGTGTTTCCGGTGGAGGCGCATGCGCAGGATTTTGCTTCAACCATCGTTGCGTGACTGAAAGCGGCGGTCATTCCGTTATCCTTGAATGAGCCGGAAGGGTTGAGTCCCTCATACTGGAGATAAAGACATCCGGGTTTCATATCAACGTATTTTGCGACGGCGTCGTTGGGCTGAAGTATTGTTTGGCCTTCGCCGATGGTAACTTTGTATTTATCCGGGCAGAAGTTGAGCAGTTCCCTGAATCGCCAGACGCCGGAGAAATCGAGAGGGTTGTCCCTGGTCGCCCAGCGTTTTGCGAAGTCGCTTAGGTTTGCAGGTACGTCGATTTTGTTCCAGTCGTAGCGGATGTCCAACAACTCGCTGCATTTCGGACATTCGAAATAAGCCTCATCGCAGCTAAACTCGGCACCGCAGTTCGGATTTATGCACTTCTGTAAGGCAACATCGTTAGCACTCATACGCAGAACTCCTGGTAACATTCAAGGTTTCAGTTGAGGGCTATTATAAGGGACAAGCCTCATATCTGCAAATGTGTCTATCCAAGATTTGTCCGGCAGCGCGTGTGGGAGGTTATTATGGGGTCTATCGCGTTATCAATGCGATTTTTTGGCATTTGGGGTGAATGTTTTCTATACTTTGTATGGTAAGTATCAAGGAGGCCAAGGCCCAAAATCAGGTCAAATTGCTGCAAAGGGGGGGCGAAATGAAACGCCACAAGAATCGTAAAGGTGCGGCACTATTGATGTCCATGATAGTGCTGACAATACTTTCAACATGGGCGGTTGCGATGTACAGTATTTCGGGAACGAACGTTCAGCTTGCGGAGAACCAGTGTAAAGCCGATGGTGCCAGAGCTTCGGCGGAATCGGGAGTGGAAGTGATGCGGTACTGGCTTAGTCATTTTGCCGTGCCGGGTGACACCGCGGCCAGTGCGGTTTTCGGTTTACTGGCTAACTCTCTCGCCAGTGATCTTGCCGACAACGGAGTTTCGCAGATGGCACCCTCATACAGTGGTTCTACGATAGGCATTGCGTCGGTGCCGCTGAATTCCAGCACGGAGCAGAGTTTTTCGGCACAAATTACAGAGGAGCCGAATAAGGAAACCATCCGTGTTGACGTTACCGGTACGTATGGGTCGGCGAGTCGTAGAATACAGTTTGCTTACAAGATAGATACAAGAGCGGATAACGTTTTTGATTACGGGGTTGCGACGAAAGGGCCCTTGTCGCTGGCGGGCAATATTCTGCTCGACGGCGTGACGATATCTTTGGAATCGGATGTGTATATTGAGAGTGAAAACTCAATCCTGGCACTATCAATCATCGGGAATTCTCAGATAGCGGGCGATGTCCATATTGGGAATTCTCTGGCAACGGTGGATTTGCAGGGTGGCAAGGCCGGTATAGGCGGCGAGACAGGCTCAGATGCGATTGACAAGCATGTTTCGTTCGGTGTAGCGCCGACGGAGTTCCCCACGCCGAATCCGGATTACTTCAAGCACTATGCGACGAGTGTTATTGATTCTTCAACGGATACAACTGCCGATGCCACATTTGAAAATGTTCGCATAGCGGCAGGGACGAATCCAAACTTCTCAGGCCATGTTACTCTTGAAGGTATAGTGTTCATCGAGACTCCTAACGTAGTTACTTTCACAGGCGGTTCCACTGTTACGGGGATTATCGTAGGTAACGGCGACACGGATGACGACTCGGGGACAAATCAGATTAATTTTGTGGGCAACGTTGACAGTCGTCCGGTGAAGGACCTGCCACAAGAGCCACAATTTGACGGCATCAGGGATGAACAGGGCACATTTCTTATGGCCCCGGGTTTTCTGTGTACGTTTGGTGGTTCCTTCAACACGCTCAATGGTGCGATAGCCGGCAACGGCATCGAGTTTTTCGGCAATGCAGGGGGAACGGTTGCCGGTTCTATCCTCAATTATGCGGACAGGGATATGACGCTATCGGGCAACAGCGACCTTCTTTTCAACCGCTCGGGTACGGTTGAGATACCGGCGGGCTTTGTCCCGGAGATAGTGTTGAATTACGACCCTGATTCTTACAGTGAGGTTGCTCTTTAGTCTTTACTGGTTACGTAAATGGCCTGCTCTGCGAAGAGGTTCGGTGCGAACCTTACGGGGCGCAAGCGCATGGAGGCCAGTGGGATTTTCTGTTCGACGCGAACGCCAAGTTTCCGGCAGAACTCATCGAAGTCCCTGATTGACAGGCAATGTATGTTGAGGGAGTTGTACCACTGAAACGGGAGTTGTTTTGTTACCGGTGCTTTACCCGTAAAAAACAACTGTGCCCTGCTTCGCCAATAGGCGAAATTCGGAAAGCTTACAATCACTTTTCTGCCAATCCTGAGCAGTTCCGTGAAGACTTGTTCGGTGTTCTTTACGGTCTGGACGGTCTGCGAGAGAATTACATAGTCGTAGGATTTGTCGGCATAGTATTGGAGTCCCCGCTCGACATCGTGCTGGATGATGGGCAAGCCGCGTTTGACGCATTCCATGACGTGATGCTGCTGCAACTCAATACCTTCTCCTTTGACATTCTTGTCGACGGCGAGTCTTGCGAGAAGCTCTCCATCGCCGCAACCGATATCGAGTACCCTGCTGTGAGGCTCAATGAGTGACTCAATCAGTTCATAATCAACTCGAGTCCTTTTGGTGTGGTCCAGAACGTCGATTCCGTGGTCTTTTGCGGGTTTCTTTGCAGACACGGATGCGGCAGTGAGACCCGGCTGATGTGTGGCTTTCAAGAAGCCGGAGATGAAAGCACCGATGGTCTCTGTCTCCAGCAGAAAGGCATCGTGGCCGTATGACGAGGCGATGTTGCAATAACTAACATCTTTTCCGTTAGCAATCAGGGCATTGACCATTCCCTGCGACTGCTCGGGGGTAAAAAGCCAGTCGCTTGTGAAGCTAACGACAAGAATTCTCGATTTGACATTTGCAAATGCCTCGATAAGAGAGCCGTATTGCTTTTGAAGGTCGAAGTAGTCGGCGGCCTTGGTTATGTAAAGATAGCTGTTGGCGTCGAATCTTTCGACAAAAGTCTGTCCCTGGTAATCGAGGTATGTCTCCACGGCAAATTCGCTGTTAAAATCGTAGCTGTATGCTCGTGCGTTGCGTAATTGCCTGCCGAATTTTTTTCTCATACTCTCTTCGGAGAGATATGTGATGTGTCCTATCATGCGAGCAGTAGCCAGTCCCTTATCCGGTGCCTTGCTCGGTGTGTACCGGCCGTCGGCAAAATTCGCGTCTGTAAGAATGGCGTTTCTTCCGACGGCATCGAAGGCTATGGACTGTGGTCCGAGATGAGGGGTGGTTGCGATGGGTATTGCGGCCCTGACAAAGTCGGGGTAGTCGATTACCCACTGGAGTACCTGCATACCACCTATTGAGCCGCCTACGACGGCCAAGACGCTTTTTATACCGAGTTTATCGAGCAGGCGCTTCTGTACGCCGACCATGTCGGCTATTGTTATGATAGGGAAGTCCAGGCCGTAAGGCTTGTTTGTCTTCGGGTTTATCGAGGAGGGGCCTGTTGTACCGCTGCATCCACCGAGGAAGTTCGAGCATATAACGAAATATCGGTTAGTGTCTATTGGCTTTGCGGGTCCGACCATAGCATCCCACCAGCCGGGTTTTTTATCATCGGGGGAGTTTTTTCCGGCGACGTGAGCATTGCCGCTGAGTGCATGGCAAATCAAAATGACGTTGCCTGCGTCGTGGTCGAGTGTCCCGTATGTTTCATAGGCGACGTCAATGGGGCCGAGTTCCCTGCCGCACTGAAGCTTCAGGGGCTGCTGCTGCTCGACGACACGTATAGTTTTTGTCTCAACGAGAGCAACCGAATTTTGCGTATTCTTTGCCATGACGGCAAAGCAGTATAGCGAATAAGCTTTGGTTGTAAAGGGCAAGTCGTTCGTGACAGGGGTGACAAAATAATCACAAATTTCATTATTAAGGTTTAGAAAAAACTTGACAGGCAGGGAATTGGGGGTAAATTACTATTTTAGAACAGCGGAATATCCAACAGTGACGTGACAAGTGTCGCCATGTGGATTTAGTGAAAGGATGCGAAAAATGGCAAAGAAGAAGAAAGCAAAGAAGAAGGCGCTTCGCGGCCAGTGGTCTTCGAAGGACGTTGCAGTGCTGAAGAAGCTTTTCTCGAACCATCCGACGGCTGAAATAGCCGCCAAAGTCGGGCGGAATACCGATGCGGTCAAGAAGAAAGCTTCGAGAATGGGCCTTAGCAAGTCAAAACGCTATCTGAAGACGCTGGGAAGAGCTTAGCCGATTCTGTCGGAACTTCTTCACAGGCGGCCGTATCAGGGGGTGTCTTTCTGTGTTTGGGTTATCTTACGAAGGCGTTGGCGAGCCTGCTGATAGTTGGGGTCTATTTTCAGCGCCCGGCGGTAATGCTGCACGGCCTGGTCGGTGCGGCCTTTGTATTCGAGGAGTACGGCGATATTGAAATGCATTTCCTTATCATTGGGTAGTGCCTTGAGGACGATTCGAATATGTTCAATTGCGTCGTCGATTTTGCCGAGCCTTGCCAATGTTAGGCTGAGCTGTCCATGGGCGAGTACGAAAGTCGGTTCGTATTCGAGGGCCTTCGAGTAGCAGGTGACGGCTTGTTCAAAATCCCCTTCGGCTGCCAGTGCGATACCGAGATTGGTCCAGGCCTCGACATAATCAGGCTTGTCCTGTACTGCCTGGCGGTATTGTGCGATAGCTTGGCGGTTTTGGCCCTGGGTGGCAAGAGCGGCGGCGAGATTATAGTGTGCGACGGCAAATTTCGGCCTGAGGCTCAGTGCTTTTTTGTAGTGTTTAATGGCGTCTTCACTTCTGCCGAGTTTACTGAGGGCGTTGGCGAGGTTGTTGTATACTTCCGGCGAATTGGGCTTTAGCTGGAGTGACCTCTGGAAATGTTTTACGGCCTGAGTGACCATGGCAGGGTCGTCGGCATCGCTTAGAACATTGGCGAGGTTGTTGTGCAGTATGGCGACATCGGGGGAGCGTGTCAGCATATAGGTGTAAAGCTTCTCGCTGTCACGCCAGTAAACCAGGTAACAGCGTATTAATGTGAACTCCGAGGCCATCAAGATGGCACATATCGCAATCGGTGCAATCCTGCGAAGAGTTGTTCGGGTGCCTGTCGGACTAATTCTGCCAAGCATCCAGGCGACGGGCAGCAGAAAGCCAATCATTGGGAAATACATGTGCCTGTCGGCGGCAATTACGGGGTGAAATCCCACAATTCCGAGTGTTGGAAATATGGCGGCGAAGAAGAAGAGCCATCCGATGAGTAAAGACCTTGTCCAACGAATCGAAATGAGCAGTGCCGTTATCAGAAGGAGTGTCCCGATGACACCGATGAGCAGCATTGGCTGAGACAGGTTGAAGGGTTTGGGGAAAGGATAATACCAGGATAAATGGTTGGGCCAGAGAAAGTTGTACAGGTAGAAAACAATGTTATGACAAATGGTAAGCAGTATGCGAAATGCTCCTGATTGGCCCGGTGTGGTGGCCAAAGAGGTTCGGCTTTGTGAAATAAAGGTGATAAGGGCAGCTCCTGCGGCGATGGCAAAGAGGGGGATTTTTTCAAGAATGGCGCGGCGATTGAGGCGGCGAAAAGGCCAGAAATCGAGCAGGAGCATCAGGACAGGCATTGCGATTATGGCAGGCTTGCTGAGCAGGGACAATACGTATATCGGTAGACACAGAAGATAGTACGTTCGCTTGTTTGTGCGGAGATATCGTACGTAGAAGACAAGGCAGGCCAAAGCAAAAAATGCTGCCAGGAGAGTTTTTCGCTCTGATATCCAGGCAACGGACTCAATGGTTGTGGGATGCAGGCCGTAAAGCAGGGCTGCGACAACCGCGGGCATGAGTTGGCCGAAAAGATGATAGATAAGGATGAGCAGCAGCAGAGAGTTTGCGGCGTGCAGAAGAAGGCTTGTGCGATGAAACGGCATGAGGTTATCGACTCGGCCGCCGAGGGCATAATCGAGCATGATAGATATCATCGCCAACGGCTGATAGTACCCTCGCACAGTCGATGGTTCCAGTACTTCCGTGATGAAACGCTCTGTTGAGTCCCATCCCGGATTCTTAACGAGACGGTTTTCTACGAGGTATTGGTCGTCGTCAAACATAAATGCCCTGGTGGACAAGGCAGGCCAATGGGCCGCTGTTACAATCGCGGCGACGACAAGCAATGCGAGCAGCAACCGGACATTACCGGATGGTCGAGCATTTTCGGTATGGGCGATAGTGGAAGCATCGTTTTCTTTCAAGAGTCAGTCTCCCATGGAGTTAGGGCTGAAACTTTTTCCCAGTGAGACGCTGGTATGCTTCGACGTATTTGGCAGTGGTTTTTGCGACGATGTCGTCGGGCAATTCCACACCTGGTCCGGACTTATCGAAATTGATGCTTTCGAGGTAATTGCGAACAAACTGCTTGTCGTAGCTTTGCTGGTCCCTGCCTGGTTGGTAGTTGTCCCCAGGCCAGAATCTTGAGGAATCCGGCGTCAGGACTTCGTCTATGAGTATGATGCCCTCGTCTACAACGCCCCATTCGAACTTGGTATCGGCGAGGATAATTCCGCGGGTCTTCGCGTATTGTCCGGCCTTTTCGAAGATTTCAATGCTTTTATCCCGGACATATTCGGCAGCTTCGGCGCCGATAATATCGATGCATCGTTCATAGTCTATGTTCTCATCGTGCATTCCGAGTTGCGCTTTTGTTGCGGGTGTAAAGATAGGTTCAGGGAGCTTTTGGCATTGTTTTAGACCGGCTGGCAGAGTGTGCCCGCAGACTTTACCGCTCTGGGTATATTCCTTCCAGCCGGAGCCGGCAAGGTAGCCTCTTACGACACACTCGACGGGCAGAACGTCGACTTTTTTAACGAGCATGCTTCGACCTCTCAACTGGTCTGCATGATTGCAAAACGGATCGGGGAAAGTATCGACGTCTGCACTTATGAGGTGATGCGCTACGGTGTCGCTTAGGAAATCGAACCAGAAAAGCGAAATCTGCGTCAGGATATGTCCCTTACATGGTATTGCGTTTGCCATTACAACGTCGAAGGCGCTGAGCCTGTCGGTGGCCACTATGAGCAGTTTGTCGCCCAGGTCATATATATCGCGGACCTTTCCTCGTTTTGGTTCCAGGCCTGCTATATTCGTCTGCAAGATTACGTTATCCATGGCATTTCCTTTCATCAACCGGTTACCGGAAGATTAAGCACTATTTCGAGTTTTATCTTATAGCAGTTTTTCAGAAAAATTCCAACAGTCTATTCAAGAAGAGCGAGTTTCCGTGTATAATCCGTTGATGGCAATCTCAGAATATAGATAATTTGCCGTTCAGGAAAGGAACAGAATATGCCTACCGTGAAAGATGTTGTTGTCCGTGTGCCGTCCGATGCCGAAGCGGCAACGTGCAAATCGTGGCCTATATGGAAGTGTGAGCCAAGCACGTTCGACTGGACGTATACCGAAAAAGAAACATGCCTAATCATCGAGGGAAAGGTTACGGTGTCGGATGGACGTGATTCGGTCAGTTTCGGCCCCGGCGACTTTGTGATTTTCCCTGAGGAACTGGAGTGCACGTGGCAGGTACTCGAGGCAGTTACAAAACACTATAACTTCGGATAAACCGGCGCGTCCGTGGGATGTTCGAGCAAAATGAAAGATTTCGTCGATGTCAATACGGGTGAGGTTGTGGTTTGCAGCGGCAAGTTCGTACTGAGAGCACTTGCGATGGGGTCATGTATCGCCTTGACAGCGTATGATGCAACGACACAAATCGCTGCCATGGCGCATATCATGCTGCCCGGTCGCGCACCGCAGCGGAGCCGGCAGAAAACGAGGTACGCCGTCAATGCAATAGAGCAAATGCTCGACCGCATGTGCGGCCAGGGTGCGAATGCCGGTAACATCGAGGCGTGTCTTATCGGGGCCGGCAATGTTCTGCGCAAGAAAGACGATACGATTTGTGAGGACAACATAGAATTCGTCACGGGGATACTTGCGGCAAAGGACATTCCCGTAAGGGCTTCTGTTGTTGGCGGTACGAAAAGAAAGAGTGCTTACCTGGATACGGCAACCGGAACAGTTACCTACTGCCGAGGTAACGAGGTCGAAAAGCAGTTATGGAGGCCTTCGAGCAAGTCAGCGGTAAAACAGTACAGCGGAAACGGGTGATTAGTCGTTAGGAGTGCTGTAAATGAGCAAAGACACGAATAAGAACTCCAAAGACGCCGAAGCATCAAAGAAACGTACTGCTGAACAACGGTTCAAGGCCGCGAACGAACAATTGCGGGCCTATGCAGAAGAACTCAGAAAAGACAACATTGATATAGCAAGCCGGATTAAAGAGTTCGAAGGCGTGTGTGGCCTGTCACAACTGATCGAAGAACACAGCAGCAGGTTGGAAGAAATACTCTGTGGGCTTGTTGAACTTATGCCGCCAGCCTGGCAGTACCCTGAGATTACAGGCGCGGCGGTACTGTTTGCGGACAAAAAGGTTAAGACAGCCAACTTCAAAAAGACCAGGTGGATGCAGTCGGCTGATATTGAGGTGAGCGGGGAAAAACTCGGAATGATTAAGATTTGCTATCTCAAAGAGATGCCGACACTTGATGAAGGGCCTTTCCTTAAGGAGGAAAGAAGACTGATAGATATCGTGGCTGAACGCATCGGGCGGGTCGCCGAACGCATAAGAGCAGTTGAACAGTTACAGGCCGCCAATCAGCAACTAAGAGCCGCGAACCAGCAATTGCAGGCGACGGAGCAGCAATTGAGAGCCGCCAATCATCAACTCAAAGCCGACGAGCAGCAATTAAGAGCTGCAAACCAGCAACTCGGAGCCGCGAACCAGCAATTGCAGGCGACGGAGCAGCAATTGAGAGCCGCCAATCATCAACTCAAGGCCGACGAGCAGCAATTACAGGCCGCCAATCAGCAACTAAGAGCCGCGAACCAGCAATTGCAGGCAACGGAGCAGCAATTAAGAGCCGCAAACCAGCAATTGCGGGCTTTGGCAAATGAGCTGTCGTCGGTAGAGGAAAGCCAGGGCAGGCGTATCGCCGGGGAGATTCACGACAACCTGATTCAGCCGCTGGTTTTTCTGGATATTAAGGTTAAATCACTTCTTGGGAAGACGCAGGATAATGACCTGCTGGATTCTTTTGACCAAATGAGGGCAATGTTAGCTGAACTTATCCGGCAGTCTCGATTGTTTACTTTGGATTTGAGCGATCCGGTCCTTTATGAACTCGGGCTGGAAGCGGCGATAGAAGAATGGATGCGAACAGAGATTTGGGGAAAACACAAAATAGCAGTGGAATTCAGGGGCGACGGCCGGAGCAGGGACATGGACCATGCTATGGCCACTTTCCTGTTCAAGGCTGTAAAGGAACTTCTAATCAACATTGTGAAGCACGCAGAGGCCCGAACCGCGTGCGTTTCCATCACGACAGGTGAGCAGACAATAGAAATATGCGTGCAGGACGATGGGCTGGGTTTTGATTATGATACTTTACTCAAGAAAGGTAGCAAGACGTCGATGTTCGGCCTTTTCAATATCCGAACGCGGCTGGCTCATCTGGGCGGCAGTATGAGTATCGAAGCCGAAGATGGTTGTGGGTGTAAGGTCATTTTGAAGGTACCAATGGAACGGAACGAGCAGAATTGAAGGAGCGATTGCCATGAGTATACGAGTACTGGTTGTAGACGACCACGGGATACTGCGGGCTGGTGTAAATCTGATAATCAGTCAGGCTGATGATATGGAAGTGGTCGGGGAAGCCGCGGACGGGCACGAGGGCATTGAGGTTGCGCGCAAACTCAAACCCGACGTTGTGCTGATGGATATCAGCATGCCGGGGTTAAACGGTATCGATGCAGCGCGGCGGATTATCAATGAAAACCCACAGGTCAAGGTACTGGCGTTTTCAGCTTATTGCAACAGGCGATTTGTCAAGGATATGCTGAAGGTCGGTGTGCTCGGATATGCGCTGAAAGACGGCATGGCCGATGAACTGGTTCATGCCATTCGTGAGGTAAACGCCGGGCGCCGGTATCTAAGCGGCAAAGTGGCTGAACTGGTAGTGGAGGATTATATCCAGAGCAGCGAGGCCGAGCTTTGTCAATCGCCGCTTGACAAGCTGAGCGTTAGAGAACGTGAACTGCTGCAGCTTATCGCGGAGAATAAGAGCACAAAAGAGGCTGCCAACCTGCTGCACGTCAGCATTAAGACAATTGATGCGCGGCGTCGCAATATTATGGAAAAGCTCGGCGTCTCTGGTATAGCGGATTTGACAAAGATTGCCATAAAGGAAGGGTTGACGCGGCTGGAATTCTGACCGGCGTTTTTTTCAGATTCATACCGAGTGGTGATTTCCGCATGATTTCATGGTCCCGTTGCATAATACTACAGCGCAACAGAATAATAGATGAAATTGCTAATCTCTTATCGCATAAGCAGTTATGCTAAACGGGCTAAATTCTAAATCCTAAACAAACTCTAAATTCAAATTACCAAAATTCCAAACAACAACGGTCGGCCAATCAGTGTTTTTGTTTCGAAAATTCGGATTTCGAACATTTGATATTGTTTTGGATTTAGGATTTAGTGCTTCAGATTTTAACCGAAAATAAAGACTTTGCATCGTTAAGTTGCGCTGTAGTAATAAGATTGCCGATATTTTGTGCGATGAAGCCTTCTGGGCAAACGAATAAGGGTTTGCCCTATTGCAAATACAGCGATACTGCAGGATGTTTATAGAGTTTTGCTGTATTGCGATTTGCTTGATACGGCCGAATTAAGAAGTAAGGGATAATCTGCATCGCGCGGTCGTTATGCAAATGCCCCTGTAAGCAATGACAGAGGTGGGCCAATGGGCGAGTTCAGCCCTGCAATAGTCTCGAACAGTACCTGTCGACGTACTGAGACCAATACGTGCCTTATCCTGCAATATCACAGAGTTGCACTGCTGCATTATGATCCGCTGCAATTAACGGTAGAACCGCACAAGTTCGAATCTCAAATGGAATACCTGTCGAATACATGCAACGTGATACCAATGGACGAAATGCAGCGGCATATTACGGCCGGCAGAGCCTTTGGGTCACGAACGGTTGTGGTGACATTTGACGGCGGATATTCGGATATACTGTATACAGCTAAGGAGATACTCGAAAGATACAGGATTTTCGCAACGGTGTTCTGTTCGTCGGCCAATATCATGAAACGGCGGCAATTCTGGTGGGACAGCCTGGAGGATTATATTATCGCCAACTGTGCAGGGCAGGTGGTCGAGGTGGAAATCGACAACCACGTGTTCAAGCGGCCGCTTCGTACGCAGGCTGAGAGATTCAGGGCATACGCGGAGCTTTATTCAATTATGATTGAGCAAACACCCGGAGAGCAACAAGCCATCCTTGCACAAATTCGGTCGGCCGACCAGTTGAAAATGGACGAACCCGACAACCACAGCATAATGGATGGGCGGGAATTGCAGGAACTCGCTCAAAGCGACCTAATTACAATCGGAGGGTACACACACAATTGCGTGAAACTGTCGGTGCTGAGGCCTTGGGAGCGAGTGGGGGAGGTTGTAAAGAATAAAACCATTCTGCAGAAAGTTCTGACCCGGGAGATTGATTGCTTTTGTTACCCATTTGGCAATAGCGAAGATTGCGTAAGCACAAAAACAGTTGAGATACTGAAGAATGCGGGGTTCAGCCTGGCCTGCGGCAATTCGTACGGCGTGGTTTCCACGGCCCACAAGATAAATCGCTACGATCTGCCAAGAGTAAAAGTTGGAAACTGCAATGTTTATGCCTTTCACGGGTTTTTGGAAAGATTCTTTGGTTAGCAGCGATTTTGCGCAGGCAGTTCGAACCCGCAAATGTAGAAATTTGCTGTATTAAGTACGGTTATCAATCAATGCGATATATCAAGCAATAGGGACCGTAACTTTGAAGGCGCAAATGTTCCGGTGAATTTGTTAATGAAATTATATTGGTATAAACCAGGTTGATCGCTGCTATGGGGGGGCGATTAACCCGGTGAGCATATGCAGGGAGTGTTTCAATGCCGTTATGTTGCCACTGTATAAGCGGGTATGGCCAACTGGCTGACAAGAAGATGACTTCTGCCATGCATGGATGCGAGGATTGCCGCACGGATGCTCAATTGAGGGAATTGTTGAATGAGTAGACTCGGTTTAGCGAACAAATTGAAACGGTTGCTTGACTTCAAGGCCGAGGCAGTCAGTTGGTCTTCTCTGCAGAAGCTCGCCACGACAGGATTGCTCACCGTAGCGACGATTGCAGGTTTGATATGGTATGCCGGTTACTCCTGCAAGCGATTTGAAACGGCTGATGACAATTATCATGAGGCAGTCAAACTTGTCGGCACTATCGTTCACCTGGATGAAGTTCTGACCATGTCGGCGAATATGGCAGCAGCGACGGGCGATATGGTGTGGGAGGACCGATATAGACAAGCCGAACCGCAACTGGACGCGGCGATCAAGCGGCTTATTGAGATTTCCCCGGGAATCAGTTCAGCCGAAGAATTCGCTGCTGTCACAAATGCCGCGAATCTCGAATTGGTGGCGATGGAGAACAAGGCCTTCGACCTGGTCCGTCAAGGCAATAGGCAGGCAGCTCTGGCTTTGCTTCAAAGCGGTGAATATGAAAGGCAGAAGAAGCTGTACAAAGATGGCATTATGCAGGTTTCGACCGCCGCCACAAAGTATACGGCATCGCAGAGTCGCAGGCGTCGGCATATTGCTATGGGTTCGGTGTTGCTCGGCGGCGTACTGCTGGCAGTGGCTGTCTTCGGCTGGCTTGGTGTCACTGTGGTATCTCGGGAAGGGAAGAAGCGCAGAGGCGTGGTGGTACAATTGGATGCATCCAATCAACAACTGAGGGCAACCGAGCAACAATTGAAAGCCGCGAACTAGCAATTAAGGGCAACAAATCAGCAGTTGCATGCGACAGAACAACAGCTTAAAGCCGCCAACCAGCAATTGACCGCCGCGAACCAGCAACTCACTGCCGGCAACGAACGATTGTCCAGGGACCAAGAGCATATTGAACAACTGAATATGGAACTTCGGACTTCGGCTGAGCAGGCCAATCTTATGGCCAGGGAAGCAGCCCAGGCTAACGAGGCCAAAAGCCGGTTTCTGGCTAATTTGAGTCACGAGATACGCACTCCAATGAATGCCATAGTAGGATTCAGTGATGTGTTAGGCGATGAGGAGATGACCGAGCAGCAAAAAGACTATGTCAATCTCATCAGCCAAAGCGCACAACATCTGCTGGAACTAATCAACGGGATGCTGGATTTTTCGAAGATGGAGTCCGGCAAGCTTAAGACCGAGATGTCGGATTGTTCATTGGCAAAGCTATTCAATGCCGTTAGTTCCCTGATGCTGCCTGCGGCGGAGAAAAAGCACCTGAGCTTCGAAATAGCCCTGTGCAACGATCTGCCGGCGCACATAATCACCGACGGCGGTCGGCTGCGTCAGTGCCTGATTAACCTTGTTGGTAATGCGATTAAGTTTACCGACAAAGGCTCGGTGACAATGGAGGTTGCGCTGGAGGATAACGGCGAAAAGTCTTTCATTCGATTCGATATTGAAGATACGGGAATAGGGATAGCCGTCGAAAAACAAGAGCAGATATTCGAATGTTTTGAGCAGGTGGACTCGACCGCCAGCCGGCAATACGGAGGTGCAGGGTTGGGGCTTGCTATCGTCAAACAATTGGCTGAGCTTCTCGGTGGAAGTCTCTCGCTCAGCAGCGAAGTGGGCAAAGGGTCGGTTTTTTCACTGGTGATACCAACGAACCTTGAGGTTGAGAGTCAGCCGCCTCTGGAAGCAGGTGGAGTCGCTATCGAGATGTCACCGGAGAGTCTGCTGCAGGCAAGATTTTCAGGCAGCGTATTGGTGGCTGAAGACGTTCTGACCAATCAATTGCTTATCCAGCACCTGCTTGAAAAGATGGGGTTCGAAGTAACAATGGTCGAAGACGGCAACAAAGTCGTTCAAGAAGCCATGAGCAGTTCCTACAATCTCATATTTATGGATATGCAAATGCCCAACATGAACGGCTATGACGCTACCAGGGTGCTAAGGGACAAGTCCATTGAGACACCAATTATAGCACTTACCGCCAGTGCCATGGCCGGCGACGAGGGCAAATGTATTTGTGCCGGGTGCGACGACTATCTGGCCAAACCAATCGACAGACTCAGGTTGACAGAAAAGATACTTAAGTATATTCAGCCCGCAGGCACGGCCGAGACTATCGATGTAATCAGGCAACAGGTTGACGGACTTTCAGATTTGTGTTCCGGTGAATCACCCGGGGGCGACTTGTCGCAGACGAGCGAGTATGAGACAGCCAGGCAAAATAGCCGCGTCAAGCAATCGTAACAATCTTCCGCCGAGTATTGCCGCGTTTTTATAGCCCGCGTATCATCCACAGCGGCTTGGGCAGCAAATCTCATTGAGCAACCCCGGTTTTTTTATTGGCCGGCAAACTTTTAAGTCCCTGACGCGCCCGCGATGAATTCGGATTCGAACGCAGGGCAAGGCGAAACTCAACTGCGGCATCTTCGAGACGCCCCATCCGCGTCAGCAAAACGCCGACATTGCAGTGCATCTCCGCGTCATCAGGATAAATGCGAAGAACCCGGCGAAACTGCTCGATGGCGTTGTCGTTCTGATTTTGAGCGGCATAGACCATCCCAAGATTGTAGTATGCCCTTGCGTAATTCGGGTCCAACTCAATAGCCCTGGTATATTGAGCAATCGCTTCATCGTAGTGTTTCAAATCCGCCAGTGCCATTGCCAGGCCGTTGCGAGAATCAACATCCTTCGGGCTGAGCCGAACCGCCTGTTCATAATGACTGACAGCTTTGTCAATTTTGCCAAGCTGCTTCAGAACGCCGGCAATATTATAATGCGTCTGGGCGAACTTCGGCTTCAGGGATAAGGCCTTGCTGAAGTATACCATGGCCTGGTCTGGTTTTTTCTGTTTGGCAAGCGCGTTGCCAAGATTGTTCAGGACCTCAACGGAATCCGGTCGAACTTCCAATGAGCGATTGTAAAGGCTCACTGCATCTGCAAGTCGGCCTTTTTTTGTCAGGGCAAGGCCGAAGTTATTCAGTATCTCACTGTCGTTCGGACGACGCTCAATCGCCTTGTTATAGTAATCCAGCGCCTGATCCAACTGTCCGCTGCGAGCAAGAGCATCGGCCAGCCGAGAGAACACTTCGGCATCTTTGCGGCCCTGTTTCAAAACAATGCGATACTGCTTAACGGCATTTTCATAGCGGCGCGCTGCAAACAATGCTATCGCCAGATTATAGTGAGCCTGTGTATAGCCGGGCCACTCGGCGAGTGCCTGGCTGTAGTAGCTGATTGCTTCATCGTATCGACCCTTCTTTAGAATGATATTGGCAAGATTCAGTTGAACGGTCGGTGATTTGGGCGCCAGATTCAGCATATATGTATAAAGTTTTTCCGTTTCCTGCCACTGCACAAGATAACGACGGGCCACAGCCGACTCGGAAGCACCCAAAACAAGAACAACCGCCACAATCACTATGCGAGCCGACGATGACCTCCAAATCCTGCCGGAATGCTCTGCAACAAACCACACTAATATCATCAGTAATCCCACCGAGGGGAAATAGGAGTACTTGTCGGATGCTATAACATTTGTGAACCCGATTATCCCCATCGTTGGCAGTATTGCGACGAAGAAGAAAAGCCAACCCGCGGCCAAGGCCCGGGTCCTGCGCAGTGACAGCGAGAGCAGCACCAACAGAACAAGCGTACCAATCACGCCTGCCAATACCATCGGGTCGGAAACACTCATTGGGTCGGGAAAGGGATAATGACTCGACAGCTTCACCGGCCAAACTATCTTGTAAAGATAGAAGACGATGTTATGACATAGAATCAGCGGAATTCTAAGCGGGCTGTATTTTGTAGGCATTGTCACCATGGCCGTTCTGGCCTGTGAAACAAGCGTAATCAGTGCGAAAACCGACATCACTATGAAAAACGGAATTTTTTCCAGGATCGCCCGCCTGCCCAGCCGGCGTAAAGGCCACCAGTCCAATATCAACAGCAAGATAGCAAGTGGAGTCGTAGTCGGCTTCGACATGAGCGCCAGGACATACATCACCATGCAGACCACCAGCAGCTTCAAGTGGCCCCTGCGTGCATACCATAGGTAAAAAATCAGACACCACAATGCAAAAAAACATGCCAGCAGTGTCTTGCGTTCGGAAACCCATGTAATCGACTCAACCGTCAAGGGGTGCAGGCCAAAAAGCAAACCTGCAATCACCGCGGGCCACATTCTGTAGAACAACATATACAAAAGCACAGTCACCAGCCAGGTGTTTGCAACATGAAAGGCAAGACTTGTGATGTGAAAAACCAGCGGCCTGTCACCACGAGCGCCCATTGCATAATCCAGCATGAGCGAAATCATTGTCAGCGGCTGATAATAACCACCAACCGTCGAGGGAGTGAGAACCTCAGTCAGGAAGCGGCGTGCAGATTCCCAACTCGGATTCTGTACCAGGCGATTCTTGTGCACATACTGGTCGTCATCAAACGAAGACGCCTTTGCCGACAGTGCCGGCCAATGCGTCATTACAACCAGGGAACCCGTCACCAGCAGCAATAGCGCAAAAACGGCCAACGACGGCCGCGACTTCTCCGAATCTGCCGATGCTTGCTCTGAGGGTATCCTCTCCATCCCGTCGTTCTTATCGGCCTTGCCCATACTCACCTCGCCTGCCCAATAGTATCCGGCCAAAACTCCGCGTGAGCCGCTAACCATGCCTTTTCGCAAGCCTCAATGGAGACGGAGGGAATCGAACCCTCATTTCCGCGATGCGACCGCGGTGTGCTCCCGTTACACCACGCCCCCATGACCGAGCGAGCAATTATTTTATCGCATGGCCAATCGCATTTCAAGCGTTTTAACCTGCCAACAGCAAAGAATCAAAAGTGCCACTTCTCGTAACAGAGGATTTGCCGGGCCTCGAGACGGTTGGGTTCGCGCCGCTGGTCAGCAGGATAGCCGATAGCCATCAACTCAATAACAGCCACGTCATCGGGTATGCCGAGCACCGCCCGTACCTTCTCCGGATAGAAGGAACCTACCCAGCAAGTTGCGAGACCCAATTCGACGGCCTGCAGTGCGATATGCTCCAGTGCAATTGCCACATCGATAGGTGCTATCGGCTGGCCGCACCGCATGACGTAGTCACTGATGCTGCAGGCCACTATGACGGCGGCTGCCTCGGCCAGAAACTTCTGATTGTTGGCGGCTTCGGCAAGCTGTTGACGGGTTTCTTTTTGCGTTACCACGACGAATCGCCAGTCCTGCAGATTCTTCGCCGAAGGGGCCAGACGAACCGCCTCAAAGAGGGCGTCGAGCTTTTCCTGCTCCACCGGGCGATCATGGTAACTCCTGCAGGAATATCTGCTTCTGATAGCTTCAATGACATTCATAAGAGACTCCTGAAAATTTCTCGATTTTTTCCTAAACGGTCCCCACGGGGGGCAAACCCGTCCGAAGTATAAGAAATCCAGGATATTGACGCAAGAGTGCAGAAACTATGTTATAATACTATATGGGCGTCTCTTGAGTAGAATACCAAAATATGTTAAAATTGACATGGTAGATTTGGAGCCATTAATTATTTGAAAGAAGTTCGTCAGAGCCTAAGAGTTAAAGCCGAGCGTGCAATTCTCGTAGTAGCTATTGTTCGCTCACAAACCCAGCCGGACGGCCTGTCCGAGCTAAAATCCCTGGCAAAGCGTGCGGGTGCCTTCGTAGTTGATACTTTCCAGCAAAAAGTTCGACAAATAAACTCCACCACATACATCGGCAAAGGGAAAACCGAAATGCTTGCCGAGCGAATCATAATCCATAAAGCCGATGTGGTGATTTTCGACAATGACCTGTCACCACGGCAGATACGCGAACTGGAAAAGGTGCTTCAGGTAAAAGTGCTCGACCGAAGCGAGCTTATCCTGGATATTTTCGCCAACCGGGCAAGAACAAGACAGGCCAAGCTTCAGGTTGAGTTGGCACAGCTTGAGTACACGGCTCCCAGACTTAGGCGGATGTGGCTTCACCTCGACAGCGTCGCCGGTGCGGGAGGCGCAACGGCTGCGGGGGCTGTCGGTGGCATTGGCACCAGGGGCCCCGGCGAAAAACAGCTCGAGATCGACCGGCGTATTGCCGGCAAAAGGATTACCCAGCTAAAACGTGAAATCGCGAAGATCGACAAGCGGAGGATTCGTGAGATAGACGCCAGGAAAGAACAATTCAAAATCGGGATTGTCGGCTACACAAACGCCGGCAAAAGCACGCTTTTAAACGCACTTACCAGTGCAGACATTTTAGTTGAAGACCGGCTCTTCGCAACGCTCGACACGCGAACCAGAAAGTGGACCCTGGCCGGCGGTGTAGAGGTGCTGCTCAGTGACACTATCGGATTCTTAAGAGATATTCCACACCAGCTTATCGCGTCGTTCAAAGCCACGCTCGAAGAAGCGGTCAATGCAGACCTGCTAATCCACGTTGTTGACGCCTCGAACCCCGAGGCAATGAGGCAGGTTCATTCAGTGAATAACGTTCTCAAGGAGATCGGCTGCGACAGTCATCCAACCCTGACCGTTTTGAACAAGGTCGATGTCACCAGGAAAACGGACGACCTTGAGGTAATGCAGACGATATGGCCCGATGCGCTTAGTGTTTCTGCAAAAACAGGGTTCGGACTTGAGGAGTTGCGGTGCGCTGTGCTCTCGAAATACAAAGGTTCGGAACTGCTTCTGCGGGTAAGCTGCGGCAAATCGCATGGGAAAATTCAAAGTTTTCTGCGGGCCTACGGCACAATTATGAAAGAAGAATTCCGCGATGGTTCCATGGTCATAGAGGCCAGACTCGGCCAAAACCAATTGGCAAAACTGAAACGTCTGCGTCCAGTCAACATCGAAACCCTCTCCAGTTAGAGACTCTCAAGATTCTTTTATGAAGAGGCTGTGAGGCGTCCGGCCGAGCACGGTCATTTCCAACCCGATGTTCACGGCGTCAGCCATTCAAGCCAGTTATCGGCTATTACGGCCAGGTCCTTCCAATCGATAACACCATCAGATGGCTGCGAAAGATCGCAGGCAATGTTCCAGTCGGCATCGCCGGTTTTGCTTTGCCAGGCCGATGCAAAAACCGCAAAGTCCGCAAAACTCACCCCGCAATCGCCTTCAAGGTCACCGTTCATGGACGGCCGAGGCCCCGTTATCGCAGCATTGTAAATTATCCAGTAGTATTCCCAGTAAGCGTTGTAGTAATGCCATCTAACCTGAACATCGGGCTGGCCTGCGGCTATCGATGATATGTCAAATTCCGCCACTTCGTTTGCGTCGGCTCCCTGATATCGGGCCACATTCTGCCATGAGCCTGCTCCAACGCGAACATCCACGTCGGCAATTTCATCGCTGTAATACGCAAAAAGGTGTTCGAATGTCAAAGTAACACTGTCGTAATCCGAACAGTCCACACTATTGCTGACCAACTGTTCATCCATCCACACGTAACCGGCACTGTCACTGTCGACAACCATCAACCACCTGGTCTCATCCACAGATATCGCCCAGAACCAGGTTTGGCCATCCGAATAACCATCGACGATGCTCCAGCCATCAGGAAGGCCTGTCTCGAACGCGGTCTCAAGTATGACACGCTCAGCTACTTCGACGCTTATTGTCGCAGTATTCGACGGCCCGCCATCGGGCGGTGTACCTCCATCGTCTGCGCTGAATGTAAAATTGTCCGGCCCCACATAGCATCCAAAGCTCCTATACTCGACTTCATTGCCGTTTGATAAAAGAATGCAAGGAAGATCATCGGGACCTATCGCACCACCACCCGGATCGCTCAATGTCCCGTGCCGCGGCAAAGTTTCGATTACGTAACTCATCGCACCGGGACGGCCATCATCAAGGGCCTCAAGCTCTATCGTCTTCAACAAACCTGTTTCTGTCGAAGCCGTTGCATCCAGGGCAGATGGCGCATGCGGCAATTCCCTGGCTGATATCTCTACGTTGTCAATTCCCCAGTAATACTCAAAGTTGGCGTTGTAGTAACGCCACCGTATTTGAACACTCGCCTGGCCATCGGCGATTGCCGACAAATCAATTTCGACCTGACCCGAATAATTCTGGCCCTGGTAACGCGCCACGTTCTGCCACGGCCCACCGTTGACGCGGACATCCACGTCGCCGATTTCGCCAAGCCCGCCGTCGTACCACTTAAAATAATGGCTGAACTTCAGTGACACATCATTATAGAATGAACAGTCGATGCTCGGCGTAATCAATTCTTCGTCCATATCTTCATTTCCGGCGCAATCACTGTCGACAATCATAAAAAGGCCGTCCCAGTTGGCATTCGAACGGTCACAGGCATTGGCCACGTTCCAGCGATACAGTTCACCCTGCCGATAGCCGTCAACAACACTCCAACTACCGGGCAAACCCACGGAAAAATCAGTTTCATAGACTATATTCAGCACACCGGTTACCGTGGCAGTGTCGGTGGATGTCGCCGGCGAACCGGTACCATCGTCGGCATCATTGTAAGTTACGGTAATGATGTCACCATCAATAACCTGCAGTGTACCGTCTTCGACTATAGCCGGCGCTTCGGCGGTAACTATGGAACCGGTAAAGACACCGCTGTCAGCGGGATTCTCCGTGAGCGAAACACTTTCACTATCACCGCTGATGGTTGTTGCCGTAACGCCGGCGGATCCATCGCCCAGCAGGTCGCTGTCCGACAGTGTAATTGAAACCGTTTCGCCGGCAGTGTAAGCGGCCTTATCAAGCTCAACAAAACCGGCGGAAACACTGCCCTGGAAATCAATCTCCCATCGGTTGCCGCAGTTCAGCGAATCCTGGCTCGAAGAGCCGGTGGAAATAACCTGACTGGAAAAACTCCAGCTATCCTTGCTGACAGTTATTGTAAATGCCGTATTCGACGGGACCTTTGCCAGCGCATAAATACCGTGACTGTCGCTTGTGGCGTAATAGGTTCCGCCGCCGACGGCGGTGACCAAAGCACCGCTCACAGGCTCGCCCGCAAAACCGGTAATGCGGCCGCTGATAATCTCACCGGAACCCGACTCGTATATGTTATAAACGCATGTATTCAACTCATCGTAGTAGTAATATGCATCAACGATGGGCAGGTCGTACCACGCATCATCATAGCCGTCCCAGCCCATATTCAGGTGGTGATAAAGGGTCGAGCCGTTATATCCGTATCCGTCGCACACCACCGCGTGACCGCCGCTCGGACCGGCGATACCGAGAAACACGGGACGACCTGAATCGATATTCGGATTCGCCATTACCATAATCGCCGAACCGATTTGGTTCGAGTTATTGTATCCGTGGATTGAATTGCTGTAACCAAAGGTATCCCGCAGTTCCCGTGCCGCATCATGTAAAGAAGCAGAAGAACCCGTCGAGCCGTAAATCGTATTCACCGACTCAGCCGCATCGTAACAAAGATGACCGATAGCCTGCCGCTGCGTCAACGTTATGCCGCTGTCCGGCACAAGAGGCATATTACCCCAGACATATGTCCCGCTCGGGCCGGAGGCGGGATACTGATGGTAACGTATCAACTGCGACATCGCCGTCGCAACACAGCCGCAAGGCCAGTTGCTCGGCGTGTAATAGTTATAGCACGTGATGCCGCCGATATAACCGCCTACAGTCGTCTGTCCCCATTGGCTCTGCAGCAGCGGAGCAACGCGAACATCCGAAACACTCGAAACACCTTCGGTCTCGGCCATCTGGTCGTAAGCTGCAAAATCACTCCATTTGCTCTCGGCCCGCGGTCGCATTCTTTCAAAAACCGCACGCCGCCGCTCAAAATCCCGCGTTCGCTGCCCCCCGCCGGAAGCCTTCTGCATCGCTCTCGCCGCGGTAACACGAGCCGCAACATCGGCGCTGACCAGTGCTCCCAGAGGATTCGACGGCGACGGGTCATACATGTTGCCGGAACAAAACGCGATAATCGGCTCTACAGCGTCTTCGGCGGCAACTATCACAAAGCCGGACGGCTGCATGTACACAACATGATACAAAGGCTCGCCGTTGGCGTCGGAGAATGTCTCAACATTATCCACCTGCCTGCCGAGTTTCATGCCGAGCGGTTTAGGTGAGACTTTCAGCCACCCGTGAACCGCCTTTTTCGCACGCCCGGAATTCACCACCATGCCACGAACTTCACCGGAAGATACCAGAAGGACGAAAAAAACAAGAAATACCAGCGCACAAGATTTGATACCGTAATCTTTTCTGCGGATTCGACAACAACGCTTCATGGGCCATCCTCCTTAATAGTTTCGGTATTTTTCTAACAGCCTTTGCCACCGAAAAAAACAACTCCATACTACCTTAACAAATTATATCCTCGGCCGTGATTTTGTCAAGAACTTTCCGCCGGTTGCTCATCGTAATTATAGCCTTTTTTGCCGTTCATTACTCGGCACTGCGTCTGCATTTTCCGCAGCGTATCAGTCATAACAGCGGCCAACTGGCGGTTTTTCATTGCTTTGACCCGCTCAGCGGTAATGGCTTTACCATAACAAACCGTAATCCGACTGCCGAGGCTAAACAGTTTTTGGTGCCTGGGCCAACACTCGAACCCCCCATCGATTACCACCGGCACAATCGCCGCTTCGCCGCGTCTGGCAATAAGACCGAAACCAGCCTTGAGTTCTGCAATCTTTCCGTCGCTCGTGCGAGTACCTTCCGGAAAAAGACATACCGCATTACCTTGCCTGAGCGTGCTGATAATCCTTTTCGTCATGGCAATATCGGCCTTGCCGCGAGAAACAGGGGTTACACCCAGGGACAAAAGAAGACCACCCAAAAAACGAGGAGCAAAAAGCGAGTCTCGCGCCATAAAGCACAAATTCCTTTTCACACGCGAACCGCAAAACAGCGGGTCCAGATAGCTCTGATGGTTGCACACCAACAGCAAAGGCCCGTTATCGGGCACATTCTCCAGCCCATACACACGAAAGCGAAAAAGCAATGCGCAAAAAACATGGCAAATCCAACACGCCAACCTGTACCACATCGATTTTAGTCTTTGTTCGAACATTTCGCCTTGACGCAATTCACAAGCTTTTCCACAACCTCTTCGATACTCAAATCAGTCGTATCCACTATTATAGCATCGTCTGCCGCCCGCAGCGGACCGGCCTGCCTGTTTTCGTCGCTTCTGTCCCTGTCCTCAATGGCCTTTTGGATTTCAGCAAGACTGCTGCGGCACCGGTTAGCCTGAAGCTCCGTCTGCCTGCGCCTGGCACGCTCTGCCGCATCGGCTACCAAAAAGAATTTTACATCCGCATCGGCAAATGCCACCGTCCCCTGGTCACGTCCCTCGGTAACCACACCATCCTGTAAAGCTGCAAACTCTCGCTGCATTCGAACCAGCCTCTCGCGAACCTTCCCCGCACCGGCAATATGGCGGGCACTGGCCGTCACCAGCGGCTCTCGTATCTGCCGGCTCACATCAGAGCCGTCAAGAGATACCACCATCCGCCCCTGCCGGATAGTGAATTCGAACTTGCTGCTGTTCAATACTCCGAGCAGCGCCTGTTCATCCTCCATATCAATCCCCGCCCGCATCGCAGCCAATGTCACCACACGATACATCGCACCGGTATCCAGAAAGCTCACGCCCAGGCGCTCCGCGAGCAGCCTTGCCGCCGTACTTTTGCCGCTCGCTGCCGGGCCGTCAATTGTTACCACCAAACCAGCCATTCTAACAACCCGCCTTATTCATAAATATCGGCTCGGCTGTTCTGTCAATCTTCACCGCGACTATACTGGTATCATCAATCTGCCGCGCAAGACCCACAAAGCGCCGTCGAAACCCAAGAATATTCTTCACCATGTGCCGCGCCGAACCGGACGTAAACTTTATCGCCGTGGCGACCATCTGCTCTCTGCCCCAGAACTGACCATCAAAATTCGCCGCGTCGATAAGCCCGTCGGTATAAAACAAAAGACAGTCCCCGTCTTTCAGCTTAACCGTTTCGACCTCGTATTTCGCCCCCTTATCGACACCAAGAACAAGACCACCCCTATTTAAATCCACAGCCTCGGCCGCCCGTATCAAAAGTGCCGGTTCATGGCCGCAGTTACAGTAAGTAATCGTCATCTCCTTCACATCGATTATCGCGTAGAACATCGAGATGAACTCACCACCAGCGCACTCGCCCACCGTCATACGGTTCAAGCGACTAACAACATCTTCAATAGTCTCTGTGCTGCTGCACCGGCATGTCGTACAAACCCGAACTGCACCGCGAAAACAACTCATCATAAGAGCAGCGGGAATCCCCTTGCCCATAACATCAGCAATTGTCACCAGCAGCCTGTCCTCGCCAACCTTCAGGAAATCGTAAAAGTCACCACCAACGTCAAAACAGGGAGTATAACTGGCCGACACATCCAATCCGGCAATCAAAGGCGCACGCTGTGGTATCATCCTTCGCTGAACCGTGCCGGCCAGACGCATCTGCTCTGCAATGCGGGCACCTTCCAGCGCCTCGGCATAAAGCCTGGCGTTGGTTATCGCAACCGCACACTGTGAGGCGACAACACGAGCAAGACTGATAGCATCGGTGGTAAAACGGTTGGGCTGAGGACTGTAAAGACGAAGCACCCCTACTGCCCTATCCCGAAATTTCATTGCAACCGTAAGTTGACTAATCAAACCCTCCTTTATCGCCGCCTCCTTATATTTCACACGCCCGTCCACACGCATATCGTCAAGAACGACCGCCTCACCCGCAAACGCCGCCTTAACCACCGTGTCTTCCTTCGATACCTCACCTTTGTTGCGGTATTGCTCACTCAGACCAAAGGTACTGCGCATCTTCAAATCGCCGGTGGCATCATCCAGGAGGCGAATTGAGCAGGCCTTGACCCGCGCAAGCTTGACGGCAGCCTCTGCCAGCCTGTCGAGTACCTCCTGAAGCGAAAATCGGCCGGCCACAAGCGTTGTGAGCTGATAAATCTGATCGTCCCTAATCATTTGTCCTGCATTTTTCTCTGCCATACCAAACCAATCTTGCAAAATCACAGGATTATACTCGAATTTTGCCGCAGAGCGAACACTAATTTGCCGGCCAGGCTGACTTCGAAACGAAACCGCACACTTGAAAAACGCAACCCTGTCGGTTAACATTTTAACGCAGTACCCGTAGTCAAATTAGTACCCACTTAACGAAAACTACTGCCGGGTAATTGATTTGGAAATAACCGCCAGGCACATAATATTCAGCGGCCGCGTGCAGGGTGTCGGCTTTCGCTTCACCGCGCACAGAATTGCCCTGCGCCATCAATTGACAGGGTTGGTCCGCAACTTGCCCGATGGAACTGTAGAGATGTTCACGCAAGGCCGCGGCCAGGACATCGCCGATTGCATCACCGACATCGAAGACAGCTTCGCAGACTACATAAGAAACACCAAAGCCGAAGACTGCCCACCCGACCCCGCCTTTAGCGACTTCAGAATAACCTTCTGAACAGGCTCTGCCTGAGCAACCGCTATTCGCTGCTGAGTGCGTTTATTCCTCAAGCAAGATTGCCGGCATAATTAAGACTTTTTTCTCCGAGCAATGAGTTATTTGCCGAGTACTTCGAGACAACAACTCTGAATTCGGACAAAGTCGAGGAAGTTTACCACGCCATCTCCTGTAATATCAAAGCCGCCGCACCAGTCGGGGTTTTGGCAGTCCTGTTCAAGCCAGTAGGACGCCAGGCCCGCCAGATATTCCGCGGTTTTGTCGAGCGTTTTGATTGTGCCCATGCCATAGAATCGCCGACAGTCAGCCAACGAGCCTTCAACTTTAAGTCCGACGATTTCTCCGGGTCTTGTTGACCGACAAAACTGCGCACGGTCAAAAGCCGCCTCAAGTTCGACCAGGTTGTTGTCATTGAGCCATATATTCATGTGGTCGCATTGCAGCTCGAATGGTTCGACAATTCTGAGCAGAAGATTCGAATCCACGTCCTCGATACCAAAGCCTTCGGGTAAAACAAGGTGTGCTTTGACCCATTTGCCTTTGCTGGTGAGATTCAGTGTGCGTGGGGTGAGTTTCATGGGTACTTCGATTGGTGGGATGAAGAACTCATAAGCACCCATATCGACAACCGCCATACAGTCGGCGTTTCCATCGGCGATTCGGGGATTGCTGTCCAAATCCGTATCATTGGGCCGGCTCATATAATTTGGGTCACCGGCATCGATGCAGGGTGAACCCGGCAGCAGATGATAGTCGCCTTCGACCCAGGAGGCATTAGGATCATTCGGCTGGACGAGAATGTTTGGATCATCTCTATGCGCCCAATAGCCAGGCGAAACGAAGCACGGATCTGTGTCTATGTTGCCAAGGCCCGGCCAACCACCCCTGATGTTGCTGTAAGTGGCTGCCATGGTTGAGTCACTACGGTTATGGAACTCATCCGGGGTGTTGCCATAAAAGATGCAGTTGGTAACAGTCGAGTTGCTACCCAAGTTCCACATTCCGCCGCAGCCCATAATAGCCGAGTTTCCGCTGAACGTGCAATTTGTTATTATGGGGGTGCTATATTGGTTCAACATTGCCCCGCAGTGCCTGGCTGAGTTTCCGGTGAACGTGCAGTTTGTCACTATCGGGCTGCTATATTTGTTCAAGATTGCCCCGCAGTGCTTGCCTGAGTTTCCGGTGAACGTGCAGTTTGTCACCGTCGGGCTGCTTTCTCCGTTAGACACTGCCCCTCCATAGTCGGCTGAGTTTTTGCTAAACGTGCAGTTTTCCAGAGTCGGACTGCTCTTACGGCAGTACATGCCGCCACCATCGCGGTCTGCTGAATTTTCGGTGAACGTGCAATTTGTCACCGTCGGGCTGCTTTCTCGGTTAGACACTGCCCCTCCATCCTCGGCTGAGTTTTTGCTAAACGTGCAGTTTTCCAGAGTGGGGTTGCTGTTACGGCAGTATATCGCGCCGCCCTCGGAGTGTGCCGAGTTTGCGTTGAATGTGCAGTTGGCCAGAGTAGGGTTGCTGTTATAGCAGTATACCGCACCGCCGCAATCTGCCTGTCCGTTGGTAATGGTGAAACCATCTATTACTGTGGCACGCCCCTCGCCGGCTGTAAAATTAAATGCGCGGTGGTGCCGAGTATATGAGCCGTTGCAGTCAATAATACAATCCCGGGGGCCGGTTTCTGACCGCAGGATAACACCTTTGCCTTCGAAGTTGACATCGGTATTGCCGGTGCCTCGGTATGTTCCCGGGCGTACAATAACTGTGGCACCCAGCAGCTCTGTATTAACACCCCTCTGGATGGTGGCGAAGGGATTGTCGATACTACCATTACCGGTTATGTCATTTCCTGCGGTCGATACGTAGATTGTTGGCGCCCGGCCCTGAACCTCGAACTCTATCGCATCGCCATGTCCATAGAGGGGAACTATTCCTGCCACGGTGTGTTTTCCGGGCAGGAGTGGGCACCTGTATTGCTGCCAATGGTTGTGTACCCACGTCACGGAGTAAGATTCATTCGGGTCAAGGACTCGTGGGTGTCCTATCACCCAGATGCAACTATGTTCATTAGAGAACCAGTTGTCCATGAGGTAGTTAGTGTTGCAGAAAGTGTCAAAATACAGGGTGATGGGCGCATCGGTTGGGTTGCGGACGGTGACGGTAACTATGACATCTTCGCCGAAAGAATAGACGCCTTTGTCGGTTTCGGCTGTAATTTCGAGTTCAGCAGCCAGGATTGACGTTGAAACGAGCGATATAAGAATGATTGCAGCGATAATAGACGTTGCTTTGGCCATTTTGGTCTCCTTTCGCCAAAATTCTCTTGTTACTATATCAAGATGCGCAAAAAGGGCTGTCTGTTCCCTAATATTTATTTTAGGCTGAAATCGGGGCGGACTTCGCTACAGCCAGGTTCCGCTGCGCTGCCAAATTGGGTTTGTTTTTGCGGGGTCCGCCGGGGCAAAAATCCTTATAACTCGTATATCCATAAGGAGTTAGGCGAATTTTGGCTTTTTGGAAATTGGGTTTGTTTTGCATAATTACGTCGCAGTTTGTGTTAAGTTGGGCAATATAGATGGTTTTGGCAGATTTTAGGTGAAGGCCTTGCCGCAATTGTTTGATTCGATTGTTTTCATAGCATCGATACCTTTTTTGGGGTGCCTAAAAAACGTGCGCCCCATAAGGGGCCGATACGCGGATTTGATTGATTTTGCTCCGGGAGCCGCGGGGGCAGCAGATGCGGGATGTCATTTTCTTTTGCAAGCGGAGAGTTTTTCAGGTAACACTTGGGGCGTGCGGCGCACTATTAATTATGAAGCCGCTACTCAAGAGGGAATTCTGTGGACGAAGACAAGGCAGGCGACAACTTAGATGTTGATTCTATCTTCGGCAAACACACCCCCTTGCTGGAGCGGATAGCCGTTGGCATGGGCCTTGGCAGCGATGACGGACAGGACATATTGCAGGATATTTACGTTGAGATTTTGAAAAGGACACCTGAGTTTCAAGAAGCTGAGCAGGTAAAGCGATGGCTAATGCGAGTAACGATAAATCGATGCATTTTGGAATTTCGGCGGCGCAAGCGTCGAAGCGGGAAGTTACGGGAGATTTTTCAGAGATGGTCGGCACGCCAAACGGCTCAGCCGGGACCAGAGAAAAATGCCATTCAGGCGGAAGAAGGCCGCGCTGTGCGGCGGAGCCTGGAAAATTTGAACGAATTGGTTCGGGTGCCGTTGGTGCTGAAGTATTTTTGTGGATTAAATGCAACGGAGATAGGCAAAGTGCTTGAATTGAAGCCGGCAACCGTTCGAAAGCGGCTAAGTGACGGCCGGATAGCCCTGGCTAAAGCGTTGCTGGAGTTAGGAATCAAAGAGTAATGACAAAGATATGCGATAAGATTTCACAGGAAAGGCTCGTTGCTTTTGCAGATGGCGAGTTGTCGGCAGGTGAAACAGCGGAAGTATCCGAGCATGTGAGGCAATGCGAGAGTTGCCGGGTGATGGTAGAGGCGCTGCAGCAATCGCTGGAGATAGTAAAGGCTTCGTGGACCCAGAAACATGCAGAGTGGCCGCAATGGAAGGGGCCTGCTGAGAGACGCTACCACAGATGGCCAACCGTACGAGCAGCAGCCGTTGCTGCAGGAATACTGTTATTGGTTGGCCTGGGGCTGATTTGGCAGGCGGTATCTGAACGAAGTGAGCCCGCATCAAAGGCCGACAGAGTGGCACAGCTAAAGCATACGATTCTGCGGGAAGGGGCGGCGGCACAGATGTTGGCGGTTGGGGATTTGCTTGCCTCTCCGCCGGGAGGCACCGATTATGCACGCCAGCGATACAGTGAAATTACAAAAATGTATCAAAATACGAAATATGCCGAGCAGGCAAAATTACGTCTGAAGTCATTATAGCCAAAGGAGTGAAAGATTATGAAGCTACTGAAACAAATACAATTGTTGGTTGTGTTGTCGGTGCTGTGTTGTGCCTGTTTTGGCGCTGAGGAGCCATGCGAGCCGGCAAAACAGGGACTAAAGTTCAATGTTTCCGATAAGCCCTGGTCGTCGCATTTCCCAGGATCAGGCAAGTCAACACATGTTGCCTGTGTTCAGCTGAGGAACATGAAAGACTGGCCATCTAAATGGGTGAATGTAACAGATCGTAGGCAACTTGAGATTAGGGATTGGCATGGAGCGATTCTTCGTGTGGAGTTTCAAGATGAGGGAGCGGTGGAAGGGCCTCGTGATTTTGTGATTCTAAGCAACTTCAGGCGGAGATCAAAACAGAGAGGTTCTGACGAAGAATTCTATGAGCGTCGTAGCTTCGAGGAGTCTACCGCGTTGGGGCTACCGATACCGGCTTCAGAGGAGATGTGGCTTTATGCCGAGAGTGCCGAGCAGGCACAGGAATTAGCCAAGGCTTTTATTGAGCGTGTATCGGGCTTGGCCTATATCCGTGTGCGCAAAGAGGAGGCTCGCCTGGAATATCTTCATGCGCAGGTCGCTCGTTTTGAGAACGAAATTCGACCACTCGAAAACGAACTAAAGCCCTTTACTCAGAAAATGGCTGTCTATGAGAAGACTACATATTACCGCAATAAGGATGATGCACAGAGGAGCATACTGCAATGGAACACCCTGCTCAACCAAGTTGAAGTCGATATCATCGGCATCAAAGCAAAGCTCGATAAGATAAAGCAATTCACAAAGACAGAAAGAAAGGACTACTTGCTGGCATCGCTGCATTCGATGAAGATGGCAGAAGAGGTTGAATTGGCAGGGGCCCTGGCGCGAAAGAACGCTGCTCAATCGCATCGTGAAAAGGCACTGGCTTTTCTTGATTTGGCGGAAAAGGCTGAGGAACTAGAGCACGGACTGCGGGGCGTAGAAGAAAGACTATCGTGGACCCGGAAAGAAGTCGCAAAGCTTGAGAAGCAGTTGTCTCAAATGAAGACGGAGATTAAACCGGTGGAGGTCGTTAATAACGAGGTCACGATATATCCGCTTGCCTCGCCGCAGGATTGATCCGGCAGATTGATTGCCGGAGGCGTTTGCGGTTGCGTATTCGAGGAAGTTGTGAAGAATCCGGGTTTTGGTGCTTTGGTCAAGTTTGAGTGTGACCGTCATTGACAGATATGTTATGTTATGCGAGTATGGAATAGGCAAATGCAATGAAGTGCTCTTATTGATAACCGGTACGATAAGTGCAGGCAGTAAAGTCTCAAAGAATGATAATTAGCAAGCGAGCGAAAATGAAGATAGTCAAGAGCACTGACGTAGTGAAAAAACAGGTTGAGACGGATGGCGCGAAAGATGTTACAATCCGGGTGCTCATAGGCCCCGGTGATGGTGCGGAGAACTTCGTGATGCGGATGTTCGAGGTTCAGCCGGGTGGTTTTACGCCGCTGCACAGCCATCGGCATGAACACGAAGTGTTTATTGTGGCCGGCGGCGGCACGCTTGTTTTCGAGGGCACCGAGCATCTGTTCGGCTGTGGTGACGTGATATTCCTTGATGGTGGCAAAGAGCACCGCTTCATAAATACCGGTGACAGCCTGCTGAAATTTTTGTGCCTGATACCGGCATCGGCGGCGTAATGCGGCAGATTCTATTTGGACAGGGCCTTGTTTTCGGTACCGGCCAATATTCGCTTAATGTTGGCGCGATGACGAACGGTGAGCATTATCGGTAAGGTCACGGCAACAACCAGCAGAGGCCAAAGCGCGGTGAATGACCACTGCGGGATGGTGATTATTGCCAGAATAAGGACGATTGGAAAAGTCAGAGCCGCTACGATTGAAGCGAGGGAGATGTATTTCCAGATGAGAACCACGGCAACCCATACAGCAAAGCTGATTAGTGCGGGCAAGCTGTAGTATGGCCAAAACCCGAGGGTGACACCAAAGCTGGTTGCGACGCCTTTACCTCCTTCGAATCGCAGGTATACGGGGAAAACATGGCCGAGTACCGCGGCGCAGCCGACGGCCAGGGTGAGTATAAGGTTGATGATTGCGGGTGAGTCGTGGTAGAAACGTCCCGCGATGAGCATCGGCAGCAGGCCTTTGCAGGCGTCGAGGCAGAAGCAGAAGATGCCCCATTTTCGGCCGAGAGCCCGTGTGAGATTTGTGGCACCGATATTTCCGGAGCCGATCTTTCGCAGGTCCTTTCGATGGGCTTTGGCAATCAGCAGGCCGAAGGGTATTGAGCCAAGCAGATATGCGCAGACAATGAGGATTGCGAAATTCATTTTTGTCTTCTCCGTGACAGTATCGACATATACAGTGACATTAATTGGTCGGCGACACGTTTTATGCTGACCTTTTCTTCGAGTTTATCCTCGGCAATAGCGGCTGAGGCATGTTGAATATTGGCGGTGTTCGTGAAGTGCTCGATGGCCGAGGCAAGGGCCTGGATGTTTTCGGGTGAGTCGATTACTATCGCGTGCCGTCCGTGGCTGAACAGGTCGGTTGCACCGTTGAACCTCGTTGTTATTACCGGTTTGTGTGCCGATAGCGCTTCGAGTATGAACCTGCTCGAAGGGTCGTAATATGTAGGCAGGACAGCTACGCTGGTTGCTGCGAGGACATCGTCAACGTTTCGGCATGTACCCATGAAGACTATTCTGTTTAGTATGTTGAGTTTTGCGGCCATTCGTTTGTATGTTCGAGTGCTGCCGTTTCCAGCTACAACAAGATATGCGGGCGAGTCGGCATCGGCAGTGACTACGGCGTGAAAGGCCGCCAGCAGGGGTTTTAGGCCTTTGAGCCTGAAATTGTTGGCAACGAATAAAAAGAATACGGGATTATCCGACCGAGCTATTGCGAGTTGACGAAGTATATCGCTTTTCAGTTTGGCGGTTTGCTCGGTGTCGATTTGCCTGTCTGTTCGCACGCCATTCGGTATTACGGCGATTCGCCTGTCGTCCAGTCCGTAGTGACGGCGAAACTGGCGTGCCACGTAATCCGACAGCGCCGCGACGATAGGACCGTTTGGATTTTTGCAGAGTTTTTTTTCGGCACGCAGCAGGCTCGACCGTCGAAAGTTGGCAAAAGCAGTGAGCGTTTTGCAGAGGCCGATAAATTTATTTTGATAGCTGGCGGCATTTCGTTGTATTGCTTCGGCATAGGCGCCGCCGCGGGGCTGATAGACGTCGGCGAAGTCGAATGGCAGTACGCTGTGCACTATGTCGTACTGATTTTGTTCGAGATGGTTTTTGAGTATTCTTTCGAAAGTACGATACGAGGTTCGTTTTCCGCCGACATTGTGACAAAGTACACGGACGTTTTCTGTGCCGGATGCGGCCGTGGCGGCGAGAATGTCAACGTCCAGTTCGAGTTTGGACAGTGCGTCCGCTAACTCAAAAACAGAACGTTCAGCTCCTCCGAGTCTGACGTCCGCCCGTTCTATTATGATGGCGACTTTTTTCTTCACGGCCGGATTATACCTTAATTTCGCTCGTCGGCAAACGGTGCATACCTGCCGTGTTTTCTGTCGTGGTGTGCCATTCGGTTTGCCCTGCGGAGCACCTTTTTGATAAACGCCTTGTCATGGGGGCCGAGGTTTGAGCGGCCGCTGTAGGCAAGGTAAAAACGCAGTCTGTCGGCGGCGGAAAATTTGGCGGCCGGTGCCGAATAATAAATCTGCGCGATGTCCTTGGCGCGAAACCTCTCGGCAAGGATGACCGGTTTGAAGACCCTTGCGAGGTCTATCAGGTAAAACTCCCGGTTGGCGTCGTGGAATATGTGGCAAAGATAGAGGTCCCTGTGACGATACCCGGTGTCGTGGAATTTTTTTATAAATGCAGCGGCCCGCGTGATAAAGTTCTTTTTCAGTTTTCGTTTTGTCGATGTTTCCGGCGGCCCGAAGCATTCCGGCAGTCTTGCTTCCAGGGATTCGGCATCGGGGATTTTTTCGGTCATAATGAAACTCCTCTTCTCGAAGAGCCACTGCCATTGTTCTCCACATGCAATCGTTGTTGGTGTGTTTATGTCGGCTTGCCGGAGTTTTTCTGCCACGTTCACATCTGCCAAAGCGATGGTTTTTCTGCTGCGGTTCCAAAACCAGTTCATTAGCTGTAGTATGAATGGCGGCCTGTCATAACGTTTTAGAAATACAGTTACCGGCGAGGTCAATCGGGGGCGTGATATTTCGAATTGGCGGCGTCTTCTAAAGGGGGCGAGATTGGATTTGTTTAAGTTTTGTCCGATATTGAAATCGAAGACGGCGTCGATTGAGGTCAGGCCCAGTTTCTGCAATGCCGTGACATAATCAGGGTGAGAAAGAACAGTCTTTGATATTTTTACGAGTTTTTTATCGTCCATAATCAGCCAAGTAATTTTTTTGCGGCGTCCACGACGCTTTCGACAGTGATTGCTTTCATACACAGGTGCTCTGTTTGCCTGCATTTGGGTCTGGCACACGGTGCGCAGGGTGCATCGCCAACTATCTGAATTTCGTTTTCGCAGCCGGTTTCGGTCCATGCGGGGTCGTTCGGCCCGAAGAGAGTGACAGTTTTTTTGCCAAGGGCGATTGCGATGTGTCTCGGCCCGGTATCATTTGCAATGACAAGCTCGGCGGTTGAGAAGAGAACTTTTAGTTGTCCAATGCTTATTGGCCGCTCGGCAAGGCTTATCAGTCGGTGTTTGCTGTGGCTGGAGATTTCCGAGGCAATTTTTTGCTCGGTGGTGTTGGCGGCCACCGATATAACAACCGTAGCGTTGTAATTTTCGATTAGCCGGTCGGCTGTTTGGGCGAACCTGTCACTGGGCCAGCACTTGCTCGGTCCAAAAGCCCCTCCGGGAACAAGGATGATGACCGGCCCTGCCGGGTTGTTGAGTTCAGGCAGTTTTTCAAGCAGGTTTTCTTTTTCGGCGTTATCTATCGGCATCTCCATGCTTCTGTCGGTGGTATCGGCCCCAAGCCATGAGGCGATGGCGAGATAGTAGTCAATCATCGGTGCCGGTTTTAATTTTCCGTTTGGCAGTGTCGGCGGATGTAGTTTTTCCGTGAGAAAGAACGAGCGTGCTTCTCTGGCGTAACCGATTCTCGAAGGTATGCGAGCCATAAAGGCAATCAAGGCAGATTCGAAGGAGTTCTTGAAAAGGATTGCATGTGTAAACTTGTTGGCAGCGAGCTTTTTGGCAATGACAAAAAAATTGCCGCCCGGCAGGGTAATCCAGGCATCGTTGAATGTTCCGGGACAGAGCAGTTGTTCAGCGACGGTGCTTCCCAAAAAAGTTATGTGGGCAGAGTTGAAACGGCGACGTATTGCGCGAAGGGCCGGTATGCAGAGTATCGCATCGCCCATCGGCGAAGGAAGCCAGATTAAGATTTTGCTTTTTCTGTGCTGCATCGTACGTTTTTTCACTTAGTGTGCGGTGTATCTACTTTCGCCCGTGAATCATATAAAAAGTGAGCGCCATAAGCTGAAGAACAATGGCAAAGCCAAGTGGAATCATGGCCGAAACCGCCGGCCTGTTCGCATCAAGCAGCAGCCGAATGCCCATCAGCAGGCAAAAAAGTACAATGAACTGCAGGACGCCCGCCAACAGCCGCCACACCGAGAAGTCTCTGAACATCTCGGTTCGCTGCATAGTCCTGAGTTGGAGGAGAATTTCTGCGAGCAGGTTTTCGGTACTGCGATCTGGCTCTGCCCCGGGTGATTGTGACGGTTTCTCAGGAGATTCGTTGGGCGGCTGCTTTTGTGCCTGCGGCTCAACCGGCGGCTTATCATTTTGAACAGCAGGCTCTTGTTCCGGTTCAGTTGTGAGCATGGTCGGCCAGGCCGCTCTGGTTGGTTTCACTTTTTTTTTGATATTGTTTTTCTCATGCGGCCGCTGATGCTTTTTGATTATGTTCACTGCCTCCCTGATATTTACGCTGATGTAATCCGGTTGAGGGTCGCCTGGTTTTGGTTTCTTCGAGTGAGCTAGGTTATCGATCAGAATTGTGCGGCATCCGGCCCTGATACCCGCTTCGATGTCTGGGGTGCCGTCACCGATGACCCATGACTGGTCCAGGTCGATATGCAATTCCTCCGCGGCGGCAAGCAGCATACCGATGTCCGGCTTTCTCCAGTTGCTTTGTTTGCGGTATTTTGCGACGGCGCCGTCGGGGTGATATGGACAGTAATAAATTCGGTCGAGCGATGCCCCCTTTTTCGCGAGCAGTTCGTTCAGCCTGTCGTGTATTTCAGCGAGGACTTTCTCGGTTAGTATTCCCCTTGCGATGCCGGACTGATTTGAGACGACAACGAGCCTGTATCCCATAGCTCTGAGCCGGACCAGTGCTTCGGCGACACCGTCGAGCAATTTGACCTGGTCCGGGTGGTTAATGTAGCCCGGATCCTCGATGAGGGTATTGTCACGGTCCAGGAAAATCGCTTTTTCTGCCATAGGGTTTTGACTCATTATGGTTTCTTGTACTCGCAGAGGCTTTGTTCGACAATGGCGCATATCATGTGGTAAGCAAGCTGGTGAATCTCCTGGCTTCGGGCCGTCGAGCTGCTTTCGGCACAGAGGCAAATGTCTGCAAGCTCCTGGAGCTTACTGTTTTTTCTGCCGGTGAATGCCAGTACCAGTGCCCCTTTTTCTTTTGCCAGTTCGGCTGCTGCCAGGACGTTTTTGGAATTTCCGCTTGTTGAAATAGCCCAGAGGATGTCATTCTTTTCGACGAGTGCTTCTACCTGCCTTGCGAAGAAGCGTTCGTAGCCGTAATCGTTGGAAATGGATGTTATTACGGAAGTATCGGTTGTCAGGGCGATTGCCCTGAGCGCCTTTCGGTCGGTTTCGAATCGGCCGATGAGTTCAGCGGCGATGTGCTGCGCGTCGGCGGCTGACCCACCGTTTCCGCAGGTATAGATGGTTCGGCCTTTCCGCAGGGCCGCAGTTATTGCCCGGGCGGCGACAATGATGATTTCAATGCCCGCGGCTTCGAACTCGGCAACCATCCTGCCGTGTGTTCGAACAATCTGTTTCAGCAGTTTGGTGAAGTCCTGTCTCATTCGAGTTTTTTCTTTCGGACTGATTTTAGTTTTTCGATGACCGAAGTTGAGCTTTTGCCTTCGACGAGCGGTGCAAGGACGACTTTGCCGCCATAGGCTTCAACGATTTCTCGGCCCACAACGCCTTTTTCGGCCCAGTCACTGCCTTTAACAAGTACGTTCGGTTTGACCTTCTTAATGAGATTGAGCGGGTCCGGTTCTTCGAAAACCGTGATGTAATCGACCGATGCCAGTGCGGCGAGGACGGATTCCCGGTCGTACTGGTTGTTGATAGGCCGCTCGGGACCCTTTATGGCTTTGACTGAAGTGTCACTGTTTAGTCCGACGACAAGGACATCTGCCTGTGCTTTGCAGAATTCAAGAAACTCTATATGTCCCCTGTGCAGAATGTCGAAGCAGCCGTTGGTAAAAACCACGGTGCCGCCCCTGGTCCGGTGCCAGTTCAGTTCGTTGAGCAGTGCATCGACAGCGAGTATTTTGCCTGTCTTGCCTTGCTTTTCGGCAATGATTTGATTGATGATTTCATCGACGGACACCGAGGCGGCCCCGAATTTTTCGACCTGGATACCGGCGGCGATATTTGCAATTTCCATGGCGCTTTTGTAATCACAGCCGCAGGCCAAAGTCGCCGCAAGTGCGGCCAGAACTATGTCCCCCGCCCCGGTGACGTCATAGACGCTTCTCGGGTGGGTCGGTATTATTTCATCGATGTCTTTGGTTTTTAGATATGCGCCTTCCTTGTCGAGTGTAATCACGACGGCTTCGAGTCGCAGTTCTTCAGCGAGTTTCTTTGCGGCCTTTGCGGCCTGGTCATGTGTTTCAATCTCAAAACCGACAGCGGCTGATGCCTCTTTGCGGTTCGGAGTGATAAGTGAAGCCCCCATGTAGCGGCAATAGTCACTGGTCAGGGCCGGGTCAACGAGCACCTTTTTGCCGGCGTCCTTGGCCAGCTTTATCATTTGTTGACACGTTACAGGTGTAATAATACCCTTGTTATAATCCTGAAGGCAAACTACCTGGGCCTGCCCCAGTTTTTCAGCGTAGATTTTCAGAATCTTCTCGTATTGCTCATCGGAAAAGTTGTCGTCGGATTCTTCGTCTATTCTTATCAACTGCTGGCGATGGCGGTGCTGGGCAAGGCCTATGAGTCTCTGCTTGGTGGTGGTCGGTCTGTCATCAACCGTAATCAGGCCTGTAGTATCGATGCCGCTTTTGTCCAGCATTCCTTTCATGATTTCGGCGTTGTGGTCTTTTCCGATAGTTCCTATGCATATTGCCACCGCACCCAGGTCGGCCAGGTCCGTCGCGACGGAACCTGCACCTCCGCAGGCGTATTCCGTTCTGCAGACCTTAAGCACCTGCACGGGAGCTTCCGGGCTGATTCGCAGGGCATCGCCGTAGGTATAGACATCGAGCATAAAATCGCCAACGACAAGCACGTGGGGCGAGTCCAGATTCGTTATTATCTTCAGCAGTTTCTCATACATATTTCGCGTTTTGCCTTATTGCCTTTTACGTCATTCTACCCGCCAATGCGTTCTCAATCAAGCTTGTTAACTCCTGCTCGCCGGCGACAAATTTCAACTGAATTACCAGGTACGCCAGCGGTATATCCTTTGCCGGCACCGGCAGTGCGGTTTTTGTCCAGTCCTTCTGCGTAGTGAGTATGAAATCCACTCCCAGATACCTTGCCTCCTCGCAGATATCAGTAAGGCATTGGTTGGTGTAATCATGATGGTCGTTATATATCCTGTATCCGAGAAGGTTTGCTCCAAGATTCTTTATCGTCCTGAGGAATGAGTCGGGATTTCCGATTCCGCAAAAGGCGAACACTTTCTTGTCGGCCAGTTCCTGCAGTGGCATCTCCCGAGGCCCCAGAGTCTTTGCGCAAACGGGTGTGTGTATTGCCCGGGCTATTATCATCTCCGGATTGATGGTCGAGAGTCTCTTTTCGATTGCGCCAAGTTGCGATTCATCCACAAGGTCGCACCGGGTTATAACCGCCGCGTGCGCCCGTTTCAATGCGGTGACGGGTTCTCTCAACAAACCGCCGGGCAGCAGCCTGTCGTAACCGAAAGGGCACATAGCGTCAATTGTCACAATGTCGAGATCTCGCTTGAGCCTGCGATGCTGAAAGCCGTCATCCATAACGAGCACTTTTGCCGCGAATTTCCCAACTGCTTCGGCAGCACCGACGACACGGTCGGGATTCACAATTACCTTTGCCTCCGGACAGCTTGTGGTAAGGATGGCAGGCTCATCCGAAAGTTTGTTCTTTTTTAACTTGTATCCGCGTGTTAGAATTGCACATGCAAGCTCCTTCTTCCGTAGAAGACCGCACAGCCAGATTACCAGCGGCGTCTTGCCGGTCCCGCCTGTTGTAATGTTTCCTATGCTTATGACAACCGCCTCAGCGGTGTGTGCGTGGAGCTTTCCCCTGGAATAAAGCAGGTTTCGCAGGCTGATAACACCGGCATATATCCATGAAGCAGGCCTTAGCATCATACGCAAAAGCGATGGTGCCAAACCCGTACTTCGACTTGAAATCAATTTGCGATAAACCTGCTGGTTCAATTGCAAGTCTCCCTGCCAAAATTCATAATGCATAGGAAGAAGTCTGCACTGAATACGCACGGCTGGACTTCGATTTCAATCCTTGATTTTGTCGATAATGGCATCGGCCATCTGGCTTGTCCCGACTGCAGTGGGGTCGTCGCGATTTGGCTTCATATCGTACGTGACGTTTTTGCCTTCTTCGATTACAGCGGCAACGGCGTTTTCGAGTTTGTCGGCCTCTGCTATTTTGCCAATGTGCCTCAGCATCATCACGCCGCTGAGTATCAAAGCGGTCGGATTAACCTTGTTCTGTCCCTTGTACTTAGGCGCGCTGCCGTGGGTTGCTTCGAAGATGGCGACTTTTTCGCCGATGTTTGCGCCCGGTGCCATGCCGAGACCTCCGACAAGCCCCGCGCACAAATCGCTCAGGATGTCTCCGTAGAGGTTCGGCAGCACGATTACGTCGTACAATTCCGGCTTCTGTATAAGCTGCATGCACATGTTGTCGACGATGCGGTCCTCGAATTCGATGTCGTTGTAGTCCCTGGCGATTTCTCTGCTGATATCAAGCCATAGGCCGTCACTGAATTTCATGATGTTTGCCTTGTGAACTGATGTCACTTTTTTGCGTCCGAGCCTGCGTGCATACTCGAAAGCAAAACGAATGATTCGTTCGGTTGCCTTTACTGATATGGGCTTAATGCTAATGCCCGTGTCGGCGTCAATCCTGCGGCTGCTGTGCTTATTGAGCCAGGCGATTAATTCGGCGCTTTCATCGGTTCCTTTTTCGAATTCGATTCCCGCGTAGAGGTCTTCAGTGTTTTCTCGCACCAGGACAAGGTCGATATCCGAATACCTGCTTCGCACGCCCTTGTAACTCTTGCACGGCCTCAGGCACACGTAGAGGTCGAGCTGCTGACGCATATGAACATTTATGCTTCTAAAACCCGTTCCAACCGGCGTAGTAATCGGCGCCTTGAGCGCGATGCCGTTTTTCTTTACAGAATCCATCGTCTCATCCGGAAGCGGGGTTCCCAGACGTTTCATTACGTCTACGCCCGCTTGAGCTATTTCCCAGTTGATTCCGGCGCCGGTCGCGTCGATGCACCTGCGGGCCGCTTCGGCAATTTCCGGGCCGATTCCGTCGCCGGTAATAAGTGTTACGTCAATCATGCTAAAATGCTCCTAAAGTAATTTACAAACCGGTTATGCTATATGCTGGGCGTCGATATGTCAACGGTCGGTTTTTTGTCTATGTTCTGCGATTCGGCTTTAATTGTCTTGCAAAATGCCCTTGCTGCATGTAATCTGCTGGCTTCTCGCAGGAGGATTGAAGTACCTGTGGAAAAGTTTTGCCCCCGCATCATGGTTTGACTTTGACGTGCGGTGGTTTTATAATCTGTTGATTATAGTTGAAGCCTTTGGTTCAGTTGTATCGGGAGTGTAGCTCAGTTGGTAGAGCAACGGCCTTTTAAGCCGTAGGTCTTGGGTTCGAGCCCCAACACTCTCATTTGTGTTATCTGTTTTTGTTGCGGCATTTGCCACATACAAAGATTCACTTTGACATCATTCCATGTAAAAATTGGATCAGACTCTTAACGCAGGAGAAATGCCATCTGTTCCGGCTGCGAATATCCTTTACCTCCACGCAATTGTTTCGTATCCTCGCAGGCCTAAGAAGCTGTAAATCAGGGCAATACCTGAGAATTTTTGAGCAGGATCTTTATGGCCGAGTCAAAAAGTTCAGCCGCCGGATTATCCGGCTCTGAAGTGTTCTTTGCAGGTTCGCAAAAGATTCGTGTCGGCCTTATAGGTTGCGGCCGGCGCGGCTGTTATGACGCGACAAACTGCGTCAATTCCTCGGAGAACGTGGAAATTGCCGCAATGGGGGATTTGTTCGAAGACCGCCTGGATAATGCGCTTGAATATCTAAAAGGCAAATTACCCGGCAAGGTTAGTGTAACAGCCGATACGTGCTTTACCGGCTGGGATGCCTACAGGCAGGTGATGGCCTGTGATGTTGACATGGTAATACTGACTACGACGCCGCATTTTCGTCCTCAGCAATTCCGGGCGGCAATCGAAGCAGGCAAACATGTTTTTATGGAAAAACCCGTCGCAATCGACCCGGTCGGCGTCCGCTCGGTAATAGAGACATCCGAACTGGCCGAGGGAAAAGGCCTTACCGTTATGGCGGGTACGCAGATGCGCCGGATACCTCATATCGTTGAGCTTATGCGGCGCATTCACAATGGTGACATTGGCGAAATTCTTGCAGGACAGGTCGTAAGAACCGAAGGCGGCATGACGGACTGGGGACAGACGCCGCAGCCGCAGTGGTCGCAGATGGAACTGCAGATTCGGCGATGGCTTTTTTACTATTGGCTCAGCGGAGACCTGATAGTCGAGCAGCAGGTTCACAATCTGGACCTTATCAACTGGGCACTTCAATCACATCCGGTTCAGTGCATTGCCATCGGCGGACGCCAGACGAGAACCGACCCGCTTTACGGAAATGTCTACGACCATTTTATGGTCGAGTACGACTATCCCAACAGCGTTCGTATCCAGTATATGGGCGGCCAGATTGACGGCTTTACCGGCAGAAACGACCAGAGACTCGTCGGCACGAAGGGTTCAGCTTATTTTGATTTCGGAAACGCCATCATAGAAGGCCAAAACCCCTTCGAATACGATCAGCCAATCCCCAACCCCTGCATAATTCAGCACGCCGACCAGATTCAGGCCATCCGGACAGGCCAAAAGCTCAACGAAGGCAGACGTATCGCCGAGAGCACACTGACGGCAATAATGGCCCGAATGAGCGCCTACACCGGCAGAGCACTGAAATGGGACTGGGCGATGAACGCGTCCCAACTGGATTATAGTCTGCCTGGGTACGAATTCGGCGATATGCCGGTGGAGCCGCCGGCCATGCCCGGCAAAACAAAACTGATTTGAGCAAGCTGGACAATCCAGCACGGCTAAAGATTAACCATCAGGCCATAACGACACCGGGCGTGTAAGAAGGTATGTAAGCACGCATCATTGTATTGTAAGATTACATCGTGGCACTGCAGCTTTACATCACGGCGTTGTGAGTTTACAATGTAGCTTCGTAAGGTTACATCGTGATATTGCAGTCTTACATTGTGGCATTGTGAGGTTATATTGAAGCATTGCAGGCTTACATCGCAGCTTTGCAAGGCTACATTGAGGTATTGTAAACGGGCCAAAAACGCCTTTTAAGGCGACAGGTAAGATGTAAGCCGTTTATTTTGAGGAGGTTAGGTAAAAATCGAGCATAAAGAACAGGAAAAGAAAATATGGCCAGGAAAACAGATTTAATTATCCGAGCCGAGCGAATCCAGCAGTGCATATATCTAATCCGCAAGCAAAAGGTGATGCTGGATAAGGATTTAGCGGAATTGTATGGCGTTAAAACTAAGGCATTAATTCAGGCAGCGAAACGTAATATCGACCGTTTTCCATCCGATTTTATGTTCCAGCTCTCAGACTCCGAATTTTCAAAGTTGAGGTCACAAACTGTGACCTCAAACTGGGGGGGCAGGCGGTATAATCCTTACGCTTTCACCGAGCAGGGTGTGGCGATGCTCTCCAGCGTTCTGCGGAGCAAACGCGCTGTTGAGGTCAATATTGCCATTATGCGGACATTCGTAAAACTGCGGCAAATCCTTGCTGACAATGCCCTTTTACGCCGCAAAATCGAATCGATGGAACGTAAATACGATGAAAAATTCCAGCAGGTTTTTGACGTTCTAAAGTATATGATTGCCGAAGAAGCTAAGCCCAAACAACCCTTCGGCTTTCACCGTAAAAAAAATGAAGTTAAAAACTGATGTGAAAGAGTTTATAATACAAGATAAGAAGTCGCGGCAATTTATTATACAGAAACCAGCAGTTTGTGTATGCCGTGTTATACAGACTGTATAATCATTCTTAGCGGCGAGAAAAAGATATGAAGAAACTCATGTTTGCTGCATGCCTTCTGGCGCTGACGGGGTGCCAATCGACATCAACTCGCCCCGATCTTCGTCCTGCGCTCGTGCAGAAGTTGGAGAAGCGCGGTGTTTCGGATGCCAACACAGGAAAGATCATTCTTGTTGGTAGCGAGGGTGGTTATGGCGATGGTATGCAAGTAACCATCACAGCAAATTTCCTGATTCAAGAGATATGGGACACGATTTACCAGTCACGTCCTTACAAGACGTGGGCGGCATCGGGATTTCGGAAGCTCCGGTTCTATGCGGACCCTGAGTCAGAGGTTCCAGTGGCCGTAATCCTCGTGAATGTGACTGACCGGTGTCATTTCGATGGAGATTTCGACGATTCCTTCCGTTGTCCTGGCATCAATAATATCTTAGAACTGTTGCTAAAGGCTGAATACGAAAAAAGGAAAAGCCGCTAACCAGTCACTGCAGGGGACACCCTAACAGGCGCCACCTGAGCTAAACGTTATCATAATGAAGACATTCAAAACGGCATATGAAACTCTGTATCGGATTTATAATAAGCACCGGCGGCGATACAGGGAAAATTCTTATGACTCGCAGCAGATGTGTTTGATGTGGTCAACGGATGATCCGCCGGATGACATTGTAGGGACCAAGCCGTTTTGTGATATTGAGCAGGCTTTTGGTATTTGCATAGATGATGATGCCGCTGCAGATATATATGACATGAAATTGGAAGAAGCAGCCAGGAGAATAATCGAAATACAGAAAGGTTTCGTCTAATATCTGGAACACTATCCACTGCCGAGGCCGAGAATCGTGCACAACTTGTATACGCTGTTGTCGGTTCTGTGAGGGGCATTGAAGTTCCTCACATGGTTGAATATTGTGGCACTCTTGATACTGAAAGGTAAGAGAAACAGAGAACACAAATTAAACCTAAATGAAGGACCTATATTATGTCTACTCGACAAACAAACCCTCGATTGAAAGCGATGCTTTTGGAAGTAGTTGATAATCAGCTTCGAGCAAATGACCCGCCGGAGACTCGCTCTACTCTGAACCGTCTGATAGTGGAAGGCTACTCAGAAAAAGAAGCAAAAGAGTTCATTGCATGTGCTGTCACTTCGGAACTCTTTCAGATTATGAAGAGCAACGAGAAATCTGATATTCAAAGATATGTTGCTTCCCTGGACAAGCTTCCGCAATTGCCCTGGGGTTAGCGTTTTTTAGCCGTATTAGTGCCCTTTTGGATGAGACTTACAAGCCGTAATAGAAGGAAATGTTTTGAAAGATTGGTATACTTCGAAAAAAGCTCTGACGCGTCGCCGCTTCCTGCAGAGGTCTGTGTATTCAGCGACGTCGGCTGCTCTGGGACTGCTCTGCTCGTGTAAGCCTGAAGCCGGCGGCAAAAGGGCGGGGCGAAAAGCGGTTGTTCTTTCCGAGCCTACCGATGTATCCATCGAACGGGTCAACGACGCGGGGTTCGACGGCTTCGAATCCGGTATGGTTACTTTGCAGCAGGCGGAGAAAATTCGCAAAAAAGCCGACGCTTCGAAACTTCGCGTTCATTCGGTAATGCGAGGCTGGGCGAAATTCAACAGCAACGATAAGGACGAGGTAGACAAGAGTATTGAAGTAACCATCGATGCTCTGAAACTTGCGCACGCCTGCGGCGCAGATACCATACTGCTTGTCCCCGGCAGAATCGGTGGTATGTCAATGCCGCAGCCGTGGGAGTTTCGTGTAAAGTTCGACCGGCAGAGCGGCCGGCTTATTGCTGTCACCGAAAATGACAACGACAAATACGTTGACTATATAGCCGCGCACAATCACGCTTATGACGCTTTCAGCAAAGCAGTCAAACGGTTGATTCCGCAGGCCGAAAAAACGCGGGTCATAATCGCAATAGAAAACGTCTGGAACAATTTATTTGTTGACCCTCATTACGCGGCACATTTCATCGATTCGTTTCGAAGCCCGTGGGTTCGCGCGTATTTCGATATCGCTAATCATGTCAAATACTCGCCTCCACAGGACTGGATTTCTGTGTTAGGCAAACGCATTGTGAAATGTCACGTGAAGGATTTCAGGCTCAATTCCGACGGCCGCGGAGGAAAATTTGTAAATCTTCGTGACGGCAGCGTGGATTGGCCCGTCGTGATGAAGACGCTGGACAATGTTGGCTATAAAGGCTGGATGACAATCGAAGGCAGCAAGAAGCTTTCGCTTGCTGAGCGAAGCAAAAGGCTCGACCTGATACTGGCCGGAAAATGACCGAAGGAGTGACACAGATGAAGATCGGCATTGTTGGTTTTGGCTTTATGGGCAGGATGCATTACAGATGCTGGCGGCAATTACCGCAGGCGCAGGTAGTCGCAATTTGTGACGCCAATCCTGAAGTTCTCCAAGGCGGCACCGAAGGTAACATTGCCGGCGCTGCCGACGAAGTGGATTTCACCGGCATCGCAGTGTACGACGACATGGCAAAGATGCTCGCCGCCGAACAGCTTGACGCTATATCGCTGACCGTGCCGAGTCACCTTCACGCTGAATGCTCGATACTCGCTCTAAAAGCCGGCGTTAATGTCCTGTGTGAAAAACCCATGGCCCTTAACACAGCCGATTGCGACCGTATGATAAAGGCCTCCAAAGCCGCCGGAAAGATTCTGCAGATAGGCCATTGCGTTAGGTTCTGGCCGGAATACGCGGCGGCAAAGGCAATCGTCGCCGCCGGCGAATATGGCAGGGTGTTGGCCGCAACTTTCCAACGGCTCGCGGCACTGCCGGACTGGGCTGTGGACAATTGGTTTGCAGACGAGCAGCGAAGCGGCGGCATGGCACTGGACCTGCACATTCACGACACGGATTTTGTTCAGTACCTCTTCGGCCTGCCTCAGGCGGTGTCCAGTTTCGGCGCGACTGATGCTGCCGGACGTCTTATTCATATCGTGACGAATTATCTGTATGACGATGAAAAGGTGGTGACAGCAGAAGGCGGCTGGTCGGTGACACCGCCGTTCGGATTCGAGATGAGCTTTAATATAATGCTCGAAGCCGCCACCCTGGTTTACAACTGCACGCGCGAGCCTACCTTGCGTATATGTACCGCTGACGGCCAATCACTTTCTCCGCAGTTGGAAAAGACCGACGGATACTTTGCTGAAATCCGGCACTTTGCAAAAATGCCGGCAAACGAGGAAGTTGAACCGGTGACAACACTCGAACAATCACGCGATTCGGTCAGAATTGTCCAGGCCGAAAAGCAGTCGATAAAGCAGGCCGGTCGTGTCCAGCTTGTCTAAAATAACTACCCGTGCATTCATTTCATTATTTGCAGGATGATATGATTAAATGCGGAAACTGGCCCATCGCTATTTGCAGTTGGTCGCTGCGGCAGGATATCGCGGGCATCGCCGAATCGATGCGGAAGCTTGGAATCGACCACATTCATCTGGCGGTCAGGCCGGCCCTGCAGCGGGGCGGTAATGATTATCTTACCGAGGTTCGCAGGCAGAACTGGACGATAAGCGCCACCATGATAGATTTCCCGCAGGAAGATTATTCCACCCTCGAAACAATAAAGCTCACCGGTGGAATCGCACCGGACGACTGTTGGCCGCAAAACCAAAAACTTTTTGAACAGGCCGTTGATGTCACTGCCGAACTCGGCGTCCAGTTTCTTTCCATGCACGCCGGTTTCATCAACCACGGCGACAATGATTACATAGCGAAGTTTTATGAGCGCATCGGCTGCCTGGCAGACATCGCGTCGAGAAAAAATGTGACCCTGCTGATGGAAACGGGCCAGGAGACAGCCGAAGATTTGCGCCGGTTGCTCGAGAAGCTGTCTCACACGGCCATAGCAGTAAACTTCGACCCCGCGAACATGATTCTGTACGATAAGGGCGACCCCGTCGAAGCAGTGAAGGTACTGGGAAAATGGGTCAGGCATATTCATATCAAGGACGCAATCCGCACCACAAAACCCGGAACATGGGGCACGGAAGTACCCTGGGGCGGCGGTGAGGTTATGCCGGAACGCTTCCTCCAGGTGCTCAAAAAAATAGGCTTTGATGGCGGCCTTGCAATCGAGCGAGAAGCGGGAGATGACAGACTCGGTGATATCAGGCAGGCTGTTGAAAAGCTTCGCCTGTTTTCAACAGGGACATAACAGCAATGAACGGTAGCCGTATTCTTCGCATAATTGGTCATAAAGAAGTTCTTGTTGCGGCATACTGCATCAATACTATAATCAGCACAATGGAGTAAACGTTAATCCAAGTAATGGAGGTATCGAATCATGAAGTACTCAATTGCTCTTCGTATCAAACTCATGCACATAATGCTGCTTCTGTCATTGCTTGTGTGCCTGCCGGCCCAGTCCGGCTGCGTCACGCACCGGTTCGAACCGACCGTTGAGTCACTCAAGGGCTACCATTGTCCCGACTGGTTCCGCGATGCCAAATTCGGAATCTACCTGCACTGGGGAGTTTATTCGGTCGCCGAACACGGCGAATGGTATCCCAGAAAGATGTACATGGAAGGCTCTGGAACGTACAGGCATCACGTCAAAACATACGGCCACCCCTCGAAGTTCGGCTACAAGGATTTCATCCCAATGTGGAAGGCAGAGCACTTCGACCCCGACCGCCTCGTCGCCCTTTTCAAAAAGGCAGGCGCGAAGTACTTTACCCCCGTCGCTGTTCATCACGACAACTTTGATTTGTGGAGCTCCAAATACCATAAGTGGAACTCCGTGAACATGGGGCCGCACAAGGATATTATAGGTATGTGGCGAAAGGCCACGCTGAAACAGGGCCTGCGATTCGGCTGCACCACCCATCTGGCCAGAAGCTATAGCTGGTTCCAGGTGAACAAGCTCGCCGACAAGAAGGGCCCTTACGCCGGTGTCCCTTACGACGGCACCGACCCCAAATACTGGGACTTTTATCATGACCCCAATGCCGATACGAACCTAAGGCAGCCGAAGAACCCGCCCAAACACTGGCGCAAAGAGTGGGCGAACAGAATCGAAGACCTCATCGACAATTACAAGCTTGATTTTCTGTATTTTGACGGGTGTGTCCCCTTCCAGGGCGATGACAACGGCCAAACCGGTTTTGGAGTGATGGCGCACTTCTATAATCAGAACCTGAAACGCCACGCCGGCAAAGAAAACGGCGTCATGACAATCAAAAAGTTGAAAGCTCACGGCATTTACGTCGACGGGATTTGCACCCTGGATATAGAGCGGCACCGAGCCGGGAAACTGATGGACCAGCCATGGCAGACCGATACTTCGATAGGCCCCTGGGGATACTCCGCCGGCGCAAAGTATCGCAGCGTCGATGAAATTGTCGATGAGCTTGTCGATATTGTCAGCAAAAACGGCAATATGCTGCTGAACGTCCCTCCGAAAGCCGACGGAACACTCGATGCCGAAACCGAGCAAATTCTTCTGGGCATAGGCAAGTGGTTCGATATCAACGGCCAGGCGATTTACGGCACAAGGCCATGGATTAAATATGGCGACGGCGATTTGCGTTTCACCCGCAAGGGTAACGTGCTTTACGTCATTGCGTTGAAATGGCCCGGTGGCGGTAAAGACCTTAATGTCCCCGCTTCGGATTTGTCTGACAAGGCGGGAAAAGTCAAAAGCGTGACTTTGCTCGGTCACACAGGAAAACTGAATTGGCACCAGAACGCCGAGGCCCTGACGCTTATAATGCCCGAACAACCGCCCTGTGAAAATGCGTATTCGTTCGAACTCACCTTCGGCGGCTAAACATTGGAAGGAGCTTGCGCCGATACCGCAAGTGATTATCGTTTCTTTGCGCGGGGTTTCAGCAGGTTTGTCAGCGTGATGCCGCCAATCAGTATTAGAAAATATGGAACGACCGGCCCTGCGATTGTAAAACGTCGTCATAAGCCGATAAAGCTTATGCGACAAGGTGGTACGTAGCCACCGATAATCGTGGGTTATTACCTTGCGGTAACAGAG
>Ga0114918_10000084_pt1 | contig 71774 bp, 65 predicted proteins | sample LantaG_FD_87015 | JGI IMG/M metagenome (GOLD analysis project Ga0114918, IMG submission 87015) | Deep subsurface microbial communities from Baltic Sea to uncover new lineages of life (NeLLi) - Landsort_02402 metaG | ecosystem: Environmental > Aquatic > Marine > Oceanic > Sediment | place... | reverse complement strand
AGATATTGAAGGCAAGTTTGTCTTTGGTTCTCAAAGTAGTGCTGCTGCAGATAGATTTGGAGTTGCGGGTCATACACCAGGTTACTTAGAGTATTATTATGATGAAACTAATTTGGATGACCTGGAAACAGAACTTAAAAATATAGAAGATGGAATGGGTGAAGAGGGCAAATACTTGAAAGTCTATTATGATCTATATGGGTCAAATGATGATGTACAAATTACATTTGAGGAATACTTAAAAAAAGCAGATAAAAAGCCCCTAAACAAAGAACAATTATTAGAGTTCTTTGATTATAGAATTGGCAAAAAAATAGAAGAGTGTATAAAAGAACAAGGTGATTGTTCATTCACAGCAGAATTATAAAAAAATAAATAAAAAGATGGCACAAGTAAATTTAAATGTAACAGAATTAAAAGGGTTTGTAAATCACATTATTACAAACAATAGATTTTTACAAGCACAAGGTAAACAATCTGTATCAGTAGAAGTATTAGGAGAATCAGGAATTGGTAAAACATCTACCATTGTTGAGCTAGCTAAAGAAAACAACTTAAACTTTGTTAAGGTTAACCTTGCACAGATAGAAGAGTTGGGTGACTTAGTAGGATTTCCAGTACGTCAATTTCAAATGTATAAAGAAACAAGAGTTTCAGAACCAAAAATAGATGGTTTATCCTATACCGCAGCACAAAGATCAGCTGCATCATCAGACCTTGCTAAAATACAAGCACCAGTAACCAAAAAAGTTGGTTTATGGGTTGATGAACTTGCAGTTCAAGAATATCTTAAAACAGGATATAAAATGACAGGTAAGAACAGGATGTCTTATTGCCCACCGGAGTGGATTGCTGATAAAAAAGATGGTGGTATTTTATTACTAGATGACTGGAACCGTGCTTAAAAAATAAAGTAATTTTTACGGATTACTTGTTCCAATCATCTAAAAGTTGTATATTTATAGTATGGAAAACTTATATACAACAACAGGCTTAAATAAAAAATATAATCAGTCTGGAATCTATATGATTCAAATAGGAAATAGATATTACGTAGGTAGTTCAAACCATATTGGTAAAAGACTATCAACACATAAATCACGTTTGAAAAAAAACAAACATGAAAACGTTATAATGATTAATTGCTTTAATAAATATGGCCCTAAACAATGTCATTTTAAAGTACTTGAAATTTGTAATGAAGATATTCTTTTACAAAGAGAAAAATTTTATATAGATGTTCTGAAACCAGAATTAAATATAGAACTTGATCCAGTTAAACAAAATTCAGATTATAAATCTAAAACAGTATGCCAGTATACACTAAAAGGTGTGTATATACAAAAGTTTGAATCAGCTGCTAAAGCTGAAAGATTTCTTGGTAAATGTAATAGTAAAATATCTCAATGTTGTTTAGGTAAAAGAAAATCAACTTATGGTTATCTATGGTCTTATGATAAAATAGTAGACAAGCTGGTCTATGAAAACAACAGCTCTAAAGCAAAGGCAAAAAAAGTATCTCAATATAGTACAGCAGGTGAGTTTATTAAAACTTATAAATCCGTAGCTGAAGCTGTGAGAGCACTTAATAAACCTGAAAATGCAAGTACTAATATTAGTAGTGCAGCTTTAGGAAATACAAAACATGCATATAATTATGTATGGAAATATGAATAAATCATGTGTGGGCACGTAATTCTGTGAATTGCTGGAACACCCTTAAGCTAAATAAGCTACAACATAATCTGTAAAGATAAGTGTGAATGCTAAAAATTATTTAGATTGGGCAATCAGCAGCCAAGCATCCTGGAAACAGGTTGAAGGTTCAACGACTAGTATATGGAGTCTAAACAAGTAAAGTTGTAGATGGTAAAATACCAAGAGCGCAGAACACCTTAATAGGTGAAGATATAGTCTGGACTATAGGGAAACTTATAGAAAAATCAAGTTAAATGCTTGATTCATAACAAATTAGGACACAAGATTTATTCAAGCAGTTATGGAGTTAATAGATAGACAAACCTATATCTCTTGGGTATTACCAAAAGATTGGCATATCATATTAACAGCAAATCCAGACAATGGTGAATATATGGTAAACTCAGTGGATGCTGCACAAAAGACCAGATACGTTACAGCAAACCTTAAGTTTGATGTTAATGTATGGGCACAGTGGGCAGAAGAAGCAGGTATTGATTCAAGATGTATTAACTTTTTGTTGTTACACCCAGAGTTAGTTACACTAGAAACAAATGCAAGATCTATTACAACATTCTTTAATGCTATATCTAGCTTTGAGAACTTTGAATCAAATTTATCATTAATTCAAATGATTGGTGAAGGTTCTGTTGGAGATGCTTTTGCTTCTATGTTTACTACATTTATTAACAACAAACTGGACAAACTGGTAACACCAAAAGATTTATTGGGTCATGATAATGAATCATATATCTTAGGTGAGTTAAGAGGTTGTATTGGAAAAGATGATACATACCGCGCAGACATTGCTGCTACATTAGCAACAAGGTTAGCTAACTACTCAGTTGTTTACAGTAAAGAAAACACTGTAAACCAAAAAGTTACTGATAGATTAATTGCACTTTGTACTAAAGACTATTTTACTAATGATCTTAAGTATTTAATTGTACGTACAATCTTTAATGGTAACAAACAGAAGTTTAACCGCATGATGATGGACCCTAGCATTATCAAAATGACAATGAAATAAAATGGCAAGTAAATCAGTTTATCAATCATATGATACTGGTGCTTTGAATCATTTTGGATTAGATAGTGCCCCATATTATGGGGTGCTGTCATCCAATCTGGTAGAAGAAGTATTAGTCACTCAAGATGAAACAACATTCAAAAAAATACAAACTATATTAACAACTAGTACTGAAGATAGTACAACTTTTAAAACTAAAAAGAAAGCTTTTGTATTACCTAAGTGTAATGTTTCATTAGATAGAATTAAATCTGCTTTAAAAGAGCATGGTATAACTGTGACAAATGATTATGAATTATGTGATTTAGTTATTACTCATGATGATATCTATGAAAGATTTGAAAGTGGTGAAAACATTAAGTCAACTGTGTTAATGGCTAAGTTATGGAACTATCAAACTCTTGAGAATACAAATGGTTCACTATTAGCAGTAGATCACTATCATGGTGATGTAATATATGATGGTAATGTATCCGGTAAAGTAAGATATTATAATTGTACTACTGGTGAATCATTATATGATGAATGGATGATCACAGGTATGGCTGTAAATCTTGCACATAAAATTGATGGTGGTTTAGTTGGAACAATTGATGCAGATACTGTTATCTATGAATCAGCTAACAAACAACTTTTAGATGAAACATTATTGCAAGATTTGCAAAAATATATGTCATCTTATAATGCAGAAGATAGAGCTATAGCTGCTAAAGTAATTCCTACTATTGATTATTTACAAAACTATCATTTGTTATGGGAGTTTTCTCAAAAAGCAGAGCATCACATGTACAATTTTAATAGAGACAAAGATGTGCAGTATTGGTTACAACAATCAAACTTCAATAAATTCTCTAGAAAAAGTGCACATGATATGATTCTATGGTTAGAAAAAGAAGGAAAACTTAATTCAGTTAGTTTTAAATATTTAGAACCAACAGTAAGAAAAGAAATCCACATTAGTAACAGAGACTTGTATGTATTTAAAGTACAAGTAAAACCAGAATATTTAAAATACATAAAATAAAATGGAAAAAAAACATTATAAATTAGACATAACAGTTTCAGCTCAAGATTCAACTTGGGCTAATGGGAAAGAAAGACTAGGTGTTGGTTGTTTTAGTTTAAAAGAAGATGGTTATTACTTTGGTAGAGCTAAAAGTTGGTATCCCAATGATGAAGAAATTGCTTTACTCAATATAGTAACTTCAGATAAAACAGTTGATTTACAGGATAAAAAAATATATAGATATCCAAATCTAGAATTACCAAGACAAAAAGTTGATTTGCTTAAAACAAAATTTAATGTGAAAATCATTAGAGATGCTGAGTTAGCAGATATTCATATTGTCTCAGATAAATTAATTTTAAATTTGCTAACACTTGATTGGTCTAAAGCATTATCATATGCTCAGATGTTTGAAGTATTTAATACTTTAAAACAAAATGATCAGTTAACTGAATCAGGATTAAATAAATGTAAAGAGCTTTTATCTACAATTGAAAAAGATGCATATATACGCGTTAGTGTTTGTAAAGACTATAGATATACCTCTCCAGTTGGTGATACATTTAATGATAAACTTTCTGATTTTGATCGTGATGGTTCTAGAGATATGATTATCAGAGATGATAATATGGTTTTATACAATCAATTGCGTAATGCAACAGCATTAATTGTAAAAGATGTTGAGATAAATAAAATTATCTCAGAAGATTTAGCAGTAATAAGTGAAGATCAGTTTAACCAAGTATCTAAGATGATCACCAGTAGTGATAAAGACAATAGAACATTAGCTGTAGAAATGCTAGCAAACTGTAATGTTGAAGAATCTTTTGACATTGTTAGCTTTTTATTCTTTTGGTATTATGATTGGTTCAAAGACACTAATAACTGGAACAACATTAATGTAAAAACATTACGTAAAAGACTTGAGAAATTTTCTGGTAGTAAAGACAACAACCGTCAGTGGGCTTATGACCAATACATACAATTATTACAAGATGAAAATAAATTAACAGACTTTATTGTAAAAAAGACAATTAAAAAAATGTATGATTCTGTCATTCAAAATACTTTTGGCTGCAAAAACAATGTGTTTGCTTTAGATCTAGAATCTATTTACTTAGTGGATAAATACAAAAACTCAATAATAGAAAAAAAAGAATGTATAGAGATTTAATAAAAGAAGAAAAGTTTTACTCAAATGTAAACTTTAAGTTTAGTTATTCATCATTGAATAAACTATTGTTTTCACCATCCTTATTTTATAAGGATTATATTTTAGAAGACCGGGAGGTCAGAACAGATAAGCATTTGGTAGAAGGTAAGTTAATTCACTGTCTTTTATTTGAAGCAGATAAACTTAATGATAAATTTAACATCTTACCTGGTAAGCTTCCCGCAGATAGTAATATCAAAGTGTTGAATGCATTATATAATACTACAAGTAACCGTGAGTCAAGTTTATTAAGTCAAGACCCTGCATTTCAACAAGAAATATTACAGGTATTGATTGATCAAAACTTATATCAGTCACTTAAGTTAGATGATGCCAGGTTAGAAAAGATCCAAAATGCAGATAATGAGTCTTATTGGGACTATTTAAAAAACAGCAGTAAAGATGCGGTAGATGGAGATACATTAGCTAAATGTAAAGATCAAGCAGAGAATATCAGAAGTAACAAAGATGTTATGGCCTTGTTTGAAGATGTACAAACTGACTTTGAATTGGATCCTATTGAGACACATGCAGAGAAGTATTTAAAATCTGATTTATTAGGTAAACCTTTTGGCCTTCATGGTTACTTGGATTACTACAAAATTAATCACTCTACAAAAGAAGTCACAATTTGTGACCTTAAGACAACAGGTAAAACTATTTCAGACTTTAAAGAAACAATTGACTTTTATAATTATTGGTTGCAAGCAGCTATATATTGTAAATTAGTGTTTGCAAATTTGGCTGAAACTGAACAAGAATACAATATTTTGTTTAAATTTGTTGTAGTAGATAAGTACAATCAAGTATATGTTTTTGATGTAACAGATGAAACATTAAATGGTTGGGCTAGTGCATTAGAAGATGTAATTGAAAGAGCAGCTTATCATTATGGAGAAAAAAATTATTCATTACCCTATGATTTTCTTTTAGGAAACATTAAATTATAAGTATGAAGGGTGTCTACACTGATTATTTTCAAAAAAGCAAAGTATTTCTTTATCCTTTATTAAGGTTTAGATCAGGTTTATCATTTGTTCCCGTGCAGACTTATGTCTGCTGGGAGCATGTGATTGCTGTTGATGAAAATAAGTTTTTGTGTGAGTACAATGTAGGTACAACTGAACAGTTTGAATTGTTTTCTAATTCATACCTTAAAAAGCACCCGTTGTTTCATGAATATGTACAATTAGATGAAGACAGACACTTATTTATTTTTGATTTTACCAAATACAAGCATGATTTTAAAAGATTTATTAATGGAAAGTACTCTAAATTTAGTTTAGATACAAAAATTATAATCTTAGACTTCTTTGGCAATAAAGGTAATATATCAGAATATGTAAGTTTGTTCTTGTCTCCAAATTCAGCACATGAACTTTATGCAAAAGCTTTAGATGTTCCATTAAAACAAATTGAAGAAGTTTTTGAAGTTTGCAGTATCCCAGATTTAGAGAAAGAAACTCTTTACTTTAAAAAAAATGAACTATTTTGTAAAAAAATTAAAAATAGTTCTATATCTTTGAAAAATTAAAATTAACAATATGTCACAACCAATTGGGCAAAACATGATGCTGGTAACATCTAGTTTCAGAAATGCCAAATCTTTTACCATGATTCCTGTGAGCATTGACTCACCATATGTTGAAGCTATGTATGACCCTACGTCAGGCATTTTAGCTGTAATCAGTAAAGTAATGAAACAATCTTATCATATGGTTACAAAACTAGATGAAGATGGTCAACCAATGAGATTAAAAACTCCTAATCCTCAGACTGGTAAAACAGTTAAAGAAGAAAGAAGATTGGTTGATACTTTTTCTGAATTTTATCTTACTGAAAAAGAAGATATTGAAACATTCATTAATTTGTTTGGTATTAATGCTGCTTCTTTTGATTACAAAGCATATTTTGTAGAAATTAAGGAAACAAAAAAATCTAACATCATATTGCAAGCATAATTTAATTAATTATTAATTCAAGAAAGAAGATATATTAGCGTATGTCTTTTTTTTTGCTTAAAAAATAAAATATGAAGCACTGGGTAATGGATTATGAAACATTATCTAATTAAATTTGGTGTTTCATAATCTTTTATGTATATTGTAGTATGGATACAGAAAAAAGAAAAATACAAAAAGCAGAAGCTCAAAGAAATTGGTATAAAAAAAATAAAGAAAAAGCTAAAAAAGCAGCTTTAGAAAGATATTCTAAAAATAAAAATGAAATCAATGCCAAAAGAAAACAACAGCGTATTGATAATCCTGAAGAAGTTAGAGCTAAAGCCAAATCTTATTATAATCCAATTACAAATAAAGAGAATGGTTGGAAAAATGCAGGTATAAAAAATATGTCTTATGAGAAATATTTATTGATGCTTGATAAACAATCTAATCTTTGTGATATTTGTGGTAAACATCAAAATGAATTTAAAAGAAATTTTGATGTAGACCATAATCATGATACAGGAAAAGCAAGAGGTTTATTATGTACCCCTTGTAATTCAGGAATGGGTAAACTTAAAGATTCCGTTGAAATGTTGGAAAGAGCAATTAAATACTTAAAAAAACATGAATGAAAAAATGCAAATACCCAAAAAACACTGGGTTATGGACTACGAGACCCTTCAAAATTGTTTTACAGGTGTATTTGAAGATTATAAGACTATGGAAACAAAAGTCTTTGTTATTCATGACCTGCAAAATGATTTAGATAAGTTTGTAAGTTTTTTAAATACAAATATAGCCAACAAAGAATGGCACATATCTTATAATGGTTTAGCTTTTGATGCTCAGATAACACATTTTATATTAGATAATCATGATGATTGGTGGGATTTTACGGGTTGTGAAATTGCAAATATCATTTATAGATGTGCACAAAGAGCTATAGAGAAAAGCAATAAAAAGGAGTTTTCAGATTACCCTCAATGGAAAATGTCAATTGGTCAAATAGATATCTTTAAAATGCATCACTGGGACAACCCGGCAAAGCGTTCTAGTTTGAAATGGATCCAATATAGCATGGATTGGGATAACATTCTTGAAATGCCTATTCACCATGAATCAGCAATAACTACAAGAGAGGAGATTGATACAATATTGGAATACTGTATTAATGATGTAAGGTCAACTAAGGAAATATATAACAGATCAAAATCACAGATAGGATTAAGAAAAGAATTGACTAAAACATATGGTATTAATTTATTTAGTGCTTCTGAACCAAGAATTAGTAAAGAGTTGTTTGGCTATTATTTATCTGAAAAACTAAATATTCCTAAAAAAGAATTGAAAGATATGAGAACACATAGAGATATCATTAAAATTAAAGATATCATTCTACCTTATATCAAGTTTAGTTCTAGTGAGTTTAGTACTTTATTGCAAAGATTTAATGCATTAGAAATAAATGGAAAGAATCTTAAAGGCAGCTTCAAGTATAGTTTGAATTACAGAGATGTTAAAACTGACTTTGGTTTAGGTGGTGTACATGGTGCAAGAAAAAAAGGTGTTTATGAAAGCAATGAAGATATGATTATTATGTCTTCAGATGTTACCAGTTTTTATCCTAATCTTGCAATCAGAAATAGATGGTCTCCGGGACATTTTCCTGTTGATGAATTTTGTGATCAATATGAATGGTTCTTTGAAGAGCGTAAGAAGATCCCTAAGAGCAATCCAATGAATTATGTATACAAGATTATACTTAACTCTACTTTTGGTCTTAGCAATGATGAAAACAGCTTTTTTTATGATCCTGAGTTATGTATGAGGATTACAATCAATGGTCAATTGAGTTTGATGATGCTTTATGAGCAAATTATGGAAAGAATCCCAGGTGCAATAGCATTATTACATAATACAGATGGTGTTGAGACATTAATACCTAGAAAGTACTATGATGAGTATATGCTTATCTGTAAAGAGTGGGAAGAAACTACCAATTTATCTTTAGAACATGATCAATACCAAAAATTGGTATTAGGAGATGTAAACAATTACATTGGTATCAATGACTACAAAGAAGTTGACATTACTAAATGGAGAGCAATTAAACAATCAGATCCACATTATTTATTTAAAGTAGAAAATGATAAGTTTAGCTATGCTCCTGTGAAGTTAAAAGGTAGATTTGATTTTCACAATTTACAGCTACACAAAAACAAATCAAAGTTAGTTATACCTAAAGCAATCTATCAGTATTTTGTGCATAATGTTCTTCCTGAAGAATATTTAAATGAAAACAAAAATATACTTGATTATTGTATTGGTAGCAAATCAAATGGTGATTGGAAATGTGTGGCCAGATCAATCAAGCAGGGTGCTTTTGTAGAAGATGAACTTCAAAAAATCAATAGATATTATATATCTAAGACTGGAGTTAAAATTATAAAGGTTAACAGAGTTGATAAAAGAGAAATACAATTAGAAGCTGGTAAATGGATACAAGCAATCTTTAACAAAATGAAAATGGAACCTAAATGGGAATCATATAATATTGATAAAGGTTATTATATCCAGGCCATTGAAAATGAAATAAATAACATTCTAACTGTATCATCAAATCAATTGAGATTATTTTAAAATTATGACTAAAGCATTAGATAAAAAAATAGAAGATGTTATGACCAGCATATATACTGAATTGTATGCTGTGTCAGAACCATCTGTAAGTTGGAATTACTTAATTGAATCTGCTGAATTAAATGAGCTAGGTCAAAAGATTATTCCTTATAATGATTATTTAATTGATCAGGATGTATATGAAGAGATTGTCAAGAGACATCTAAAAGAATCTAAGTTACCTAAATGGCGTAAAGAAGCTGTGTCAAGAGGTATACTATTAGGTTGTAGTCCAAAATTTAAAAAACCCCAACAATGAAACAATTTACAATAATATATTTACCATATGGTAAAGAAGACAAAGAATGGATAAATGTTGAAGCCAACACTAAAGAAGAAGCTATGAATAACTTCAAAGGAGGTATAATAATTCAAATAAGATGATAATAGGAATAAATGGAAAAATAGGTTCTGGAAAGTTTGCATATTAAATGTATAATATATACTTTTGTAAAAAAATATTATGAAAGTATACATTTATACATTAGAACATCCTATAACTAAAGAAGTTAGATATATAGGCAAGACTAAAAATCCAAAAGAAAGATTTCACAATCATTGTAATAGATTACATAATCAATATTCTTATAAAAGAAATTGGATAAATAGTCTAAGAAACCAAGGTTTAAAACCTGTAATGAATATTCTTGATGAAATAAATGAATCAGAATGGAAATACTGGGAAAAGTTTTGGATAGAACAATTTAGACAATGGGGATTTGATCTTGTTAATCATACTTCTGGTGGAGATGGTTTAACTGTAGGTAATCAAACTTCTTTTAAAAAAGGAAGTATTCCTTGGAATAAAGGTAAATCACCTTCTTTAGAAACAAGAAATCAAATTAGAGAATCATTACTTGGTAAACCTTCTAATAAAAAGAAACAAGTGATTCAGTATTCTTTAACTGATGAAATTATTCAAGTGTTTGATTCAGCTACTGAAGCTGCTGAATTTATAAAAGGATCAATTGGACACATTGTTGCTTGTTGCAAAAGGAGTAGAAATACTCACAAAAAATATAAATGGAAATATAAAAATCAATAACATGAAAAAAGAAAATAAAAAGCACCCTGTCAATCTCATTGGTATCAATGGGAGGATAGGGTCAGGTTAGGTAAAGACACTGTAGGTAAAATTATTCAATATCTTACATCAGATTGGAAAGATGAAGAGTTTAAAGATACTGACATGCTTGAAATTAGAAGTGATTGGAAAATTAAAAAGTTTGCTGGCAAATTAAAACAGATTGCTTCAATCCTTACAGGTATCCCTGTAGAAAACTTTGAAGATCAAGAGTTTAAAAAAACTATTTTAGGATCTGAATGGGGTACAGTACAAAATGTACCACTTAATTCAATACCACCATTTGCTGACATGCAGTTTAATGTTATGATGAGTGTAAGAGAGTTTCTTCAAAGACTTGGCACAGAAGCAATGCGTGAAGGTTTACATACAAATGTATGGGTGAATGCTTTGTTTGCTGATTATGTAGAAACTGAATCTATATTTAGAGGTAAAGTTATTGAAAAACATGCATTACCTAACTGGATTATCACAGACATGAGATTTCCTAATGAATTAGAATCTGTTGAAAAAAGACATGGTATTACTATTAGAGTAACAAGACCTGCTGAAAAAGGTAAGAACACTGCAAGATTACATCCATCAGAAACATCTCTTGACAAAGCTAAATTTGACTATGAAATCATTAATGATGGGACCATGGAAGAACTTGTAAAAAAGGTTAGAGAAATTCTTGTACTAGAAGAACTGATATGAACTCATATAGATTAAATGGAATAGCTGGACATACTTGTAGAACAGCTATATGTGAATCTTTAAAGATTAGACATATTGATATTTATAAAGTAGTTAAAAACATTGATTCAAATGGTGTAATAGAAACTGCTGATGGAACTAAATTTAAATTAAAATTAGAAAAAGTATGAGTTTAGACGTAACATTGCATAGACATTATCACGTAAGTTATGACGGTGGTAAAACATTAGAAGAAAGAGAAGAAGATCTGTATAGTGCAAACATTACACATAATCTTAGAAAAATGGCTGATGCAGCCGGATTGTATGAAGCATTGTGGAGACCTCATAGATTAAAAGAAGGATATAATATTCCTGAAAATGATAATGATGCTGAGTATAAGTTTGAAGCAAGAAATCCTGTAAAAGCATATGAAATAATTCCTATTATTGAAAAGGGATTAGAAGATATGCTAGCAAGGCCGGAACACTATAGAACCTTTGATTCACCAAATGGATGGGGTTTATATGTTCATTTTATTCCTTTTATAGAGCAATACCTTGAAGCATTAAAGAAGTACCCAGAATCATTTGTTGACTGTGATAGATAAATATTATGATAAAAAATTTAATAAGTAGGTTTACAATGGTCAAGACTACAAGAGTAGGTTTTTATGACCGTGTTGCAGGTAAAAATGTATACTATTGGCAAGATTGCTATTTTGAAACATATATGGCTGCATCAAAATGGACATATAGAATTAAATTAAACTGATTCATTATGAGTAGGACTATCAAGAAGAAACTAACCGGGGCCAAAGCAGTTAGCCATCAATGTAGAAATAATGGTACCTGCCCATGGTGTTTAGGAAACAGAATGTATAAACATTTAAAAAAAATGATTAATTATGAACGAACTAGAACAGATAGTACTGAACAGGATACAGTGTAAAAACTGTAATGAAGTATTAATATCTTACAATAGACATGATTACAAAACATGTAGTTGTGAAAATAAAACAATGATAGATGGCGGAACAGCATATCAACATTATGGAGGTAAAGACCTTAATTTAATTGACAGAAGCTCTACAATATATCTATCAGATGATCATATGATGAACAGAAGTGCTGCACATTGGGGTAACAGAGGTAAAGATGGTAGATCACCTTTATCATACAAATCAGTAGAAGAAATGTCTAATGATCACCTAACAAACATTATTAAAGATATGGGAGGAAAAATAGAACCATGGTTTGAGAAAATAATTGTGCAGGAGTTGGAATATAGAAACCTTAATAATATAATTGTACCTGATTAATGATACTAGCAATTGATTTTGACGGCACCATAGCTGAATTATCTTGGCCTGAAGTAGGACCATTAAGAAAAGATGCGGATACTTACATTAACATTCTCTATAATGAAGGACACACTATAATCATTAATACCTGCAGAACTGGTAAGTATGAAGGATTAGCACAAGACTTCTTAGATCACCATGGTATCAAATACCACTATATAAACAGCAATTGCCCTGAACTTATTAAACTTTATAAACAAGACTGTAGAAAGATTTCTGCAGACATCTATATAGATGATAAATGTTTAATGGGATTACCAAAAACTTGGGATGAAATCTATTATTTAATACAAAAAAAGAACAATGTCTAACACAGTAGAATTAATTGGTTACTATGGAGATGATAAGATTCATGCTAGTTCAGCTTGGACATCTACATCCAGAGATATTACACCAGAAAAAGAAGCAAGGATCCCTAATTTATTAGAGATGCTAGCTACAGAAGGCCATCATACACCATTTGAAAAGAGTCAATTGCATTTCTTGGTTAATGTTGATCAGGCTACACACATCCACTTACTTAAACACCGTATTGGTGTAAGTATTAATGGTGAATCAGCTAGATACAAAGAACTTAAAGAAGATAAGACTTATATACCTGAAGATTGGTTTGATACTGAAATAAGTGATGATGTAATTACTTGGGCTGAAAGATTACAAAATTTTACTTATGAAGCAAATCATTTGTATCATAAAGCATTAGAAGAACTAACTCCTGTATTAGGTAGAAAAAGAGCTAAAGAATCAGCCAGATTTTTTAAAACTTTTAATTCTCAAATAACTATGGATATATCTTTCAATTGGAGAAGCTTTGCGCACTTTCAAGGACTAAGAAATTCTGAACATGCACAATTAGAAGTTAGAGAATTGGCCCAAGAGATGTTGGATCTTGTAAAAAATATTGAAGGAAACCCATTTAAACACACAATTAAATCATTTAAATTATAATAACATGGACTATTTTGAATTAGAAGCCGTTGTAGAACAATGGGCTGCAGACAAAGGAATTTTAGAGAAAGCTACACCAATGGCACAGGCACTAAAAACATTAGAAGAATGCACAGAATTATGTACAGCAATTAACAAAAATGACCGTCCTGAGATCATTGATGCTATTGGGGACATTATGGTTACATTGATTATTCAAGCAAAAATGCAAGGATTATCTTTGGAAGAATGTCTTGAGTCAGCATACAATGTAATTAGTAAGAGAACCGGTAAAATGGTTGATGGACAATTTGTAAAAAACAATTAATATTTATTTATTGTTTATCTAAACATTTTTTGTATATTTACATTTTAAAAGTTTAACAATATGGGTTATAATAAACCAAAAGAAACAACTAGGAATTACCTAGAAAACGCACCCTTACCAAATCATGGTAAAAGTTATACAGTTATATCACACAAACAAGTGATAGATAACACAAAACAACTACTGCAAGACAGTGGTTTTATTATCCAAAAAGAATTATATAGAGCAAATATGAATGCCAATGTAGCACAAGGCATATATCATATCTTACCAATCAACACTGTTGATCCTACTATTTTAGAGGAGAAAGAGTTAGGGATGATGTTTGCCTGGACAAACTCTTATGATAAGAGCACACGTTTTCAATGCGCAATAGGTGCATATGTTATGGTTTGCCATAATGGTATGGTGGCCGGTGACATGATGAACTTTAGAAGAAAGCATACTGGATCTGCTGATCATGATATTAGAATGCAAATTTCTAATCAAATCAAGAATGGTGAGAAGTATTACAAACGTATCCTTAATGATAGAGATGCAATGAGAAATACTGAATTATCATTACAACAACAAGCTGAGATTGCAGGAAGACTTTACATTAATGAAGATATTCTTGATGCATCACAAATGTCTTGCGTTAAAGCTGAGTTAGAAAAACCATCATATGATTACCAATGTGATCAAGAAAATGCTTGGACGTTCTATAATCACGTTACACATGCATTGAAGAAAGCTCATCCAAGAGATTGGTTATCTGATAGCCAAAACTTTCATGACTTCATGACGGCCAGAGTTTTATCAAAGATGAATATTACAATGAATGATGCATTGGATTTATCTGAGTTTGATACAACTCAAGACGGAAATTTAGATATTACTATGGAAGAATGGAATGAAAATGCCATTGAAGTAGATGAAGATATCACACCATCAAAATTAGTACAAGACGTTTATTTGATGAGAGACTAATTATGTGGACATTGTTAGCTGCAATATTTGCTTTTATATGCTTTTATTTGTGCATAACAAATGATCCAAAATAATTATGTGGGTAAACCAACAGGGGGTGAGTAAAATCATCCCCTTTACCTTTTAAAAAAATTAAATATGAAAATACTTATTATTTTATTAATTCTTGGAGCATTAATTCCATCATCTATTGTAATTATAGATAGATTTGTAATTACTTTACCTGATTCATCTAAATTTAAAAAGTGGTGGATCAATAATATTATAGGACATGAAAATAAGTGATTTAAAGGATGTATTTGTACCTCCAGTCAAAAGATATTATTTAGGAAAAATAGTTTATGGAACACCTTATTTCTGGCCTATAGGCTTTAATAAGAATATAATTAGTATCCGTAGATTAATTCCTAAAACACAAGAAGAATTAGATAAACACATTTTAGATTATCCTCATTATTATAAAAGAGAAAAATTTAAAAATATGCCTATGGTTAGGCGTGCTAAAGATTGGATAGTACCAATTTTTGGTAATCATTTTTGGATACAAATAGGATGGCCTTGGTGTATTAAAAGAAATGAATTAGGTTGGAAAGATAAATATGACTCACCTAGATTTGAATGGGCTCCAGCATTTTATATATTTTTCTTCCATTGGCAATTTGTAATACATTGGCATGCTCCAGACGGTGATGATGATAGATATTGGGAAATGATATTATGGTGGAAACATTATGCTAATAGAAACTTGCACAAAGCAAGAATGACATGGCCATGGAGAGATATGAAAACTGAAAGATCAACTTGGAATCCTAGTTACATTATTAAAAGAAAATAACCTGTACCCTTGAAAAACTCGTATTAAAGATAAGCAGGTTGGCTTGAAATAAAAGGGTATTAGAATAAGAGCTGTGGTATTACATCCACATTAAACTTGTAATCTATGGTCTCTGTGGATAGGGAACGCTTGTGAGTTGCAGTGAATTAACTCTCTGGGTCAAGTGGCGGAAGAAGGACTGCACTGATAAAGCAGTATCCTGATGGTAGACGCTATGTGAGATGAAAGTAGTTGCTACAAAGTTAAGGGAACTTGTAGTGGACACTGGAAAACATATCAAAGCACCACCTTAATGTGTGCATGCAGGTTCAAATCCTGCCTTGACCCCTAAATTACAAACTATGAAACCAATTCATAAACTTAACGGAGGCCTTGGTGCCACACTTTGTCATAAATGTAGTGTAATAATATCTACAGGGTTGACTCAAGACTTATATTGTGATACATGTAAACCAGAAGGTTTAGAAACAACTTTTGTTCTTCCTAAAGTAACAAGAGTAGAAGTAATACAACATTCTCCACCACATATGGGTAGAGCATATACAAACTACAATGCTAAAGATGTAGAACTACAGTACCAGGATGATGGTAAAACACTCAAAATATTTTTGAAATGAAACATGAAGTAAAGGTTCTTCCTAAAGAAGAAGTATTGGCCAATAGGTCTAATGCATATGATTTTATTGATTTTGATAATCTAGAACCACTAACAGATCTAATTGCAAAGGAAGGTTTGTATAGAACATCTCAAAACAACTTTAATCAAGCTAGTGCAGGATACAATGCTAAGTGGTTTAAAAGAGGTGGTGTATTTGCTGCTAAATTGCAACAAGAAATCATATTAGATTTTATACATTCTGAAATGTTAGAACGTAGAGATTATTCAGCAAGTAAAATGTGTGAAGTAATAGCAGAATTTATAGAAAATGGTTTACAAAAGAATTAGTATACCCCTGTATCATCAGACATTGCATATAGCTATATGTAATGATGTAGAAAAAGAAATAGCTGAAGTAAATAAAAAGTTCTATGTGAACACTGATAGGTATGATTTTGCAGCATATGCAGAAGCAACAGGTCAGCATCATTTAATATTGCTGAATAAAAAGAATCTGACAGATGAAATATTTGCTATCAGCACAATAGCTCATGAAGCTTTACATATTACAAGTTTTATTATGAAACGCGTAGGTATTAAGCCTGACGTTAATAATGATGAAGCTCAAGCATATTTGCTTTCTTGGATAGTAGAACAAGTTTATAAACAATTTAAAAACAAATAAGATATGGAATTTATACAAACAGCTTGTTGCATATATTGTGCAATAATGGTTACAAGAGTTTACTAGTTTATCAAAGCAAAAAAAAGACCTGAGTGCTGTTCTTATGGTAAGCAACTCAGGTACAATTATATTAAAATTATACAATTTGTATAACACATTTTGTATTATACTTAGCCAAAACTCACTTTTTTTAGTAGTTTTGGCTACTTATAATGTGTTATATAATGGACAAAATCAAGCTATTTGTGTATTATAACACACATTGTTAGCATTTTGATTTTTTCATTTGCCCACCTTTTTTCATTTGACTCATTGCACCAGATGGTATAAAACCTGGATTAGGTGCAATTGGTGTCTTAATCTTATTTGGATCCAGTTCATCACTAGTTCGTGATTGCATACTTCCACCTATTTGATATTTTTTCATTTTGTTTATAATATTATTAAATATAAATTGTTGTTAGTTTGACTTAATGTGGACATAAACCTGTTAAAGCTGGTTCAGCACCATAGAATGAGATAATTTCAGTAGCATAGAAACTAGTTTGATCATATCCACCTGCAGATGGTCCGTTGTAACATGCTTCTTCTTGTATTCCCTCACAGTTTATATAAGTTGTACAACCTTGATCGTAACCACCAATTGTATATTCATTACATAGTATGACTGTTGGAGGCCATACTTGTACAGAACCATTCATTACGCGGATAACATCAGTGCTACCTGCTTTTAAATTTCCTACTAAAGGAGTTATATTTCCAATTTTAAAATCTGCCATTATAAAATTACATAAAGGGTTGAGTTCAAAGGAGAAGGTATAAGGTCATATTCAGCCTGAGTTAGTGTTACTATCTGGGTTACTTTTGATGTACTTGTATATGTATCTGCAGTATTTTTAACAAAATCTGTGTCAACTATTGGAGTACCTGCGCCTATAAGATCTCTAACTTCTTGAGCAGTAACACCTGCAGCTAAAGTTGGAGTACCACCGCCACTATAAATACCAGGTTCTGCAAATGATGTATATCCATCTGGGTTAGTAGCATTATATGGTGTATATCCAAGACCATTTGTTACATCACTACTTGTTAATGAAAGTGTACCACCAAGAGTTAAATCTCCTGAACTTGTTACGGTTCCTGTTAATGTTAAACCACTAACAGAACCAACTCCTGATACAGATGTTACTGATCCTCCACCTGCAATAGGTATTTCAACAACATAACCACCTGAGTTTACACCTAATGAATATACAGCGGATCCTGCAAAACTATTTACACCATATTTATTTAATTTTAATTGACCTTGTGTAATTTCAAGTTTAGTTGATGCAATGTTTTGTTCTATGGTTTCTATTTTAAATCTTGATGAAAGATTTGTTGCAGTTGGTATAGTCCAATCAAAAGAAATTTGACCAGCGTATGATACAAATGATGAATCATTCTCTAAATTAAAATTAATAGAAGCCCCAAAACCTTCAAGAGTAGATCCAGCATTACATTCATTATATATATCTATTACAGGATTAATTCCTCCAGTATTATTTCCTGAACGTGAAAGTTTTACAACAGCTTGTCCATTTGATTGATTAAATGTAACAGTTGGTGTAGAACCACTATTAGTTGCATATATTGCACCAAGACCTGAAACTGTTTCAAAATATCCTGCAAATCCTCCAACAGAGTTAGAACGAATACCATGAGAACTTGTAGCTCCACCAATTGCATCAATAACAAATACAGAATCTGTCATTGAAGTATTACTGGTAAGTCTAATTCTATAGTTGTCTGTATTTATATTTGTTTGTTGTATTAATGTACCACCTAACTGAACGTTAGTTGCACTACTCATTGTAAGACCATTATCAGCTGTAATTGTACCACTACCTCCACCAATTGTAGAAGCTTCTCTCCATCTAACAATATTACTTGAATCTATAACAAGAACTTTATTTTGAGTATTATCTTGAACAGTACCATCTAATTTCACTGTAGTAAAATCACTACCAATAGCAATTTGATTAGGCACATCTGTTGTAGATCTTGTACCAATAGCAATTGCACCAACCCCTTTAGAAGCAGCAGTAACTCCAAGCGCAATTGCACCTTGATTATCTCCTCTAACAGGAATAACCTCTTCTATTGCAACAGCTTCACCTATATTCACTGAAATAGGATTTGCTATAGTAATTGTATTTAGTCCTATAGTACCACTTCCAACAACAGATAAAATTTCATGTCTGATTGAAGTATTTGTTTCAACATTTGCTACTATAAAATCTCCAACAGCAATTATTCCACTAAGAATAAATATATCTAAAGTTGTAGAAGTAACTGTAGCGTTAAAATAACCAAAACCATAATTACCAGCTCCACTATTGTATCCGGCAACAAATGAACCATGTCCTCCAGCAATAGTTTTATGACCAGCAGCAAATGAATCATTTCCTAAAGCAGAACTTCTAAAGTTAAATGCTGCAGAGTTTTCTCCACCTGCATAGTTACCATATCCTAAAGCAACATCCGTTATTGTTCTAACATCAGAAGTTTCACTAGCTAAACCACCTTTAAGAAATATCTTAGCAGCTGGTGTTGAGCTATTTCCATCTTGATAAATAAGAGAACAACCTAATGTATTTGAATTTGGTGTCCATAATGGTATGCTGTTCACAGCACATACTTCACCAACAATTGCAGCTGGATTATTTTGCCATGAAAATGTAATACCATCAGATATAAGAATTTGATCTGCAGAACCAATAGTTAATTCTTGTTTTACATTAGATGCATCACCTTGCCATAAACTACCATAACTTAATGTTTCAACAATGTCATCATTTTGCCATGCTACTAATCCACCACCTTGACCAACTAAAACTTGATTAGGCAATGGACCATTACCATAATTATCTATTAATTGACCATTTAATATTATATCATTTGAAATAGTATCACCTAAAGTTACATTACCTTTTAAATATGTATTTCCTTGAACAGTTAAATCTTCACAAACATTTAAATTTTTAGCAATTCCAACACCACCTCCTATTACTAGAGCACCTGTTGTACAGTCTGTACTTTGAGTTGGGTTATCTATAAATACTATACCACAAATATTTAAATTTTTTGCTATACCAACTCCACCGTCAACTACTAATGCTCCTGTAGTACAACTTGTACTTTCTGTAGTTCCATTAATATTAACAACAGTTGCTGCACCACCTACTTCTATATTAGTAGTAGTACTTCCAAAGTTAATAACAGATACTGGAGCAGTATTTAAAAGATTAAATGTTGAAGTAGTTGCAGTTAAATCTCCTCCTGAGATTTGAACATCACCAAGTACTTCTAAATCACCTCCAATATTAATAATGGTATTAAGTGCATTCTGTGTAATAATGGAATCTTTTAAAGTATCCCAACTACAAAATCCAGATGGATCAGTATATACAGGAATGTATCCAAAATTACCTTGACCGGGTAAAGTTCTAGTTAAATCTTCTGTAGCTTGACATACTAAATCACCCCATTTAATTACAAAAGGGTCCATCTTAGGTGTATAAGAAGACTTATTATTTAAACTACTACTTTGATATAGTTTACCAAATTCAAACCAATCTTTAGTTTTATCTAAAGTTATTTTCTTTTGATTCCTTTTTAGTAATCCTAATACTTCTTGTATAAAAATACTCATGATAATTTATTTTTTATGTGAACAATAGCCACTTTTAAAAGCCTCTGATTGCACAGGTTCTTTTGCTCTTGTGCTTGATCTTGGAATACTAATCCCGTCTTTTGCTTTTTTAATACTTCTTAATACTTTAGCTTGATTCTTTTTTTGTTGAATAGCTGCAGGTATTGAAGTTGGATTATAATATCCATTTGTTGTTTCTCTTTGGTATGCTGCTCCTTGTATAGGAAAAGAAATACCTGTTTTAGGACTTTTCATTTTATTTTCTTTTAGTAATTACTTTTTTAACTGCCATCTTTTTAGGAGCTGACATTACACTTCCTCCATTAGCTAAAGTTTGTAATCTTTTAGCTTCTAAACCAGCTGCTTTTTTAACATCTTTCATCAGTGATGAATTGTTTTTAATTTCTTCAGCTCTTTGTAGAGTGCTCAATGCAGATTGAATTTCCCATTTACGTTCTTCTGCTTTCATGTTTGTTGATGCTTTCATCATTTCTTTTGATTTATTGGTTATTGTTTAAATTTTCTGAATTTTTCTTATCCCAAATTTTATCTACAGAAGCCAATCCTAAACAACCAAATGCTAACATTGCAACTGCATTGATTAATACAGGAGATGGATCTACTAATTTTGGAGTAAATTGATTTACAATAAGTGTGAAAGACAAACAAAGACCTGATATAATACCAACAAATCTTTTTGATGAAGGAACACCCTTTTCATCTTGAAGTAAACCTTTAATCCAACTTATTTTTTCTTTCTTTTCCATAATTATCCTATTGAAACAGTTTGAAGCCCTCCGGTATTACTAACAGTAACTTCCCAAATACTTCCATCTGGTGAATTTAATATAAGTTTTGTTGCATGATTTATAGTTACCTCAGTCCCTGATTGAGTTATTGATACACCTGTACCTTTTAATGATTTAAAATTAAGTGTCTCACCAGTTTTACTAGCATATAAACCGGCACCTGTACCTAGATTACTTGCACTATTAGGTTCACCTGTTGTAATAAACTCAACATAATCATTATCAAGTGATTCACTAATTGAAAGATTAGTACTTAATGATTTCAAAGTTCTAAAATAATTAGTGCAAACATTAGTGACAGGATCAATTTCTTGTTTTTGAAAAACATTTGCCAATACGCCAGTTTTTGGAAAATCAGTATTTTCATTATTACAAAATGCTGATGCAATCTTTAGATCTTTAACTTTAATTAGCTTAACAGATTTGTATGGTATTGGTGAAGCAACACCAGTCATATCCGGTTGTTCATTTACACCAAGTACAATAACATCTTCAGGGTTTGCCACCTTAGTGAAAACCCCGCGTCTAATTAAACTTAATATGTCAGTTAAAATATTCATAGTTTTTATTTTTTAGATGGACCTGAATATATCATTGCAGTTGGTACTCCACCACCTCTATATTTTTTCATAGATGGTTTTGATTCAGAATGAACCCAACCTCCCATTTTATAAGCTTGTTTTTTTGTTGAACCATCAGCACTTGATGCATATCTCATAGCATCTCCACCTTTTCTCATTTTTTCAACCATAGATCCCTGCATAGCTTCATCTAATTCCCCACCTTCTCTACACAAAAGTTTTACTTTTTGTTTAGATATCTTACTTTGTTGTAAACCTTGAGCTTTCATAATTTTAATTTTTTTAATAATCCAATGTAAATGTAATAAATAAAAGATAAACTCTTGCCGTACTATAATCATAATCTACATCAGGAGCAATATAATCCCAACCTAATGCAAACCTATGATGTGGCCAGTGAAAGTCTATTTTTAATGCCCAGTCTCTCATCTTCCTTGTCCTTTATATAGTTTTTTATAATTTTTTGATGTCTTTGACTTAGACGTTTTAGTCTTAGCGTGTACACCTGGTCTACTTACTTTTGTAATAGTTTTAAGTGTTGTTATTTGTGTTTTTGCTGCCATTAGTTTAAAATAATTTATATTCTACAAGTAACCCATATTGATTATTGAGTGTTGGTATTCCTATATATTGAACACCAAAATTCATTTTTCTACATTCTAAAAGTACTCTTCCAGAAAATAAAGATGTATTAACAGTAAATCCTGAACTTTGAACTCCAAGATAAGCATGGAATTGTGGTTTAGGTTTTATATTTAAAACTGCATTCTGCGCACTAATATAATCCTTTTGGTAAAATATAATGCTATCTTTTATGCTTATTGTATTTTCTAATTTTATAATAATTTTTTCAAAGTTTACAATTCTTTTCTCTTGTTCTTTTGAAATATTTTTTAAAAAATCATATCTAACTAGATCAGTAGCAACTGCTCTAGCTTGTCTTTCAGAAAGAATAACTACATAATCTTTACTTTGGGTAACGTTCTGTGAAATAGCTTTGAAGCCCACTAATAGGAAGGGAATCAATAATACGTATTTCTTCATATTCTTTTTGTTTGATTATTTTAATTCTAGTTACAATCAATGTATCAATAGTTTTTAAACTATCTACACCTTTTAATTCAGCATTTGTTTTATTCTCTAACTCCTTAACTTTAGCTTCTAAAATATATGCTTTATTAAGAAGCTCATTTTTTTTATGTTGATATATAAATACAGAAATTAGCCAAACTATAATTAATATACTACCTAGCCATTGTTCTTTAAAAAACTTATAAAGTTTATACAAATCAACCATAATTATTTTTTTGGTTCTGCTTTGGCTTTTGGTTTGTAATATTTCTTTTTAGGTTTGCTTGGAATACCTTTAACAGCATTAACAACATCCTTAAGTTCTTCTTTTACTAATACTTTTCTATATTGGATTTCTTCTACAACCTCAATTGCTTTTTCATCAATCTCAGTCTTTGACCAGATCCAGTTCCATCCTTTTTCTAATGAAAAAGTCCATACAGCATGTAATAATTTTTTAAACATATTTTTTAATTTTAGTTAATCTTACTTATATATAATATACACATTATAATTTGTATAGACAAATATAAGAAATTAGATTAAATATTCTTAAGTCTCTGATTCTCTTTCTCTAAATATTCAACCTTAACATGCAGCGTACTTACTTCTTTAGTAAGTGAAAGGATCTGATCTCTCGTCAAATCTTTTTCAACCGCACTATCTGTTAATAATTGCTCAAGTCTTCTGACTCTATCTCTTAAATCATCTCTATACATATTCTGATCACTTCTATCTTCCCGTTCTAACTCAGTTTTTAACTTTATTCTTTTTTCATAAAATTTCCACGCTCCTGCAGAGAATAGGACAGTCATTATTGTGACTAATACGGTTGTTACATTATCATATGATGTCATTGCTACTTTGTTTTTGTTTTCTATAATATTTTGATGTCATTGATGTTAGGTTTAAAAAAGATATAATTGATGGTAGAAACCATAACCAATGAGTGGGATTAGTCATTACTCCATTAAATATAAATCCTAAAACTACAAAAATGGAAAAAATAAATGACCCGTAAGATAAAGTCTTTCTTACTTTAATTGGATGAGAACAAGTTGCTTTAATCATAGCTATTCCAAGCAAAATGCTTGGGATTATGACAAATAAGTTACAAGAAAACTCAAAGCACCATATGATTGGCAGCATGATGAGCCATATTAAACCAATGAGTATTTCCATTGGTTCAGTGTCATAGTAACTGAAAATATTAAGTATTCTACTCTTCATTATAAATATATATATCTTATATTTGCCAATGGTATTTCCCTGGCTATACACTTATAATATACAAAATAATTGTTACTTATTAACTTTTTTAAATCAAAAAAATTCATTATGAATAAAGTAAACCCTTTAATTTTTAGAAATAGGTTCAATGTAGAATTTCTACCAACAGAACCTATACTTGGCCTTAAACTTATAAACTGTGAAGTTTTATGTGAAGATGACAGATACCGTCTTGTCACTGGATTAGAAATAGGCTTTATATTTTTTACAATTAGCTATGCAAATATGCATAATAGTAAGTAAAATTTCCTTTATTTTTAGTAAATTATATATACCATCAAGTTCTTTCATAGAACTTTAAAATTCAAAAATACAATTTTATGAACAAAAACATTTTCTTACCACGGGTAAACATATTGCCGTATGAATACCCTCAATTACTAGCATATAAAGATGCTATTAGACACTCGTATTGGATACATACTGAGTTTAATTTTACTGAAGATATCCAAGATTTTAAGATTACAATTGACTCTAAAGAAAGAGAAGTAATCAAAAGGTCCATGCTAGCAATTGCTCAAATTGAAGTTAATGTTAAAACATTCTGGGCAGATCTTTACAAAAGAATGCCAATCACTGAGATTGGAGATGTAGGTATGACGTTTGCTGAATCTGAAGTAAGACACAAAGATGCCTATGCACAACTACTTAGAATCTTAGGTCTTGAAAAAGAGTTCCAACATGTAGTAGAAATCCCCGCTATCAAAGACAGAATAGCATATCTTACTAAATACCTAGATGGCACCAGAAGTAAAGACAATAAGATGTACACCAAATCAGTACTTTTATTTTCTTTATTCATTGAGCATGTTAGTTTGTTTAGCCAATTCTTAATTATGATGTCTTTTAACAAAGAAAAGAACCTGTTTAAGGGTATCTCAAATGTGGTTGAGGCAACAAGTAAAGAAGAAGAAATCCACGGAAACTTTGGAGCTGAACTGATTAACATCATCAAAAAAGAAAATCCTGAATGGTTTGATGCTGAGTTTGAGCAACTTATAGATTCTGCATGTCAGAAAGCTTATGAAGCTGAGTGCAAAATACTAGACTGGATCTTTGAAAAAGGAGAGTTATCTTTTCTTTCTAAAGAAACAATACAGCATTTTATCAAAGACAGATTCAATAATTCACTACAAAACATAGGTATGAAAGCCTTGTTTGAGGTTGATAATGAACTACTTGAAAAAACTCAGTGGTTTAACATTGAGATTCTTTCAACAAAAGAAGGTGACTTCTTTTACAAGAAAAGTGTAGATTATAACAAAAAAAGCAAAAGTATAACAGAAGATGACTTATTTTAAGAATGAATTAAACAAAGCAAATGAACCTGATTTTAAGTTAGGAGAGTATATTTACATGGGAATGGCTAAATGTAATTCAAAAACTGTAGTAATATCAGTAGCATATAAAATTGATTATTGCTATAAGAAAGCTATAGAATTTGAATCAATAGACAATAATGTAATTTTTTATAAAATAAATAAAGTAAAAGTAGGAGAACTTGTTCACGAACAAGAGTTTTCTATATAATTAATAAAATTAATATGGAATATAAAAAATATTACTGGCTCAATGAAGATAGCCGCACCTTTTTGTCAAGAGGTTATATAACAGAAACCCCGGAGCAAAGAATCAAAGACATTGCAACAATTGCTGAAAAGTATTTGAAGATTGAAGGCTTTGCTCAGAAGTTTGAAGACTATATGGCCAGAGGATTTTATAGTCTGTCTACCCCGGTGTGGATTAACTTTGGTAAACAAAAAGGTTTACCTATTAGTTGTTATGGGTCTAATGTAGATGATTCATTAGATAGTATCCTGAATGGTGGTCGTGAGATTGGTTTAATGTCAAAGTATGGCGGAGGAACAAGTGTCTATTTGGGTAACATCAGACCAAGAGGTGCTGTCATTTCAACCGGGGGCCATGCAGATGGACCAATACATTATGCTAAACTTTATGATACCACAGTAGATGTATGCAAGCAATCTGAAGCAAGAAGAGGAGCATGCGCGGTATGGTTACCATTAGAGCATTCAGATGCCTTAGAGTTCTTAGATATTGGTACTGAGGGAAACCCAATACAAAATCTACAATATGGTGTTACAGTAACTGACAAGTGGCTTGAAGAAATGAAAGCTGGTGATGGGGACAAACGTAAAATATGGGCTAAGGTAATTCAAAGACGTAATGAGTTTGGTTTTCCATACATTATGTTCAAAGACAATTCAAATAACAATACTCCTTATAAAGAATTGGGTCTTGAAATTACTGCTAGCAATTTATGTTCTGAGATTCAGTTGCCAACAGATTCATTTAACTCATTTGTTTGTTGCTTAGGATCTATCAACCTGCTGCACTGGGAAGAGATGAAAAACACAGACGCTATTGAAACTTACACATTATTCTTAAATGCTGTGATGGATGAGTTCATTAAGAAGTCTGCAGTAATGCCCGGTATGAAGAGAGCATATAGATTTGCAAGTCAACACAAAACAATTGGTTTAGGCGTATTAGGATACCATTCACTGTTCCAATCTAAGTTAATTGACTTTGATTCCTTGGAAGCTAAGATGTTAAACTCTCAGATCTTTATAGCACTTAAAGAGAAAAGTGAGGCAGCCTCTAAATGGTTGCATGATTCTAAAGGTGTTGAGTCAATTAGAAAAGGTTATGCCAATTCAACATTGATTGCAATTGCTCCTACCAAGTCAAGCTCATTTATCTTGGGACAGGTAAGTATGGGAATTGAACCAATCAAGTCTAATTATTTTATTAAAGATTTGGCCAAGTCTAAGACTATCTATAAGAATCCTTTCCTAGAGTGTGAGTTAGATAAGTATGGTATGAATACCCCGGAAGTATGGAAAAGCATCTTGAAAAAAGATGGCTCAGTTCAACACTTAGATTTTCCTACAAAAACAGTATTCAAGTCATTCATTGAGATCACCCCTAAAGAGTTAATCTTGCAGGCAGCTCAAAGACAAAAGTTTATTGATCAGTCTAAGTCACTTAACTTAATGATTCACCCATCTGTTCCAGCTAAAGATATCAATCAATTGTATTTATACGCGCATGAGGAAGGAGTTAAAACTTTATACTATCAATTTAGTCAAAGTTCAGCTCAAGAATTTGCCAGAAATATTTTAGATTGTGCAAGTTGTGAAGGATAAAATCAACCTATAGGTTTATTTAATGTATGTTAAAGCCATCACTAAGTCCTTTTTTAGGGTTTAATGATGGCTTTTTCATTCATTATATGTTTCTACATATAGTATTTTGCGTTAGCTATATTGTGTATTGCAATATGCATTTGCATATAATTACTTAATGTAGAAGTCTTGTGCTTTAAGCATGTTTTCCCATTTCTGTATGGTTCTTAAAAGAGGTATTACATCTACCCAATTTTTATAAACCTTTAGTTTTCCTTTATTTGGTTTATTTTGATATACATAATCTGAATTATTTTTAAAGTCTGCTTCACTTTGATAAAGCCAAGCCAAAGGTGTTTGAACACTTAACTCTAATGCTTCACCTAATTCACCCAGAGTTCTGGTAGTTGCAATTGGAGATTTCATCATTGCATATAATTGTTGTTGACTCTGTGGTAACACCATTGTAAACAACACCATTTCTTTGTATGTTCTGTCTCCCTGAAGTCTTATTACATTTTTCAGTCTTTTTTGTAATTCACTGTCATCATCATCATTAGCAAGTAAACCGGCCATCAATGAATTTAATACAACAACACTTAGCATAATACCTAGTTCTCCAGTTGTTCTATAAAAACCTCTCATTTTATCTTCAGCTTTTTGATCTAAGTTACCACCTTCACCTGTAAAGCCATAAGCTTCTTTAAAGCTTTCTGCATAGTTAGCAGGATTTATACTAACATTACCACGTACCATTTCACGTTTAACATGACCCATGAATTTCCACCAAGCTCTATAGCGGCCTTCCATCCAACCTAAATTTTGATCAAAGTATTCTCTTCTAAATCTAGCTCTAATTGCAGGTGCCACCCATTTATGAAATTGTGTTGCTAAATTACCCAGAGTGTTATTTTGTAAAACCATTCTGTCTTCTTTAGCATAGTTACCATGAATTTGCTTATTTACTTCTCTAATTTCATTTCTTAAATCATATCTAAACTGATCGGTATATGGTTGTTCTGTTCCATTTTTATTTACAATAGTATCATAACCTTCTATTAATTCTACTTTATGTGTTGTTGCATTATATTCAAATGCATCATAAAGAGATAATGTTTCACCAGTTGTGCTATTTTTAATTGTATTAGCCATGACCATTGCTATACCAACTTTAGTTTGAACATTATATTCAGCAGCATCTTGCATTACATAACCCCACTCTTTAAATCTTGACCATATTGATTTGCTATCAAACTCAGAAGTACTTTCACGTATGTCTGTAGCTTTATCCATCATTCTAAAAAAGTCTACTAAAGCTTCATATTTATTATTAGGTAAATCAGAATTATAGTCAGCTTTCTTTAAACCTGTTTTTCCTAAAGTAGCTATATCAGCTAAATCAGTTGCACCGGCAGAAACTCTATCTAACAATCCTTTAACACCTTCTGTATTATACTCTCTTGTTGCTCTTACATAATCTTTTTTAGGAAAGTATCTGCTACCTAAAACTTCAATACCATTATTGATTCTACCCATAACATAGTTATTAAAGTTACCAAATGGGTTAAATGCTACATAAGCTAATGAAGAAACACCAATAAGTTCATCAGCTAACTTATCAAACATCCCTTTAGATACAAGTTCATTGTCATAATAAATCATTGACATATACTTTTTAGCTCTTCTTAGGGCATTTGAATCAACACCTTTAATTGTTCCTGCCGTTTTAAACTTACTGTCAACAGTAGTACCTAAACTTATTGCCGGATCAGCAGATGTATATTTTCTTTTTTTAATAACATCCACCATAGCTGTAAGTGTATCTTCAATCTCACCCATTACTTCATAATGTTCAGCCATTGCACTAAACTTAAGTAAAGCATTAGTCATATCTTTATTAAGTTCACCTAATGATGGTTGACTTCTAAGTTGTTTAGCTTTACCATTAAGTAAAGCCAACTCTCTTTTATATGCATCTGGAGTAATTGTACCCTTTCTGCTTTTATCTTGTAATGCTGTTATCTGTGTTTCAACTTCTTTAAGTTCATCATCAACTCTTAACTTACCTGTATAATAAACAGGAAGAGCATTGACAAAATTACCATTCTCATCAAAGGCAACATTCTTTTGAGTTGCTGTTTCTTGAGTAAAATTCTTAACAGATCTAACAAAATTAGCATACATTTTAGTTACAACATTTGGTTGATCTTTTAATGTATCTAAAATATTATTTTTAACAACAGGAACACGGCCTGTCATTTGATTTCTAATTCCTTGTGGTAATTTATTTAATAGTTCTTTCTCATAGTATTTTATAAACATGTTGTAAAAATCTTTTTGAGCAACACTTAATGCATCTGTTTTAGTAGGATCCATTAGTGCTCTATACTTTTCACTACGCATGTCTTGAGGTTGACCTTCTTTAGGATTACTTATTTCTAAGGCTTCTCTAAATTTAACCTTTGGAAATGCAGCTGCCACCTTTTTTGTTATAGCACCTGTTGGCTCACCATTAACTTTAATTGCTTTTGTATAATCACTAAAATCATAGTATTTATTTTGATAAATACTCCAATCTCTTTCTGAAATACCAGCTTTTCTTACCCATGTAATATATTGTTTGTTGTTAGATATTTTTGGTGTTTCAAATTTATTTCTAACATCAATAAATTCTTGAGTATATTTATGAAACTCACCGCTAGTTATAGTACCATCTTCAGCTACAGTTTCAGCTTGAAAGAATTTACCAAAGGTAGCTTTATTTTTAGCTAACTCTATGTTAAATTGAATATCTTCCGGCTTTGCTTTACTTAAATCAGTAACATCTCTATATTCATAAGGTTGACCTGCATTATCATAAAGTTTACTTCTTAATCCTTCTTGAATATTTGTATATTGTATACCAATTTTTTGAGTATAAAAACCGGTAAATTGACCATCTTGATCATACTCTAGCATGAAGTCATAAAGCTTTTGCAGATCTTTGTTTCCTGAAAGTTTTAATAAAGTATTACCTGCATTTCTAATTGAATATTCTCTTTCCTCTATTCTGTCTAAAAGTTTTTGTTTTTGGCTTTTATATATCTTATCCATTACAGCAAGTATAGGATCTTTTTGAGTAGCCATATCTTGAGCTTGTAATGCATCTATTGCAATATCCGGAGCCATAACCATAAGGTCATCCAACATTTCTTGTGTAAATGCACTACCTTTTCCACCCCAATCATTACTTGATCTAAGTCTGATAGTTTCTTTTACAAAATTTAAAATAGCATCATTGATTAAACCTTCACTATTATTAGTTCCAACAAGTTTATTATGTTCAAGTTGCATTTGAAGAACCAAGGTTCTTTGTGTAGCATTAAGCTCCTTAGAATCTTTGATTGAATATAAAGCATCAAATGTACTTAAGAATCTTTGGAAGTTTAAAACATATGTAATGTACTCAGGCTTATTTACATTAGCTGGATCTTCAACAAACTCTCTAAATTTTTGCATTTGATTTAAAGAGCTTCTTAGTAATTGAGTATATGTCTGAGATCTAGCTATTGGTCCAGTATTAATATTACTACTGATGTATGCTAATGTACTTGCAATATCATCTCTAGTTTGCTCTTTAGTTCTATCCCTAAATACATTGTTTTTAAGTTTGTCTAAAGCTTTGTTTTGCTCTACTAAAGCAAGAATGTAGTTTTCTAATGCTGTTGTAATAGTATTGTACTCTGAATATTGTTGAGCTTCTACTGTATCAGCCAGTTGTTCCATAGCTTCCAAATCTTGATCACCACGGTATATAGCATTTTCTGCTATGTTAATATTTTTATCAAGCACTTCTATAGAAGGAACAAGCATATCAACATAAAGCAAATTTTGTGATATGGGATGTTCAACTCTACCGTCTAATCTAAACTTATTATTGAATACTTGATTTTTACCTTTACCCGTTATGTCTGCTTGTATGTGAAAAGTAACAGCACCAGCATCACCTTCATAAACATTATAACCCATGTTTTGAAACATACGTCTATAAAGATTTACTTGTAAGTTATGTTGAGCTCTAGTTGATAATGCATCAACCCCGTGAATTTTTTTAAGGTCACTACCAAGAAATACTTTAGGTGAACCATCTGGATTTAAAATAGGTTTACCATTTTTATCTAGTGCAGGAACATCTTCTTTTAATTCATACTCTACTACTTCATATCTAGTACCTGATTTTCTACCGGGTATTTTATTTTTAATAGAAGCTACAGTAGACATATCATAAATAGAATTTTTACTTGTTTTTAAATCAACAATTCTTATTCTACCATACTCATCTATAATAACTAAATCTGCTGTACCTGCAAGCTTTGTTGCTTCATCATATACAACAACTTGTGAAATAGCAATTGAATTTAATGGTTTTAATTGGGTAATTTGATCTTGTAATAAATCAAACATTTTTTCTGCAGTTTCTCTATTTATAGATTTCATCTTAAGAAATGCTTCATCAAATGATTCATTAGATATTATGGAATCCAATAACCCATCTACATCATTGCCCACAGCCAAATTAAGTTCTACATCTTCTTGATTTGCAAGTTGACCTTTAATTGCTGTAGTTACTGATTTGTAAATTTCACGGTTTGTAATATCAACATAAGTATGATCTTCTTGATTAAGAACTACAATTGTATTAGCTGAAGTTGTGTCACTTAAATTTGCAGATAAAGAATCTATCTCTTGTTTAGAATTAATAGCAACATGAAATAATTTTTTAATTATCTCTGCTTGAATAGGATTAGCTTCTTCTAGTGCTTTGTTTACAATCTTTTGTTTTGCAGGAGATAATGAATATCTTACTTTTCCATTTGAACTACTACCCAGATTGAAACTTATACCTTCTGTATTTAAAAGTTTAGCAATATCAGTAAAAGTAGTTTTGTTGTTAATAGATTTTACAGATAAAGGCTTACCTGTTATGTACTCATTTAAGTTATTAATAACATTTAAAAACCAGTCTAAAGCTTCCTTGATTTTATCTAAGAATTTTTTAGTTGGAGTTGACTCATATTCATTATTGAAATGTCTAGATAATGCTTGAGTTACTATTTCAAGATCTCTTTCTACCTGGCTGAAGTTTCTATTCCCATTGTAGGCCTCATTAATAGACTGTACCATTTCAGGAAAATTTGCTTTAGCTTCTGTAAGTAAACTATTAAATAACTGAGGGTTATCTATTTTGATAGCATCAGTAAATGGATGTAGCATCTCTTCAATTGCAGTTTCATCTGTAACTCTTCCTCTTACTAAGTAAGCAACATTGTTAAAGTAAAATGAATTTACATTTTTAAAGTTGACTTTACTCTTCTGCCATTTAGGTATTGTATTATAAATAGCTTCTGCTTCAGTAGGACTAAGCATCTTGACTTTGACATCCGGGAACATTCTCATCAAATGCATTACAACAGCTCTGGATCTTGGCGTATCCCAAGCTCTAGATGATGGTAACAAATCTTTTGGGGTAAAAACATTTTGATCTACTATAACCTTATATGTTTTGTTAGTCTTTATAATAGAAACAGCATCTAAAGGGATATTATTAGTCTTTAGATATTGCTCTATTTTTCTTTTGTTATCTTCAACAACTACCGGATCAGCAACCCTTTCTGTATAAAAAACATTTGGATCTGAAGCATTAATAAGATTTAAACCAAATTCAGTATGAATAAGTTTTTTCTCCCTTAAGTTATTTAATAAACTCTCAGCAAAAGTTTTTTGCTTTAATGCAAAAGCAACCTTGTTGTTTTTAGCAAACTGTTTTGCTTCAACTACAGTTGGAAATACATCTGTATTATTTGCATCCTGCCAAGTATTAATGATATTGTTTGTTGCAATTTCACTTTTATAAACTTCTTGTAAAGCTTTATATTCCGGTGCGTTTTTATTAGGACATCTTGCCATAGCTTATTATAGATTACATTGTTTTATTTGTTCAATAAATTCTTCTTGACTTGTGTATATACCATTGTTGTACATATCTATAAGATCTTCCAAAGATAGAACATTATTATTTACTCTCAAATTTTCTTTAGCTTGAGTGTTTTTTTGAATGTTAGCATCCCAGAAATTCTCAATTGCTGAATAATCACTTTCTATTTCAGCATTCATCTCGTCATACAACTCTCTTTCAAGATCACTCATTGAGTCAAGTAGTGTTGTTGCTTCACCAATTTCAGTAATATCTGACTCAACCTTTTCTGCTTTTTCTTTTGGTTCAGTTGTAAGCAATGCTTCCATTGCACTAATGTTAGCAATGTTGTTACCGTTAATATTAACACCAAATTCAGTTGCTTCAATATCAGCATTCTCATCATTCAAAGCACCTAATTGAATCATTTCATCAGATGATATTGCAAAATTTTCAGGTACCTCAAATTGAACATTATCAGCATATGCATCTTGACTTGTTTTTGAATTTTTAAGTTTAATGCTTTGTCTTACAGCTTTATACGTAGGTCTTTCTCCAAACATAAACCCAATTGGATTTTGTTGATTAGAGCCTTTTGTTTCTACTCTATTATAAACTTGTGTTGTTAATTCAGGATCTGATGTAGAAATAAATGTTTCATAAGACATGTTACCTAATACATCTGTGCTTTTTAATCTAATAAAACGCGTAGGTGTACCACCATTAATTTGATTCCAATCAACTTTAACTTCATTTGTAATGTCTTCTTTTTTAATAGTAATTCCTTTAGCTGGGAAGTTTTTATTAAATGTATATAACAAAGGTCCATTTATATTTGATAACAAATAATTATTGACAAAATCAGATTTTAATTCATCTGTATTCAGACCAAAAGTTTCTTTGACTTTTACTTCATTATTACTTCTTAATGCAGCATTTGCTGTTTCAATTTGACTTAGATATGCATCCATTACAAAAGGGCTGATTGCTTCTAATAAAGAAGCATACCCTAATTGTAATCCATCTTTAACCATGATATAGTTAATTATAGATAAAGCATCATTCTTAGTTTCTAATGAGCCATATAGTTTAGCAAATGAATTTTGTAAATCTACTTTTTGACCAGCATTCAAACTTCTAAAAGTATTTGCATCAACTGTATTCAAACCTGTTTGATTTTTAGCATCACTTGCTTTAACATTTATTGCAAAGTTATCTAAGAAGAAATTATTTTGACCAGCTTCTGTAGTACGTAATCTATCAACAATATCATTGATTGATAAATAATCACCTCCAGGATAGATCAACTCATTACTTAAAGTAGCCGCTGACTGTGGATCATTTTTTAATTTGTTTTCTTGATATGCTTTAATAGTTAAGTATGATAATAAATCTTTTGATATTTTAGATCTTACTTCTTCATTAAAATCATTTGAATTAGAATTTACATTTTCATATACTTCACTCAAAATTGATTGAAAGTTTTCACTTGCTGTTAAAAATGTAACAGGTAATAACTCATTTCTGATTTGATTAAATATGTCAAGATATTTTGATTGCCAAGTATTGCTTTTGTATACTGGCTTTAAATCCATCATTGCTTTTTCATCAAACAGCTTATCTATTTGTTCAGCTTTTTCATTGACTGCTGAGATATCTTTACCTAATCCATTTGTTAAACCTGCAATAGCTGACATATTACTTGTAAAGTCTTTAACTTTTACAGCATCTGAAAATAAATTTAATATTGCAATTTTTTCTTTATCAGTAACCTCTTCTGCATTATTGAATGCATCTATTAAAAGAGCATCATTAACTTCATCATAGGTTGCAAAATCTACACCCATGTCTGATAATGACTTCTCTAGATCATCTTTTTTAATAGCTTTTGTTTTTTCTAGTAACTCAATTATCATCTTGTCTACTAAAGCAGAAACTCCAGGATCTAATTTATCTTTTTTGTTTAATGCTTGAGAATATAAATCCTGTATCATTGGATTATTAATCAACAATAAAGATGTTTTAATAGGTACACCTAAAGCAGTTAAGTTAGCTACTACACCAAGAGCATGTTTATTTAAACCAAGTTTAGCAACAAGACGTTCTTTAGCATTATCTGTAGCCATTGTAATCAATGCTGAGATAATATCTTGCTTTCTAAGTCCGGTTTCTGTTTTAGATATTTTTTCTCTAGTTGTTGTAAAGTCATTATAAAGAACACCATTAATACTAATTTGTGGACCATTAGAATTTATTTTAATACCATACTCAGTTAGTAAACTTAAGTATACGTTTGGTAATACAATGGCTCCAATAGCAGCACCTTTATTATTAGTAAATGCTTTTATCTTACCAATCATATTATTGATGTCAATATTGTCTTCTCTTGAGCGTTCACTTAGGCCGGGTAATAAACCTTGCACTTCACCTTCACCTACAAATTCCTTTAATAAATCAGTTAAGATCTTTAAACTAGCAGCTGTATATGAAATTGGTGTTTCATTTTCAATTGTTGTTTCTGTTACACCAGTATTACCCATTAAGGCATACTTATAATCTAGTATTGCATTATTCATTGGAGCTTCATATGGCTCACGGAACTTTTTCTTGTATTCTAAATATTGTTCTTTTGTAATAGGTAATCCTAAAATTTGCAAAGCTTTAATACCATCTTCAGACAAACCTGCATCAGAAGCTATTTCTTCTTCTATATCTGTAACAGAATTTTCTATACTTGCACCTTGATTATCATTTTTGTATAATTCTAATGCTTCAGCATAAGTAGTACCTGATACTTTAACTTTTTCAGATACATACTTTAAATAGTCTGTGTACTTACCTTGATCTGTAGTTTGTTTACCATACTCATAGAACTGTCCACCTTCTTCATAGAACTCTTTGATTTGCATATAAACTTTATCAATATCAAAATCCGCTCCTGATATCTCAATAAGTTCTTGTGCAAACATTGCAGATGAACCATAGAATGCTGGTAAGAAGTCAACATGTTTAATGTTAATTGTTGAGTGATTATCTTGAGATGGGATACGTACACCAAACATTTTAGATAATACATCTGGAAACTTACCATTAGAATTTTCAATTAAATCCATAACAGATTTAAAGTGTGCCGGCATAAGCATTTCAGTATATCTTTCACCTGTAAACTTACCATCTTTATCATATTCTTTTACACCAGATCTTAAACGGTCAAGTATAACTACACCCTCTTTGTTGTCTTTAACTGTAACAGATAAAGTATCATACTCACCTAGTGCAGGTTTGTTAGCTAAACTATTCCAAACATTTTCTCTAATGATTTCTGATCTATCAGGAACACCATTTTCATCAACACTAAATACTCTTCTATAAACTTTAGTACCAAAATCAGATACTAAAGCTACAGCATGACCGGGTGCTTTTTCAGCAAGTGTTCCTTTACTTAAATAACTCAAGAACAACTGTTCAAATTTATTTAAAGTAATAGGATTATTTAAATCATATTTTTGTTCTCCATCTTGAGTTGAAAAGAACTCTAACAAGTTACTACTTGCTTGAGATGCTTTAAGACCTTCAGTGGCATATCTTAAGAATGCTGTTAAGTTAGGAGTTAATTTATTATTCTCTCTAGAGATTGCAAGCTCTTGCATTCCCTTATCAAAACTAAAAATTAAGTTTCTTTTATTTTTAAACTTTAATTCTACTCTAGCTGAGGTAGCAAGATTATATGCAGCTCTAATTTGACCAACGGTCATTCCCAAAGCTTCTACAAAAACATCATCTTTTTGTTCTGAAGTAACAATATTCTTTATTTGAGTTGCATCAATAACTTCTGTCTTATTTGAAGGTGTTAATACTTGAAGACCCATATATTTTGCAGACAATGTAGTATAATCACCCTCTTCAAATGCTTTATCTTCACCAACTCTATTTAATGTTTGCACTTTTTGCTTAAGCATTTTCAATGCACTTAATGGTGCCGCTATACCTAAAGTTTGTTTTCCAGGTAAAGCTTCAATGCCTTCAAGCTTCATTCTTAAATCATGTAATTCAGATCTAGTTTCTTTAGCAACCCAAGTTACATTACCATTCTCATCTACTACTTTATTAGATGTAAGTTCAGGTGTCAATACAAAGGCAGACATTTTAATAAATGTTTTACCATCACCATACACTAACTTTTTAGAGTTAAGCATACTACCCATATCAACATAACCATCTTGACCAAACAATTCTTCAGAAGTTATTTTTTCACCAGCTTCAATTTTATCAATAAGTTTTGCTTGAGCAGGATTAAGTTTACCAAATCCAAACCACATGTATCTAAATGCTTTTGTAGTCATCCACATTTGAGCATCTGATCTATCAATATTTTTTCCTGTTAATGCAGAAACTCCTACTGGTTCTTCTAAAGCAACTAAACTAATATCATCAACAGTATGCATTACACCCATATCTTCAGCCATTATAGAACTATAAGCACTATAGTATGCCGCATTCTGCATCTTAGCTCTTTTAACGGCATCAACTCCATCTTTTAATGTTACAGCCTGATCACCTAAAAGAACTTCATTTATAGAGAGTGTATTAACCCAGTCATTAAAAAATATTTGTTTTAGGTTATATTCTTTATCATAAGTAAGATTAAGTAGTTCAGCTGATTCAATAAGATTTTTATCTCCTTTTTTATCAACTGCTAATCCTTCTGTTATACTTTTACTTAATTGATCTTCTATTTGTAAATTATTTAAACTTTTAGAGAATATATCATACTGACTTTCTAATTGTTGATTTACTGCTGATCTAAATTTAGTATCACTAATCTTTAATTCTTTTAAAGCTTCTTCAAATGAAGGAGCATTTTCACGGCTAGCAATAGCTTCTAATGAAGCCTTTAAATCTGGAGTAACAAATAAACCAGTGTTTGTTAACTTAAATGCTCTACCATTTTCAGTATTGTATCCAAGTTGAGTATCTTCAGTTCTAGTCTCAGAGTTTGATTCTCTTACAATTCTATTGTATTCATTCTTGATATTATCAACAAAAATGTTTACAGTTTCATTAGTTAAAACAACTTTACCACCACCTGCTTTTTCAAACTTAACAGCTTTAATTACAGGTAAATACATTAAGTCTCCTGTATTAGATGCTTCTAATACTCTCATTAATACCGGGGCTAATGCAGACTTAACAGTTTTATTAAGTTTATTATCAAAATATTCTACATACTCAACTTTATTACTTTTAGTATTTAGTAAAGCTATATATGTATTAAGTATACTTAATGTAAATTCTTGTGGTGTATAGTTACCATAAGATGCTTTATTAGATACTCCAGAAATTTTATCATTAAGTTCTTCTTCTGTATTGTTTATTTTACCAACACTACTTCCAGCTATTCTTAAAACTTTTTGTCTATTTTCTGCAGACATTTGTAAAAAGGCTTCACTATTTAAAAGGAAGTTATCTGCTAAATATGGATCAGATTCTTTAAGACGTTCTAATTCTGCCACATCATTTAACTCTTGTATTCTTTTTAAATGGAATGTAGGTAATTGATGTGCATATACTAAATTACCTTCAGGATTTTTAAATACAGATGCCCCAATTGTTTCATCAAATGGTGCATTTTGAATTGCTAAAGTTCTAATTCTTGAATTAGCTCCCAATGCTCCTTCACTAAAGATATCATTACCTTGTTGAATTAATTTATTTATTTCAAGAATGTCACTATAACTTATAGGTGTTTGTTCAGAATTAGCATTTATTAATGCAGCCTGCATTGTTGTGGGATTATTTCTTGCTGATGCAATACTAAAGCTAATAAATTGCTTGCTTAATTTAATACCTGTAAGTTTAAAAATATCCTGAGAATATTTAGAAGATAACTCAGCTAATTTTGAATCAGTAATTTGAGCATCACTAGGTTTTAAATAACTTGCAAAATCTTCTAATGTATCAAGAGTTTCTTTTTTAACTTTTGGATCTGCTTTGATTTTCTTTTCAGCTTGACCCCAAGCTTGAGACCATGATTCTAATTGTGAATTAATATCATCTCTTTGGGCTGCAGAATAAATTAATACTGAACCAGCATTATCTCTTTGTACAAATAAATAATCTACTCTAAATGTTGTAAAACCTTTTACAACAGATTGGAATAAAGCAGCATTTTTAATCTTAGTAGGTAATGGTCCTGACTCTAATAATGTTTCTACAGATAAACCAAAGTCTTGTAGTAATCTTGTTACAACGGCACCAGTCTGAGGATTATCTAATCCAAAGAAGTACATGTTCTGTAACATCTTTTTAGGGTCATCAATATTCTTAACAGCTTTTAATAACCCATTATAAGCAGATACAAAATTTATAGGAACAATTAATTTTACCCCAGGTTTTAATTCTTTATTACCAAAGTAATCAGTCTCTGCTATTGTTGTTGTAGCCAAGTAACTTCTTAAACCTTCAGACAAAGAACCAAAACCACCAATCATAGACGCATCCATGTTGTACTGTTCTGTATTTCTTAGACCAACTTGTTCTTCAAAGTATTCATTGTTATATTCTTCTTCTTCAGTTTGTTTAGTTATAATATTTAAAACTTTAAATACTTCACTTTTTAACTCATCAGAAAAATTATAAAATACTTCAGTTATTTGAGGTAAGAATTTTTTCTGTTCATCTGAAAGATTTTGATTTGATTCATTATCTTCATCATATAAAGCAGCAAAATCATTTATAACATTATCAAGTATATCTCCACGTTTTACATTAGGATCTTTTACTTTTGCAATTTCTTGTATATACATAGCAGCTATACCTGAAACCAAAGGTTCAGCAATAACACTATCTAAGAAATAGTATCCAACTTTATTGTTGGCATTCTGTTCAGTATCATATGGTATTAATGCATTAGCTTCTAATGATATACCGGTCATCAAACTATTGACAAATTGATTTGAACTTATTGATGCTGTTTTGAATTTACCCGCATCAATGTTTTCATATAAAGTAAGTAATTGATTCTTAGTAAAGGACTGGAATACAGATTTAATCCACTCCATAATTCTAGTGAATAAAGACTTAACAGCAGAATCCGTTTGAGTTGACTTTGCATTTGTTTTAAATTTCTCAAATTCATCAGCTAAATATTCTTCATAGTATTCTTGTTCTAATCTTTCACGGCTCATGTCAGAATAAGTATCAGCTGAGTTTTTGAATCTTTGCAATTCAGCCTCAAAGCTTTTACCTTCTGCTCTTAACTTAGCTCTTACTTCTTTTCTAGCAATAGTTAAGTATTTTTTAATTTCTGCATCAGTTAATAACATTCTAAATACACCATGAAATGCTTCATGATATTTAAATGGAGATTTGGCTCCTGTAAATAATGTTCCATTAACAGTTAATCCTCCACCTATATTATTAAGACCTAATACAAATGCACCAACACGCACTCCCCCAGCTTTAAGATTATTACCTAAAGTCTCAATATCTTCTATTGATATAAACTCAGGAAGACTTGCAGTTGCCCATTCTGTAAATACATCAATATCTTCAGCATCAACAACAGCATCTTGAACAGAAACTATTTTGTTAGCTTCACTTTCTAATTTTTTTCTTTCAGCTAAAAGATCTTGATATTCTTTGCTTTCTTTTACAGCTTTAATTTTTGCTGCACCAACTAATCCTTCAGTAAGTTTTGCTTTTAAAGTATCTAGTTGTTCTTTAACACCTTCTAGTTTATTTAATCTAACACCATTTCTACGTGCAGCAATATCATCTACATTGATGTCTTCAGGATTAATGTTATCTGTATCAAGTGCGTCTGCCACCTCTTCAGGTGTTGCAGCTGTTGTTAATTCAGGACCTTTAGGAATTGGATTTCCTTGAGCATCTGTAAATGTTTCTGTTGGTGTAAAAGTACCTTGTGTTGATACTGGTATATTTCTAGCAGCTTGAATAAATGCAGAATCTCCAGACAATTCAATCTTACTATTAGATGCAACTTTAGGTGCAACCTCAGTTGTTGTTTTTTCAATTAAATCATTAGCAGATATATCTCTTGGAAAACTTTCTCTAAAGTTTTCAGGAGTAATCTTTATTCCTACAGCTATAGCTCCAGGTAATGCATTAAAATCATCTAACAAAGTTTTAAGTTGTTCATCAACAGATGTCTTTGCAGTTGGCTTTAATCTTGCAATACCTAATTTTTTCTTATTGACAGTATCAAATAAATCTAATTCTATTTTACCCCAAGGACTAACTTGAAGAGAAATTTTATAGCCGTTTTTTGTACTAACAAATATTTCTTTAGGTAAGTTTTCATTGTAATCAGAATTAAAGTTTGTCTTAAAAGAATCAGATTTTTCTGGATTTTCAATTAATGTTGATTCAGCTTTATTAATTATTGCTGTAAACTTTTCCATTAAAATTGCTTTATCAATAGATTTAGCTTTTAAGTTAACCACTTTATATTTGCCATCAGGCATTAATACAATTGCATTATATGCATCTTGACCGCTAATAAGTTTTGCTAAATCTTGTTCACTTAAGTTTGCTTCAACTTCATTTATAAGTTGTCTTCTTGCTTGACCTTCAAGGTTTGATATAGCTATTTTAGTTCTTTGAAAAGGTTTGACAGGCTTACCTTCTTCATCTCTAACTATTTCTGATTGATAAATTAAATAGTTACCATTTATATCAGCAGCATTAAATTGTAAATCAGTCAATGACTTTGGTGATTTATCATACATCATTACAGCTTCTTTATATACAAAAGATAAACCATTAGGTAATTCACTCATTGGTATAATACCATTTGGATACTTAGCTACTAAACCAGGTAATGCTGCACTCAATACATTATTTAAAGCAAAGTGATCTTGAGCACGCTTTAAATCTGTTTCAGGATTTTTAACCATTCCTTCTGGAAGGTAGATTATGTTTTTGTATTCATCCATTGTCATATTGACTGGATCAATAACAGTACCTTGAGAATTTGTAATTATAAAGTTATTATTTTGCATAAATGCAAAAACACCATTTGTAGAAGTACTTTTAGTTAATCCCATTTTTTCTACAATAGCATCAACTTTAGATTGAACTGCAGGATTAGCAATTCTTATTCCTACAGAATACTTTGCTCTTACTGTTTGAATGTATGGATTTGCTTCTTTACTACCAGGAATAAATAAAAGAGGACCTTCTGTTCCGCCTTCAGGATCTAAACTTACAACTAATTCTAAATCATTTACTTCTTCTGGTGTTAGCACTGACATAATTAAATTATATCTTGCTATTGCTTGTTCATTAGTTTCTGTCCAATCATTTGTACTACCTTCAACTTTATTTCTATAAGGATATGGTTGAATAGGTTCATTGATGCTTAATCTAGCTACATTATTAGGTAACAGTTTAACATTTAAATCCTGAACACTAAATAACTCAGCAAATTCTTTAGCTGTAATAGGTTGAGTAGATCTTTCAGTATCTTTAATTATTGGACTAATTTCATTAGATGGAATTATTAATAATTTACCATCTTTTTTAATTTGTTTAGGGTCACTTAATATAATAAATTCTAGACCTGTCTTATCATAAATAAGTTGTCCATAATTTAAAGTTGCACCAGCAAAAGTAAATTTAGTGCTATCAGGTATTAAATCATTTAAAGCTTTTTGCATTTTAATACCTTCAGCTTTATTAGCTTCATCATATATTCCTAATGTAGGAATACCATATCTGGTTAATGTTTCTTCATCTAACGGTTGTTTATATTGATCAACCAATTGATATGATGTAAAAGCATTGCCTTCTGGATCAACTGTATTCAATTCAATTAATGAAATAACATTTCCTTTTTCAGCAACAGTAGCACTTTTATTTCCTTCAATGCTTTCACCTTGTGCTGGCAATAATTCAACTTGACCTGTAATATCTTCAATAGTTAATCCAACAGCATTTACTACTGACTCAACTAAATCATTTGTTTTACCTTCTTGGCTTTGTAACCATGACAATAACTTACTTTCACTTTCAATTTCTTGTTCTGTAAGTGGGTTGTTTGGGTTTATAAGTAAATCATTTTCTACCCAGATTCTTTTAACTGCAATGAATGATGCTCTAAGATTTTTACCACCATCTCCACCAATCCATGCTTCTAAAGACATTGGTTTTTTACCAGCTCTTGTTTCTTTAGCTGAATATTTATCATAAGCTTTTTTAACGGCATTGTCTAGAAGAACTGAATTTTTAACTGATACTTGAGTAGTTATTCCAGCTGACACTAATATATCATCTACATCAGCTCTTCCTTCTTCAGCAACCTCTTCCTCTTCTTTAATTTCTGCCTCTACTTTTTTATCAGGTCTAGTTTGCTCATAAGTATTTAATAATTCTTGGATATTAGCTAAACCTTCTGAATCATATCTGGTAATGTCTTCTCCTTTTTGATTATAAAATGTTTTTAAATATTTACTGTCTCCAGTTTCTAAAAACATTTTCATTTCAACATGGTTAGGTATATATCCTAATTTTGCAATTTGATTAGCTAATTCATTTCTTTCAATTACATCAGTATAATCACGTACTTGTTTTTCAAATATTGCTTTTCTATTTTTAAATTGTTCCTGCATTGCTTCAGCAGATCTTTCAGATAAATCTCTAAATTTTTGAGGGTTGTTTAAATACTCAATTGCTTTATCATAAACCTTAGCTCTACCTTTTAATGCAGTATAATCTACAATTTGTTTTAATGCATTATCAATAGCTTCTTTGTTTACAAATGAGCCAGTTGCTTGAGCCATATGTTTAACATACTTTTCAAATTCTTTTCTAAGTAAACTAATTTTTCTTTTATCAAAAGAACCATCTTTGTTTTGGTTCTCCATTACTATATTTTTAAATGCAGACAGTCTTTCTATTCTTTCTGTTTTTTCTTTTATTTTATCAGCATTAAGTTTTGTATCTCCAGATAAAAGCAAAGCTTCTTCTGTTAACATTTGCATTTCTTTATCAATAGAAGCAGGATCTAATAATACAGTTAAATCATTAGCAGCCATGTTTTCAAACAATGGATCTGATGTTAGATTTTGATAAATACTATTTGATCTTTCTAGTGCTCTAGTAAAACCATCTTGGGTAAACATATAAAGATATCTTGCATGTTCCCAAGCAAGATTATTTAATGTTTCTTGTTCCCATTCTCTTGTACCTTTTTCAAAAGATTTAGGATTAAATGGATTTGGATATTGATCTTTTGATTTTTCATATACATCTTCAGTTTTATCAATTTGATTAACCATACTTTGAAGACGCTCTCTTATCTTTCCATTTTTAATCTCTGATTTGCTTGAAGGAAAAGCCTCAGCTAAATCTTGATCAGACATTTTCATATAATCAGTTAACTGATCTTTAAATAAATAAGCACCACCTGTTGATAGTACAGTATGTATTTGTTGAAACTTAGCAGCATCTGTCTCATCAACAAAATTAAATTTATCATTAAGAATAGCAGAAATTGTTTTTTCTTCAGATATTGCTTTCTGTATTAAAAAGTTAAATCTTTTTTGATCAAATATTGAATTTGGATCATTAGCTTGCGCATTCCAAACTGCATTATATGTATCTACTACAGATTTAATATAAGTTTCTTTTTGTTGTTTATACTCTGCATATTTTTCTGGATTAGAAACTCTTTGATATAATGCAGGAACTCCTTGGAAAAATAATTTTTGTGGGCCAGATACTACACCACCCATTAAAAATCCTGACATAAATGTTTCAAAACCTTGAGCTGAAAATTGCTCACCTAATCCTGCAGTAACAGATGCTTTATATAATTCTGTACCACCAGCTAGTGGATCCTTTAATAGAGTTGTATAATAATTTTTAGTACCTGCAGAAATAGCTTCCTGTGTAACTTCTTGAATACCTTCCCCTAAGTTAGCAGCAAAAAATCTTAATGACCCTGTACCTGCTTTTGCTAAATTACCTTTAACACCTGCGTTACCAATTGTTGTCATCAAACCTTTAAATCCTGTACCAGCATCTTTAAACGGATTTAATTTACCTGCAGTTTTAATAAGTCTACTTGGTATGTTTACTGAATTTTCACTAAATACCCTACCTAATGATTTATTAAAACCACCTAATGAATTACCTAAAACTAATTTGTTTGTTAAAAATATAGCAGGCATATTATGCATTGTAGTTGCAAATGCCGCTTTGTGTGCATTTGCGCCAATTTCTGCTGCTTGTTCTGGAGTAACTGGTAGTCCATTATTTTCAGCAAACTTAATGGCCATTCCTGTTTTAACCATATCATTGTAAACCATACCTCCTTCAAGCTTGCTTTCTGATAAAGCTAAATTTAATCCTCTAAGATCTCTATAAAATGAACCAGCATATTCAGATGCTTTAGCCATATTAGTTAAGTTCTGAGCAAGTACTTCAGTAGTATGCAATCTATTAATAGCAGCTATAGTTTCAGGAGCAAAAATACTAGCAACAGCTTTACCTCCCATTTTACTAGCTGTCCAAAAATCTTTTGCTGTGTCAATACCTTTTAAAGTATTCATCATAGTTCTTCCTGAACTGTACATTCTACCAACAGTAGTTGCTTTACCAACAGCTTGAGCTAATCTTGCAGCATTAAGTGCAGTTCTTCCAGCTACAAGTGGTGTAGCTCCACCAAAAGTTACAACTTCTAATCCGGCCATTACAAGTTCTTCTAATGCAATTGAACTAACAATACCAACTGTATATGCAGAGTTTAGTAAAAGGTTATTAGTAAAACCTAAAACACCACCTCTACTTGAATTACCAATTGCCATTGCATCTTCAAATTCATTTGCAGATTTTAAATCAGTTACCATGGATCCTCCACCAATCATATCACCTATTGATCTATAACCACTCATAAATCCTGTACCAACCAGGCTTCCAAATTGACCCCACATTCTACTCATATCATCATAGATAGTTGAGTTAGCATTATAGTAAGCTTCATTATCAGCATAAGGTTTCCACCCTAAAGTTTGAAATTCAGGATGCTCATAATAACGTTTAAAATTAGTTTGAAGCATACTTGAAAAAACAGGGGATGCAACACCTCTTCCTGGTACTGCATCTGCTTCACTTCTTTGAAAAGCATCTTTTACACTTTGTGTCATCATTCTGTGAAATCCACCTGGTTCTTGTAAATTTGGTGGATTTTGTTGTAGAACAGGATCAAATGTATTTGTAGATAATGTAGGTCTTATTGTATTAGCATTAGCATTTGATCTAATACCTGTCAAATTAATCATAGGTCTTAATGACTCTACTTGTTCAAATTGAGACATATCCATTTTACCCATAAGAATCTCAGTAGCGGGAGTATTAAACATTTCCCTTACAGATTCAAATGAATTATCTTTTGGAATGACACTTTCTGATGTTTGATTATCTAAAATTGTTTGCTCTAAACTATTATTTTTAACTTGATTTTCCATACAATATTAGATGTATTATTTTTTGTAAATATAATTATTTTTTATTTCCCTTACCGTTAACAGCAGAATTTTTATCCCAAGCTGTTCGTTTAAATTTTTTAGATTTTCAAAATTTTCTTTCATTTTTGCTATTTGTAAATCTATTTTTTCAGCACTATCAAAAGGACTTATATTTATTGGTATTTGTTCCCAATCACTTGGAAGATATGTTCCGTCAGGTTGATAAATGTTAACCTTATATGTAGCATAATACTGTTCCGTACCTGTTTTAACAATTCTATATGTTGCAGTTGGTGTCATACCATCTACACCAGGATACATAAACTCAGCAAAGTTTTTACCACTTGCTTCAACAGCTGCCAAAACAGCAGAAGTATATTGTCTAGCCTTTGGATTTATATCTAAATTTTTATCAAACACCATACTAATACCATTTTTCAATTGGTCTACTTCTGGTTTACTAAATAAACCATACTCACCAGTACCATCATCTTTACTTGTACCTTTAATTTTACTAGCCAACCATTCGTTAAAACCATTAATAGTATAACCAGCTGTAGTTTTTTTACCATCTTCAGGGGATCCCATAACAGTACTATAAGAAATATTACTTCTTGGTGCAATAGCAGCTGAGTTACTACGTTTAGAATTACCTGTCCAAGTTCTCATATCTGCTATATAAGCATTGTAAGCTCTCTGTGCTAACTCTTCATTTGCTATAGGTTCATTACCTTTTTTATCTGATAAATTTCCAATAACAAAACTAACATTCTTACCTTCTGATTCTAACATTCTTTTTTGACGCATCATATAAGATAATTCACTTTGTCCTGCAGATGTTTTTGATAATGGATCTATAGCAGATCTATAAACAGGAGACGTAACCATATCAGATGCACCAGTTCTTCCATTCATAAAACCTTTATAAGTACCAGTTTCAAATTCACCATACTCACTTTCATGACCAGTTAAAGCACTATTAGTTTTTTGCTTAATCTTATCATATACTAAACCAGCTTCAGCTTCAATAGCACTCATATCTAATTCAGTAACAGATTTTGTACGTTCTCTTTTTTCAATTCCACCTTGACCATCTCTAACAGTATAATATTCACCAGTTCCTTTTTGAACAGTGTGCATGTAGTTACTATTATTTGTACCTGTATCTATAGTCCAAGGTAAATTAACATTCTTTACTTTTCCTTTTTTAGCAAGTTCAGCAACATACTTAATATATGCGGGCTTAGACATTTGTTGAGATACCCCAGATGGTAAAGTTTGATATATACCAGGCATACCACCATTTTCCATTAAATTTTTTACATCTGAGTCTTCACCTTTAACAAGTGCAACTGCAGCATCATGTGTTTTTTTATACCTATTAGTTAAAGTTTTTACAGCCATCTTTTGTATTTCAATATCACTATTTAAACCTTTATCACCAAATATTTCCTGAATTAACATGCCATATTCTTCTGATTCAGATTTACGTGGATATTTAGCCATTTCTTCTTTACTACTTAATATTTTTATTTTTTCATTATACAAATTTTGGATATCTGTTTGATATTTATAAGTACCATTTGAATTTTTTTCTCCAAGTTTATTTTTTATTTGATCTATTCCACCTGTAAAATTTTCACCTTTTATTTTTATTGTATATTGTTGAGTGGCTTCATTAGCAGCATTTATGTTACCTGCAGGATTTAAAAGTTTTAATATACGTGTAATCTTATCTAATTGTTTACCATCAGTTTCTGCTACAGCTTTATCAATATCTTCAATAAGTTTTCCATTCATATCTGTATTAGCATCAGGTAAATTATCTTCACCAATATTAAATTCAGAATTTGTAGCATCACCTACTATGGCCTCTTGAGCACTTGCTTCCATTTCTTTTTGTAATTCACTTGCGCTTTTTGCACCAACAATCTCACCTTTAGCATCAGCTAATGCATAATCAATATCTCCTTGAAGTATTTTTAATTCTTTAGCATTAGCATGTTGTTGACTAATTTTAGCCATATCATATTGAAAGTTCTTTTGATCTTGAACTAAAGGGTTTACCTTTATTGTATATTCAGAATCTCTACTAGCAAACTCTGCTGCTGCAGCATCTATATCTCTACCTATGTTACCCGCCTGATAAAGACGGTATGCTTTAGCCAATGTAGATTGAAAATCTTTTACTGGTTCATTAGATAACTGTTTAACATTTTGTCTAGCTTCTAAAGCAGCTTTAGTTCTTTCATACATAGAAAGCTGTTGGTTCTTTGCTTTGTCATCATCTGATCCGGGAACTATACCATTGCTTTCTTCAATATTTTTATAATTATCATTTATAGCTTTTTGTTCAGCTGCTTGAATACTTTCTTTTTCTAAGTAGTATTGATTCTGTTCAGTTATTCTATTGATTGTTTCTTCAGCCCATGCAGCTTGTCCTTGTTCTACAGTAGCAAATTCACCATTTGCAATTCCTTCTGCAGCACGGTTTCTACTTCTTACAAAAGCTTGGTTCTTATAGAATCTTTGGATTCTAGGATCATTCAATAATGCTTGTTCAATATATGCTTTTGCAGCAGGAAATACTAAACTACCATTTTGTTGTATGATAATCCAATCTCCCTGAGTGCTGTCCTTTTTCATTTTTAAAGGTGGTTTCATTTCACCTAAAATCTTTTGAGCCATCACCATCATATTAGCACCTTCAACAAATTGAGGTAACCCCATTTTCATTGCTTTATCTGGAGCTGAAGTAATGAAGTCTTCCATATGATATTGCAATCCTCTTACACCATCTTCATTGTATTTCATTCTTTGTTCTTGATCAGGAGAATCAATAAGTCTATTTGCATAATCCATTTCCTTTCTATAATTGGAAGTATGCATTATATCACTTACTATTAAATCATCTTCAAAAAATGGAGCAAATACAGCTTGTGCTGAATCCGCATTTTGTATCATTGATAAATCCATCCCTGCAATTTTCTCTAAAGATGGAGCTATTTGATTTATGTATTGATCTCTTTGTTCTTTGGTATCTGTTCTAGACAAATCTGCATAAACAACCTTATTGTAAAGGTCATTAGTTGCCTTCCAATTAGTGTTATATTTATCCGTTCTTACATCAAGTACAGCAGACAAGAATTTATAGTCTGGTGTAAACGGTTTGATATCTGGTAAATATGTTTCTACTCCTGGTACGTATGTTGCCATAATTGTAAATTACTAAAATTTATTAAGTTTAACAAGATAAATCATAAAACTTTTAAAGTTTATGATCCCATCTTTCCTGTATAGAATGGTACTATCATTCTTTTTATTTCTTTTCCTGACTTACCTTGAACATAACCTTGAGGGTTACCTCTTCTCTGCATTTCTAATTGTGCATTAGATATATCAGGATTGTTATTTGCCATTTGCCCAGGATATAAAGCTTTTATAAGTTCTGCTGGCATTTCTTCACCCGTCTGTCTTCCATAGTCTGCAACTTTATCATAAAAGTTTTTCATTAAATCTGGTTGTGGTCCAACTTTCTGTAATGCTTTTCCATTCTTATAATAAATAGGACCTCCTGTTGTGGGGTCAATTGCATAGTAATCATAAGTTGAATTTAGATTATATGTATTGGCTCTATTAGTAAGAGCTGTATTAAATAATTCATTTTGTTTATTAATTTTCCAGTTTTTAAAGTTATCAGCATTTTGTAATGTTTTTTGTGTATTATCATAAACATTCATATTTCTGCCTTGATTAATTTCATCAACTTTCATATTTAATTGTGCTTGCATTGGGGCTACTTGATTCATAATACCAACATCATTAGTGTTAACTCTATTGATAGCTTGTGCATTTGCATCCATTGCTTGACCCTGAATATTTGAATTAGCAACAGCTTGTGGTCCACCAACAGCACCTAAAGCATTAGCCATAGTATTTGCAGCTGCTGAGTTTGCATTAGCCGCTCCTCTCCAATCATCTAATACATAATCTATTTTAGCTGGATTCATATCTGGTGCCCATGGTAAATATAAATTATCATCAATTAAACCTAATGTATCTAAGTTATTAATATCTTGTGCCCACCATTGTCCTTCAGGTTGTTTAAAATTTTGAACTCCAGGAGCCTGTAAAGGATCTCTTGGATCTGGTGGAACATCAACACTAAAGGTAGCATCACCAGGTTCAACAGCACCAACTTTAAAACGCGGAGCATTATAAGTATGTAATCCTAATCTACTATCAAAATCTTCTCCTGGTTTATAACCTTTAGTTCCTTTTTGTTTCCAATATGGAACATAATCTTTATCACTACCAAATACAGCAACGTGTTCTTTTTTTCTAGTTTCTTCAGCTTTCTTTTGAAATTCTCCCCATTGTTTATCTTTACCGTCTTTATTATAATCAAACCCAGGTATTGTTGCTACAACATCTCCCCATCTATCCATAAAATCAGCTTGTGATTCTGGAGTTTTTATATCTGCTGAACCAAATACCCCATCTACTTCACCTTGTACTTCAGGTCTATTACCTTGTGATAATCTACCGTATTGATAAATACCTTTAGAATTTTCTTGAAATGCTTTTCCTTCACCTGTAAGATCTTCACCATAAATAGATACACTACCTGTACCTTTTTGATTTTGACCAGAAATTTTTTCTTTAGCTAATTGTGCTTCTTTATCTGCTTTAAATTTTGGATCTTCAGTTTCAATCTTTTTAAAATCATATTTTTGTTTACCATCTTCAATAGCACCTTTAGTAACTGCAAACTTACCAGAGTCAATCATCTCTTGTGCTTTAGCATAATTAGGATGATCTTTAGGAAGTGGATTAACTGGTTTTTCTTTACCATCTTGATACATTCCTATCTCTCTACCATATCTTGCCATGCCTTCATTAGGATCACCCATAGCCATAACATCCTCATCAGCCATAGATAAGTCTTGCATATTAGGATCTTGCATTGAAGGATCTTCAAATGGTTGTTCTTCTTGTTGAGGTTGTTGTCCATCAACTTGAGCCATCATCTCTTGTAGCTGAAGTAATTGTTGTTGTTGTTCTGGATCTAAAGCAGCAAATGCTTTCATTTGTGCTTGTTGTTTTGTAATGTTTTCTACCTTAGCAGTAAACTCAATTGGATCTTCACCAATAGAAACTAAATAAGGATGAGCTGCCAAAGGCACACCATCTTCAAATTTCTTTTTAAGTTCTTGACCAAATGCTAATTTAGATAAACCCATCATATTTTTCTTTAACATGAGTTCAGAACTACGTGCAGTAATTTCATCTGCAAATTGATCCTTCATTGTACCGTAGTATTTGTTAAGATCATACCTTTTAGATATTTGTGCAGGAGTCATTTTTGATTTACTTTCAATACCATACTCAGCCATTTCTTCCTGATTAAATCTCATCTTATCTGTATCAGAATAGATAAAAGATTGCTCTGGTAAATACATTGGTACACCACCTTTAGAGTGTCTTGGTCCAGTTATATTATACAAACCAAATTGATTATCATCATTTAAATCAGTCAATACAGTTTCACCACCTTCAGCTTCAATATTTGCTTTGTCCCTAGGAACACTAGATAAACTATATCTAACAGATTCATCTCTTGTAGTATTCATATTAGCATTATTGTAATACTCTTGAGGTAAAGTAACCAAACCATAACCAGCCTGATCACCAGTTACCCGGCCACCATCTCTCATCATTTGGTCTTCTTCTATTTTACCATTAACTAACTTGAAGCCTGCAGGTAAACTATTTATTTTAATTTTTGCCATAGTTATAATATTTCAATGTCAGCTCCCGCTGCAATTAATTTTGCTAATAAATTTGAATCAACATTTACAGTACTGTTTTCACCACCATACTTGCTCATATATAAACCGGTTGTTCTATCTCCTTCACTACCTGCCGTTCCTGTATTAACATCCCATAATCCTCTTTTATTGAAAGGATCTTCTGCAGTAGCATATTGATAATCAGCACCTAACTTATTAAAGTTATCTTCTCTTGCTTTGTTTACATTTTTATCTCTAAAATAATCATTAATAACATCAGCACCTTTAACTGCAAAGTTAGACAATTTTCCATAACCTTGTACAGCAGGACTATCCAAAAATCTATTAAAGCCACCTTCAAGTTTATTTGTTCTTTCTACTGTTGGTGATTCAAATGTAGGACTTGTTGTGTCTGTTGAATCAACAAAAGGAAATGTTGACGCAGCTACTCCTTGTTGAGGAGTAAACATATTTTGCATTTGTTGTTGTTGTGGAGTTAATCCTAATCCTGGATTTTGATTTTGTAATTTTGCATCTGCTACAGCTTTTGTATCTTGAGCATAATTAGTTTGACCCATATTCTTAAAGTAATTTAACATGTCTTCTTGCTGTGTTGGATCATAAAAAGCATTTTGATCAACCATTCCTGATAACCAATTTGGAAGACCAACCTGAGCTTTATCTAAAGAACCACCATCTTTGAACCCTTGTATAAGATAAGATTCATAATCAGATTTAAGTTGTGCTTCACTTTTACCTTGATTTCTTATAATATCTCCTGTAGAATACCAATCTTTAAATGATTTTTGTGGTACATTAGGTGGAGTACTAGAAGGTGCAGCAGCCATTATTGATGGTTGTGTATTAACCATTGCTGGAGCAGGTTGACCTGTATTTCCAGTAGGTATCATTGAATTTTGAGCAACTTTATTAATACCCATATATGTATTATACTCATATGGATTATTTGCACCGGGCATATATGACATACCATTACCTTTTTCATCAATACCCATTCTAACTCCAGCAGGATCATCTTTACCACTCATAATCATAGCTTTGGTATCTTTATCCATGCTAGCTAAGTAGTTATAATCTTTACCTGCTATTGCATTTTTTTGAGCAGCTGAATTATAAATTCTTTCATCTATAGGTCTACTGCTAGTAATAGAATTATAAGCATGAGTTTTAGTATCATAGTTAAATCTAGAATTACTTGCTACATCTTTACCATATTGATCAACTGTTCTTAAGTTACCTTCACCTTTTGAAGTATTGTATAAATCTGTATTATCAGCCATGTACTTATTTGGATCATTGGCATCTTGAGTAACTTTATAGTTATAGTAGTCACCTTTACTTGCATCTCTTATTGCAGATTTTTTATCACCATCTCTAAAGAATCCATCTTTTACACCATCTTTATTTTCATCAGCACCACTTAAAAATTCTTTATAACCACCATATGCAACAGCAGCAGCTTTACCTAAACTAAAATTATCATTGGTATATTCATATTGCATTGGATTAATATATAAAGGTGCTTTTTGCCAATTCATACCTCTATTACCTACTGCTACATTATTAACTGCTCCTACTTTACCTTGAGGAACACCACCCATTTGATAATTTTCACCACCATCTTCTTTTTTCCAACCAGCAGCATTCTTAGCAAAGTTTGCCATTTTAACTATAGCTGGTGGATACTCATTTGTATTTGCCATAACTTTACTTGCAGCCTCTTGTGCAGACATACCGCGTGCCTCAGCCCATCTAGTAAACTTACCTTCATTTTCAGGTTTAATTTCTATTCCAGATTTACCCATAGACATTCCAGCTTCTTCAGTTTCTTCTAATGACATATCATCAGAATGCATGCTTTCATCTTCAGTTAATTCTTCTGGACTTTGATTTAAATTATCAACAGGCATTGATTCACCACCAACTTGTTCTTCTGGTTGTTGACCTTGACTCATTTGTTCAAACAAAGACATAATGTCATTTTCTTCAAAACCATTCATCATCAAAGCCTGACCAATGGTTTGTTGATCAACTTGTTGTTCAACTAAAGCCATAACAACTTCAGCAGGATTTTGTCCTTGTCCTATTGCTTGAGAAATAAAATCTGAAATTTGTTGTATAGCAGGATCTACTGATTGTTGTTGCTGTTGTGCCTCAACTTGTTCAGTCATCTGTCCTCCTTCTTGCTTTAAACTTATATTGTTTACTTTCACGTTATCTAGATTATATATTATTAATATACAAATAAATCAACAGATTTACTAATTTTTAAGGTTTAAGAATTACCTACAATATACGTCATTATGTAATTGGATGCAGACATTCCTAACTCTTTTGCTTTAGTATAGTAAATCCTATTTAATTTATCATAGTTTTTTATTGCTTGTTCTTCATTACCAATATTACCTTTCACATAGTCTTTATACATGGTGATATTACCAGAGTTTAATTGTCCACCAAGTTCTTTTTTATTAGCAATAGCACCTCCCATTTTCTTTTCTATTGTCAATCTAGTATATGCTTGCATCAAAGGTCCTAGTTTTGATTCACCACCATTTCTAAAACCATACAATTTTGTAATTGGTTTGTTTTTTTGATTACTTAATGCTTTAGAAAAATCAGTGTTAAAGGTAGTGTTTTTTTGTAATAGTATATCATTAATATAATTTCTTGATTCTTTAGGTAATTTATTAACCCAGTCTAAACTATTATATATATCAACACCATCTTCCTTTAAATCATTTAATAAACCTGCAACATTACCTCTTCCCCAGTTATATGCAGCTAAAGTTTTAGCTAACCTTACTTGTTCAGACTGCCCTGGTTTATTGATAAAACTTGAATTATATAACTCATTCATTGAATACTTATGTACATCAGAATTTTGTTTCATATTAAAAGGATCTATTGTTCCTGTAATATTATTTGCTTTTTTATAATCCTTAATTACCTGATCACCTATTTGACCTAATCCTTTATAACCGGCAGGTGATACTGCTTTAGGATTAAATGTAGATTCTCTATATGCTTGTCTTACCAAAAGCTCTGGAGTTATACCTTTTGGTGCACTTGGTTTAGCAGTAGTAGTGGGTGCATCTTTTAATTCTGTTGTATATCTGGTACCTTTCCATAAAAAATCAGAATCACCTTCATTACGTGCTGCTCTAAAAGCTTCTTTAAATGTACCTGAATCATCATATCTAGATGTACCCCAGTTTGCTGGATTTAAGTATGCTGTCCATGAAGTGTCTTCAGTTTCTTTTCCTTTCTGAGCTTTTACCAAACCTTTGCCACCACACTTGTGACAATCCATAACATCAGATCCACCATCAGCAGCTTTCCATTCCCATCCACAGTTACCACATTTAACAGTTTTATCTAATAGACCACCACCAAGTTTCATTTTAGGTTTCCAAGATCCTTCACCAAATTTAATAGCAGCTTCTTTATCTTTACCAAATTCTATAACTTCATTTCTTTTTTTAGCTTCTTCATATGCTTCCTTCCATGGTCTATCTGACATGTCTACCCAATTTTTAGAATCATCAGCATAAGGAATAGAGTTTTGAAATAAAGTTGGAAATGAAAACCAATTACCTTTACCATCAGTTTCTGTTGCCATTATATGTGTTGACTCACTAACAACATTACCTTTGTCATCATAGTTTAATCTAACACCACGTCTTTTAGGAACTTCATAACCTGTTTGTGCTAGCAATGTTTCTGTTACTTCTGTACCAGGAAACTGATAGTCAAATCCAGGATACATAACTTGTTCATTACCTAGATTATCTACACCATGAATTGGTCCTTTTCTTAGAGGACTTCCATCTTTTTCTTTCATGGTTATAGAACCAGATGGAATAATGTTTACTTCATTATTCACATCTGGACTATCCATTCTAAATCCTTCTGTAGAGAACACTCCTGTAGTATAGACAGGTATTTCATTTGGCCCACCAGGTAACCCCCTAAGTTCTTTATTTTGCATATTCTTTTCCATTATCTCATTGATAAAAGTAATTTAGTGTTATTCAATCTTAATAACATCTTTCTATTTCCTGAATTAACTCTTCTTAAAATAACATTGTTATAATAATGTCTAAACTTCTTATGTTGTAATGGAGCCTTATTATAATTTAAATTTGTAGTATTTAAAAGTTTTATATATCCATTAGGTTGTGTATTCCATATAGCTTGTTCAGCATTTGTAAACTCACCTCTATCATTAGTAATATCATAGAACTGATTGAATCTATATTTTTGCTCAACCTTAGAACATAGTATATTAATACTGTTCCAGTTGATTATAGGATAACTCAATTCTAATACAGGATCATTATATGGTGTTGGAGTTAATTGTAAGAACCCAGACACTTGTTCATTATTATAAATAACAGATTGATCAAAATTAAAATTTAAATCTTCCCATCTGTCATCATTACAAGCATGTCCCATATCCCCTTTGTATACATAAGATTCTAATTGGTATTCCATACTTCTAACAGTGTTAACCATTTGTCCCGTATTAGAAACTAATTCTACTTCCCATGGATAATCAGTACCATAAAAATTAGCAAAGCTATCACATCTTACATTATGTCTCCAGAATGAACCAACTTTATAGTTAGCAGGTGTAGATTCATATTTATAAAAATTACAGATCTGTGGATTTGGATTCACATATGTTGGATCACCAAGTAAGTATACATCATCACAGTTTCCTGTTGTTGTAGTAACACTACCTGCAGGAGATTCTGGACATTCACAACTTACTTTTCTACATACCGGTGGTGTAATGTCATCACACACACCTGTTGGTGAAGTATAAAGACTTGTTGCTGTATTAAAAAATACTTTTGTATAACCAGGTGCGCATAAACAATTAACTGGCCCACCATTAACAACAGAGTTAATTTGATCTACTGTAACAATAGCCGGCTCATTAATATTAATTGATCTTTCACATAATCCATTAGTAGAATTAAAATTATACCCTGGAGGACATTGTGGTATAGTAGTAGCCATAGTCTTAGTAGTAAAGAAATGGTTGATACTAGGTAATGCAAATTCTGGATGCCAATCATGAAATGATATCCAAGCTTTGGCTTTAGGATCATAACTTACAGTCCAAGAACAATCATCAAAGAATATTGGATCACCCAATGTAATAGGATTTCTACTTGAACCATTATTTAATGTAAAACCTCTACTCTCAGCATATGAAACATTTGCAATATATGAAGCTTTAACTCTATAATCTTTTTTCATAAAGTAAACTACATCATCATTAGGGTCATAGATTGTTTGACAACCTACACCAACTACAGGATTATCTGATAATGGTGAAGCTTCTAATTGAGGAAATTGTTTAACAAGTTGAGATGGTAGGTATTTATTAAACCACCATTTCATTCCTTGATTAGAAATTGGATCCAATGTTTGACCTGTAAAATGAAATATTTTTCCTTGAGCTTGAGATATAAAAAACAAACCTACAGGTGTATTCATTACACTTCTTAAACTTTCACATGAACCATATTCATTTGATAAATCTGAATTAACTACATTTTGAAATGGTTGACTAAACAACCCTCCATCACCAATTGTAAGTTTAGTATCTAACTGAGTTTTTAAAGTATCTAAACCTTGAAACATTTGTGGAGATAAAAAAGGAAAGAAAATAATAGCCCCACTTTTATTAATTGGTTTTATTACACTTACTTTATCTTTAAAATCTTTATAGTTAAAAGGTAAGAATACTCTCCAAAAATCTTTTTTAGATTCCAGTTGTGCTTGTAAAGAATAGATTAATCTTTTTGGATAACTAACATAACAATTAGCAGCAACATAAGGATCATAATATCTTGGTTGAATTTCTCCAAAACTACTTAACTGTGTTACAAATTTAGATGGACTTAATGATTCATCATACTTATAAAAGTTGTCTTTCTTTTCAATCTGAGCATGAAACAATTCATCTACATCATTATAACCATATACATCATATATTCTTGCATCAGCTCTATCTTCCCAATCTCTATTAGCTAAGTTAACTTCAGACTCCACAAAGAAATCCAATATACCATTGACGTGAGTATACATATATGCATATCTCATAGCAAACTTAGGATTAGGATCACTACTATTACCAAAGATTGCGGTCAAACCACTAGCACAACTATTTGATCCTCTGTCTAAATAAAATAAATCACTAGGAAAAATAGCATCTAAATTACTAGAACTTATAAGACCTAAAGAAGCAATCTCACCAGCCAAAACACTCATATCAAATTTTTGAGAATTTAACCAAAATCTTGGATAAGGTATATTAACATGTTGAGAATAATCATATGTAAATTCATCTGGTTGCCCTAATAAATATTGTGCAAATATTGGCATAATAACTTTTTCAGTATATCTAGTAATAAATGTATCACCACCAAATATAGCTGAACTAGAATATTTAAAAGCATCAGGTTTAGTAGGATCTAAATATTCTACACAACCTCTCATTTGAACTTGCTTAATACCATCTAGTTGACCATACTGATTATCAAAATTAAATTTAAGAGCACCATAATAAGCTGATATAGGTGTTTTATGTTTAGTTGATGGATTAGTTATATTACCATCTGTAACATTAACACTACCTGTAGTACTAACGGAACCTCCAATTGTAAATCTTGATTTATCAATTACACTTGGTTCCGTTACAGGATTACTTAATGAAACAGCTACAGTAGAAGGTCTAAATAAATTATTAATTTTATAATTACCATTATCAAATGATTGAAATGATTGACCTAAATAATTTGAATCTGTATTTTTAATTCTAAATAATCCTGTATTAATCTTAGTAAATGAATTAAAAAATCCATAAGAATTATATTTAAATGCAAAATCAGACTTGTTAATTAAGTTATAAATTAATTCTAATATTTCATTCCCACCAATGGCTATATTAGTTCTAGACATAGCTTGAGCTACAAAGAATCTTACAATATATGGTAATGAAGATTCAGATGAATCATTTATTTGTGTATTATTTAATGAACCACCAATTGTACCAGGTGATGCACCAGCAAGAGTAACAATTCCCGCATTAACCATATCTAATGCATATGTAGCTATACCACCAGCATAAAGATCTGCTAAACCTATTACATCATTGAGTAATGCATTTAAAGCTATTTGACCAAGTGTTGAAGCTCCAGAAGCTATACCAGCTCCAGCAGCATTTACTACAAGATTTGCACCACCACCTGTTGTACCACCAGTACCAAAACCTAAATAAAAATCATTTGCTTGATAACTACCTTTAGCACCTTCAACAGTTTTACTTCTAGTACCCAGCATTTTATGCATAGCATATCCTACCCCAATAACAGCAGCAATGATTGCAGCACCATTCCTTAGTAATTTAAATTGTGGATGATCCTCAGAAGCTTTAAAATAACCACTTGAATTACCGCTTACATATCCATATAATCTAGTTTCATATGCATTAAGAAAAGGTTTGGTAAACATTAGATCAGGTGATGAAAATGTAAATACTTTTTTAGAATATCCAGAAGGATCTCCAGCTGTAGCTGGTGCTGAACCTAGAGGTCTAAAGCTGCTAATTGATCCTGAATAATTATCACATCCTTCTGTTCTATGAATAGAGTTGGCATTTCCATCATGAAAATAAACATCAGGTCTTAAATCATTATATGGATAATTAGGATACAATCCCTGAACAGAACCACCTATTAAGTTTTCTGCATTAGGTATAGTATACTTACGCATGTTTCTAAATAAACCTTTTGCTAAAATAGATTTGGCTCCTGCTCTTGAACCTCTTAGTATTTCATAACCTACTACATTAGTAATGTAAGTACCATCATTATTTTTTGGTCTGCCTATATTGGTAAATTCAACACCTAATAAATTAATTAAATCTCCATCTGTTGTACTTATATGCAAAGGTGAGTTTGCACCTCCTAATTCTTCAGTAGGAAACTTATGGTGTCTAATTGGTTTACCACAAAGATCACCCCATATGTCTGGTCTATTGGCCGGATATCTTTCTGTAGATTCCCAATAACCCATTTTACCTCTAGCAATAACCAATGAACCATCAGCTTGAACTTCTGTTAAGTTTTGTGCTGTAATACTTCCTGTATTATAAACTTTAAATAAAGGATCACCTGCAAGATCTAAAACATTATCACCATATATAATTTCATCCTCCATATATGTTCCACTAGGAGTTGTAAATGGTTCAGAAGCTCTACCCGGAATATGATAAGAAGAAGATCTTTCTCCTGTATTATAAATCCATCTAATAAAGAAAGCATATTGCTCATCTCTTAAGAACCCCATTTTATTACCACCTAAATGATAATAACTAGCATCTATTTCATTTGCTACCCAATTAACTTTAATTTGATTTGCTATTGGTTGATAATTAAAATCAAATTGAGTTACTGGTCCTTGTCTTATAAGCCAATCATTTACAACATACATTGCATTTGATTTTTCATAAGCAGGACTTCTTTGAGGAATTATTTTTAAATCTATAGCTAGTAAAGTATCATCTACGTAATCAATATTAATATCTTTTTGTTGTGTACTATAAAGACCTATCCTTTTAGCATATATTTGACCTTGATTTCTTATAAGTAATACTAATTCATAGTAATCATAATCTTCATCTAAATTGCTTAATTTAAGATTTAATGAACCTCCTGTACCAGAATGTGACCATAATGTTTGAATATTAGAAACACCAATATAATCAGTTACTCTTTGTTCATTTTCTGTATAAGCAACAAATGCTTGATATGCTCCATTTTGCAACATACCACCATCTATTGATTTAGTTAAACTAACACAAGGTGTATCTAATAAAGGAGCAAGTCTAATCTTTTCACAATTTAAATTTGCTTCATCTGTATAAGTAATACAAGGATCTCCAGGTGCAGATGATATTGTCTGAATCCAGGGTACATTATCAATATTTAATGTACGTGATGGGTTATTACCATCATCCCAATATACTTGCCAAGTACAATCAAAATTTTCTTTTGCTGCACCAGTTATTAAATGTTTTGTATTAAAGTTTAAACAAGGATCATTAACAATAACTTCATACTTACATAAACTATCATCAAACCTACCAATTTCAGAATTTACATTATCTGTAGAAAACACAACCCATTGATCTCCATATCTATGTATGGCACCAATAATTGTGTACGGTATTACACCACATTGTAAATTTGATGGTTCATTACCAATTACCCCTAGATCACCATCAGTAGAATTGTTTGCAGCATTACGTGCATGCCACCAACTTTCTTTTGGTTCCATAGCTTGTGTAACATCCTTATTCATTCCTTTTAAAAATGAATTAGTGTTTACAGAAGATGTTCCAGGATTTTGATTCTCTTGTGCCATAGTAATTTAATTCTTTATTGGTAAGTAGGATTATTTATACTACTTGATGTATTGATTCCTGTATGAAGTCTTGGATTATAAGGAGCATAGCTTTTAAACATATTATAATAATTATGATATTGAGCTCTTCTGTTCATTACAAAAACTTTTTGCATCTCAGCAAAATCAGGTGTATTTACAAATGATAATGCATTATTTCTTGCTGGTCTTAAACGTGTCTCAATTAATTGTAATTGAGGTGCAACCTGTTCTCCTTGCCATATCATATTTTCAAGTATTCTTTGTTTTAAGGCATACTCATAATATTCATTACAAAGAGGTTGATCAAGAACTAATAAGTCTCCATCAGGAGATTCCATAGCTCCTTGATAACTTATATAAACTCTACCACTAGTAAAGTTAGTCATTAAAAATCCATCAACTATTTGCGCAATATCAGGTGCTTGTGCAGCAAGGTCAGGACAAAAACAACTCTTTTGATTTATGTCTTGAATTTTTAATTCTGTCCAAGTACTATAAGTTCTATATTGATTTGGTGAAATTCTTTGAACTAACTGATAACTATTTTTATCTTCACATGTCTTAACAACACATACATCAGCACATCCTTCTCCCGTACTACATGCAGCAACTTCTCCAGGTGCTGGTACATAAGGTACATCATTGAATGTTTCAACATGTGTACCGGAAGGCATTGTTGCATTGATATGATATTCACCACAAAGAAATGCATAATTAATATATGCAAAATCTCTAGGTAATTGAGCTCTACCGTGTTCAACATCAATTATTGTTTCTTTAGTTCTATGTATTTTTAAACCTAATTCATAATTAATTTTAGTAGCAACTTTAATTAATTGTTGTGGTTCAATCATTCCTTCCAATGAATAAGATGCAAAGTCAACTGCAACATCTTCATATAGTTGAGTGAATGTTCTATATTTATGTGATACTCCCATTATCTATGTATGTTTTGTTTATTATCAGAATCTTCACTAGGTATCTTCATTGTGTTCATCATAATATTTATGATTTGAGATTCAATCTCAGCAAACATTGCTTCAGGTACATATATTGGTTGTTTATATCTTGGTGTGCAATCATCTTTTTCATCACAGTTCCACTTTGTAATATCATCATTAAATACACCTTCAACTTTGACAGCATCCCATTCAATATTAGGTGAATAAATGTAACCATTTAACCACCAAAAATATTTTACTCTATTATATTTAAAGGATGTTGTTTTAGTCATGGATGTATATACTCCAGGATATGTAGCTTGAAGTTCTTGTGAACCATCTATAGAACTTATAGTTCTAATCAGTGGACCCCAATAACCTTCAACCATTGATGGCAACTTAAGTTTTGAACGTTTAATGGTACAACCACTAGTTATTCCAGAACAACCCGCTTCTACTTTGTCAACATCAATCATTTCAACGTATGGAAGTGTTGCCCATACTGAGTTAAACTTCATTAGTTTGTTTAATGAATCTTGTCTTCTCATTAAAACTTGAGAATACTTTTCTATTAAACTGTAGATATATCTATCTGTTACAAAAGAATCTTGAACCTCAGCTTTAACCTGGCCTCTTATTCTTGATATTGCTTCTGCTATTATTATCTGTGACATTTTTTTTATGTTTCAAATTCATTATAAGACTCTAATTCTTTTTTGGTTTCTTTTGTATTCATATCATATAGATGTGCTACTCTATATTTATTTTTCATTACAACATACTTGGTCCAATCTTGAGGGTAAGTTTTAGCCACTCCCCTTTTAAATTCTCTGCATGCTGTAAATCCCCATAGCTCTCTATTTTTAAATCTATATTTTGTTGACCAGTTAGTATAAAATATTTTTCCTATGTTACCATCAGTTTCCCAATTTTTATTTTGTAAAACCTTACCATACTGTTGAGACAATGCATAATTTGTATTTACCGTTTTAGATGAAGGACATGTTCCAATAAACAAGTACCCCAGTGAATCAGGTAATTCTACACCATCTCTATTTTTAATTACTGCTTGCCATAAATTTACATTATATAGTTTTATTATTTTTTTTAATTTATCATTATCTATATTAGAATATAAAGGTTTTTTTTCTTTAAATTCTTTTATTGTTTCTTCATTTAATATACCCAATCTTTTTTCTCTGTATCTTGGTGCTTTTAAATCTGGTTTTTTAAAATTGTTAATCATATGGTTATATTTATAATTTACAAAAAAAAGACCACTTAATGAAATTTAAGTTGTGTCTTTATATTGATTGATGAGTTAATTCACATATATTCCCTAAAAGCGGATCCTGTAGTTCAAGTTTTCCTGATCTTCTGTTGCCAACATACTTATTACTATAATGATAGTAATCTGTTTTTCCTAAACTAGGAAGTGTCTTTTCTATAAATCCTGCTGTCTCATTAGATGTCATATATTCCACTTTTCTATCAGTATGAATATGACCTTTATACAAAGTTCTATTTGTAGTAACACCCCATTCTTTTGGATATTCTGATGCATATATTAATGGATTGTTCTTACTGGTTTTATCACCGTGTTCAAATGCATTAAAGTTATTATGCCATACATGTACTTTTCTTTCTTCATACTTTATATCCCATACTATATCTCCTTCATTATAAATAGATTTAGATAAAGCATGTACCAAATGGTGTGAGGATAATCTATCATGATTACCGGGTACATACACAACTACAAGTTTTTCACAGTATTGTTTGATATAACCTATAGCCCAATGCATTGCATCAAAGGCTTGCATGTAAGCATCTGTTGCAGACATACAATTATCAACAGGTGTTCCACTTGTTGTTGTACCAGCAAAAGTATCCATATTGATTAAGTCTCCGCCAACAACAAAATATAATACTTTAATATTGTGTGAGGCAGAACCTTTAGCTAATAAGTTTTTAATAGTATCTTCAAAATCTTTATCAATAGTTTCATTTCCTTGTTTTCCAAAATGTATGTCTTGTAAAGATATTATTCCACATACATCTTCTTTATCAGAACTATAGAATTTATTTGTAGTAGGTATTTTGTAAACCTTTGGTTTCCAGTTGTTTAAAAGATTAACTAATAAATCCTCTTTAGTATTTTCTTTAATTTTAGTTATTAAAGCTGAAACTCTCCAATGGTCCCCCATTTGTTTATTCCAATATTGTGATAACTTCCAAACTTTTGTATCAATTTTTAAAAGCTTAATTATCTCTTCTGCAGTTTTTGGTTCATATGTAAAAGAACCTGAAATTGTTGATTGACCTTTTTCTAAATCTACTGATTCTGTTATCTTTGAATCCTGTTTTGTATTAACTTTTTTAAATTTATTTAGAATTTGACCTTTAACTTTTATGTATTCTTCTTCTGATATACCTAATCTTGACGCGCAATAAGCTGGTGATTTTTTCCATTTTAATGACTCAAGTATTTTATTTTTTAAATAACTCATAGAATCTTTTTTAAAATTAATTATGTAAATGTAAAATATTTTTTATAATATTAGAGGTTTATTTAAAAAAAAAGAGACTGAGTTACCCCAGCCTCTTTCAACTCCTGTGACAGAAAACCAACAAACTATCACTCTTGTTGTTTTTTTTAATCTTATACTGCTAGTGTAGAAAATAAAATTTCTATTGGTTCACATGATCCTGAATTACCAGCATCAACCACTTTTACTTTATATGCTGTACTAGCTAAAAGGTTTGTTATTGTATAATTAAATATTGTTGTTACTATAGGTGTTGGATTAGCTAAAATCCATGCACCAGGAGCAATCTGTGTATTATAATAAATGTTAACTCCAGTGCTTCCGCTCCAAGTACCATTCCATAATACTGATGCTGTACTGTTTGTAATAACACCAGCATATACATTAAATGGATCATGCTGCACATCATTAGAAGTACAAGTACCTAAACCATTAGATAGTATCATAGCAAATTTTTGTATAATATAATCAAGTCTTTCACCTTTATTTATTTGAATTAATGATGCAGGATCTCCTATTTGAAAAGAAGTACCACAATAGCTAACACATTCAGCACATTGTATATCATCACATCTTTCACTACCAACACTACAGTCAGTATATGTACATGGGTTAGTTAATGCTGTATCAGCACAACCACATTTACTACTACATTTTGAACAATTACATGCCATCTTTTTATTTTATTTTATTAAGGTTGAGCACAACCATCAGTGATTAATGAATTTACTGTTGCTGTTGTATAAGATACATCCCATGCGCCATTTGTTGCATTTGCAAATACTCTCCAAGGATATGTTGTTGTTCCTCCAATTGGTATATAAGTAGCATCAACTCCTGCACCTAATACAAAACATTTAATACCTTCTAATAAACAAGTTTGAGCTAAAGAGTTTAATCTTGTAACATCTGTATCTGTAAAGTTATCATCATTTCCACTAGGTAAAACATCTGTATAAATTAATAAGTATTTTGCAACATTAGGTCTAAATGCTCCAGCAAACTGCAATGATTCTATAACAAATCCAATTGCTATATCTGTAGGTTCTGGTCCACCAGCCCCTTCACCTAATGGCCAATATACAGGAGGAGGTCCACCAGCAGAATCTGTACCGTTATAAACTTTATTTAATTGTGTTGTAAATGATGTCTCATTATTTGTAGCAAATTTTTCTACTGCAGTAATATATTGCCATCTACTTGCACCTGTATTTATAACTTTTTGATCTGCTGGCAATGCCACATAATCATTTGAAGTAAGATAAGTAGGTGTATTATCATAACCTTCATCTGCCAAAACTAAAGCCAATCTATAATCATTAGTTCCAGATGCTGCTTGTATTGTGCTTATAGTAGATGGTATACCCGCTTTAATTGTATCAATAGTTGTACCCATACTACCAGTATAGTCTACTATAAATGCAACATCTAATCCATTACTACATGCAGCAGCTGCACTTTGTGTTGTAAATGTTACTACGTTGGTTGTACAAACTTGTGTTTGACCACCTACTTGAACAGTCACTATAGTTTTATATTCAGTACCAGCCAATAATCCTGTAAAAGTATGAGTTACATCAATACCTGGAGAATTTTGTGTGTACGTTGCTACTAGAGCATTTGTTGTATTATTACGTATATCTATAATATACACAGGTGTTAATCCTAATGTATTTATAAATGTAACTGTAGCCTCTGTTGTTGTAATTGCGCTCATAGATGGTATTGGACAAGGTATAACTCCCGCAACAGATTTAACCACTGTGTCACTACATGTATCTCTACCATCTGTAACACAAAATGCTACACTAGTAGTTAATGCACCATAAGTATTTAAACCTGGTAAAGATATAGTAACACCGCTAGCAGAATTTTGTAAAGAAGAAACACTAACTGTACTTGTAACTGCAACATTATTACTATCTCTAATAGTAATAATTGTACTGCCAGCACAATCATTAAATGTTGCTGGAATAACTGATCCTGTTCCTGTTGTATTTTGAAAGTTAAAATTAAGTCCTGATATAACACCTTCACTATTTATTACTGTAGTTGTATTATAACCAAAAATTACACTAGCACAACCTGTAGGACAACAGTTAGTTTGAATACTTGAAACAGAATTATATAAATCACCTAAAACAACCCATATGTTCTGAACACTTTGAGCTAATGTAGAAGGATTATTATTCCACCCTGTTATAGAACCATATGATACTGAAGGATCAGCCAATGTAGTTGTTGTACCTAAAATAGTTGCTTGACCAATAGCAGCATTAATTGCAGCTGGTAAACCTACTGCTGTTTCTAATGCACAAAATCTTACTTCTAAAGCAAGCAATAAAACAGATACATCTGTTAATTGACCAACATTAATTATACATGTAGGAACTATTTGATTTTCTGCTACTTTTCCAGTGCATGGTAATACACATGCTTCTAATACTGATATTCTAGTATTATAATTACTCAGAGTTGTATTGATAGTTACTATTGCAGTAAGTATATCACAAACTTTATTTGCTATTAAAGTAGTAAATAAATCTAAACGTAATTGTGTTACTGGATTTCCTGATGCATCATTATACTGCAAACATGCAGGTAATGTCATTATAGGAAGATTAGCTTGAATATATTCACTACTTGGTTCTGCTAGCTTAGTATTATCTGCACATATTGCATTAATCATTTCCTGTAAAACCGGAACTAATGTAGTAGGTTCTGTGCCTGGTATATTAAGACATGATAAATCTAAACCAGTTAAGTTTGGATTAGCTTGAACACCATCTGTAATTAAGTTACATACTAATTCAGCTAACTTAGCTGTTACATCACTAATTGTATCTCCATTACAAAGATTTATACAATTGATATCTGGACCTTGCCAAATGACACAGTTGGATGAAATGCTATCACAGCCGTTTGTTGTATTGCTTGAATTTGTTGGTATCATAAATATTTTTTTTACTATAATCTAATAGTTTACTATAATCTATACAATTATAATATACAAAAAATTTTATAACCAAACAAGAAAGTTCAGTTATAAAATTTTTTATAAAATATTTATGTATAAGGGAATTATCCTAATGGATTTCCAGAAGGGTCAATTGGTTGAATTGTACCATCAGCTAAGTTAACATTAACTTGACCATACTTGTCTTCTAATGTTTTTGCTACTATATCCCATTCTTCTTTAACTTTAGCATATTCAGTTAACATAGCTGATTTAGCTAGTTCTGCATTACCTAAATTTAAAGTAATATTATTAAGTTTTTGTTGAGTTTCAACTAAACCCTGTAATTCTTCTGCTGTAAGTTTCTTTACTTCAACAGCTTCTTCTTTTGGTAATTTTGTTTTTGCCATTTTAATTTGATTTTAATTTGATTTTAAAATTGTTTCACAAATATATAACTTATTTATTATTTCCAGAAAGTTTTATCAATTATTTTACTTCCACTTAGATTTTGAACAATTAAAACTTTCATTGACTCCAAGTGTTTATCTGAAACTTTACTTATAATGTAATCTAAAATCTCTTGTTTTGATAGACTTCTGTAATCACTTGTTTCTACTTTATTAAGAGAACCTTGATCTATGGATATTACAATTGTGCCAGCTAGTGAATATTTTTGATCAGCTAGTGTACCAATAAATTCATAGGTTATTTGACTGATAACATTAGTAAGATTATTAACCTCAATGTTTTCAATATCCCAATTATATTTAATTTTAATAATTGGCTTTTCTACAAAAACAGGTTTAACAATTTTAACTGTTTTAACTTTTTCAACAATAGGTTTTGTTTTAACAGGTTTTTTAATTGCAACTTTTTTAACAGTTTCTTTTTTTGCTATTGGTTTATTAATTAATTTTTTCATATTTATGATTTCTAAAAAGTTTTGGTAATTATTTTACTTATACTTAAATTTTGCTTTGTAACAATACTGAATATGAGTTATTACACCATTAAATACTCTTCCAGCAGCAAATGCTGGTCCTTCAAAAGCATTAAAACCTTTATAATATTTCCAACCTGCTAATATAGTCCCAGCAGGATCCTTATAAACGGTATCACCTATAGCAGGAATACCGCCAACTCCATTATGATAAAGAAGATCAGCAGTTTGTAGATTGCATAAGTTTTCAAAAAATTTACTTGAAGAAGGTGTTACCGTAAATTCAGTTAAAACAGTACCAGCACTATAACCATAAAATTCACTAACAGCATCTGGTGTTGAAAAACCCGCCTGCTCAGACATGCTGTTTAATGAAAAAGGTGGGGACACACCTAATTCTCCAGCTATATCATTAAATCTTATTTGACCAGTGGTTTGTAAAGGCATATTATTATACTATAGGTTCAACAATTTCTTCAGGTGCCCAAGGCATTTTAACTTCTTTTACAATTTTAAGATCAATTTGTTTTTGAATTTGACCATTAACATGTTCTTCATAGTCATTAACAACAACACCTTGAATCCATGATAATACTGTTTCCTCTGTTAAACTTGATAAAGGAACAAATGTATCAGGGTTTACAGTGGCTAATGCAAAAGGTGTGGCTCCGGTAAACGTACCTTCATTTCCATTTTCATCTGTTCCTGTTTTAGTCCAATACGTTTGAACAATAGCATCTGCTACATCTGCAGTATCTGCTGTTTTAATGTTTGTAATTTTCCAAGTGTATTCCATTTTGTTTGTTATTTGGTTATTAATTTGTTTACTAATTCTTTTAATTCTTCAATTTGTTTTTGTTGTTCTTTTACTGCTTCGAATAATACAGCTACTGCGTTTTGGTATTTTACAGCTTTAGTGTTATCTTCATTTGTAACTACTAACTCTGGAAACTCTACTTCTAATTCTTGTGCTATAAATCCTATATTATTTTTTTCTCCACTGTCAATTCTATCATATAGTACACCTCTTGATTTATTAACTCTGTCTAATACATTTTCAATTGGTCTTATATTTTCTTTTACTGATTGATCTGAGTATGCTACAATGTCATAGTCTGCGTAAATTGAGACATTGCTGACTTGCTGTGTTATTCTTAGTGGATGAGATGCTGTATTACTTGAGCCAATTGTAACTCTAGATGTAGAAGACACATTGTCTATATTCATAGATACTGTTGCTCTAGGTCTAAATTGTATAGCACCATTTGTAGTATTCTGGTTAAGTATATCCAGATAACCAGATGAAAACATATTAATACTGCCACCATATGCACCTGAAGTCATACTAAGCCCTGCTATTGCTTGAGCTCCTGTATTAGTATTTGTTACAGCTATGCCACTTTGATAAGTTGCGTCATTAAGACTTATACTAAGTCTATTTAGAACACTTGTACTAGCTGGATCTACATAAAAGCCAGTACTGTTTGAATCATAAAATATGGGGGCTCTAAAATCACCTACTGCTTCTGAATATGTCCCGCTTAATAAAACTCTTCCTAACGTATTTCTAACAGTAAAATCAGTATTGCTATTTAATCCGAATCCTACCTAGCCTGTTTCTACCCCACTAAGATTTACATAAGATATATACCCTGTTTGGGATGCCCCTGACCCATTCGGGTCTTGTAATATTAACACAGGGTTATTAGACAGTACTTGTATTGACGTACCTAAAACAGTGTTGAAATTAGATAGGTAAGCCGGATTTACGTAATAACCAGTGTTGTCAGAATCATAAAATATAGGAGCTCTGAATGAATCTGAAGAATACCCTATTCCGTTTACATCTAGTTTATATCCTGGACTTGTTGTTCCTATTCCTACGTTGCCTGTGTTGAGAATTGTCATATGAATACTTGCTTGTATACCTAAGTCCAGCCTTGTTTGAGCTCTTATTCCTAAGCTAGTTGCAATATTATTTGGAGAAACCCATAAATGATGACCTGACCCTATGTACCCAATATTACTACCATT
>Ga0114918_10000083_pt1 | contig 72731 bp, 60 predicted proteins | sample LantaG_FD_87015 | JGI IMG/M metagenome (GOLD analysis project Ga0114918, IMG submission 87015) | Deep subsurface microbial communities from Baltic Sea to uncover new lineages of life (NeLLi) - Landsort_02402 metaG | ecosystem: Environmental > Aquatic > Marine > Oceanic > Sediment | place... | reverse complement strand
TCCAACACTCCAGATTCACTCACGCCCATTCACCTCCACCACGTAGATACAGAATTCCGGGCAAAGCAATTCACATAGCTGGCAGGCCACACACCGCTCCGGCTGAACCGCCCGGGGCGGATGATAACCCTTCTCGTTCATCTCGTCCGACGTTTCGAGCACCTGACGAGGACAGTACCGCACGCACAACTCGCACCCCTTACAGCGGGACTTGATGATGTGTACCTCGCCGTGCGGAGAAGAAAACTTGTCAATGTCTAATGGTGTGCGCCACAGTTTCAAGTTGGCATCTCCTCACAGCAACCCTTCCAACGCCTCCCTCGATGCCGCCTCCACCTCGCTGTGAATGCTCCGCCCGTGGCTGTCCATCGTCACTACCACCGGGAAGCCCTCGACGCGAATGACCCAGAAAGCCTCCGGCACGCCGAACTCGTCCTTCTTATACACCGCCACCACTTCCTTCACCGCGTCGGCGATGAGGGAGGCCGCCCCCCCGACGGCGTGGAAGTAGACCGCGCCGTGCTCCTGGCAGGCCCGCAGCGTCCCCGGTCCCATGCCCCCCTTGCCGATGACACCGCGCAGCCCAAAGTGGGCGATGATCTCCGGCTCGTACACCTCTTCGCGAATGGAGGTTGTCGGCCCGGCGGCGACGAACTCCCATCCCCCCCCCGTCCCCCCCTGGGAGGGGGGGAGTTGGCGAACCACCGGCCCGCAGTGATAGATGACGCCACCGCGCAGGAGGCGTCGGAGTTCCTCATACAGCGGTCGCTCGCTTTCGGGCACCGTGTCGGCGCGGATGAAGGTCTCGATCAGGTATTTGTGTGCCGCGTCCCGCCCGGTGACCATCACGCCGCCCAGCCGCACCGCGTCGCCGACGTGGAGGGCGCGGATGGCGTCTTCGGAAATCGGTATCGTCAGATCGCAAGTTGCCATCAGTGGTACTCCCTCTCCTCACCCTGCACAATCATCCTCGCCCGCCGGCAGGCCCAGCACATGTAGGCGACGCTCACGAAGTAGCAGGCCGGGAGACGATGGTAGGCACCGATTTTGACACCGAAAACGGTCGTCTTTCCCCCAAAGCCCATCGGCCCGATGCCCAGTTGGTTGCACTCGCGCAGGAGGCGCTCCTCCAACTGCGCCAGTTCCGGCACCGGGTTAGTGTCACCCAACGGGCGGAAGAATTGCTCCTTGGCGTGGACGTAGCCGGTGCCACGGTCGGCACCAATGGCCACCCCCAACACCCCCGGCGCACACCCCTTCCCCTGTGCCTGGTAGACCGCGTCCAGCACTACCCGCCGCACCCCCTCCAGGTCGCGCCCGGCTTTCAGCGGGACTGTGCTCCCCCCCGAAGCGGGGGGGCCGGGGGGGGCATAGGGCAGTTTGTACTGCGCGCCCACGTTCTCGCTCCCGCCGCCCTTGAGGAGCAGGTCCACCCTCAGGTAGGGGCGCGGTAACCGCGCCCCTACGTCCCATTCCTCGAAATGGACGGTGGGGAAGCCGACGCCCAGGTTGTTCCCGCTGTTGCGGCCGGTGAGGGAGTCCACCGCGTTGGGCCGCAGGTAGGCCCGGCGGGTAGCCTCGGCCACTGCCGCCTCGATCTGCGCCCGCAACTGGCGGGTACTCATCCCCTGGGGATAACGGACGTAGAAGATGGGCACGCCGGTATCCTGGCAGATGGGAGTGGAGTGGGCACGAGCCAGCGCCACGTTCTCCAGCACGGTCGCCAGCGCGCCTGCGGCGGCCGAGCCCGGCTCCTCGCGGCCATAGGCCGTCCTCAGCGCCGCCTCCACATCGGCCGGCAGGTCGGTCGCCGCCCGGCGGATCAGTTCGACGAAGGGTCCAACCAGATCGTTCAAATCAGCCCTCCTGAAACCACCAATGTACGAAGTCTCTGACCATCGCAAGCGAGCGCCGGGCTAGAGTAAAGTTCGTTGCCGATACCGGACAGGGAAACGCCATCCCCCCGTCTCGGTGCGTTGAATGCCACGCAGCGCCACGTCCTGGCGTGTCCGCTGGAGCAGCGAGCGCAGTTCGCCATCGCCGTGGATGATCTGGCCGTCGAAGGCGACGTCCAGCAGCAAGGGGAAACGGGAGAGCAAGCCAACACGGAACTCCTCCTCGGTGTAAATCAGCACATCCACATCGAGCCCTAGCGGGCCAATGGCCCGCCGGATGGCAATGACCTGAGCATCCCATTCTCGTCGTGGTTTTCCGGCTCCCCGGACAACGACCAACACATCCACGTCGTGGGCAGGCCTGCCTCGGGCGAAGGAGCCGAAGAGGATAACGCCGCTCACATCATCGCAAGCAGCCAACACTCCGGCTCGTATGCGCTCGATCAGCGTTTCCCTGTCCATTGCCACCATCTACGGCTTCGGAAACGCCAAGTCGGCTGGACCCAGGTCGGAGAGTTTCAAACCCGGGTTGTTCTCCTGGATGATCTCGTGGATAATCTGAGCATATTTGACCTTGACCCGCCCCCAGTCGGCCAGCATGTCCTCATTGACCCAGGGCTTATAGAGCGCCGCGCCGGTCGCAGCACACGCCGGGCCGGGCTCGATCTTGAAGTAGCAGGGAGAGCAGACGCGAGCCATCTCCGGGCCGTCGTAGAAGCGCATGTAGCCGCCGAAGGACTCGGTGATGATGATGTGCACGTCGAGAGGAATGTCAGTCGCCTGCCGGATGGCGGCGAACTGGGGCAGCGTCAGGTCGGCGACCGGGTTGAACGTCCCGGCCCCCAGCATCTCCAGCACCTTGCCACCGGCCGGATTGGCGTGTCCGGCGTAGATGCTCACCTTGAAGATCACGTCCTCGGGGATGTCGCCGTTCTTCTTCATCTCGTTGAGCAGCCAGAGTTCTCCCTCGTCCACCACCAGGAAGCCGCGAAAGCCGAGGTCAATGCACGTCATGATGTCGGCGATGGTCTGATTCAGCATCTTGGAGCCCCGGCAGCGGACACCGGAGAGTGCGCCTTCGGGCGTGGCCAGTTGCCGCCCGATGTCCCACCCCGCGCGCGGTCCCGGCGTGAGGATGACCTCCATCCTGGCATCGGCGGCCATCTGGGCGAAGTCCTTCAGTTCGGCCTTGTCCAACAGCGTCGCGCCCATCACCACCGAGATGAGGCGATGGATGGGAATGTCGCGCTTGCGCGACTCGTCAATCACCGCCTCCAGCACCCTGGGGCGCTCCACGCCGGAGACCTCCATGCGGTAGTGTGCCCCATCGGGGAAGGTCTTGGTGCTGCTGGGCAAATCGTAGGCATCCTGTCCAGGAATGCCGACCTTCTCCATCATCCTGGCAACGTCTTTCATACTGGGCATCGCTTTTTCCTCCTGATTTTATGTTGGGGCGACACATTCACCGGACGACTCCGCTCAATTGTTTCATTGTTCATTGCTTCATTGTTCATTGTTTCGCGGGACGTGCTGCTGAGCCCGCGTCGCCCCTACTCAGGGCCGGCGATCCACCGGCCGTCTACGATAAACCGGCGATGGCCGCCCGTGGCCATCGCCTCCCACATTCTCCCACCTGGCGCCGACGACGGGCCGCGCACAGTGACCGCCATCCTGTCCAACTGCGCCCAGGCCGGGGCGAACTGCTCATAGGCGAAGTGCCTCGTCGCCCCGTCGTAGGCGTCCACCAGATAGACACCCGTGGCATCATAACCAATGGCGATGAAGGTATGCTGCCACTGCACGACGGGAGACGTCGCACCGTCAAACGAGGTCCAGACCCGCACTTCCGAGAGTCTCATATCATAAGTGGCCCAGACAATAACCGGCCGTCCGGTGGCCAGTTCCGCCTTCAGGCCCTCCAGGTTCCACCTCTGCCGGGCCCGTGCATCGAGCCCGAAACTGCGCAGCGTGGCCGCGACCGGCCCGGCGTAGACGCCATAACCGGCCGGCGGCATACTCCCCGGCGGCAGGTCCACATCGCCCACGAAGCCCCGGTTGGGATTATCGGACCTGGGCAAGCGGCGGGAGAAACCATCTTCAGCAAACTCTGTCCCCCAGAAGGCAGCCAGGTCGGTCGCCGAGCGGGATTCGCAACTCAGATTATGTCGTTGCGGATGACCGACCACTCCTTCCACGAAAGCCGATGGTGGTGACTCGTCGGCATGCACAATTATGGGCAGAAGTGATACAACCATACAAAGAGCAACAGCAATGACCATTCGTGTCATTGTTTCATTGTTCATTGCTTCATTGCTTCATCGTTCATTGCTTCAAAGTGCCTCCAGCGCAGCCGCAATCGCCCGCACCTCCTCGACGGCCCGGGGGGCAGCGTCGAAGACCCCCTTACCCTGCAAGTCCGCTTCGGTCAACTCGGGATTGGCGGAGAGATACCCTAGCAAAGGCACCGGGGTCTCGGCCTGCACGAAAGCCCAATCGCTCGCACCACGCACCTTGTTGCCCACCGCATAGACGCGGGTGATGCCGATGTCTGCCGCCAACTCGCGGATGCGCCCCGCCGTAGCCAGGCTGCGCCGCCCCGGCTCGACGACGACCAGGAACGCGTCCACTGCCCGTGCTGTTGCCCGACCCAGGTGCTCCACGCCGGCCTCCATATCGAGGATCATCATCTCGTCGCGGTAGAGCAAGAGGTAAGTGACCAGCGCCCTGAGCAGCGCGCTCTCGGGGCAGATACAGCCACTACCGCCGGATTCTATGGTGCCCAGCCGAAGGAAGCGAATCCCCCGATGGGAGACGCTGAAACGGTCGGGGATATCGTCCACACGGGGGTTGAGGCTGAAAAAACCACCGGAACTGCCAGGCTTGGCGCCTGTACGCTCGTATATCAGTTCCTCCATCTCGGCCACCGGCGTGACCTGAGCGGCCAGGTCGGGCGGGAACCCTAGCGCCTCGGCCAGCCCCCCGGCCGGGTCGGCGTCAATGGCGATGACCTGGCGGCCCTGCTCTGTGTAAATGTGGGCCAGAAGCGCAGCGAGGGTGGTCTTACCCACTCCACCCTTGCCGCTGATGGCGATTTTGTTCAATCGGGTCATTTAGTCGCCTCTCCGCGCAGGCGAGACAGTTCAGCCTGCAGCCGCTCGACCTCGGTACATTGGCACCAGTTTACCACTAAATCTACCAGTTTACCAGTTTACCAATCTACCAACCCTCACGCCAACGCTTTCTCAACGAACTGGGTCAGGTCCATCACCCTGATACGCACCCGCTGAGCGCGGGCCGCCTTGGAGAGGGTGCGCACGCACTGAGGGCAGGCCGAGAGCAGAACCGTCGCATTCACCTCCACCGCTTGAGCGATACGCTGCGCGGCCACCTCCTGCACCAGCGCCTTGTCAAATGTCTCCAGGTTGCCACCGCCACCGCAACAGAGCGCGTATTCCCGCGACTGCTGCATCTCGACGAAGGTGTAGCCCGGCACATGGTTGATAACTTCACGCGGTGCGTCGTAGATGCCGCTCTTGCGCCCCAGGTCGCATGGATCGTGATAGGTGACCACGCCGGTACGCTTGGGCTCCTTCAATTCTAACCGCTGGGCACCGCCGTAAACAGACGGTTCTGGGCCGACGATCAGGTCGCGCAGCACCTCCACAGCGTGCACCACCTCGAAGCCCAATGGCTCGCCAAGGACTTCGGGATAGGTGTGATGCCACATGTGGTAACAGGAGGGACAGGTAGTGACCAGGCGAGGCAGCCCCCCCTCAGTCCCCCCCAACTTTGGGGGGGAGGCAGCCCCCCCTCCCGTTCCCCCCAACCCTTCGACCTTGTTCAGGGCAAGCTCTGGGGGGAAAATCAGCGCCCGCACCTGCTCGACGTTGTGGCGGATGAGAGCCTCCGCCTGCTTTAATTGGCCCGCCATCATCAGCGGGAAGCCGCAGCACTGCTCGTCACTGCCCAGGGTGGTGAAACTGACTCCTGCCCGCCCCAACACGGTGGCGAAACTCTGCGGGATACCATAACTCATGGGGAACATGGCCGAGACACAACCCACGAAGTAAACCAACTCGGCTTCGGCGTTGCAGACGAGTCCCTCCGGTTTCTCCGCCAGGTTGTCGGTCCAGGCCAGACGGGAGGCGTTATCCTCGCCGGAGACGTTATAGTACGTGCCGATGCGCTCACCTAATGCGCCAAGGGCCTGCATCCCCGTGCGCAGCGCCTCATCCCCGTCCAACATGTCCGGCCCCTGGGTCAGATAGTCCTGCATCACCTTCTGGCGCATCACTTCCACCAGGCGGCGCACGCTGATGCCGTGGGGACAGTGGACAGTGCAATTGTCGCAGCCCACGCAGCGCCAGATACTGGCGTCGGTGGCCAACACGTCTCCCATCCCAAACTGCGCCAGGCGCATCATCTGGGCCGGGCGGTAGCGCATTGCCGGGACGGCGGGACAGCCGGAGGAGCAGCGCTCGCACTGGTAGCACAGGTAGACGTTCTCTCCGCACTCCTCGCGGACGAACTTTGCCAGATCGGTACTCAACGTGATCGCCATATCACTCATACTCCTGGCCCCCACCCCCGGCCCCTCCCCCGATTTCAGGGGAGGGGAGGAAGTCCGTCGGGCGTGGCAGCAGGCCGGCCCCCTCGACAATGGGTCGCACCGCCTCCTCCCACTCGATGGCCATGATGTGTATGCCGGCCACCCCCTCAATCTCGCGCAGTTCCTGTATCTGCTCAATGCAAATCTGGATACCGGTGGACCTCAATGCCTTCCTGCGTCGGGCCTTCTCCTCCTTGGGGATACCCTTGAGAGCAGCCCGCATCCGGTCCACGTACTCATCGCGCACGATCATCCCCGGCACCTGATCGCGCATGTAGCGAGCCATGCCGGAGGACTTGAGGGGACCGACGCCAGCCAGGATGTAGACCTTCTCGTGCAGTCCCATACCTACCACACGTTTCATGAACTCGCGGAAGCGGGGGATGTCGTAGATCAACTGGGTCTGGATGAAGTCGGCGCCGGCGGTCACTTTCTTGGCCAGCCGGTAGGGGCGGAAATCGAAGGGGTCGCCAAAGGGATTGGAGGCCGCGCCGATGAAAAAGCGGGGTTCCATTTCCTTGATCTCATCTCCACACTGGAACCGGGCATCGTCCCGCAATTCAGCGACCATACGGATCAACTGGACCGAGTCCAGGTCGTGCACGTTCTTGGCCGTGGGGTGGTTGCCGAAACTCTGATGGTCGCCAGTCAGGCACAGCAGGTTGCGCATGCCCAGCGCGTAGGCCCCCAGGAGATCAGACTGGATCGCCAGCCGGTTCCGGTCCCGGCAGGTCATCTGCACCACCGGCTCCAATCCCTCTCTCATCGCCAGCACACCCGCAGCAATGCTGGACATGCGGACGATGGCGGTCTGGTTATCGGTGATGTTGACCGCGTCCACCACGCCCTTGAGCAAGTGCGCCTTGCGGCGGATCACCTCCGGGTCGGCTCCCTGCGGTGGCCCCAACTCCCCTGTCACCGCGAAGTGGCCTGCCCGCAGGACTCTCTCCAGGTTGCTGCCAGACTTATAGCCATTCCCACCGGCCTGAAGAGCCGATGTCATCCCACCGGCCTGAAGATCCGGTGTTGGGTTCGTTCGTTCTTCTGCCATTGCTCACCTCACTCCGCTTCCACCAGCCGCAGGTCCTCGCGCACGATCTTGCGCGGGCCGCCGTCGCGACTACTCGACCAATCCTTGGGAGGTTGAATCTCCAGCAGTTGCTCCACCCTCCCCAGTTTCACCGCCCGGTCATAGATCAGTTGCCAGGCGCAGGGGGTGTCAGGGTCTATCTCACACACCCCGTTCTGCGAGCCGCCGCAGGGCCCATTGAGCAACTGCTTGGAGCAGCGGGCAATGGGGCAGATGCCAAACGTCAGGCCCAGGACACAGTTGCCACAGGCCTGGCATCGCTCCTCCCACACCCCTTGCTCCTCCGGCAGGCCCAGGAAGGTGGTGTTGAGTCCAGGCAGCGTGAGCATATCGGGAAAGCGCTCATTCATCGCCTGCACGCCGATGCCACAGGCCAGGCTGAGGACAATATCGTACTCCTTCAATTGCTCCTCTAGCGGGTCAATGTACTCCCACTCGCACTGCCGCTGCACCGTGACCTCGTCCACCGCCATCGGGTGGCCGTCCAGTTTGCTCTTCATCCGCAACTCCGAGGCCAGGATGCCGACCTCCTTCTCGCCGCCGGCGAAGCAGACTGTCACGCAGGTGCCGCAGCCCACCACCAGCACCTTCCGGGCATCACCCAGCAGTCCCATGATTTCATCAAGCGGCTTCTGTTCACCAACAATCATTGCAACCTCCTCTAGGCAATTAACAATGAACAATTAGACAATGAACAATAGACAGCCCCGTCATCGCGCCACTGTTCATTGTTCATTGATTCATTGTTCATTGTCACCGGCCTGTTTTGCTGCGGGGACTCTGACGTGCGTTTTCGACGATGGTGTACAGAATGCGCACGAGTTCATCACTCTCCTGAATCAGAGCCCGGACTTCATCATCGTCGAGCAGGGCTGCTTGAATGATACGCAGCCAGTAGCGGGTCTCCCGCGCCTCCTTGTGAGCAATGCTCGTCTTATGGATAAAATCTTGCTTGGACTCAGCTGCGTCAGCCTCTTCCACGTTAGACCCAATGGACGTTGCTGATCGCACAACCTGTTTGCCGATTTCGAACCCGGCAGTGGTACGAGGCAACCGGTTGACCAATTTCACCACCCGCACCGCGAATTTGAACGTCCGCTCCTGAATATCAAACTTCTGTCCTCCTTTCACCGCCTATTCCTCCATCTGTTCATTGTTCATTGTTTCATTGTAACGGGTTCGGCCCAAGTTTCCGGATTCGCTCCGTCATCTCCGTTGCTATTTCCGCGAACTGGGCCCCCATCGCCGCGGACACGTTTACCATCGCGACGCGCTCCCCGCCCAGCCCAATCTGGTCGAGCAGGTCGGCAACGTACTTTACTCTCCGCTCAGCGTTGACATTACCTACCAGGTAATGGCAGTCGCCCTCCAGTCAGCCGGCCACCATCACGCCGTCTACGCCGCGCTCGAAGGCGTGGAGGATCTCTGTCACCTCCACCCGGCCCGAGCAGGGCACCTCGACGATGTGCACGCTGGGTGGGTATTGGATGCGCATACCCCCTGCCAGGTCGGCCGCGGCGTAGGCGCAGTGGCGGCAGCAGAAGGCCAAGATCTTCGGTTCGAAGTGCGCGTCGCTCATTGGTTCTGTCCTTCCATTTCTATAGGGGCGTCGGGTAAAAGTTTGTGTTGGTCGGCGTGGCCATTGCCTGCAAGTCCTTCCTCTGCGGTTCTGTGTTTCCACTGGCCCTTGGGCAGCAATACTCGCATCTGCTCAATGATTGCTACTTTCTCTTCCCAGGATAATGCTGCAAGTGCCTGTCTTCGCTGTGCTTTGGCGGATAGTATCCTGGAAATGTCTGGATAGGTTTGTTGCATGGGCCACTCCTATTACCCGTTCTCGTTCAGAAACCGGTTCTACGTACCGCGTGGCCGCAACTGCCCCGCCGATTGCATAGCATCCAATGATGCCTTCCTTCTCCAACTGGTTAATAACTGCCAGTGTCTTTTCCATATAGCCCCCGCACTGGACTCTTCAGAGATACTCGCTTGCGCTCACTCCCCACGCTTCGGGCGAACGAATCGCGGTGGGTGGTTTCGAGCGAACGGATCGCAGAGCGAGTGGTTAGGCGCAATAAAACGTGTGAAATCACTCATCAGAGATCTCCGAGTTGCTCTCTCAGCACAGCGATTTCGGAATCAATCTCACTTGGCAGGCTCTCTCCCGATCTCTGCGCTTGCCTAAGACCAGTCCTTATCACATCCTCTATCTCATTTTGAGTGAGCGAATGAAGCTCAGTAACATTCGAGTTCACCAACCTGTTCAGAAGCCAGCCCTTTCCTTGTTTGGCATACGCGAGGCGGTCATAGAACTGGGTTAGTGACGCCAATAGCGGAGGATTCAGCAACCTGGGCAGTTCTCCGCTGGGCTGCAAAGCATCCCAAAACGGCGTAGGTATCCTGATTTTCTCTGGCCCTACACATGGTTGAGGTGCATTGATTAGAGTAGGTAGTTGGCCAAGCAGATGGCTAACTTCGTCATTCAACAGTTCAAGATAGCGTATCGCCCTCTCAAGTTCTACTCTTTTCTCGTCCTTACGTTGCTGACTTCGCTCGAAGTCACCCAGCCGCCTGCCAACCCACCAGGCCAAGAAGGCCCCAAGTAGCCCGCCAACCAAGAGATCCGAGAGGAAATTAGCAAGGAAATCGCTGCAAAAGCTATCACTCACGTTGCTCTCTCCTGACATCCAAATTATGATTCCGCCAATCGTAATAATCTTATTGCGCCGTCAGGGTAGGAACGCCAGTTTCCCGGCACCCCCCCCCACAGATCCCAGCGCACGGTTTTACCGCACCGGGCTCTTCAGAGATACTTGCTTCTGCTCATCCCCCACGCTTCGGGCGAACGAATCGCGGTGTGTGGTTTCGAGCAAACGGGTCGCAGAGCGAGGGTTAGGCGGCGCTGTTGGCAAGCATATTGACAATATCAACTGCGTTGCCAGATGACAAAGTTGCTACCAACGTTCCGCCCTACCGATACTTTCAAACCACAGAGTTAAAGCTACTCGCGCATGCGAAGTCGGGTGCCAGTTGTGGTCACCAAACTCAAGATCCTCTCCATAGCGCTTTCCTGCTTTGGTGATATTCTTCCATAAAGTACTCGGTAGCGCATCACTCTTCAGACACTGCCACAGAAGATTCGGCTCAAGTGGTAAAGCAGCAATAACGTCGTGCTCTTCACTGTCAATTGCTCTGCCACTACTCCAATACTCTTTAAGCTTTTCGAAACTAATCTCTGGCAAATCAACAATAGCAAGGAACCCAAAGTTCATAACGACAGACTCCATCTGAAATGCATAAACTCCAACTTCAATGGGTCCGCTGTACTCGTTTCCTAGTAACTCCTCCCTGACCCCCCTTTCGATAGCGCCGTGTACATCTTCGTCTTGCTCAATTTCCCTGCCATCTATTTCCTCACGAACCGGATTGTACTGTTCTTCTATTGAGAATGACCAACAATTAGCGAACCAAGTCCCCGCACGTCCACCTTTTCGGCGGTGTGCAATTAGAACATCTCGTCCACCTCCGCCACTATTCAAAAGAACAACGATGTGATTTGACAGTGTATTGGGGAGCTCGGTCCCATCTTGCGTGACGCGCCTTGCACGTTTTAAGTAGCGCCTGGATGCTCCTAAGTCGTACTCCAGAATATCATGGAAAGCTCGCACGTCCGGGTAACTCACATCGCGGTACTCCAGCCTAACAATTGGGTCATCTTTCAACTCACCTCTGAACTTCACTACACTCAGCCGTGTTCCCGTTTTATTAGCATATGCCTCCCTGTTCCGACGCCAGACATCGCGATCTTCTTCTAAAACACCCCTTTTCGGAGAGGCCCACGGAACACGTATCAATTCGATATGCCTGTAGCCGTCCAGTTCCTTGGCGGTATCCATTATCACCGACTTCCCCACCTGATGCCACGACTCGACTTCCTTTTTACCAAACAGGCCTGCGGGCAACTCCCCTCTGACAGTCTGTTGGGACAACCATACGCCGAAATGCCGCGGAGACTCCATGATTTCCCGCGGAAAATCCTTATGCGCCCACATCGTCTTCACAAGTTTTGGTACAGCAGGGAGCTTGACAATGTACTTCTTGTCGAAGGCTTCACCAGCAGGCCCATGCGGATCCATCTCCCTTCGCAGTTCCTCCGTAATCACGAAGGCATTCCGGTACGCGATGTCACGTTCATACTTGAGGAAGTAATTCATTTCAGTGCTAAACCAATTCCCGGGCTCAGGATCAACAATTACACCATAGTCATAGGTGCCACTCACACGGAGACCCAGCCCACTGTCCTCTAACTGGTACTTTTTCAACCAGCGATTGAAGCAATGGAACGCTCTACGGGCTGCCTCACATATCTGTTCCGCATCAAGTTTCCTTCCGAATCGCCTGGCAAAAAGCCCCCCGTCGCCAAGCCAGTACAGGCAGTCAAACCCAACCTGCCGCAACTCGTCCTTCAACTCCTCAGCAAAATCGGCGCGCTGTTTTGCTGTCGTATACTTGCTACCCGTTCCCTCAGACCATCTGGAATGGCCAGATAGGTCCACCTGGAAAAATACCACTCGGAGGTTATCACCCGGTTTCACATCATCCCACCATCCCATCGTTAGCCTCCTCCCTGCAAGATAACAGGCCGATTGAGTGTGAATTCTTTTGCGAAGCCCCTACCTTCATCGAATCGCCGCCTAATGGCCCATTTCGCGACAAATGTGTCGCTTAACATCACCTTTGACCGCGCTTTGACAACCGCACAATTAGAGTTGAAGGAGGTCGATTGGTGGGGCAAGCACCGTCAAAAATGGCTCGAAAATGGCCTCGCTTCCCTAAAAGGCGGCGTTTTCGTCCTCTCAGTGGGGCGTTGTCCCTATCGCGTTTCTATTTGTGCGATTGCCTGGTTACAGGTCAAACCTGATGTTAACGTACCTATATCTGGACTCCAAGCATCCTTCGCTTCACTGGGTGACCGCCCCATCTCCTCAACTACACACCTCTACAACCTCCGGCGCCAGCAGCATCGCAATCTCCGCCCCCACCTGCACGTCCCGGTAGTGGAGCAATTAGATCGCCTTGGCGGGGCACTCGGCAACTGCAATTGACAACATACGAGTGTTATGCTACACTTTCATCAAGATAGAGAGTAAATCCGGGGTCAGGCGGGACGGCTGTATGCAGCACTCCACCTGGGCGACCAGGTAAACGCCTGCCGGTTTCTCTATCGTTTCATTTCTACCATCTCCGGTACCATCAGCGCCGCGATCTCCGCCTCCACCTGCACGTCCCGGTAGTGGAGCAATTGTATCGCCTTGGCCGGGCACTCGGCGACGCAGATGCCGCAGCCGTGGCACTGGGCCGGCTCAATGTAGGCCGCGCCGATGATGCCCCCCACCCCGCTGAGGTCGGCCTGGATCTGGGGCACGTGATACGGGCAGATGCGTATGCAGGTCAGGCAGCCGACACATTTCTCCGCGTCCACCTGCGCCACGATGCCGCCGACCTCGAGCACGTCCTTGCTCACAATCGTCATCGCCCGGGCCGCAGCAGCCTGCGCCTGCACGATCGTCTCGTCCAGGAACTTGGGGTAGTGAGCCATCCCGGCCATAAATATGCCGTCGCTGGCGAAGTCCACAGGTCGCAGTTTGACGTGCGCCTCCAGGAAGAAACCGTCCAGGTCTACCGACACCTTGAGCCGCGTCGCCAGTTCGCCCGCCCCCTCCGGCGGCACCACCGGCATGCTGAGCACCACCAGGTCGGGATGAAGCACCAACTCTTCGCTCAGCACTGATTCCCACACAGTGACCTCTAGTTGGGTTTCAGGTTTCAGGTTTGAGGTTTCAGGTTCGCTCAACCTGGAACCTGAAACCTTGCAACTTGAAACCTTTACTTGCGGCTTGCGGTCGAAGTCATATCGCACAAACATCACACCCTGGCGCCGCGCCTCCTGGTACAGCCGCTCCTTGAAGCCATACGTGCGGATGTCCCGGTATATCACGGTCACCTGCGCATCGGGATTGAGCCGCTTGAGCGCCAGCACGTTCTTTATCGCCGTCGTGCAGCAGATGCGGGAGCAGTACCGTTCCGCCGGCCCCACGCAGAGGATCATCACAACGGATTGCAGATTGCAGATTGCAGATTGCAGATCTTCTCCACTCTCCTGATCCTTGCTTCCTGCTTCCTGCTTCCTGCTTCCTGCCAACAGTCCCTCAAACTCCTGCTGCGTAACGATACGCGGATCCGTCCCATACCCGTACTCCGGCCCCCGGTACTCCACGCCTCCCGTCGCCACAATCGTCGCCCCGTGGCACACCTTGATTATCCCGCCCTCTTCCCCATCTTCCCCCCCAAAGTTGGGGGGGACTGAGGGAGGGCTGACTTCCCCCCCAAACTTGGGGGGGACCGAGGGAGGGCTGACTTCCCCCCCAAAGTTGGGGGGGGCCGAGGGGGGGCAGGAGGGGAGAACACGCAGCCGTGAGGTAAAATTGCCAGCGAAGCCGCCGCTCTCCAGCAGTTCACTCCGCAGATGCACGGTAATCAGGGGATGGCCCTCCACTCGCTCGATCAACTGCCGGAGGAATACTTGGGGGTCACGCCAAACCAGACCGGTTTCAGGTTTGAGGTTTAAGGTTTCAGGTTCATTTAACCTGGAACCTGGGACTTTGGAACCTGAAACCTCCGCGCCATCAGTCTCCCAATCTACCAGCGTCTTGATATGCCACAGGTTGCCGCCCAGCCGCTCCGCCCGCTCGACCAGGTGTACCGGGAAGCCCTGGCCGGCCAGCGTCAGTGCCGCCGTCATCCCGGCCACCCCGCCGCCGACGACCAGGACCGCTTTCTGCACCGGCACCTCGGTCTTATGCAGCGGCTGCAGCAGCAGCGCCTTCGCCACCGCCATCCGCACCAGGTCCTTGGCCTTCTCCGTCGCTGCGTCCCATTCATCGGGATGCACCCACGAGCATTGGTTGCGGATGTTGGCCATCTGGAACATACCAGGGTTCAGCCCCGCCTGGCGGATGCTGTCCTGAAACAGCGCTTCGTGGGTCAGCGGCGTGCAGGAGGCCACGACAACGCGGTTGAGCCCCAATTCTCGCGTCTTCTCCGTGATGCGCTGGATCGAATCCTGCGAACAGGTGTACAGGTTATGCTCGGCGTGCACCACCCCCGGCAGGCTGGCCGCGTACTCCGTCACCATCGGCACATCGAGGAAGCCGCCGATGTTCGACCCGCAGTGGCAGACGAAAACGCCGATGCGGGGCTCTTCCTCCGCGACGTCCCGCTCCGGCGGGTACACCACGTCCTCTGTGCACGTCCAACGGGCCGGAGCCAGCACCGCCCCGGCGGCGGCCGCCGCCCCGCTGGCCTCAATCACCGACTCGGGGATGTCCTTCGGCTCGCGGAACGACCCCACGGCAAAGACACCTGCCCGGCTCGTCTGGAGCGGCTGGAAGGGAAGCGTGTGACAGAAGCCGTGCTCGTCCAGTTCCACGCCCATCCGCCGCCCCAACTCGCGCACCCCTTCCGAGATCTCCATCCCCACGGAGAGCACCACCAGGTCAAATTCCTCCTCGCGAATTTGCGAATTACGAATTGCGAATTGCGAATCGTCCCCTCGCTCTCCAACATACTTTAGGACGAGGTTGTGGGTCCGCGGATCCTCCCGCACGAACGAAATACGAGTGCGCACGTAGCGGATGCCGTACCGCTCTTGCGCCCGGCGGTAGTATTCCTCGTACCCCTTGCTAAAGGCCCGCATATCCATCATAAAAACAGATACCTGCGTGTCCAACTCGTGCTCGCAGGCCATTATCGCCTCTTTGGTAGCGTACATGCAGCAGACCGATGAGCAATAGTCGTGGGTCTGATCGCGGGAGCCGACGCACTGCAGGAACGCGATCTTCTTCGGCACCTGCCCGTCCGAAGGGCGCTGCACGTGCCCATAGGTCGGGCCGGAGGCGCTCAATAGTCGCTCGAACTGAAGCGCGGTGACCACGTTGGGGAAGCGGCCCCAACCGTATTCTGCTCCAGCACCGCCGTGAACAGACGGTGCTGGTGAGTAGGTCTCGTAGCCGGGGGCCAGGATAATCGCGCCCACCTGGACGTCCCGCACCTGCTCCACCATGTCGTGGTTGATGGCGTCGGCCTGGCAGATGTAGACGCAACTCAGACACTCGGAGCAGATGCCGCAGGCCAGGCAGCGGGCCGCCTCCGCCTGAGCCTGCTCGTCGGTGTAGCCTGCCACCACCTCCTCGAAGGTGGACAGCCTCTGCTCGGCCGGTAGTTCGTTCATCGGCACACGGGGCTGCACCTGCACCTCTCCCAGAGCCACCCGCTCCCCAATCTCCGCCCGCGTCAGTTCGACCACCGGCAGCTCGGGCTTGGGCGGGGGCTCCAGTTCTTCCCCTCGCAGATAACGATGGATGGACTCGGCAGCCCGATGACCGGCGGCGACAGCCTCGATGACGAAAGCGGTGCCGGTGGTGGCGTCGCCCGCCGCGAAGACCCCCGGCCTAGTAGCGGCCAGCGTGTTGGGGTTGACCGCAATAGTCTGCTGGCGGGTGACGCCGACGCCCGCGCTCTCCGGGATAAAGGCCAGACCAGCCCGCTGGCCCACGGAGAAGATGACGTTATCGCAGGGGACAGAGTGCTCCGATCCAGGGATCAGGACCGGCCGGCGGCGGCCCGTCTCGTCGGGCAACCCCTGCTCGGTGCGCACGCATTTCATACCCCCCATGCGCCCGTTCCCGCCCGCGCCGCCGTGCACAGACGGTGCTGGCACAATCTCAATAGGCGTGACCTGCCAGTGGAAAACGACCCCCTCCTCCTCAGCGTGGCGCATCTCCTCCTCGCCAGCCGTCGCCTCCTCGCGGGTGCGGCGGTAGTAAAGGTGTACCTCCGACCCCAGCCGCACGGCGGTACGGGCCACGTCCATCGCCACGTCCCCAGCCCCGACGACCGCCACCCGCTCCCCCAACTCCGGCACATTGCCCAGCCGCACGTCGCGCAGGAACGTGGTATTGATCAGCACCCCTTCCAGATCTGCACCAGGGATAGGCAAGCGGATGCCCTCGTGCGCACCTACGGCGATGAGCACCGCGTCGAACCCTTCGGCAAAGACGTCATCCAGGTTGTCCACGCAGGTATTCAGCCGCAATTCCACCCCCAGATCCACTATGTCCTGCACCTCCCGGTCCACAATCCAGGACGGAAGGCGGTACTCTGGCACCCCCACGCGCAGCATCCCACCTGCCACCGGTAGCGCCTCAAGAACGGTGACCCCGTACCCCAGTTTGCACAAGTCCTGGGCGGTGGTGAGCCCGCAGGGGCCTGCGCCGATGACTGCTACGCGCTCCTCGTACCTGCGCTCGGCCGGCTCCGGCACCACCCGAGGTTGGGCGTAGACCTTGTCGGTGACGAACCGCTTCAGCGCCCGGATGTTGATTGGCTCGTCCAACTTGCCCCGGTTGCAGGCATCCTCGCAGCGGTGGTTGCAGATGCGGCCACAGATGCCGGGGAAGGGATTGTCCTCTTTGATGACCCGCAGCGCGTCCTCGTAGCGGCCCTCGCGGATGAGGGCGATGTAACCCTGGGCGCGCTGGTGGGCGGGACAGGCGTCGCGGCAGGGGGAGATGCCCCGCTTCTCGATAGCGTAGGCATTGGGCACCGCCTGGGGGTACAGTTTGTAAGCCGCCCGCTGGACCGCCAGACCTTCGTCGAAGCGGCCAGGTATAGTCACCGGGCAGACGCTGGCGCAGTCGCCACAGCCGGTGCACTTATCCAGATCAATGTAACGGGGGCGGGTTCGCACCTGGACGGTGAAGTCGCCGGCCTCCCCGCGCACTCCCATCACCTCACTGTCCACCAGCAGTTCGATGTTGCGGTGGCGGCCACAGTCCACCAACTTGGGGCTGACGATGCACATCGCGCAGTCGTTGGTGGGGAACGTCTTGTCCAGTTGCGCCATGTGCCCGCCGATGGCCGACTTGTTTTCGACCAGGTAGACCTTGTAGCCGGCCTCGGCCAGGTCCAGCGACGCCTGGATACCAGCAATCCCCCCGCCGACGACCATCGCTGCCCCGGTTACGCCATCCCCGCCTAGAATTTCGGTCTTCTGCCCACCTTTCACTGCTCACCCTTCATTTGTTCATTGTTCATTGTTCATTGTTCATTGTTCATTGCTTCATTGTTCATTCTTCAGCGGGTTTGGCCCCAGCGCCCGTATCCGCTCCGTCATCTCCCGCACCGCATTGGCGAATGTCATGCCCATACCGCCGGAGACTAAGTACATCTCCAACCGCTCAGCGCCTAATCCGATCTCATCCAGCAATTTCTTGGTATACTTCACCCGCGCCAGCCCATGCTCATTCCCGTGCACGTGGTGGCAGTTGCCAATCGGGCATCCCACCACACAGATTCCATCAGCCCCCTGCTCGAACGCCTCCAGCAGATAGCGTACATCTGTCTTACCCGTACATGGCAACTTCACCAGTTTGATGGTAGCCGGGTACTCCATACGCAGCGCGCCGGCCGTATCGGCAGCCATGTACGCGCAGTAGATGCACATAAAAACGGTGATCTCCGGCTCGAAGTCCTCACGCCCGTTTTTCCCGTTATCCGTCACCTTCCCCTCCGGTGTCCGAAGTTCAAAGTCCGAAGTCGCCCAGTCACCCAGTCACCCAGTCACCCAGTCACCTAGTCACCTAGTCGCCCAACTCCCCAGCGGCAGCCCCATAATCTGCTCATCCCGATAGGCGACCAACTGTATCGCCTTGGCAGGGCACTCCGCCGTGCAGGTGCCACACCCCGTACATAACGCCGGGTCAATGTATGCCGCCCCTTTGATCCCTCCCACCCCGGTATCCGAATACCGCACTTTGGGAACATCGAAGGGGCAGATGCGCACACAGGTGAGACAGCCCACACACTTGCTCTGGTCCACCACCGAGACGACGCCACCGATGTACATCTGCGGTGTAGATAGGATCGGGATTGCCCTACCCGCCGCCGCTTGCGCGTTGGTGATGCACTCCTCGATGAACTTGGGATAGTGGGCCATCCCGCAGATGAAAATCCCCTCCTTCGCCATATCCATCGGGCGCATCTTGAGGTGGGCTTCCATGAAGAAGCCCTCACTGGAAAGCGGCACGCCCAGGATGCGGGCCAACTCCTTCGTCCCATCCGATGGCTTGATCGCCATGCTCAGCGAAAGCAGACCGGGGTGTAGCACAATCTCCTGTCGCAGAGAGGGTTCCCAGGCCACAACCTCCAGTTCCCCCTGATCGTTCACCCGCACTTGCGGCATATGTTCCTTGTCGTAACGAACGAAAATGGCCCCGCGCTGCCGCGCCTCGGTGTAGAATTTCTCCCGGAAACCATAGGTGATGATGTCTTTGTAAAGCACGACTACCCGGCAGTCCGGGTTGAGCAACTTGATGCGGATGGCGTTCTTCATCGTGTTCGTGCAACATATCCGGCTGCAATACTCGACCGCACCGGGCCGCCGCACACACTGGATGGACACCACCTCCTTCAGGTCTGCGATCTGCTCCGGCCGGTGGGTGATGATCTCCTCCAGGTCGAGAGAGGTGACCACGCGCTCATCCTGACCGAGCAGGTATACATCCCCCCGCCACTCCTGCCCGCCAGTAGCCACGATAGTCGCACCGTGCTTGATCTCCACCTCGCCCACCGGCGTGCGCACTGTGGAACGGAACGCACCCACGCTGCCCTCGTGCGCGATCACCTCGGAACTGGTGAGGACGTCAACTCTCTGATGGCCCAGCACCCGATTGGTGAGATCGCGCAGCAACCGCTGGGGATTATCCCCTTCGGCCACGTAATAGATGTGCTGCAAATTACCGCCCAAGCCCGGCTCCCGCTCCACCAGGGTGACATCGTATCCGGCGTCGGCGATGTTCAGCGCCGCCGTCATACCAGAGACACCGCCTCCGATCACCAATGCCCGCCTGACAGGTTCAATGGCCTGCTTGCGCACCGGCTCGGCCAGCCGCGCCTGCGCGACCGCCAGGCGCACCAATTCCTTCGCCTCACGTGTGGCCCGCGCTGGATCGTGCACGTGCGGCCAGGCGCAGTGTTCGCGGATGTTCGCCATCTCCAACAGGTAGGGGTTCAGCCCAGCCTGGCGGATGATGCGCTGGAACAGCGACTCGTGGGTGCGGTGGCTACAGGCCGCCACGACCACTCGATTGATCGAGCCGGGACCGTGCTCATCAATCGCCTGCCGAATCTGCTCCTGCCCCTCCTCCAGGCAGGCGTAGTCCATCGTTTCGACGTGAACCACACCGGGCAAGCCAGCGGCAAAGTCAGCCAACGCATTCGTGTCCACAACCCCCGCGATGCTCGGATAGCAGCGACATACGAAGACACCAACGCGCGGCTCCTCTCCTGTCACGTCCCGCTCCGGCGGTAGGGGCGGGGTAACCCCGTCCCTACCGCTGAGGAACGGGTACTCCCGCCCATAGGCCCGTGCACCGACCTGGCTGGAAAGCAACCGCATCACGTCACCGGCCGCGCCCGCCGCATCCAGGATCGTCTCCGCAATCTCCTTAGGCGAGGCGAACGCCCCACAGACGTAGATGCCGGGCCTGCTCGTCTCCAGCGGGGCAAATTTATCCGTCTCACAGAAGCCGTAGGGATTCAGTTCAATCCCCAACATATCGGCCAGATCGCGGGCTCCTCGGGGCGGCAATGCTCCTACTGAGAGCACCACCATGTCGAAGCGGTTCTCAGTAACTTTGCCATCCTCGTCCGGGTAGCGCAGGATCAGGTCGTGCGTTTCCGGATCCTCCGTGATCGCCGAAATGCGGCAGCGCGTGTATTCCACCCCATATCGCTCCCGCGCCTGTTCGTAGTAGGTGTTGAACTCCTTGCCAAAGGCCCGCTCGTCCATCATGAAAATCTGACAGTGAACGCCTTCACCGCGCTGCTTGGCCAACATGGCTTCCTTCGTGGCATACATACAGCAGACGGACGAACAGTAGGGATGTTTCTCATCCCTGGAACCCACACACTGAATCCAGGCAATGCGCTGGGGCAATTTGCCGTCGGAGGGACGCATCACGATGCCCTCCGTCGGCCCCGAGCGGCTGGCCAGCCGCTCGTACTGCATCGAGTGGATGACGTTGGGATAGCGCCCGTATCCCAGTTCCTCGTACTCGGTTGGGTCCGATATCTCATAGCCCAGCGAGAGGATGATGGCGCTGACCTGAAGGTCGTACTCAGTCTCCTGCTCGTCCAGGTTCACCGCACCGGTGGGGCAGATTGTCTCGCAGCGGCGGCAGGTATCGCAGCGCGGCACCTTGTCCACGACGTAGGTATCCGGCAGCGCACGCGGCGCCATCTTGTAGATCGCCTTGCGGACCATCAGGCCCAACTGAAACGGGCTGGGCAGGGACACCGGACAGACACCGTCGCACAGCCCACAGTTGATACACCGCTTGGCATCCACGTAAGTAGGACGGTGGCGCAGCGTCACCGTGAAATCTCTGGCATATCCCGCCACGTTGATCAGGTCGGTATTGTTGAATATCTCTATGTTGGGATGCAGATTATGGTCCAGCAAAGCCGGCGAGATGGACGGTCGCGTGCAGCCATAGCCGTTATCGGATGTGCCCAGGCAGAGGACACAGTCGTGGGTGGGGAACATGTAGCCCAGTTGGGCCACCCGGCCGCCCAGCCAGGGCAGCGTCTCCACCAGGTAGACCTTCAAGCCAGCCTCGGCCAGGTCAATCGCCGCGCGCTGTCCTCCTACACCGCCGCCGAGGACCAAGACAGCGCCAATGAATCTCTGCTCTCTCATCACATCTTCACCACTCTTCGTCCGCTGCTTCATCCGCCTCCTATCCTTGTCTACCTGTTTCCTTGTTTCCTTGTCTACTGATGTCGCGTATAATCGGGCAGCAGGATGGGTGAGATCACCCCCGTATCCACCCCCGCCTCCTCCAACTCCCGGTTCCAGGCCTTCAAGTGGGCCAACGTGGGCTCCCCCGGCTTCACCTGCTGCACGTAGGCGGCCGCCGAGCGGCCAGCACGCCGACCGAAGACGGTGATCTCCAGCAGGGAATTGCCCATCAGCCTGTTATGACCGTGCACACCGCCGCTCACCTCGCCCGCCATGAAGAGGCCCGGTATCTCCGTCGAGCAGTCGGCCCTCAGCCGCACACCGCCGTTCTGATAGTGTAGCGTCGGGTAGACCAACATCGGCTCTTTCGTGATGTCAATTTCAAATCGCCCGAACTGGCGCACCATCGCTGGCAGGTTGCTCTGGATGGTGCCGGGGCCCTGGATGATCTCGATCATCGGCGAATCCAGCCACAGGCCGGGCTGTCCGGTAGGGGTGACGATGCCGTTGCCTCTACCCCCCTGCCCCCCCTCAACCCCCCCCAACTCTGGGGGGGAAGGCGGGGGGGTGCACTCGCGGATGAAGGACGCCGCCTCGACGTCCCGTGGCTCCAGGGGATAGACGAACTGCTCGCCGAATTTGTTGACCGGCTGAGCCCCCAGCCCGCGCACCTTCTCGGTGACCAGGAGACCCAGAATCTGCTCCGGGAAGGCCGCCCCTGTCGGGTGATACTGCATAGACTCCAGATAGCCCAGTGGCGCGCTGGCGCGATAAGCCATCACCACACCATCGGCGGTCGCGCCGTAGTGGTTGGTGGTGGGGAAGCCCTGGTAGTGCAGCCGCCCGCCTCCACCGGTCGCCATTACCACCGCTTTGGCCTTGATGTAGCAATAAGTCCCAATCTCCAGGTTCATCGTCACCGCGCCGACAGCCTGCCCCTTGTCATCCAGCACCAGTTCGACAGCGGGGGAGAACTCGATGACAGTGATGCCCGTGGTGAGCCCAGTCGAACCATTCTCCTCCCGATTGCGCACCTCGTCGCGCAGTGTGCGCATGATCTCCGCGCCGGAGTAGTCGCGGGCCGAGTGCATGCGCATGCGGCTGGTGCCGCCGCCGTGCCGCTCCACCATCGTCCCGTCCGGCTCTTTGTCGAACATCATCCCCAGGTCCTCGAGCCACTTGATGACGAAGGGCGCGTCCATCACCAGCGCCTCGACCAGTTCGGGGACGTTGGTGAAGTGACCACCGCCGATGACGTCCAGGTAATGGATGGCGGGGCTGTCGTTGGGCCGGTCGGCGGCCTGGATGCCACCCTGGGCCATCATCGTGTTGGCGTCACCGAAACGCAACTTGGTCACCAAGATGACCTGGGCGCCGTTCTCCTGCGCCAGGAGCGCCGCCGAAGCCCCTGCGCCGCCCCCGCCGATGACGAGGACGTCGGTCTCGGCGAAGGGCTCGCTCAGGTCAAACTCAGGGCCAATGTGAGGACGCCCCTCGACAATGTCGGCCAGTTCCAGCGGCATGCGCTGCCCCTTGCTCACGCCCACGCGTATCGCACGCATTTTTTCCTTAATGTAATCGGGGTGGAATGCGTTGAGCACGCGATCGCGCTCCTCCAGCGACATGGTGGGCATTGTCTCTTTGAGCCGCCGCATACGGGTCGCCTCGACCCGCCGGATAGACGCCTGCATCTCGGGTGGATAACCGCTCATTTTCAATCCTCCTCCAGTCTCCTCACCCCTGTTGGCTCGATCTCGCGGGCCTGGTAGCGGGCCACCAACTCCTCACGGCTCAACTGCTTGAGTTCGGCCAACGCCACATCGAACTCGCCAGTCTTGATCTCCTCCAACCGCTCTCGAAGATGCTTTGAGCGCGGTGCCAGGTAGCGGCCATAGAGGCGGCGAGCCAGGATGGCAATGTTATACTGCGCCTCCTCGGCTGGACAGCGGACTGCGCACAGCCCGCACATAATACAGTCGAACGAGAGGTCGGCCATCGTGGCGATGTCGCCCTTCATGCCGGCCGCCATGTACTGCCGCACGTCAATATCCTGGGGGCAGGCTTTGGTACAGGCTCCACAGCCCAGGCAGCGCAGCACCTCCGGGTAGATGGAGAACAGAGTGGTCGCAGTAGGCTCTAGTTGGGTGATGTCGTAGGTGGCACGCTGGGCCGGGAAAAACGGAATTTGCGCCAGGTACATGCCCGGCTGCACCACCGTCTGGCAGGCCAGCCCGAAATAAAGTTTCGGGTCGCCCAGGATGCGGTAGGCTGTACCGCACGCCCCGCAGAAGCCGCCGCGACACCCACAGCCACGCAGCAGTTTGTACCCGGCGTATTCCATCGCCTTCATAATCGTCAGCGTGGGCGGCACCATGTAGCGCTTGCCCATGATGTAGACGGGTATCAATTCGGTTCGTTCTTCCACAACTCTTACTCCTCCAAAGTAGACAAGGAAACAAGTACACAAGGAAACAAGGCAGATCTGCTCTATGACTTGTCTACTTATCTACTTGCCTACTCTCCTCCTACCTCCATCCACTCATCCTCGCGAAAGGTGACCAGCGGCAAGGGCTCCTCGACGCTGCGACCGGGCACGTAATCAAACACCTCCTGCACCTGCTGTCCGATGGTACGGAAGACTACTCCGACGGGCAACTCCGACGGGCAGTCGCTGGTGCACATCCCGCAGCCGACGCAGGAGAGCACCATGTGGTTGAGGCGGGTCAGGTGAAAGAGCATCGTATCCGCCGGCAGCCGGTAGGCTCCCTTGCGTCGCGCCCAGTTCATGTACTGCGTCGGCTCATGCTCGAAGGTGGGACTCTTGAAGAGGCAGGTCTTGCAGTAGCATAAGGGGCAGACGGTCATGCAGTTGTGGCAGCGCACGCAGGCGGCGAAGACGCCCTCGATGCCCTCCTGCTCGAGCCGCTGGCGCATCTCGGCGAAGCGCGCGTCGCGCACCTGGGTACGAGCCGCGACTACCTTCTCCACCACCTCGGCCCGCTGGTCGTCACCGGCCTGAAGAGCCGGTGCTGGTGTCAGTCCCAACTTCTCGGCCACCTCGTCGGGCAAGGTGACCGGGACGCCGGTGGTCAGGTCCGCGCCGAAGAGTTCCAGCGTGATGTCAGCCTCCTCGACGTGAGGCCTCTCGCACATCTGGCAGGCGTCGCGGAAGGCGTACCCCTCCTGCGGGGCCAACTCCCCGCTCTGGGCCGTCGCCCAGAGCGCACGCACATCCACACCAGCCTGCCCTGAGCCTGCCGAAGGGTTGGCCCGCATCGCATTGTAGACCGCCACATCGTAGGTGCCCAGGCAGTCCACGCCGATGGTCACCATGTCGTCCAGGCTGGCCTGCTTGAGTTTGACCAATTCCACCAGCGCCCGCAGTTCGCACGGGCGCAGCACCACGCCGATGCGCCCCCGGGGCTCGCGGATGGAGACGTGGCCCGCCACGCGCGCCGCGTTCAGCCCCATCACCGGGGCCAGCGGGTTGGCCGCGTCCAGCAAATCAGGATCGGCCACCAGCGCGGGGGTGATCGTGCCTGAGGGCGTCTCCATCGGTACCAGGAGCGCGTCCACTACGTCGGCCTCCAACAGTCGCTTAAGGAAACCGCGCACGGCGGCCAATGTATCGCTATTCTCAACCGGTATTATAGTTCTCATAGCATCTCCCTGTCACGTTGTTCATTGTTCATTGATTCATTGTTCATTGTCACACGGCCCACTTCCGGCGCATCGGGTTGGGCCCCTTTTCCCTGAGGAACTCGGTCATCTTCGTCACCGTCTCGGCGAAGCGTCCCCCTTCGCTGGCGCTGATCCAGCGCAGCCAGACCCGCTCCTCGTCGAAGCCAGCGTTCTTGAGGATCTCCTTCAGCGCGATGACGCGCCGCCGGGCTTTGTAGTTTCCCGATTGGTAGTGACAGTCGCCGGGCCAGCAGCCGCCGATGAGGACGCCATCGGCCCCATCCAGGAGCGGCTTGAGCACGTAGGTGGGGTCCACCGAGCCGGAGCACATCACGCGGATGATGCGCACGCTGGGCGGGTACTGGATGCGCGACGTGCCCGCCAGGTCGGCCCCCGTGTACGTGCACCAGTTGCACAGGAAGGCGACGATTTTGGGTTCGAAACCAGTTTCAGCCATATTGCCCCCTTGAGAGTTGGTGAGTTAGTTAGTTAGTTTGGTTGGTTGGTTGGTTGATTGGTTGGTTAGTTGGGCGGTGCAAAGGCATCACGCATCCGACGGAACCTTCGGGTGTTTGCTTCTTGAATACGACGTGACTGCTGCGCTGCCGCACCTGCTCAAAGCCCAGGCGTTCCAGTGCGCAGATGGCCTCCCGTCCCGATACCCGGCGCAACTTAGGCACACACCACCGCCTCAAAGGTGGTCAGCAAGGGCCTGGTAACTTCAGGCAAGGGGAACTCTTCCAGATAGAGTTCCGTCGCTTCTTTCAGATTGGCAACGGCTTCCTCAATGGTATACCCCTGGCTGACCGTTCCAACTTCGGGGCATTCTGCGACGTATAGGTCATTTTCTTTATGGAGAACCGCAGTAAACACCCGCGTAGCCATATTAACGCCTCCTCCTACGATCTGCTCTCTGCACATCCTGGTCTACCATACCATAATTCGCAATTCGCTATCCCACCAACGCATCCACCTGCGCCAGAATCTGCTCGGCGGTGAAGTGCTGCATGCGGATGGCCTTGGAGGGGCAGGCGACAGCGCACGCCCCGCACCCCTTGCAGAGCACCGCGTTGATCCGCGAGACGCCCCACAGTGGGTCAAGAGCTGGCGCGCCGTAAGGACACACATCCACGCACATCCCGCACCCGGCGCAGAGTTCCGGTTCCACCACTGCCGTGGCCGATTCCACCGGCACTGTGCCCCGGATGAGGGGGATGAGGGCCGATGAGGCGGCCGCCTTGGCCTGCGCCACCGTATCGGGGATATCCTTGGGGCCCTGGCAGCAGCCTGCCAGGAAGACACCGTCCACCACCGTGTCCACGGGTCGCAACTTAGGGTGGCACTCCATGAAGAAGCCATCGGCCGAGCGCGGCAATTTGAGCAGACGGGAGAGAGCGGCGGTGTCGGAGCGGGGCTCCATCCCCACCGCCAGCACCACCAGGTCCGCCTCAAACTCGATGGGACGGCCCAGCAGCGTGTCCTCCGCAACCAACACCACCCGGCCGTCGCGCCGGTAGATTTCCGAGACGTTCCCGCGCCGGTAGCGCACCTCCTTCGCCCGCGCCTCGTCGTAGAATTCCTCAGCCCCTTTGCCAAAGGTGCGCACGTCTATGAAAAAAACCGTCACACGGGCCTCGGGCAGAAGTTCCCGCACCAGGCGGGCCTGCTTGGCGGTGTACATACAGCACACCCGCGAGCAGTACAGGTTGCCCACCTGTGCGTCCCGCGAACCAACGCACTGGATGAACGCCACAGACCTGACAGGTTTCGGAAAACCTGTCAGGTCTCCTGCGGCCAGGCGCCGCTCCATCTCCAGCGACGTGATGACGTTGGGGTACTGACCATAGCCTAACTCCGGCTTGCGATGCGGGTCGAAAACGTCGTAGCCGGTGGCAACAATAATCGAACCCACACTTAACTGGTGCGTTTCAGGTTCCAGGTTAGAGGTTTCACCCCCTCCATTCCCCACTCTGTTGGGCAAAGGTCTCTGACCGAGCCCATCTTCCCCATTCCCTACTCCATACTCCCTACTCCCTACTCCCACTGTCACTTCAAAATTGCCGACGTACCCCTCCACCTCCACGACGTGGGCGTTGAGGAACACGGTGACATTGGGATGGGTCTGGACGCGCTCAATCAGTGGCTCCAATAAATCGGCCACCAGTTCCAATGTCGGGAAGACGCGGTTGAGATCCGCTACGCGCCCGCCCAGGTGATCGCTCTTCTCCACCAGGTAGACCGGGAAGCCGGCATCGGCCACGTCGAGGGCAGCGACCATTCCCGCCACGCCCCCACCGATGACGACCGCGCCTAGCGTGACCCCGACCTCCCGATCCTCCAGCGGCTCCAGCAAGGCCGCCTTGGCCACGGCCGAAGCGACCAGCGACTTCGCCTTCTCCGTCGCCCCCTCTCGGTCGGTGTGTACCCACGAGCACTGTTCGCGGATATTGGCCATCTGCATGAAGTAAGGATTGATGCCCCCCTCCCGCGTCGCACCACGGAAAGTCGGCTCGTGCATCGTCGGTGAGCAGGAGGCCACCACCACCCGGTTCAGCCCCTGCTCCTTGATGTCCTGCGTGATCAGCGCCTGGCCGGGGTCGGAGCACATGTACATGTAGTGGCGGGCCACGACGACGTGGGGTAAGTGGGACGCAAATTCCGCTACCTGCTCCACGTCCACCGTCGCGGCGATGTTCGTGCCGCAGTGACAGATATACACGCCGATACGAGGTTGTGGTTCCATACTCACCCTATTCCCTACTCCCTACTTCCCATTCGTCATTCGTCATCGTCAATCGCCATCTCCACCAACTCCATAATGTCCATCACCTGCAGCCGGTCGTCCAGCCCCTGCACCTTGACCGCGTCCTCAAGCGTCAGCAGGCAGAAGGGGCAGGCCACAGCCAGAATCTCGGCCCCCGTCTCGGCTGCTTCGTGTACCCGCTGGAAGGCCAGCCGCTCCTCCAGGTTGGTCCCCTCGGTCCACATCCGCCCGCCGCCACCCTCGCAGCACAGGCTGCGCTCCCGATTGCGGTCCATCTCCACCAATTTGACACCAGGGATGGCCTTAAGGATGGCGCGCGGCTCGTCGAAGATGTGGTTCTGCTTGCCCAGGAAGCAGGGATCGTGGTAGGTGACGATTATCTTCCCTCGCCCCCCCCCGGTCCCCCCCAACTCTGGGGGGGAAGGCCTTTCTGGGAGATTGGGAGGGTGGGAGAACTTCAGCCGACCCTGCTCGATCAGTTCGGCGATGAGTTGCGTGTAGTGCAGCACTTCGATGCCATCCAGGCTGTACTCATTCTTGAAGGTATTGAAACAGTGGGGGGAGGTAGTCACCAACCGGCTTGCGCCCACGCCACGGATCAACTCGCTGTTCTCCTCGACCAGCATCTCAAACAAACCCGCTTCGCCCATGCGTCGCACCTCGTTGCCGCAGCAACTCTCCTCGGTGCCCAGCGTGCCGAAGTCCAGCCCGGCCGCCGCAAAAGCCTTCACCAGTGCACGGGGGACAACCTGCACACGCGGGTCATAGGAGGGAATGCAGCCCACGAAGTAGAGTGTCTCACATCCTTTCTGCGCAGCCTTGACCGCGGTGCCGTTGACCCAGGCAGCACGGTCCTCCCGTGCCATGCCGCTGGGGTTCCCCTGGCGGAAGATGCCCATCAGCGCCGCCCCAATGGTCTCCGGGATGCGCCCGCTCTCCACCAGTTGGCCCCGCAGCCCGATGATCAACTCGGCCGGGCGCACGTCCTTAGGGCAGCGCTCGACGCAGGTGAAGCAGGAGGTGCAGTCCCACAACTCCGGGTGCGCGCTTACGTCCATTTCCGGCTCCACCAGCATTTGATAGATCAGGCTACGGATGTTGAGCACCGTCTTGCGCGCCACCGGACAACCACCGGTGCACTTGCCGCACTGGATGCAGCCAAAGAGTTCCAACTCCTCGGCCATCGGCTCTGTCTTCAATGCCATCTTCGCTTCCCTCCACCACTACTACGCAGGTCTGCCTTTCTCACGCCGAGCAAGTATCCCCATCGCCGAAGAAGCGGCCGCCTTGGCCTGCGCGACCGTGTCCGGGATGTCCTTGGGTCCCTGGCAGCAGCCCGCCAGGAAAATGCCGTCCACCTGAGTGTCCACCGGACGGAGTTTGGGGTGCGCTTCCTGGAAGAAACCGTCCGGAGAGCGATCTAGTCCAAGCAGCGCCGCTACCTCCGACACGTCAGTTCGCGGGACGACCGCCGTCGCCAGCACCACCAGGTCAGCCTCGACCTCGATTGGCTTCCCCAACAGCGTATCCTCGGCCAGCACGACCAACCTATCTCCCCGGCGGTACACCTCCGCAGGCTCGCCGCGCCGGTAGATCACCCGCTCGTGCTTCACCCGGTCGTAGAATTCCTCGTATCCCTTGCCGAAGGCCCGCACGTCCATGTAGAAAACCGTGATGCGGGCATCGGGGATATTGTCTCGCACCAGGTGAGCGTGCTTGGCAGTGTACATGCAACAGACACGGGAGCAGTAGGGCACGCCGGTGTGCGGGTCGCGGGAGCCCACGCACTTGATGAACACGACGTCCTTCGGCTTCTTGCCATTGACAATGATCTCGCCTAGCGTGGGGCCGGAGGCGGACGACAGCCGCTCGAATTCGATGCCGGTCATCACCTCCGGGTAGACCCCATAGCCGAACTCCGGCTTGGTGCGAGGGTCAATCAGATCGTAGCCTGTGGCGACGATAATCGCACCCACCTCCAGGTCCACGAATTCCTCTTGCTGCTCAAAATCAATCGCGCCGGCAGGACAGGCATCCTTGCACAGGAAAGTCTTGCCGCATACCCCTTGTGTTAGGTACAGACAGGCGGTGGGATCAACAGTGTACTTGAGCGGCACTGCCTGGGGAAAGGGAACATAGATGGCCGAACGTTTGACGATACCCTCGTCGAAGCGGCTGATCACACGCCCCTTCATCCGGCAAGCCGCCGCGCACTGGCCACAGCCAGTGCACTTGTCCACGTCCACGTAGCGCGGCTTCTTGCGCACCCGCACGTGGAATACCCCCCCCTCATCCCCCCCCTCAGGGGAGGGAGAGAGCGACCACGAGGGTTCGCCCCTACTGGGAGGGGTGACGGAGACAACCTCGCTGTATGTCATCAGATCAATGTTAGAATGGCGGCCCACGTCCACCATTTTGGGTGTGAGGATGCACGACGAGCAATCCAGCGTCGGGAAGGTCTTGTCCAGTTGGGCCATGCGCCCGCCGATGGAGGGTTCCCGCTCGACCAAATAGACCTTGTACCCGGCATCAGCGATGTCGAGCGCAGCCTGGATGCCAGCGATACCGCCGCCGATGACCAGTGCTGCCGATTCACGTGGCTCCATGTCCTATGTTCCCATTTCTCTACCGGACACCTTTCAAAAAGTGTCTGGTAGCAAGTTGTCCCATCTCCGGTTTGTACATTGCTTCATTGTTCATTGTTTCATTGTTCATTGCTTCATTGTTCATTGCACCACCGCATCCAGCATCCCATACACCTGAGGCACCTCGAACCCCTTCTGCTGGGTGGCCTTATTGGGACAGGCGACGATGCACGCCCCGCAGCCCTGGCACAGTACCTCAATCACCTCGGCGTAAGGGGCCCCCGGCTCCAGCACGCGGGCGTCGTAGGGGCAGACCTCGACGCACAACCCGCAGGCCGAGCACAGACGCGGGTTGACGCTGGCGACAATCGGCGTCGCCACCAGTTTGTCCTTCGAAAGCAGACTGACCGCGCGCACCGCCGCACCCTGCGCCTGCGCAATCGTCTCCTCCAGGAAACGCGGGCTATGCGCTATCCCGCACAGATACACCCCGTCCGCTGCAAAGTCCAGCGGTCGCAACTTGACGTGCGCTTCCAGGAAGAAGCCATCCTCGTTCAGCGGCACCTTGAGCAGTTGGGCCAGCACCTCGTTGTCCACGTTCGGCTCAATGCCCGCGCTAAGCACTACCAGATCAGCATCCAGTGTGAAGACCTCTCCCTCGGGTTGCACCATCACGTCCACACGCAGCCGCCCGTCGAGGCTCCCCCCCGCTTCGGGGGGGGCGGGGGGGGTCACCTCCGGCTTCTGATCCTTATCGTACTGCAGGAAGATCACGCCCTTCTGCCGTGCCTCGCGATAGTAGCGCTCTTTGAAGCCGTAGGTACGAATGTCGCGATAGAGGATGTACACGTCCGTCTGGGGCTTGCGTTCCTTGATCGCCAGCGCGTTCTTGATTGCCTCCGTGCAGCAGATACGGGAGCAGTAGGGATGCTCTTCGCTGCGGGAGCCTACGCATTGAATCATCACCACAGATTGCAGATTCCGCAATTCATCATTCGTTATTCGCAATTCTAACTCGCGCTGCGTGATCACCCGCTCATCCTGCCCGTAGAGATACTCCCGCGGCTCCATCTGCCGCGCACCGGTTGCCACCACCACCACGCCGTGCTGGATCTCCTCCTTCCGCCCGTCGGCCAGTCTCACCGTGGTGCGGTACTGTCCCACGTACCCGCCCACGTCCACCACCTCCGCGCCGGTCAGAACCGAAACGCGCGGATTGGCCGACACCGCCTCAATCGTTCGCTGCAGCAACGCCTGGGGATCACTGGCGTCTCCTTGTCCTCTTGTCCCCTTGTCCCCTTGTCCCCTTGTCCCCCCACTCCCTACTCCATACTCCCTACTCCCTACGTAGATATGCCGCAGATTCCCACCCAACTCCGTCTCCCGCTCGACCAGTGTCACCCCAAAGCCCTGCTCGGCGATGGAGAGCGCCGCCGTCATCCCGGCCAGCCCTCCGCCGATGACCAGCGCGTGGTGATTCACGTCGAAAGTGGAGTGCTCGATAGGATGCAGTCTCCGCGCTTTGGCCACTGCCATGCGCACCAGTTCCTTCGCCTTCTCCGTCGCCCTCCGGTGATCGTCCCTGTGCACCCACGAGTCCTGCTCGCGGATGTTCGCCATCTGGAACAGGTGCGGGTTAAGTCCAGCCCCGCGAATCGTCTCTTGGAACAGCGGCTCGTGCGTCAGCGGCGTGCACGAAGCCACCACGACCCGGTTCAGATTGTGCTCCTCGATCCGCTCCCGAATGCGCTCCTGCGTGTCCTGCGAACAGGTGTAGAGATTCTCCTCGGCGTAGACCACGTAGGGCAGTGTGCGGGCATACTCGACCACCTCAGGCACGTCTACCACAGCCCCGATGTTGATACCACAGTGGCAAATAAAAGCGCCCACCCGTGGCGGCTCCTCGCTCACGTCGCGCTCCTCCGGCCAGACGCGCTCCTCCGTCAACGTGCCGCGCACATCGGCCAGCAGTGCCGAAGCCTGAGCCGCCGCGCACGAAGCCTCGATCACCGTCTCCGGGATGTGCTTGGGCTCGCTGAACGCCCCGGCGACGAAGATGCCCGGGCGCGTCGTCTGCGCCGGCTGGAAGGAGGGCGGCTCGGCGAAGCCGTACTCGTTCAACTCGACCCCCAGCCGCTCCGCCAGTTCCCGCGTGCCCTCTGGCGGCCTCAGTCCCACCGAGAGCACAACCATGTCGAATTCCTCCTCGACGTTCTTGCCGTCGGGGGTGGCGTGCTTCAGCCGCAGGTTGCCCGTCCCCGGCACCTCCGTGACCATGCTGACCATACTGCGCACGTAGCGCACGCCGTACTCCTGTTCGGCTCGCTCGATGTAACGCTCAAAGTCCTTGCCGAAGGAGCGGATGTCCATGTAGAAAATCGTCGGCTCGACGTTGGGATCGTGCTCCCCGGCGATGATCGCCTCTTTGGTGGCGTACATGCAGCAGACCGAGGAGCAGTAGCCCTGGTTACACGAGATGTCGCGGGAGCCGACGCACTGGATGAACGCCACCTTGCGCGGGTGCTCGCCGTCGGATGGACGTCGCACCTCCCCACCCCACGGGCCAGAGGCCGAGAGCATGCGCTCCAACTCGATGCTGGTGACGACATTGGGCAGTCGCCCGTACCCGAACTCAGGCCGGATGTCACCGGGCATCGTCTCCACCCCCGGCACCAGCACGACCGCGCCCACGTTCAGTTCGACGATCTCCTCGCGCATATCGTGGTCAATGCAGTGCTTCTGGCAGGCGTAGACGCATTGCAAACACTCGGAGCAGATGCCGCACGAGAGGCAGCGCTCCGCTTCTGCCCGCGCCTCCTCCTCAGTGAGGGCAGGATAGACCTCGCGGAAGCCCTGCACTCGCTCGGCCGCAGGGAGTTTGGTGACCTCGTGACGCGGCGCGTCGGAGACCTCGCCGGAGACCACCTGCGCCCGCGCTTCCTCCTCGGTCAGTTCCGCTACTTCGATAGACCCTTCGGGTTTCGGAAAACCCGAAGGGTCTTGGCCGCGCAGGTAAGCATCCATCGAACTAGCAGCCTGGTGCCCCGCCGCGATGGCGTCCACCACGAACCCGGGTCCCGTCACCACAACACCACCGGCGAAGAGCCCCAGCACTTCGGTCGCCAGCGTCACCGGATCCACCGCCGCAAACCGCCCACGTACCTGCACCTCGTCCGGCAGGCAGGAGACGTCGGACCGCTGCCCGATGGCAAAGATCACCACGTCGGCCTCAATGACCTGCTCGGTGCCCGGTATCTCGTCGAAGTCAGGTCGCCCTTCCACAAAGCCCCGGAAGTTGATTTCCGTACACCGCACGCCGGTCACGTGCTCATCAGCGGAGGTGATCTCCTTGAACGTGCGGGAGGGAAAGACCTCGATCCCTTCCTCCTGAGCATCCAGTATCTCCCACTCGTGGGCCGGCATCGTCTCACGGCTCTCCAGGCAGGACATCCCAACCCACGAAGCGCCCAGCCGCACTGCCGTTGTCGCCGCGTCCACTGCGACGCTACCGCCGCCGAGCACCAGGACGCGCTTCCCTTCCAGACTTCGGAACTCCCCCTCCCCTTGTCTCCCCCTCTCCCCCTCCCCGCAATTCCTACTCCCTTCCCGCAGCGCCACCTGGCGCAGGAAATCGGTCGCCATCGTTACTTCGGGCAGGTCCACGCCGGGGATGGGGAGACGGACGCCCTGGTGCGCCCCCACCGCGACGAAGACAGCATCGTAGCCATCCTGCAAGAGCGCCATCGCATCGTCCACGCGGTGGTTGAGTTTCAGTTCGACCCCCAACGCCAGGATGTCATCAATCTCCTTCTGTACCAGGTCATAGGGCAAGCGGTAGGAAGGGATACCCACGCGCATCATCCCGCCGGGCACCGGCAGCGCCTCGAATACAGTCACGCCGTGACCGAGTTTGACCAGGTCTTGCGCGCACGTCATCCCCGCCGGCCCGGAGCCGATCACCGCCACCCGCTTCCCCGTCGGCTCCCCCCCCTCCAGGGGGGGGATGTTGATCTCGTCGGGATGGGCTAGTGCCCAGTCAGCGACGAAGCGCTTCAACCGCATGATGTTGACCGGCTCGTCAACCTGCCCACGTGAGCAGGCGTCCTCACACTTGTGGTTGCAGACCCGCCCGCAGATGGAGGGGAAGGGGTTGTCCTCGCGGATGGTGCGGTAGGCGTCGGCGAAGCGCCCCTCGCGTATCAACGCCACGTATCCCTGCGCCCGCTGGTGAATGGGACAGGCGTCGCGACAAGGAGCACGCCCACGCTTCTCAATGACGAAAGCGTTAGGGATGGCCTGCGGGTAGAGTTTGTAGGCCGCCCGCCGCTCGGACATATCAATGTTAAACTGGTCGGGACGGATAACGGGACAGGCCGCCGCGCAGTCGCCGCAGCCAGTGCATTCGTCCACCACGACGTAGCGCGGCTTCTTGCGCACACGCGCCGTAAGGTTGCCCGGCTGACCCTCAACACTCTCCAATTCGGCGTAGGTCATCACCTCGATATTGAGATGCCGGCCACACTCGACCAACTTGGGCGAGAGAATACACATAGCGCAGTCGTTGGTGGGGAAAGTTTTATCCAGTTGCGCCATCACCCCGCCGATGGCCGGCTTCTTGTCCAGCAGGTAGACCTTAAATCCGGCTCCCGCCAGGTCAAGCGATGCCTGCATACCCCCAATGCCAGCACCGACGACCAGCACCGCGCCGACCTTGTCTTTGCCGTTCTCAGAGAATTCTATCGCCATACCGCCTCCTGAACCCTAGAACTCGCCCGAATGATCCACCAACCGCAGCACCAGCACCGCCATATCAAGCGTCTCCCCGTCGCTGGTGAGGAAATAGTCCCGCAGTGTGACCTCGTGCCGGTAGCCCAGGTCCGTAAACGCCTTGATGACCTGCGGTTGGGTAGTCACGACTTCAGCGTACAGTTGTTGCAATCCCAGCCGCCGGGCGGTGTCAATCAGGCAGCGCAACATCAGCACGCCGATGCCCTGACGACGGTGGGCACGGTCGAGGAAGATGCGCACCCAGGCGATGTGACGATGATATCGCTCGCCGAAGTGTAGCGTGGCGTCCCCCATAATCTCGCCGTCCACGACAGCCACCAGCGGGAAGACGCGCTTCAGATCCAGATTATCCACCCAACTTTCTACTACAGTCCTGTCGCCAGCATCGCTGCGGAAGTATTCCAGGTCCTCCTCCATGGCCCGGGCGAAGAGACCTACCAGTCCTGCCTTGTCTCCCTTCGACAGCGGGCGCAGCAGCAACCGGGCACCGTTGGGTAGAGTTTTCACGTGGCGATAACGTGCCAGTTGTTCCCAGACATCCGTCATATCCCTACCTCCACTTCACTCTGACTCGGTTTTCTGCATTGCTTTCCAAACCAACTCCGTCACGTCCATCACACGCATGCGCGCGCGACGGGCTTCCTTGTGCTTGCGTACCGCCGCCGTCAGCGTGCGCTCGCACTGCTGGCAAGCGGAAGTGATGACCTGGGCCTCAATCTCGCAGGCCCGGTCAACCCGGCGTGACGCCACCTCGGAGACGACGTCCGGATCGAAACTCTCCAGATTGCCCCCGCCCCCGCAACACTCGGATATCTGCCCAAAACTGCTCATCTCTACAAAGGTAAGGCCGGGGATACTCTGCAACACCTGGCGAGGTGGCTCGAAGACGTGACTCTTGCGCCCCAGGTCACACGGGTCGTGATAGGTCACCCGCAGGTCCATTTCTCCCAACTCGATGGCCCCTTGTGCGATCAATTCCCCCAGTAATTCCGTGGCATGCAACACCTCCAGGCCGATCTCCTCCCCCAGAACCTTGGGATAGATGAACTTCCACATGTGATAGCAGGAAGGACACGCGAAGACGACGCGGGAAGCACCAAGTTCCTTGACCTGGGCGACGTTGTGCTGGATCAGTGTCTTGGCCTGTCCCAGCCGCCCCATTGACAGCAGAGGGTAGCCGCAGCACCACTCCTGCCCCCCCAGTGTGGTGAAATCAACGCCGCTCGCATCCAGAATGGAGGCAAACGATTGGGGCACGCGATAACTGCGCGGGAAGAAGGAGGCGACGCAGCCGACGAAATAAACAATCTCGGCCCCCTGTTTGCCCTCCAGGCCAGGCGGGATATGCTCCAGGTTCTGGCTCCAGATGAGCCGGTCGCTGTTGTCGTCGCTGCTGATGTTGTGCGTGGTCGCGATAGTCTGGCTCAAGTGGTTGAGGCGCTGGATGCCCGTGCATAGCCGGTCGTCAATTACTGTCTCCGGCCGCTGCACCAGGTAGTCGGCCAGGAGTTCCCGCAGTTCCTGGCAGTTTTCCACCCGGTAGCCCGCCTCTTCCGACATCTCCTTGAGCGCGATCATCACTTCATTGATGTCAATATCATTGGGGCAGTGCGCGCCGCACATCTCACAGCTCAGGCAGAGCCAGGCATCCCGGCTGGACAGGAGCCGTTCCCGCTGCCCAAACTGGATCAGGCGCAGGATGCGGTCAGGCCCGTACTCCATCGCAAAAGCAGCGGGACAGCCGGCGGTGCACTTGTGGCAGTGGTAACACAATTGTGTGGTCTGCCCACTGAGTTCGTTTACCCGATCTATAAATGATCCTTCCATTGCCAGTCCTTTCTACCTTGCGATCACGTCTGCCATCGCCAGAATCTGCTCCGGCGTCCAGTTGTATATCTGGCTCGCCTTGTTGGGGCAGGCCACCACACAGGCTCCGCAATTCTGGCACAGCGCCGCGTTGACGGTGGCGATGTCCCACACTGGATGAATCGCCCGCGCCCCATAGGGGCACGCCTCCACACACATCCCGCACCCAGAGCACAGCTCCTCGATGACGTAAGCCACCATTGGCTCCTGGGTCATATCGTCTTGCGAGAACAGTTTCAGCACTTTGGCGGCAGCGCCTGAGGCCTGCGATACCGTTTCTGGGATGTCCTTCGGCCCCTGGGCCGCCCCGGCCAGAAACACCCCCGCTGTCAGGCTTTCGACAGGGCGCAACTTGGGATGCGCCTCGCTGAAGAAACCGTTCTGATCCACGCCGACCCGTAGCGTCCGCGCCAACTCCAGCGCCTGGTGGCTGGGCGCCATCGGCGTCGCCAGCACCACCAGGTCGGCCGCCACTTCCAGGGGCCTGCCGCTCAGCGTATCGGCTCCCCACACCATCACCTTATCCCCATCGCGGAAGATCTTGCTCACCTTGCCCCGCAGATACAGAATGTCGTGCGCCTCCATTGCCTGTTGGACGTACTCGTCATATCCCTTGCCCGCCGAGCGGATGTCAATGTAGAAAACGTAAGCCTGACCCTCTGGCACGCGCTCCCTGAACATTATGGCCTGCTTGGCGACGTACATGCAGCAGACCTTAGAGCAATACGGCACGCCCCGCTCTGGATCACGGGAGCCAGCGCACTGGACGAACACCACCTCGCGGGGCACCCGTCCATCGGAAGGCCGCCGGAGACCCCCCCCAGCCCCCCCGGAGCGGGGGGGAGCACCATCTCGCAACATCTCCTCGAACGTCAGCCCATCCACCACGTCCGGGACCTCACCGCCGCCATACTCGGGCAGCCGCTCCAGCGGGTAGGGGTCCCAGCCGGTCGCAACCACAATCGCGCCTATGTCAAACGTGAGATCAGTAGACAGGGAAACAGGTAGACAAGTAGACAAGTTCTCCTCCCCTTGTTTCCTTGTCTCCTTGTCTACTTGTGTACTCCCTACCATCACCTCAAAATTCCCCACATACCCCTCAACTCCCACCACCTGCGCACCTGTCAACACCTGGATGTTGGGGTGGTTGAGAACTCGCCCGACCTTACGCTCCAGCAGACCCGGCGCGGCAGTGAAATTGAGATAAGTCCCGCTAAGCCGGGCCATCTTGCCGCCCAGGTGATCCTCTCGTTCGACCAGCACCACTGGATAACCGGCGTTGGCGATGTCTAGCACGGCCTGCATCCCGGCGATCCCCCCACCGATGACCAGCGCCCGCTTCGTCAGCGGCAGATGGAACGGCTCCAGTTCCTCATCCCGCGTGACCTTCTCGACGACGGTGCACACGATCTCGATGGCCTTCTCCGTGGCGCGGGCCGGCTCGTGCTCGTGCACCCAGGAGCACTGCTCGCGGATGTTGGCCATCTCACAGCGGTAGGGGTTTAACCCCGCCGCCGACGCCGCCTGGCGGAAAGTCTTCTCGTGCATGAGGGGTGAACAGGCGGCGACGACTACGCCATCCAGGTCATGCTCCACAATAGCGTCCCTCAGCAACTGCTGGCCGGGGTTGGAACACATGTACCTGTAGGTCGTGGCATGGACGACATCTGCGTGCTGACCAACCTCCTCAGCCACCCTCTCCACATCCACTATACCAGCGATGTTGAGGCCACAGTGACAGACAAAGACGCCGATACGGCTCACTCCACCTCTACCTTCGCCGCCTCGAACAATGCCAACACCTTGGCGGCAGCGCCGGAGGCCTGCGCCACTGTCTCTGGGATATCCTGTGGCCCCAGGCACACTCCGGACAGAAAAACCCCAGGCACGCCACTCTCTATCGGTGTCATCTCCTCATCGCTCGCGGTGTAGAAGCCAAACTCATCCACGCTGATGCCCAGCATCTCCGCCACGTGGCGGCTTCCCTCCGAGGGGATAATTGCCGACGCCATCACCACCATGTCGGCAGCGATCTCCACCTTGCTCCCGGTAAGCGTATCCACTCCCCACACCATTATCTTGCCGTCGTGGGAGAAGACTTTGGACACCCGCCCCCGGATATAAACTGTGTGATCCTCCTCCATGGCCCGCGTGACGAACTCCTCGTACCCCTTGCCGCCGGCCCGGATATCTATGTAGAACACGTAGACCTGCCCATCGGGGACGTGGTGTTTGTAGAGGATGGCATGCTTGGCAGTGTACATGCAACAGATTTTCGAGCAGTACGGCACGCCATGCTCCGGATTGCGGGACCCGACGCACTGGATGAAGACTACCTCCTTGGGGACAGTGCGGTCGGAAGGACGGACAATTTTGCCGCCAGTCGGCCCAGAGGCAGAAAGCAGCCGCTCGAACTCCAGCCCATCCATCACGTCGGGGTGATCCATGTAAGCATAGGCCATCACCGCCTCGTCCTGATAGAGTTCGTAGCCCGTGGCAACGACGACAGCCCCCACCTCCACCTCGACGACCTCAGGACCCATATCGTAGTCAATAGCGCCTGCCTCGCACGCTTCCGCGCACTTCCCGCACGCCAACGGAAAGAGGCCCAGGCAGGCATCGGGGTCGAGTGTGTAGACCGCTGGCACCGCCTGAGGATGGGGAATGTAGATAGCGCGGCGGGCGGCCAGTCCCCGGTCGAACTCATTGGGCACCACCACCGGGCAGACTTTGGCGCAATCGTCGCAGGCAGTGCACTTCTCCTCAATGACGTAGCGAGGATGACGGAGAATACGCACGCGAAAGTGCCCCACCTCCCCCTCAACCGCTACCACCTCACTGAGCGTCAACAGCCGGATGTTGGGGTGCTGCCCGACCTCGACCGTGCGCGGGGTAAGGATGCACTGAGAACAGTCCAGCGTCGGGAAGGTTTCGGAGAGTTGCGCCATGTGCCCACCGATGGAAGGCTGCTTCTCGACCAGGATCACCTCATAGCCACTGTCGGCAATGTCCAACGCGGCCTGCATCCCGCTGATCCCGGCACCGATCACCAAAGCCCGGCAATTCATTGCGAATTGCGAATTGCGAATTGCGGATGACAGTTGTTCATCGTTTCATCGTCTCATTGAACAAGGGCCGCGGATCCACATAATGGTCCTCAAGCCCCCACGTCTCCTCCGGCAGGCCCAGCGCCACGGCCATCAGTTGGGTGAAGTAGAGTATCGGTATCTCGTTGCCGGTGCGACCGGCCTCCGTCTCCCGCTGTGGGTAGTCCAGGTTGAACTGGCAGAGAGGGCAGGCAGTGATGATGACCTGCGCGCCGCACTCCCGCGCCGAGACCACGATGTCCTTTGAGAGCGCCTCGGAGACCTGGGGCTCCCTCACCGTCAGGTAGGAGCCGCAGCACTCGATGTTGTAAGGAAAGTCCACCGGCTCGGCTCCCAGTGCCCGCACCAGGTCGTGCATGATGACCGGGTCCTCCGGGTCATCCAGGCCGATCTCCTCGTAGGGGCGCAGGAGGAGACAGCCGTAGTAGGGGGCGACCCGTAACCCCCCCCCGTCCCCACCCTCCAGGAGGGGGAGTCTTGCTCCCCCCCGCATCGGGGGGGCCGGGGGGGGTCTCAGCGGGCGCACCACCCGTTCGGCCAGCGCTTCCCACCCCAGGTCATCCCGCAAGATCTCCAGGAAATGCACAACGTGCACCTCGCCCCGGTATTCCTGCTCGGTGAACCAGTTGATGCGCTCCAGCATCTCCGGGTCCCGCTTCAGCAACGCCTGGGAGCGACGAAGGACATTGAAACAGATGGCGCACAGTGTCGCCACGCGCTCACCGGCCTGCTGCGCCTGGTAAAGCACCCGCGTCGGGGCGATGAGCGCCATCGAGTCGTCCAGCACCAAGGGGAATGTCGCCCCACAGCACTGCCACTCGGGAAGTTCCTCCAACTCCAACCCCAGCGCCGCCGCCACCGCCCGCCCGGAGCGGTCGTAGTTCTTGGCCTTCGTGGAAAGCGTACAGCCCGGATAGTAGGGAATACCCATCAACCTACCTCATATACTTTCTGAACCCGCCGACGATGGCCAGTTGTGGCACTTCCCGCAGCAACTCCGGCGGGAGCGCATTCAAATCCAGTTTCGCGACCCCCTTGCGCAGCGAAATCTGGCGCAGCGCCTCCATCAGCCGGGGCAGGTCCACCCCCTTGGGGCAGCGGGTGACACAGGTCAGGCAGGAGGCGCAAATCCAGATCGTGTTGCTCTCCAACACCTCCTCCATCCCCAGTTGCGCCATACGGATGACCTGGCTGGGCAGGATGTCCATCGCCGCCACGACCGGACAACCGGCGCTACATTTGCCGCACTGGTTGCAGGCCAGCAGATTCTGGCCGCTGATCTCTTCGACCTGGCGCACGAAAGGACCGCGCACCTTATTGATCGAGATTTGGATTCTCATACACCCTCTGCCTCCTGCCTCCTGCTCCCTGCTCCCTGCTCCTCAGTCTACCAGCCCCGCCGCCCGCTTGGCCGAGGTGAGTGTGTTCCGCAAAAGCATTGCGATGGTCATCGGCCCAACGCCCCCCGGCACCGGAGTGATGTATCCTACCACCTCTTTCACTGCCTCGAAGTCCACGTCACCCACGAGGCGGTAGCCCCTCTTCCGCGTAGGGTCGTCCACGCGGTTGGTGCCAACGTCAATCACCGCCGCGCCAGGCTTGACCCAGTCGGCCTTCACCATCTGGGGCCGGCCCACGGCGGCGATGAGGATGTCGGCGCGGCGGCAGACAGCGGGCAGGTACTGTGTGCGGGAGTGGCAGATGGTGATAGTGGCGTTCCGCTTGAGCAGAAGCATCGCCACGGGCAGGCCGACGATGTTGCTGCGGCCCAACACCACCGCTTCCTTGCCCTCAATCCCGATGTTGTACCGGTCGAGTAACTCGATGCAACCAGTGGGAGTGCAGGGAGCGAACATCGGCTCGCGGCCCTTCATCGCCAGCCGCCCGATGTTGACCGGGTGGAAGCCGTCCACGTCCTTCTCCAGCCCGATGGCACCCAGGACCGCCTCCTCGTCCAGGTGCTTCGGCAGCGGCAACTGCACCAGGATGCCATGCACCTCCGGGTTATCGCTCAACTCCGCCACCAGCCCCTCAACCTCCTCCTGGGTGGCGCTCGCCGGCAGCGTGTGGCCAAAAGAACGAATGCCCACCTCGGCACAGCGCTTCTGCTTGGAGCGCACGTAGGACTGGGAGGCGGGGTTTTCGCCCACCAGCACCGTCGCCAGCCCCGGCACAATTGCCTGCTTTGTCTTAAGCCACTCAACCTCGGCCTTGATCTCCTCGTGGATCGTGGCCGCCATCGCCTTGCCGTCAATCAGTTGTGCTGTCATATCTCTCCTTTAGTCGGGTAGTCGTGTAGTCAGATAGTCGGGTAGTCGTGTAGTCGTGTAGTCGTGTAGTCGTGTAGTCGTGTAGTCGTGTAGTCGGATTATGCGACTACGTGACTAAATGACTAAGTGACTGCGTGACTAAAATCGGCTATAACCGCAGGTACGAAGCCGTATAGATGACCTTGTTCAGCAGTATCTGCACCGTCTTCCAGATGTCCGCCTGCTGCGGGTCCGACATGTCCACGTCCTCGGGCTGCAACTCCTCCGTCGCCGCCACCCGGTCGTAGAGTTTAACCAGCAGCCGACCGGCGGGAGTACTCTCGTCCCGCTCCTCTACGACACGGATGAACTCTCTCATGCTTTTGTCAAGTGGGTTGGCGATCACCATGTCAATCCCAGCCCCCATCAGCATGACCATGTAGACGCGGTTGAGCAGCGGACGAAATTCGGCCGGCACGCCGTTGGAGACATTGGAGACACCCCCATTGGTCAGCGGTGGCGGATCCCAGGCGTACTTAAGCGTGTGCACCGCCTCGATGCACTCCGGGCAGTACTCCTGGGTACCGGAGACGGTCAGCACCAGCGGGTCAATGATCAGGTCGCTGATGGGGAAGTCAATCTCCAGCATGTACGGGATGAGTCGCTCCAGCGCGATGCTCACCCGCTCGCCAGCGCTGACCGGGATCATGCCCTTCCCCATCGTCAGCGCGATGAGGCGCGTGTTGAATTTCTTGGCCACGGCGGGCACAGTCGCCAACCGCTCGGCCCGTGCGTCGGTGGAGTTGATGATAGGCTGCGCCTTGCTCACCGTCTCGCAGGCCGCTTCGATGGCCGTCAGGTTGGTGGTATCGAAGCACAGCGGCACGTCCACCACCTCCTCGACGACCTCAACCAACCAGGGCAGAATCTCGTGACCGTGCTTCTTCTGCGGGCCGATGTTGAGGTCTACCGCGTCCGCCCCGGCGTCCACCATGCGCACTGCCAGGTCCTGGAAGAACTCCGCGTCCCGCTCGGCAATGGCCCGCTTGACCCGAGGGGAAATGATTTGGATGTTCTCGGCAATTATGTACATTCTGATTACCTCCTATTGACCAATCTTACTACGTACCCATTCATAGAAACGCTCCACCTGCTTCATCAACTGGTGGGCATCGGCTTCACTGATTCTCCGCGCGCGGCACTCTGAGATGCCATCGCTGATGCAACTCGGCGTCATGCATCCCAGCAAAGCACTCTTCAGCATTGCGCCAGTAATGGACGCACTTTGTTCTGGAGATGGCAGCGGTAGGGACTTTAATCGGTGCCATGCAATACATCCCACGGAGACCGGCCGGTGATTACCCGGTCCGTACTCAGAACCTCGCGCAGAAAATCGTCTCCTTCCCGATAGTCCTGGCGGAACTCGTCAGAGGACATCACGATAAATGAGAGTAAGTTGCCATACCGCCTCAAGAAAGCCACAGCTCTCTCTTCCAGTATCTCCTCTGCCTGGGCTCCGTCATCGGTCACAACCAGAAGATCAATGTCGCTGAACGGCCCTTCCTCCCCCCGGCTCACGCTGCCGTACAAAATGACCGACAGGATGTCAGGCACATTCTCGAACACTTCGGTGAGCGCCCGATTTAGCAGTTCCTTCTCACCTTCAAACAGAGGAACGACGAGTTCCGCCACGAGCCGGTTGTTGCGGTTCAGCCGAAAGAGATACACACGGCCTATGTTGCGCTGCAGCAGCAGCCCTTCGTCTGTCAACTGGGCCAGCACTTCGTTCAATGGCTTGGGCGATAAACCAATGGCCCGCGCTATCTCCCGCCCGCTCTGTTCCAAGTCATTCTGTACCAGGTGTCTCAGCACGGCGACTTTGGATTTTGTTCCCAGAACGTGGTCAAGGGGCCTATGGAATCTCATCTCAAACCTCCCTACTGTAGTGTTTATACTACAATTGTAGCATAAACACCACACACCGGCAAGCCCCTCTATCCCACCACCCTCTTCGCGATCTCCCGCACGGCCCGATAGACGGCCGTTTCCGCCGGCAGTTCCACCAACGGACGGCCGGTGAACTCGAACTCGGCCATCGTCGAATCGTCGGGCACCGTTCCCACCAACTCCAGCCCGGTCCGCGCGATGGCCTCGACCAACGGCGCGGGCATCTCCCCCTGCCTGTCAGCAGACACGGCCCCCCTGCGAGAGGAGGGGCCGGGGGAGAGGTTCCGCAGCCGGTTGACGACCAGGTACACATGACCCACGCCAATCTTCAGTTCGGGCACCATCTCATGCATACGCTGCGCGGCGATGAGGCCCCGTTGCGTGGGGTCTGTCACCAGCAGCAGGACGTCCACATCGCGGGTGGTGCGGCGGCTGAGGTGCTCCATCCCGGCCTCGTTGTCCATCACCACATAATCGTAATTGGCCGCGATGCGATCCAGAATGACGCGCAGCATCTGATTGGCCGCGCAGTAGCAGCCAGGGCCCTCGGGCCGCCCCATCGCCAACAGGTCCACCCGGTCGTCCTCGACCAACGCCATCTGTATCTGGTAATCTAAGTACTCCTGCTTACTCATCCCGCCGGGCATCGAGCCAGCCAGCGCGCCGCTGGACTGCACCATGTCCAGCATGCCCTCGCGGATATCGCCGACCGTCTGGCCCACCTCCATCCCCAGCACCAGGTTGAGGTTGCTGGATGGATCAGCGTCAATGGCCAGGATGGAGCCGCTGTGCTCCTCAACCAGGTAACGGATGAGAAGCGCGGCGATGGTTGTCTTGCCAGTGCCGCCTTTGCCAGCCAGGGCCACGGCCACGGTCATCCCGCCCCCCCGTCCTCACTCAGGAGCGCCGCTACCGACGGGAACATGGTCATATCTGTGTGCGGCAGGAACAGCGCGGCGTTGAACTCGTCGAAGAAGGTGTTGTCGGCTGAGAGTTCCAGATAGGTCATCATCTTCGCCACCTCGGTCACGCGCTGGCGCATCTCCCGCGAAAGGAGCGCCATGTACGCCCCCCGCACCGAGGTGTTGCCCAGGAAGTGAAAGCGGTCGTAGGGCATGTCCGGCAGCATGCCGATCTGGACCGCCTTCTCCACGTTGATGTACTGACCGAAGGCCCCGCCGATGAGCACCTGACTCGCGTCGCTCAGGCTCAGCCCCACGCTGCGGGCCAGGACGGAGAACCCGGCGTAGATAGCCGCCTTGGCCCGCATCAGGTTGTCAACGTCCACCGCCGTGATGACGATGTCTTCACCAATGGCGGTCTCGTCGGCCCAGGCCACCACGTACTCCGGACCATGCTTTCCCTCCCGCACCCGCTTCGTGGGCAGATTCAGATTGACATTGCCACCCTTGTCAATCACCCCGGTGACGAACATCTCCGCCAGCAAAGAGATCAGCCCGGAGCCGCAGATGCCCCGGGGCTTCTCGTCGCCGATGACACGATAAGTAGCCTCGTAAGCCTCCGATCCGCCATTCGCCATTCGCCATTCGCTATTCGCTATTCGATCTTTGATCCACACCTCCTCAATGGCCCCCGCCGTGGCGCGCATCCCATGCACCACCCCGGCCCCCTCGAAGGCAGGCCCGGCGGAGCAGGAGCAGGCGACGAGCCAGGTACAATCCCCCAGCACCATCTCCCCGTTGGTCCCGATGTCCACGAACAGCGTCAGTTCCTCCGTGCTACACATCCCGGAACTGACCACGCCCGACGTGATGTCGGCCCCCACGTAGGAGGCGATGCCGGGCAGGCAGTCCACCGTCGCCTCGGGATTGATCCCCAGGCCAACTTCCCGGGCCGAGAAGCGGGGTAACTGGTTGACGGCGGTAGTGAAGGGCATCAGGCGGATGGACTCCGGGCAGATGCCGGCGAAGAGGTGGATCATCGTGCTGTTGCCGGCCACCACCGCCTTGTAGATTTCGTCGGTGCTGATGGACCGCTCCCTGGCCGCCTTCTTCAGGAGACGGTTGAAGGTCTCCACCACCAGCCGCTGCAGTTCCTGCAGGCCGTTCCCCTTGGAGGCGTAGATGATGCGGGAGATGACGTCCTCGCCTCTGGCGATCTGGCCATTGTAGTCGACCGCCTGGGCCATCACCTCACCGCCGATCAGGTCCACCAGCCAGACCACATTGCTGGTCGTGCCGATGTCAATCACCACCGCCCACAGGCTCTCCAGGTGCTCCCCAGCCAGGACGTCTATCAAGCGGGGCGGACCATCGGGGCAGTCCCAGGCGTCCAGTTCGACCACCACCGTGACCGTCCATTCCCCCTCTCGCAGCGCCTGGCCCAGTTTACGCAGCACCGGCAGGGAAGCCTGCAATCCCCGCAGATCGTAGCGGCGGGCCAGTTCCCGCTGCAGGCGAGACCAGTCGTCGGTCTGGTCTTGCAGGGAGGGCGGCTCCAGAGTGACGGTGTACTTGCGCAGCGGCTGATCGTGCAGATCGTATGGAAAGGGCAACACGACCTTTGCCGCTCGCTTGCTCTCCTTCAGCCGCCGCTCGATCTTCTCCTGCGGCGGCACGAGAACGACAACGTCCCCCTCGACGACCGTCTGGCAGGCCAGGGCATAACCGGCTTCCACGTCCGCAGGGGAGAGGCGCTGCGTGGTACGCCGCCGAACCTTGCCCTCCTGGACGACGACCGCGCAGCGGCCGCAGCGCCCCTGGCCACCGCATGGCATATTGAGCGCTACCCCAGCCTGCTGGGCAGCGTCGCCGATCAACGCCCCGGCAGGGACCTCTACCTCGCGGTCGAGGGGCAGGAAGCGGACCTTACACATTGTCATCGCAGCAATCAGCCATTAGCAGTCAGCAGTTGGCAGTTGGTGGCTGTCGGCTAACGGCTATGGACTCCATAGTTTCAGGTATCCAGTCAGATCCACCGCCTCGCGCGGCCCGACCTGGATCTCCCAGCCCGGAAGTTCCTCCTCCAGTTCACCCATCAGGACCGCCACGTGACCGGGGATGATCAGTTTGCGATGGCTGATCTTCCCCTCAATGCCGGTCGTCTTGACCGATTTGGCGATGCGCTCGGCGTCGAACTTGCCGGCCGCCCAGGCAGTCAGGACGCTCATGCCTTCCGCATCGGCCACCAGCAGCCAGCTCGGCATCCCACTTCCGTCAATCTCGTTAGCCACGGAGAAATAGGTAATAGAGAAGTTGGTCGTCACCATAAGCGGTGAGTCTGGCTTGGGATCGTTGATCTCGTAAATGCCCGGCTGCACCTGGATCGGTTCCTGCGGGTTGGTGTAGATGTTCTCCCGCAGCACCAGCAGCGCATAGGCCGAGGCCGGCGTGAAGTGGTCGAGCACGACGAAGCCACCATACTTGGCGACGTGTTGGCCGGCCAGCATGACCTCCTCCGTCCGGTCGGCTGCGCCCTCGCCGGGGAAGGTAATGATGGGATAACCCAGCGGGCGGAAGTTCTTCTTAAGGGCCAGGCGACGTAGTTGCGTCAACGTGACCAGCGTGCCGATGGGATCGCGCACGCCGGGGTCCAGCACCATGTCCTGCACGCCTTTGCCCTTGATTTGCTCCGTCATCTCGGCCAGGTCGCTCAGACCACCCCCCCCATCCCCCCCTGGGAGGGGGGGGGTGCGCACGGCCAGCGGAGCCTGCGCCTTCTTCGCCAGTGCCGCCATCGTCTCCCAGTTGTCGGAAGTAGCAGCGTAGAGAAGCGGCGTCGCCCCTTCAGCCGCCTTCACCCCCGCCTCCATGACAGCGGGGGCCTCAGCGATGAGGATAAGTGGCCGGTCGGTCGCTTCCTGAACAGTCTGTACCGCTGACGCGAAAGTGCCCGCGTCGCCGGAGGCCACCTCGACTGCGATGCCGTCCAGGAACAAGTCCATCCCGACGTAATCCACGCCGAAGCCCATAGCCGCCTGCACTGCTGCCCTCAACTCACCCGCTGGCATCGTGTCATGGACGCGCACGAAGAGACCAGCCTTGTGATAGAAGGTCTTCTCGTGGCGGAAGAGGATGGTCTCGTTGCCAACCTCGACCTTGTGCCCCGGCCCCTTCACTGTGACCAGCCGGATGGGTGGAGCGGCAGCGGCCGCCAGTTGTGCCTTCGCCTCCTCAGAGACGTAGGGGCAGGCAGCAAGTTCCGCCTGCTTGGCCGCCAACTTCATGGCGAAAGCCAGACAGGTGGGATAGCCGCACTCTTTACAGTTAGTTCGCGGCAAAAGTTTGTAGATTTGCAGTCCGCTTAAAGCCATTTTATCCCCCTACTTCCCCATCAGTTTCTCGATAAACGCTTCCACCCGCTTCACCGTCTCCGGGTGGCGCATAACGAGGATGTCGGCCCCTGACTCGACGAGAGCGGTCGCCGTCATTGTCTCCCACAGGACTGCCCGCTCGTGCCAGTCGCCCCAAGCATCCGGCACCCCCTCGCCGACCTTGGCTTCTTTCTGCCGCCAGGCCTCGTAGCCAGGGGTGACCAGCATGGGCAATTGGGTCATCTTATCGCCCTGGAGCGCCGCGATGCGCAGCCGCTCCATCACCGAGTAGCCGTACTCTATCCCGTAGCCCAGGCCAGCCGTCGTGGGGTCCATCAGAATACGCTCCAGCGGCAATCCCATATCGGAGATCAGGATGACTAATTGCTTGGACAGGTTGACGTCCATCGGCGTGCAGGAGTTCACCAGGTGGCCGTGGGCCAGCGCCGCCGCGACGATGGTGCGGTAATTCTTCTCCTCGCAGAGGCCCAACACAATTCGCTCCCCAGCCGCCTCCTCGGCCACAGCCACCAGGAGTTCGTTGTCGGCATCTACCTGACCAGGGCCGAAGACCAGGATTGGCATCCCGACCGCCTCCAGCACGGCGCGGGTAGCAGCGCGGGCATCGGCCGCCGTCGTCGGTGTGTCGCCATCCTTTGTCAGGCTGAGTTGCAACAGAATCAGGTCTGCGCCGGCCTCCTCAGCCGCTTTGGCCCAGGTCGCCGGGTCGTCCACCACGTCACCCCAGGCCTCCATCAACAGCGGCGACCAGTCGTCGGGCCGCCGACTCGCGATCTCGATGGCGATGCGCGGCGAGTTGGGGATCTCACCCTCGAAGTGTAGGAAGGGCAGCGTCGTCTCGCCACCGACAGTGACGGTGTGGCTGCGGGTACCGCCATCGTCAGGCGTCGCGCCCAGCGTCACCTCCCGCACCTTCCCCCTCCACTTCTCGATCGGAATCTCAACTGTGACAGGCATATAGAGTCCTCCTTAGATTGCTTGTTTTAGTTCAAGGTACTCTTCAACCACCATCAGCCTTGGTGACTACTCAGCCATTGTCATTCTGAGCGACCGAAGGGAGCGAAGAATCTCATTGCCGGCGAAAGCTCGACACCTCCCAAGCGAGATTCCTTGTCGCTTCGCTCCTCGGAATGACACATCATGGGCAGGCTGAACTCCTTGAAGCCCGAATTTCTTTACAAACGAGTCAAAATTCTGGACGCAGATTAACGCTGATCCACGCTGATTTTTGTTTTTCATCTGCGAAAATCTGCGTGAATCTGCGTCCTATCTGATTTGTCGGTTTGAAGCGAAGCTCCGCTGGGTAATTACCAGCCTCGGCTGTAATGATAATCCTTAACTGACTGATAGTCAAGTAATAGCCGTAGCACCCGGCGCATGACATTCCTCACAAGACGCAAGGAGCGGGGGCCGCCACCAGGCGCGACGGCCCCCGGAGCTTCGACCGGCTGCCCCTTCCCTACTCCGCCATATCGCGCACGATGTCGCTCATCGAGAGGATACCCACCGGGCGCTGCGTGGCGGGCCTTTCGTGCATAATGACGAGACGAGAGACGCCCCTGTCCAGCATGATAAGGGCTGCAGCCTCCACCGGAATATCAGGGATGATCGTCGCCACGTCGGAACTCATCACGTCCTCGGCCACCATTTTCTCATAGTCCTGGTTGTAGACCTCAACCAGGTCCTCGCGAGAGATGATGCCGCAGACTTCGCCACCTTCGTCAACGACAACCATCGCCGTGATCTTGTTCTCGGCCATGCGCCTGGCCACCTCCGGCAGCAGGGTGTCGGTGTGACACGTAATCACCCCCCGTCGCATCAGGTCGCGCACGAATTTAGCCATTCCTTGCCTCCTACATTCGTTCCCGCTAGTACCTCACCACAGTGAATGTGATAGGTTGTCATTCTGAGCCGGAGCGTAGCGGAGGCAAAGAATCTCGTTCTTTGCACAGGAGAACGCTTGTTCACCAACAACGAGATTCTTCGTCGCTTCGCTCCTCAGAATGACAGGTTGTCAAAATCAGCGTGGTAGAGTATTAGAAAAGCGGCGGCATCGTCAGTGCCGGATGCCCCTTCTCCTCCAGGAAGGGGAGCAAACCTTCCACGTCGGTGCATACGGTCTCGTCGGCGATCTTATCCAGCAAGTCCGGGTCGCCCTCCCGCTCGCAGGCCACCTTAAACTCTTCGGCCATGCTCTCCTTGAGGAAGGAGGACATCCAGACAATGCGTTTAAGGCCACCATCGGCGGGGATAAACTTGGGGCTGATGAGGTAGTACTTGCCGATGCCCATGACACCCGGCGTCTGGATGCCGCCGCCGCACATGCCGGCCAGCGTCGAGAAGGTCATCCCGGCCGGCGTCATGCTGGGATCCTCCCGGCTGACAACCATGAAGCCGTTCGCCTCGGGGACGACCATCATGATGCACTCGAAGCAGCCACACGCCGTCATCGGGTTCTCCATAATGGAGTACATCGCCACATCTTCCACTGTCCCGTGAGAGGCCGACCGCGCGTACTCATTGATGCCGGTGAAGTAACCCTTGTCCGGGTCCGTACAAGTGCCCTTCTTGATCGGCTGGTTGGGGCCGGTGGGGTTGATCTGGTAGGAAGCCTTGCAGTCTAGCCAGTTGTAGGCCCCGCACAGCCCCAGCCGCTGCGGGCTGACGACGCAGACGTGGTTGGGTGCGAAAGACTGGCACAGGATGCAGGAGTAGAAGGTATCTACCGCCTCGTCGGTCAGATCGGCCACGCGCCGGTTGCGGAAGTCGTAGGCCACCCGTGCCTTCTCCAGCCACTCGGCGTGCAAGTTCCGGTCGGTGATGATCTTCACCTGTACCTTGTCCACGATGGCGCCGAAGTCGGCGTGGAACCTGGCGTAGAGGATGTCACCGAAGTGCTTGAGATTGAACCCCTTGTCGGCCGCGGTCTTGCTGATGCGAATCCAGGTGATGTCACGCTGGCCGATGTGCTGGATGCCGGAGGCAGCGTTGACGAAGTAATGGAACTGGCGCTCCAGCACCGGCTCGAAGTCCTCCTGCATCTTGCGGCCGGCCACCTCCACCAGGAAGCCCACGTCCATCGAGCCGCCAACCTCCACGTCTTCGAAGCCGGCGCCGTCGGAGCCAATGATCTCGATCTTGCCGTCCTCCACCTCCTCCATCGGCACCATGCGCAGGTACTCCCAGGCACGGCTGTGCTTGCCGCCAAACTCGACCCGCATGTCGGCCCGGCGCACGACCTCGCCCTCGAAGGCGGAGCCGTAAGGTATAGGGATGGGTACCTCGGTGATCTTGATCTTGACGCCGCGCACCTCGATGCAGCGCTGCACCAGTTTGGCGGCTCGCTCCGCGTCGTCCTCCGCCTCGATCTCGTTCCACGGCATCGAGATGATGTGCTCGTAACGCGTCACGCCGGTGGGCAGAATCTCGGGCACGACGGTGTCGGCGATGGCCGGGAAGCCATAGGAGAGCACGCCGGCGCCGGTGGCATACTTGAGGTCGTCCAACTCGCCCAGCACCAGCGCGAAGGCGAAGACGCGGAATTTGTTGTAGAGCAGGATGTCGCGCCACTGGCCGCCCTTCATGCCGCCGAAGGTCAGCGCCGACCGGGTGGCGAAGCCGGCTGCGTAGATGGCAGAGATGGTGTCGGTGCCGAAGGGCACGATGTAGGTATCGTACCCCATCTCCACCCCTTCCTCCTGCAACTGGTCAATGATACAGCGCCCGTTGACGTTGCCGGAGAGGAAGATGAGGATGTTGCGGCGCTGCAACTCGCGCACGATGCTGACCGCAGCCTCGTTCGTGCGCGCCGCCCCGATGACGGCGGCAAAGCCCGGCATACGGCCATCCACCAACTGGATACCCCAGGAACGCAACTGGATGTCGTCAATGGGGCCGTTGAGATGGCCGTCCCCAGCCTCGCCCCCGAACTCCGGGCTGGTGAACGAGGTTCCACCAGCCAGGTGAAACCCCGGGTATGGCTCCGGCTGCTGCCCCAGGGCGAACCGCACGCCCTCGATGGTCTCCTCGGCCAGGAGCGTGGCCATGCCGGAGTCAAGCGTCTCGCCCAGGTAGGGCGTCCACAGCCGCTTGCTGGGCACCGGGTGCAGCAACTTGCGGGCATGCTCCAACACCGGCTTCAGATCGCCCAAAGCGGTGACCTCGCGCCCAAGCATGCCGTAGATGACCGGCAGATAGTAGGCCGTATTGGGGAAAGTGACTGCGCAATCGGCCCCCTTCTCGGCAATGGCCTTTTCCAGAAGCACATCTGCCTCAGCGACGATACCGTTTGCGCCACGGATTGCTCGTGTAGCGATGTATCTTGACATTTCATTTGCCTCCTACACCGTAGACCGCTTCGATGCGCTCTTCAAACGGCAACGCCAGCAGTTCCGGCATGCGCCAGTCACCGCTCTTGCCCCACTTGCTGGGGTCGTATTCAGGCAGACCCAGCGCAGCCCGTTTCTTGTCAATGTGCTCCAGAGACTTGCGCAGGATCTCCTCCGGGTCGGTGATGAACTCCAGTTTACCGCCGATCTTCTGCTCCCAGCCCTCGCTCAGGATGCGCAACACTTCTTCACACCCGCTCACCGGGTTGGTGACGCCCATGATGACGTAGACCCCGGAGGCGACGCAGTAGGTGGCGATGGAGATAGCCTTCTCGCTCATCCACTCTGGCGCCAGCCCGACGGCCGGGATGTCGGCGATGTCCTCGCCCAGCCCGGTCTCGGTCGCTATCTCGCTGAGAACCGTCAGGATGCGGGAGTTGTCCACGCAGGAGCCCACGTGGAGCACCGGCGGAATGCCAGTCGTCTCACAGATTTCGCGCAACCCCGGCCCGGCGAACTCCAGCGCCTCACCCAGCATGCTGCCATCCTTGGCGCTGGCGATGGCCGCGCAGCCGGTCTCCACCACCAGTACGTCATTCTTGATGAACTCCCTGACCAGGTAGCGATGGAGCGAGTCGTGCTGCACGCGCGCGTTGTTGCAGCCAACGTTCCCCACCACGCCACGGACACGGCCCACCATAATAGCGTCGTTCAGCGGGCGGAAGGAACCGCGATAGAGGCCGCCCAGCGCGTAGTTGATGTACTCGTGGGAGAAGCCGGGCACCAGTTTGCCGGTTATGTCAGGGATGCGGGCCTCGCCCCGGTTGGGGAAACGGTCAATCCCCCGCCGCACGATCTCCCTGGCGATCTCCATAGCGCGGTGCTCGTCGAACTCGATGTGCGTCGCGCCGGTGATCTTCGCCTTGGGGGAAGTGGTGATCAGTTCAGTGTGGAACCGGTCGGCCAGGACCGCCAATCCCTGCATGATGCACTGGATGTCCACCACCATCGCCTCGACTGCACCGGTCAGGATGGCTAACTCTTGCTGCAGGAAATTGCCGCCCAGCGGCACGCCCTGGCGCATGAGCGTCTCGTTGGCAGTACAGCAGAGACCGACCAGATTGATGCCCGCCGCCCCCTTGCTCCTGGCGTACTCGATTAATTCAGGGTCCTGCACCGCTGCCACGATCATCTCGGAAAGCGTCGGCTCGTGGCCGTGGATTATGATGTTGACCTCGTCCTCTTTCAACACACCCAGGTTGGATCGTGCGACGACGGGGCTGGGGGTACCGAAGAGGACATCGGAGAGGTCGGTGGCCAGCATCGAGCCACCCCAGCCATCGCCGATGGCGCAGCGCAATGCCTGGTTGAGGATGTGCTCCGCGTCCTGGTCGTTGCCGACGTGGGTACGGTGCATGATCTCGACGATCTCGCGGTCAATGCCGCGTGGTGCGACCTTCTGATCGCGCCAAATCTGCTGTCGCTTTGGCGGCGCTCGCTTGATGCAGGCGACTTCCCCTTCCTGCTTGCCGAACTCGGCCAGCGCGGCCTCGGCCACGGCCAGCGCCAGTTCGTCGAGCGGTCGCCCATCCGTGGGAAGGCCTAGATATTTCGCCATTTCCTTCAGTTTGAAGGGATCGCGCACACCATAGTCGGGCGCATCTCCCTCGACGGCGGCCTTGAGCGTGAGCGCCAGGTCGCGCCCGTGGTCGGAGTGGGCCGCCGCGCCGCCCGCCACCATGCGGGCGAAATTACGGGCCGCGACCGTCGCCTGCGTCGCGCCACACACGCCGGTCGCCCCCTCCTTCGTCAGGCGGCAGGGGCCCATGGAACAGTTCTTGCAGCAGAGCCCTTTTGCACCGATGGGACAGGGGGCCAGAGCGTCGGCGCGGGAGAAGGCTGTCCCATATCCTTCCTCTTCGGCCCAGCACAGTATCTCGACCGCAACCGGGTCTGCACTCCACTCCTGTGGAGTTCGTGCTTTCTTCTTTGCCATGTTCATAATCTCCTTATTTCCAGCCTAATCCTGGATGCGGTTTCAGCCGCTCAGACCATGGCTGAGTAAAACGTGAAACGTGAAACGTAACGTTAAAACGTAAAACGCGAATCAAGCATCACGTTTCACGTCCTCAGTACCGCCGGAACTCGCCGGACATCTCGAGGTCGGTGCGGTTCGTCTCGGTCACGCGCATGCCCAGCACATTCCAGGCCGGGTCCTTGAAACGCAGGCCAGCCTGCGCCAGGATGGGGGGGGCCCCCTCGCCGACCGGGTAGCCAGCGCCGGCTAGCGCTTCCTCTATCGTCGCCGGCTCGATCTTGCCGGGGTCGTAGGAAATGAGCGCCTGCTTCCAACCCGAACTGGCGTAGACGTCTTCCACGCCGTCCAGTCCGGCCAGTACCTCCCGCACTGCCTGGACGTGATGGTCGGCCCAGAGGGCAGGTAAGTCCAGTACTATCTTCTCCATATCGTCACCTCCATTGTGATCGGTAGATTGGTAGGTTGGTACATTGGTATCTTCTCAAAAAGTAGGGGCGAGAGTAAGTCGGATTGGCAATCCGACCTACGTTACCCCGGATCATTGAGAAGATACGTACATTGGTAGATTGGCGCATCGGTAACAGAGACCGACTACCAATTTACCAGTTTCCCAATCTATCATCCGTTAATCCTGCCAATCCGTGTTCTACGACAGCCCCAACACCTTCCCCGTCTCCAGGTCTATGTCAATGTCCGTGAAGACTGGCCGGGTGGGCAGGCCGGGCATGGTGCGCATGGTGCCGCACAGCGGGAAAAGGAACCCGGCGCCGGCGCTGGCCCGCACATCGGTGATGGGCAACGTCCAGCCACGCGGCGTGCCCTTGACCGCTGGATCGTGGGTGAACGAGAGGTGGGTCTTGGCCATGCAGAGCGGCAGGTGCGAGAGCCCCATGCCGGTGAAAAGTTTAATCCTGGCCTCTGCCTCGGGTGTGTACGTCACCGCAGCGGCGCGATAGATCTCGTGGGCGATGGTCTCAATCTTCTCCTTGATGGACATGTCGTCGGAGTAGAGGAATTTGAAATCGGAAGGCTCCTCGCAGGCCTTGACTACCGCCTTGGCCAGCGCCGCGCCGCCCTCGCCGCCCTTGGCCCAGACCTCGCTGAGGACGGCGTCAGAGGCACCGGCATCCAGAGCCGCCTGACGAACCACCTCGACCTCGGCCTCAGTGTCGAAGGTGAAGTGGTTAATAGCCACTACCACGGGAATGCCGAACTTGCGGGCGTTCTCGACGTGCTGGGTCAGGTTACTCAGCCCCTTCTTGAGCAGTTCGATGTTCTCCTCCTTGTAAGCCTTGTCCAGCGGCTTGCCGGCGACGACCCTGGGGCCACCGCCATGCATCTTGAGCGCACGGACAGAGGCCACGATGACCACGCAGTTGGGCACCAGCCCGGAGACGCGGCACTTGATGTTGAAGAACTTCTCCATCCCGCAGTCCGCCCCGAAGCCAGACTCGGTGACCACGTAGCCATCCGGCCCCACCAGTTTGAGGGCGATCTTGTCAGCCACGATGGAGGAGTTGCCCTGGGCGATGTTGGCGAAGGGGCCGCAGTGGACAAAGGCAGGGCTGCCGGCCAGCGTCTGCATCAGGTTAGGCATGATGGCTTCCTTGAGCAACACCGTCATCGCGCCAGCCACATTCAGATCCTCGGCCGTGATCGGTTCCACCCGCCCAACCGAACGCATTCCCCCCTTCTTGCTGGTGCCGATGATGATACGGCCCATACGCTCGCGCAGGTCGGCCAGGTCGCTGCACAGGGCCAGCGCGGCCATGATCTCGGAAGCCACCGTGATGTCGTACCCCGCCTGGCGGACGGGGCCGTCGTTTTCCGCGCCCAGGCCAATGATGATGTTGCGCAGCGCCGCGTCGGACACGTCCACCACCCGCCGCCACTGGATGGAGTAGGGGTCAATATTCAGGCGGAACATGCGCTCCTTGTCCTCGTCGCTCAAGTCGGAGGGCTTTTCCGATTTGATGCCCAGTTTTTCCAACCGCTTGCGCATACTTGGCGTATACTCGTCGTCCGGGCAGAGCGCCCGCGCCAAAAAGCTAGTGCTCCACCTGGCTTCCTTCGCCAACCTGTTGTCAATGGCAGCCGCCAGCAGGTTGTGGGCCGCGCCCACCGCGTGGATGTCGCCGGTCAGGTGAAGGTTAAAGTCCTCCATCGGCACAATCTGGGCATAGCCGCCACCGGCTGCGCCACCCTTGATACCGAAGGTCGGCCCCTGCGATGGCTGGCGGATGCAGGTGAAGACTTTCTTGCCGATGTAGTGCAACCCTTGGCTGACGCCGATAGTGGTGACGGTCTTGCCCTCCCCCAACGGCGTGGGCGTGATGGCAGTCACGTCAATGTACCTGGCATTGGGCCGGTCGGCAAACTTCTCCAACACGTCCAGATGAACCTTGGCTTTATACTTGCCGTGCAGGTCCAGGTCATCCTCCGTGAGGCCCAATGACTTTGCGACTTCGATGGCTGGCAGCAACTCGGCTGCCTGCGCGATCTCGATGTCGCTGGGCACGGGGTTTAGTCTCTTGACAGGCATTTCTGTTACCTCCTTGATGTGATTGTAAATGGCTTACTCGATCCGGGGAAGTCCCCCGGGCATTCACGACGTCTCAATATGTCCCTCAGGCACCAGGTAAGTTGTCTGCGGTAGATATGGCGCAATCTCGACTTCCACCGCTCGCCGCATGAAGTTGCCCGAGGCCTGGATCAGCGGCTCCCCCAGGCCGGGGTCCACGCGCATCGTTGCCAGGCAGGGGTAGTGGTGGTGAAACAAGCCGGTCTGAATGATGGCTTCCCGCACGTCCACCCCGACCAATTGGCGGGCCACAGCCTGGGCACACCCACAGGCCGTGTCCCGCCCCACCTCGACTTTCACAATCTGCTGATCGTCGCACTCAATCCGAAACACCGGCCGGCCGAAATGACGGGCAAACTCGCCGATCCAGGGGTCGCTGCAGGCGACGCGCTGCTGGCGCAGATTATACCCACTTTCGTCGAGAGAGCAAAAGGGCCTGGGGAAGGCGGATGCCACTCCCCCCCGCGCTAACTGGTTGGCCAATTGCCGCGCCAGACCCTCGGGCAGCCAGGCGACATTATCCACCGGGGCGATGACCGCCCGTGCGCCACTCCGCCGCACCAGTTCGGGGACGAGTTGGGCGACGGCCAGTCTCTCCCCCAACGCAAGTACCAGGTCAGCGGCAGGAAGGTGCATAGGAAGAAACGCCAACGGGTCATCCACCACCAGAGGAAGAGCAGAGGGGGCACGCCATGCCTCCACCGTCCAGGACTTGGGAGCGAAACGGCGGACGTTTTCCAGGATGCGCTGGCCATAGTAGCCCTGGAATAGAACGAACAGCCGCAGCGCTTCTGGGTGGCGACCACGCCAATCCAACGGCTCCCGAATCGCCTCCATGAGGTCCTCCACGCGGCGGCCTTGTTTCATCTGCTGGTAGTACGTATGGATGCGATTGTCTTCCAGAGTCAGCCCGATGACCTTTGCACCGGGGATGGACTCCAGCACCTTGGCAACCAGGCGGCTCTGTTCTTCGCCCTTGGCCTCAATGATAATCACATCGAGGGCGGCTTCCTGCACCTGGGCAAGCACATCGGGGCCGACAATTGCGGCCCCGATAACTTCGATACCTGGTTGGCCGGAAAGGAGGCTCTGGACACCCTGAGCGAAAAGCGGCTGGCTGGCGAGAATGAATACGCGAGTGGAATGCATTAACTGACTACCGGTCAGTGAATTGATAGAATTATACCCCTGACAGGGCGGTTCGTCCATAGCCCTTCTGAGCCGTATGTGATGCCGGTGTAGCCCAAAGGGACTAGCCCCTGTTGCCACTTGTGGAGCCGCTGTTGTTCGCTGGCAGATACACCAGCCCGTGGCTCACGGCATAAGCGGCCGCCTGGGCACGGTTCCTGACTCCCAGTTTGGCGAGGATGCTACGCAGGTGGTTCTTGACTGTGTTGCGGGCGATGCCCAATTCCGCCGCGATTTCCCGGTTGGAATAACCGTTCACAACCAGCGCCAGTACCTCGCACTCGCGTGCCGAAAGCACGGCTGTGGCCGCTGGCTGAGCGGCTGGCCGGCCCTGCCGCGTCAACTGGCGTAACAGTTTCCCCGTCATCGCCCGCGATATCGGAGCCTCCCCCACCATCAGCCCCCGCAACTGCTGAAAGAGCGTCTCCGGCAGGAGGTCTTTGAGCAAGTACCCGTCTGCCCCGTACCGCACGGCGGTCGTTAAGTCTCGCTCGTCGTCGGAGACGGTCAGCATCACCACTTGCACGTCCTTCATCTGGGCCTTGATACGGCGGGTGGCCTCCAATCCATCGCAGTTGGGCATACGGACGTCCATCAGCACCAAATCTGGATGCAACGCCCGCGTCTGCTCGACCGCCTCCAGACCATCCGCGGCCTCCCCGATAACCTCAAAGTCGGGCTGGGCATCAAGCAGCCGGGCCAGTCCCTTGCGGAACAGCAGATGGTCATCCACCAGAAGGATGCGCAGCGAGTTCATCGCCTGCTATTATACCCGCTTCCGGCGCTCAGGCAACAGCGGGATGCGTGAAATTTGCAACCTCGCGCAATCTGTACTATACTGCCCCCAGATTGTAACTCATCGGCTGAACGAGGTGCGAGGACGGTAGGCCGATTCAGGCCGTTCCGCTGCGCGATCCGTGCCGAGGAATCACAGTCATAGCCGAGAAGGTCTTGATCGTTGACGACGATCTCACTCTGCTGAGAGGCATGCAGGACAGCCTTGAAGACGAAGAATACCATGTCGTCACTGCCAGAGACGGACGAGAGGCAATGCGCCTGGTGTATTCGGAGCGCCCCGACCTGATCATCCTGGACATAATGATGCCCAGGTTGGACGGCTGGCAGGTATGCCGGCGGGTCCGCGAAATGTCCGACGTGCCTATCATCATTCTGACGGCTAAAACAGAGCAGAAAGACATCATCAAAGGGCTCGACCTGGGCACCGACGACTACCTCGTCAAACCCTTCTTAAGACCTTGGAGGTTTCCATAGGGCCTTTCTCAGGCTCAAAAACCGCTCCAGCCGACGCATTTGGTCAAGGAAGACACTGCCTGGGCCTCCGAGGTCTGCTACTCCCAGTCGTCAGGAACAACCACTCATGGTTGTGGCGCAGGCGCGGAAGCCCCCTGGCCTGTTTCGTTTCGAGGCCAGGGGGCTGCTATTCCAAACCAAGGCCCCTATCATTCAGAACCAGATCAAGTAGAATGCGCAGCGATAGCAATTTGACGAGGCGTAATCGGCGGGCGCACGACCTTCTTGGCATAACTTTCCACGTCCTCAGTGACACGGTCCAACAGCCGGTTGACGTTCTCCGCTACATACCCATCTACAAATTCTTGTCCACAGCGGCACAGACCCGAGAGCCCCTCGGTTTGTCAAAGACAGCGGCAGTGAACGCCCCATCAATGAACCAACGAACCAACAGTCAGGAACTTGACACAACACGTAACCTGTGGCATAGTCCATTGTGGGACCTGGTAGATTGGTAGGGATGGTACAGACAGATGCGCTGGTCACGGGTGTAGAACAGATCGCTCCCTTCGTGCGGGTCACCCTCGCCGCCCCGACAGTCGCGGCGGGGCTGGCCTCGGGCCGCTTCGTTCTGGCCGATCTTGGCGGCTACCTCCGCACTCCGCTCTTCCCCGCCCGTATAGAAGCCGAGGGGTTTGACGTGCTAGTCCCGCCCGGCCACCCGGCTGCCATGCTCCGGCCTGGATATGAAGTCAATATCATCGGGCCGCTTGGCCGTGGCTTCGAGGTGCCCACGACGGCCCGCCGGTTGTTGCTGGTCGCCGATACAGCCCACCTGCTGGTGCTGCTGCCGCTGACGAGGCCAAGAAACCAGGTTTTTTCCGGAAAACCTGGTTTCTCCTCCAGCGTCGCCCTGCTCCTTTCAGCCCCCACCGCCGCCGAACTCTACCCCATCCGGCATCTTCCCCCGGCCCTGGAGGTGCACGTCGTCACCGCCGACGGCTCCGCCGGACACCAGGGCTCACCCCTCGACCTCTTCCCCGACCTGGTGCGCTGGGCCGACTGTGTCTGCATCGCCAGCGATCCGACGACTTACCCGGCGCTGGCGGAGACCGTGCGGGAGGTGCGCATGCTCCCCCCCCTCGCAGGGGGGGGATAGGGGGGGTGCCCAGGCGCTGGTTGCGCCGCCGCTGGCTTGCGGTGTGGGAGCCTGCCAGGGCTGCGCCGTGCAGGTAGCGCACGGCACCAAACTGGCCTGTACCGACGGGCCTGTATTCGACCTGCTGGAGTTGCGATGACCACCATCGAACTGGCCCCCAACCACAAGATTGGCCTGACGCTTGCCAACCCAGTGATGCCCGCGGCCAGCTGCTTCGGCTTCGGGACGGAGTATGCCCGGCTGGTTGAGGTAGAAGCGCTGGGCGCGGTCGTCGTTGGGCCGGTCACCGCCGGCCCGCGCCGGGGGGCCGAACCGCCCCGCACCCTTCCTCTCCCCCCCTCTCAATGGGGACTGGGGGAGGCGCTCCCCCCCGCCTCGGGGGGGCTGGGGGGGGTTCTGCTCCACACCGGGCTGGCTAACCCAGGCATCGCCGCCGTCGTGCGCCGCTACGGGCGCGCCTGGGCCCGCTTCCCTGTGCCCGTCATCGTGCACGTGGCCGGCACCTCCCCTGACGAGGCCACCTCCTGCTGCTTGCGACTGGCGAGCGTCGAAGCGGTGGCCGGCATTGAACTGGGGCTGCCCGACACCGCCGACCCCGACGACGTCGCCGCCATCATCCAGGCGGCCCGCGCCGTCGCAAGCCAGCCCCTCATCGTGCGGCTGCCACTGGCGCGGGCCGAGTGGCTGTGCGAAGTATCCGTCGAGGCCGGTGCCGACGCGCTTACTGTCGCCGCCCCACCCCGTGGGACTGTCTGGCACGAAACCAGGTTTTTTCCTGAAAACCTGGTTTCTGTGCCCACACACTTCGTCACCGGCCGCCTCTACGGGCCGTTTGTGCTCCCGCTGACGCTGCACGCGCTGCGCCGCGTGGCCGGACTCGTGCCGGTGCCGCTCATCGGTTGCGGCGGCATCCACAGCGCGGAAGATGCTCTGGCCTTCTTCCGCGCCGGTGCTGTCGCCGTCCAGGTGGGCGGTGCATTGTGGCGCGATCCTGCCTGCCTGGCCCGCATCGCCCACAGCCTGCTACCAACAGCCAAGCCTGAATGACTTGCGACCTGCCCCTCGTGTGGTATAGTATAGTATCAGTGGATGGGGAAACTGGTAAACCTGTGGAAGGAGAGGACCGTGAATATACCTCGGGCTCCAAGAAGACGCTCAGCCAAAAACCTGGTGGTGCTGCTGATCCTCGGCGCTCTGGGCATCGCCGGGACCATAGCGCTCAACTTCCTCGTTCCCGGTTTCCAACCCCTCGAACTAATGCTCCTCCTCGTCGTAACCGGTTTCGTCGTCCTCGGCTACACGCAGAACGTCATCCGCGGGCTCATGAGCGCTGCTTTACTCTACATCGCCTCCGGCGTGGCGGCGACCTTCTACCAGGTCACCGCTCCCTACATCGGCGCACCCTTCAGCGCCACCGTGGACCGCAACATCCTGGCTCTCTCCTTCGGCGTACTGACGGCGGTCATCTGGGTCACACTAGAGGCCCTCGCCCGGGCATCCTTCCGGGACACGACCCTGCCTGAATTAGGTATCCTGGATAAACTGGGTGGTCTATTCATCTACCTGATCATCGGCGTCCTGGTCGCCAGCCTGCTCTTCAATACCATCGGCTATGGGCAATGGGAACGCCGAGCGCACAACGAGGCTCTCCTCCGCTCAAGGTTCAACCAGGTGCTCTACCTGCACTACGCCACCCAGTCGTTCTGGTTCCCCAGGAGACCACCTCCGATTTACGCCTACGACCTGGATCTGCCGCGTGAACGCTAAACACCTGGTCACGCTGGAACTTCCCAAGGTCCTGGCCCGCCTGGCGACTCACGCCAGTTTCTCCGCCGGGGCGGAACTGGCACATGCTCTCACGCCAGCGACCCATATCCAGGAAATCCGCCAGCGGCTGGAGACGACGAGCGAGGCCCGCACATTGCTGGACGCCAAGCCCAACACCACTTTGGGCAGCGCGCACGACGTCCGCCCCCTGGTGATGGCCGCCCGACGAGGGGCCATGTTGCCACCATCAGAACTGCTCGACGTGCGCGACACCCTCGTCGCCGCCCGCAACCTCCACCGCACCCTGACCCGGCTGGACAGCCAGTTCCCCCGCCTGGCCGACATTGCCGGTCGCTTCCAGCCCTGCCCCGAGGTCATCGTCGAGATCAACCGCTGCCTGGATGAGCGCGGGAATGTGCGCGACGATGCCTCTCCCGAACTGGTCCGCATCCGCCGTGAGATGCACATCGCCCACGACAGGATACAGGATAAACTCCAAAGCATCATCCATTCGCCTCACAACGCCCCCTTCCTGCAGGAGCCGCTCATCACGCAGCGTGAGGGCCGCTACGTTATTCCCCTCAAAGCCGACTTCAAGGGCCGCATCCGGGGCATCGTCCACGATGTGTCCGCCTCCGGCGCGACCATCTTCATCGAACCCCTGTCCATCGTCGAACTGAACAATGCCTGGCGCGAACTTCAACTTGAAGAGCAGCAGGAAGTGAACCGTATTCTGGCCCATCTCTCCAACCACATCGCCGAACGCGCAGTCGAGATCGAGCAGACGGTAGAAGTGCTGGCCGAACTGGACCTGGCCTTCGCCAAAGCACAGTACGCCGACGCCATCAACGCCACCGCCCCCCTTCTCTCCCCCCCCGGAGGGGGGGCGGGGGGGGGTATCCATCTCATCGGCGCCCGCCACCCCCTTCTCGACCCCACCAACGTCGTGCCCATTGACGTCGTGCTGGACGATGAGACGCACGTGCTAATCATCACCGGCCCCAATACCGGTGGTAAAACCGTCAGCCTGAAGACCGTGGGTCTGCTGACGCTGATGGCTCAGGCAGGGCTGCACCTCCCGGTCGAGCCAGGCTCGGCCCTCTCCCCCTTCGAAGCGGTATACGCCGACATCGGCGACGAGCAATCCATCGAGCAAAACCTCTCCACCTTCTCCTCACATCTGACCAACATCATCTCGTTCCTCGACCAGGCCGACGAACAAAGCCTGGTGCTGCTGGACGAACTGGGCGCGGGCACTGACCCGGCCGAGGGGGCGGCGCTGGCCCGCGCCCTGCTAGATCACTTCCGTCGCCGTGGGACGACCACCTTCGTCGCCACCCACTACCCTGAACTCAAGGCCTACGCCCAACTCACCCCTGGCGTGCGCAACGCTTGCGTCGAGTTCGACCCGGAGACGCTCAGCCCAACCTACAAACTGACCATCGGACTGCCAGGTCGCTCCAACGCCTTTGCCATCGCCCAGCGGCTGGGACTGCCACGAGAAATCGTCGGGGCGGCGCGCCGGATGGTCTCGCCGGGCGACCTGCGCACCGAAGACATGCTGGCCGACATCCACCGGTTGCGCATCCAGGCCGCCCAGGCGCGGGACGCGGCCAACGAAGCCCGTGCCGAGGCCGAAAGATTGATGCGCGAACTGCGCGAGAGGCTGACCTCCATTGAACAGGAACGCCAGGAAGTCCTGGAGCAGACCCGGCAAGAAGCAGCAACGGAACTGGAGACGCTGCGGGCCGAGGTACACACCCTGCGACGCCGTCTGCGGGCCGCCGCCGCGCCGCTGGAGGCCGTGGCTGCGGTCGAGGAGGCCATCGAAGAACTGGAATCCGCCGTGCCCGAGCCAGAGCCGCTGTCCCCACCCACCCTACCCGAAGCACCGCAGCGCCCCATCCGCCCCGGCGACGCCGTCTGGGTGCGTCCGCTGAACGCGGAGGGACAGGTACTGGAAATAAGCGGAGAGGAGGCCGGGGTGCAAGTGGGGCTGGGCCGCACCCGCGTGCCCATCAGCCAACTTGAACTACGCTCCCCCATCCCCCCTTCCATCGCGGGGGAGGAGCCAGAGGAGAGGTCCATCCGCGCCAGCCCCGTCACCTCCCCCGGCACCCGCCTCGATCTGCGGGGCTGCACCGTTGACGAAGCATTGCAGCGGCTGGACCGCCACCTGGATGCCGCAATGCGGACCGGGCTGCCCTGGGTACGCATCATCCACGGCAAGGGCACTGGCGCGTTGCGGCGTGCCGTGCGCGGCTTCCTGGCCGACCATCCCCTCGTCAGCGATTACGAGGCCGGAGGTGACAGGGAGGGCGGCGAGGGCGTCACCGTCGCCAAACTGGTGCAAGGATAGAACCGAATGTCTGCCAGCCTACCCACTGGCCCAGATCGGCGGTGAGCAGGCCATTCCGCTGCCGCCGCTCTGTCTCCCGTAAGGCGAAATACAAGCAGGGTGATTTAGGCTTTGGGAGTGACGATATGGAGACCATCCACGTTGAAGTCTGGCTCTATGGACCGCTGGCGCGCTACGCTGGTGAGCAAAGCCAGGGCAGTTACGCTGAACTACACCTGGACCTGCCCGCGGGCAGCACAATGCAGTACCTGCTCGACCACCTGGGGCTTCCGCCGGAGGAGAAGGGCATCACCTTCGTCAACGGCAACCTGGCTGCGCTATCTGGCCTCAATACCGATCGCGACCTGGTACTGCACGACGACGACCGGGTGGGCATCTCCCACCGCAAGAGCATGTGGCCCTTCCAGTACCGCTTTGGCGCAGGTGTGACCCCCCAACTCAAGGAGACATTCCGCCAGCGACGGGATGGGGGAGTGCACCACGCGTATACCAAACTGGATGAGTAGCCCGCCTGCCAATCACCGTTTTGACTGGGTTAGGACTTGACAAGCAAGCACGTTTGGTATATCATAAAAACGTGAGTGAAAAGGACCACGCGGCCTCTCCGGGAGAGAAGAGAATGACGGCAACGCAAACCATTACCATTCCCCAAATTACCGACCGCCTGCAGCGGTTGCCTCCCGACAAGTTGATGGTCGTATATGATTTTGTCTCTTACCTGGCTGAGCGGCAGCCCGGCAAGGCACTTTGGACTTGGGAAGCCACGTCAGAGTCGTTCCAGACGATGCTGGCCTCAGAACCCGTTCTGCGCCGGGATTGGGAAAGGCCTGAGGAAGAGACTGCATGGGCACATTTGTGAAAGGCGATGTGATCGTCGTCCCATTTCCCTTCTCAGATCTGAGCGCGGCGAAACGACGCCCGGCCTTCGTAGTTGCGGCACTAATGGGTGACGACGCGATCCTATGCCAGATCACCAGCAAGACTGTCGCGGACAGTTACGCTATCCCCATCTCTGATAACGACTTTGCGACCGGAAGCCTCCGCCAGGATAGCAATATTCGCCCAAACCGCCTGTTCACAGCAGACTCAAATATTATCCTCTATCGTGTCGGGACACTCACCCAGGACAAAACGCAGGAAGCCATCAAGAAGATCGTGCAAATCGTGAGGAGTTAAAAGCGTTCCTGCCCTGAAAAACTCCCATAGTCCTCCGACTCATCCTGTTCCCTCCGGGACGGGTGAGCGATAAGGTGTAGGGAGCAATCCCTGCGCCCGCCGCGTTTGCAAAGGAGGCACGTCGTGGCCTGGCACTCCGAGCCCAGGCCGGATGTGGTCTCCTTTTTCGTTTTACGCTTTACGTCTCACAAATCTTAAGGAGGTACACAAATGTCCAAGATTCTGCGTGTCAACATGGCTGACCGCACCGCCACCTACGAGGACGTACCCGACAAGTACAAGTTCCTCGGCGGTCGCGGACTCACGTCCACCATCGTCTGCGACGAGGTGGACCCCACCTGCCACCCCCTGGGCCCTAACAACAAGGTGATCTTTGCCCCTGGCATCGTCACCGGCACCAACGCGCCCACCTCCGGCCGGGTCTCCGTGGGCGGCAAGTCACCCCTCACCGGCGGCATCAAGGAATCCAACGCCGGAACCGCCTGGTCCCAACTGGTGGCCTGTCTGGGCCTCAAGGCCATCGTCGTCGAGGGCTACCCCAAGGATGACGGCTGGTGGGGGCTGCACATCACCAAGGATGGCGCCACCTTCTTCCCCGCCGACGAGTACGCCGGCAAGGGCCTCTACGAGGTCTATCCACTGCTCTTCGAGAAGTTCGGCCAGAAGGTTGGCATCGCTGGCATCGGCATCACCGGCGAGAAGAAGGGCTCCAATGCTGGCGTCTGTTTCAACGACATTGACAACCGGCCCAGCCGCTACTCCGGCCGCGGGGGCTTGGGCGGGGTGCTGGGCTCTAAGCACCTCAAGTTCATCGTCGTGGACGGCGCTGGCGCGCCCGGGGTGGAGTTCGCCAACAAGGAACTCTTCAACATCGGGCGCAAGAAAGTAACCGAGGCAATACGCAGTCACGACCTCACCAAGCCCGGCGGCGCCCTCAACACCTACGGCACCGCTGTCCTGGTCAACATCATCAACGAGGCCGGTGGTCTGCCCACCCGCAACTTCCGCGAGGGCCGCTTCGAGGGCGCGGCCAAGACCTCTGGCGAGGCCATGGCTGAACTGTGCAAGACCCGGGGCGGCGTCGGCACGATGGGCCACCCCTGCCACCCTGGCTGCATCATCCAGTGCTCCAACGTCATCCCCAACCCTGACGGCACTGAACTGGTCTCCGTCATCGAGTACGAGACCACCTGGGCCTTCGGCGCCAACTGCGGCATTGACGACCTGGACGTCATCGGCAAACTGACCTGGATGTGCAACGACCTGGGAATGGACACCATTGAGGCCGGCAACACCATCGCTGTGGCTATGGAGGGGGGACTGGCCGAGTTCGGCGACGGGAAGCGCGCCATCGAGTTGATGGAGGAAATCTACAAGGGCACGCCGCTGGGCCAAATCCTGAGCCAGGGCACGGAGGCGACCGCCAAGGCCTTCGGCGTTATACGCTGCCCCACCGTCAAGGGGCAGGCTATGCCCGCCTACGAGCCACGCGCCATCAAGGGCATCGGCTTCACCTACGCCATCTCCACGATGGGCGCCGACCACACCTCTGGCTACACCATCGCCTCCGAGATCGTAGGGTCCGGTGGCAAGGTGGACCAGTTCGAGATTGACAAGACAGAACTGGTGCGCGCCTTCCAGTACTCCACCGCCTGCCTCGACTGCACGGGCCACTGCCTGTTCGTCGCCTTCCCCATGCTGGATATTCCCACCACTTTGGAGGGGATCATCGAAGAGTGCAACGGCGTTCTGGGCACGGACTGGACGACGGACGACGCCATGCGCATCGGCAAGGCGGTAATTGACAAGGAACTGGCCTTCAACAAGGCGGCCGGCTTCACCAAGGTTGACGACCGCTTGCCGGAGTTCATGAAGTACGAGAAACTCCCGCCCCACGACGTCACCTGGGACGTGCCGGACGAGATGTTGGACGCCGTGTTCGAGGAATAGCCTCGACCGCGACATAGAGCCAAAAGAGCCGCCGGGCCCGCAAGGGGGCCCGGCGGTTTCTGTTCTAGAATTGAGGCTCACCCGCCCGCTGGTGGCCGCAGCACATCCGGGCCCTCCGCCTGCCGGCGCAGGAAGCCCAGCAACTCGTCCAGGGTGTTGAAGGTCCAGCGCCGGCCGGTCTGGATGTGCTCGACCTCGCTGCGCCAGTCGGCGGCCGACTCTGGAGGTGCCGGGCTGCGCTCGCGCCACAGCCGGATGAGGAAGGATGCATATTCGGCGGGTGTAGACATGGACAATCCTTCACTGGCCTGGGGCACCAGGGCTACAGCCCGCCCGGTGTGCTCCAGGGCTGCCGCCGGCTGGCCCTGAGCCAGCGCGTCCAGGCCGGCCTCCATCTCGCTCCACATCTCGCAGACCGGCAGGCCGATCTCGTGGGCGACGCGCACGCGGTGGCGATGGTCAGCTCTCTCGGCAGTTTCAAGGTTCAACCCCTTGACAGGGTTACTCATCGGTAAGCGATCGTTTTGCTTGGCGGCGGTCCCGTTCTTACGAAGTTGCCAACGGAGCGAAAGGTGGGGGCATAGCGTACTGAGATTCGATGCGGGAAACAACTATGCCCCTTGCCCTTGGTTCCTCTCAGGTCAGGTGCAGTTCACGGGCCTACCTCCCCGGCCGAATGGGCGCGGGAACGACTGGTGATGGACCCCAAAGTTCCCTACCCACATTGATCGCGAGGGTGCGCAGTTCATCCAGGACTTTCTGCGTGTCCTGGTGGACCTGCCAAGCGGCCCAGGTGGCCATGTCGGCGAACTCATAGGTCACCACCACCTGGGACGCGCCGGTGGCCGGTCGGTACGCCCGAAACTCCACTACCCCCGGCACAGCCAGGGTGCGCTGGATTGCGCTTTTGGTCCAGTCCAGGTAGGCTTTCACCTTGTCTGGGTGGATGTCCCATTTCATGACATAGAGCACCATCGTAATTCACCCCCTTTCCTCAAGATTTCCAGGGCAACAGGGCAACGATCGTACGCGGATAAGCAACACCTCCCTCCTACCAAACCTCGGCAGGCCTGGATCGCCTGACCCACCGGGCCCACATCGTCGTCATCACCGGCACCGGCTTTATTTGCTGACAAGTGCCTGTCGTACTTCGTGACATTTCCCCAGTTTGACGGACACACGCGATCGTCCACACCAAGCTTCCGTATCTGCACACACGTTCCGCAATAGCTAAAGAAACACCATCACGTCTATCTCTAATCAAGTATTGGCAAGAGTCTTATGACCCTGGCATATTCGGCTGCACCACGGACGTTTGAGTGACCAACGGAGGCCCTGTCGCACACAAACTCGCTGTCTCCCAGCCGGGATGCGGGCGCGGCTGCGCACGCTTCGGCGCGTTCTGGGGCAACCCCGCCGGCCTCGGGCGTGTCTTGGGGTGACAAGTCCAGGCCAAGACCCCAGAGCCAAGACTCGGGCGCAAAGATCGCGTGCAACGGCCCAAATGAGAGTTTGGCGAAGAACACTCCTGGCCCCTCGTATCCGGGGCCCGGATCGGCGTTTATCTCTTCAACTGCTGCCTGAAGCTTGGCGTTGGCTTCCTCCACGAAAACAAGGGAACGCTCAACCATGTTGTCCTTCAGAGCCTCCGTCACGAGTTGACCGATCACCCAGCCGAGCGGACCGAGGGGCCAAAAACAATAGGACAGGAACAGGCCGAGAAAATCCAGATCGCTATCCTCGCTCACGATCTGGTAATACCCTGTAACCACGACCCCTGCTTTCTTGAACTTCTCCGTCACCTTCTTGAGCAATGCAATCATGTCTTGGTGACAGTACTGCTCGGTGAGATCGACCAGGTCACTGTCCGCCATCGGGTTCACGATTTCAACAACGCTGACATCGTTGATCCCCCCGTCCAGCAGGATCAAGTTGACGGCGTCCGGATTGCCTTCGTAGGCATCCACCTGCTGAAGGATCGTTGGACGGCTTGTGTTTATCTCTCCGTGCAGTGGACGCTTTGGTGTGTTCTTGCCCACCCCGATAATAGCGCCAGAGTGCGCTCGCACAGCCTTATACACGCCAATCTCGCTTCGATTCTCTCGAATGTATTGTTCCACAAGGGAATGGAACTTGTAGGGTTCCTGCAGTCCCTGGCCCCATGCAATGGAATCTCCAAAAACGGCCATCTTGAATGTATCAAGCAGCACATTGGCTGGCTCAGATGTCTCACCCGTTGCCAGGACAACGCGCACCTCCACGGGCTCACCCGCATCTCCCGCCGCGTCTCCCTCGTCGGCCGCCCTCGGCGTCGAGATGGGGCGCACCAACTTGAAGACAAGAGTGCGAGAGTCGACAAACTCAACATCGGGCTCAGTCACGTACTCCTCGAGCACCTGAACATCCGCGCCCGGAGCAAAACCACTTCCGATCAATGTGACCTGTGATCCGGGCGCAAACCTTGCGGGTGGGGTGTCCGTACTGCGAGCAACCTCCCCGTCCTGAATCTGCTCGGCATGATGCACCACCGGAAGAATACGAAGTGTAGCCTTGTTCGACAAAGTATCGTCCTGCTGTCGGACCTGAACCGGCTGACGTCCGCCCTCGACGGCAGGAACCGTGAACGACAATAGGGTACCACTCTCCACAGTCACGGGGCTTTCGATGCCGCCAACCAGCACAACATCGGTGCTGGTAAATCTCTCTCCGTAGGCCATGACCACATCCCCTTCGACGGCCTCAATTGCTGACAGAGTTGTAATACATGGCTTTTCGAACTGGATCCAGAAAACCTCTTCATCAATAGGGACCAAGCTCAGCGCGTCGCTGTAATGTCTTCCGGGGTCTCCGTCGGAACCGGGCGATCCAGGACTACCGTCTTGTCCTCTCCCGCCATCCCCCCCATCGTCCTCGCAAGTCCAAGTACCATGGTATCCATGATATCCGCCCACGCCTCCCTTTCCGGGCTCTCCTGGGAGGCCACCGCGTCCCCGGGCTCCGCCGGCCGCGTCTATGTAGAAGCCCTGTGCCGCGTAGTGAAGAATAGTCTCTCCTGGTGCGTAGAGCGAGAATCGGCCTCCATGGCCGCCATTGCCACCCGTGCCACCATTCCCAGCATCGCCACCGTTTCCTCCCCAACCGCCATATCCAGCGGGCGGATCGCAGTTCTCCCCACGTTGTCTTCCCATTTGGCCAGGTCCTCCCGGGCCGCCGTTACCACCACGTCCTCCGTCAAAACCATCTTGACCTGCGACGTCGATCAACGGGCTGGCTCCTTCCATGTTCAGGGTCCAGACCTCGATCTCCGGGCCTGAGTCTCCATCAGGCCCGGGTCCACCCTGTCTCCCGGGTTCCCCTGGGTAGCCGCGTTCCGCGTAATGTGAGGTCGAACGAGGTTTTGCGTCCGGTCTGGGCGGCGTCGGTGGTGGGTCCGGTATTCTCTTGAGTTCTCGCTGCCAGGTGATCGTGACGTTCTCTCCAATACTGATCTGTTCAGCGATCATCACCAGGAACCGGTGCGGCTGCTGTAGGACGATTGTGGTATCATCCGCGATCTTGATCGCCGTCGCCGCCCAGTAGGCGGTGTTTATGGGAAGAGTCGTAGGCGCGGCGAACGCTCCGAAGGGCCTTGGTGGCTGTCGGGACACACGACCGGCGCTGGTTACACGAAGAGGGAATCGCTTAGCCTTGAGAAGTTTGGCTGCGCCCCCTGTCCTTTCCATCGGTAGTGTGCTCACCCCCCGACCCACGATAGTGGTCACCTGCGATTGCGCACCGGGTCTGGCGCGGAATGCAGAATGGAACGTCGTATCCACGCGTCGAAGTTGAACTCTGCCACGCCTACTGGGCGTGAGGACCCCAGCCTCAGGAACCACCGCCCCGGATATCTCTAACGTGCCCAAAGAGCTCAGGTCAGTTACACCCATAGCCGAGAGGACACGTTTGTGTTCTTCCATGCGCTCGATCAGCGAAACTCGAGGGGGTGGTACAAGCTTGAAGACCCTACGCGGCGCCAGCTCCTTAGAAACTAGTGTCGTGGTCCTACGTTTCATGATGGATCCTCTTGTAGAGCACTAATTTGTAAACCTCAGAGGTCTTGCCCCAATGGTCTAGAGGGAGCCTCGCAGCGGCTCCGAAAGGCTGTTGTGCGATCTTGAGAGTGTGGTATCATATCTACAACAGCCGATGTGTCTGACTGTTC